>Ga0187801_10000384_pt1 | contig 11798 bp, 16 predicted proteins | sample NC_wetland_sal_i_10_FD_132465 | JGI IMG/M metagenome (GOLD analysis project Ga0187801, IMG submission 132465) | Wetland sediment microbial communities from Neuse River Estuary, North Carolina, USA - Control_1 | ecosystem: Environmental > Aquatic > Freshwater > Wetlands > Sediment | place: USA...
CGTGTGCCTGGCCCAGTCGGGCGGAGGAAAAGAAACATTCCAGAACTTTGGCGCGGCAACGGGAAACGCGACTCCCACGTCGCTTTTCCCAGCCGGTTTTTCGCGCACGTGAACCACTTTGCACTCCTGTTCGATGGCCGTCGCGCCATTCTTCAAGATCAGCCTTTGGCCAGGGCGCACGCGCATGGCCAGTGCGATCAGCGCGCCGTGAGCGTTCACTTCGATGGTGTGCGTTTCTTCCTTGATCGGGACGTCGCCTTCGAACTGTGCGCGAACCTGGATGGGGATTTGCAACAGCACGCGCTGCGAACGCCGGCTGTCTGCGGGGTTCACCGAGTCTGGGCGGGAATCAGCCGGCATAACGGCGTTCAGCTTACCAGTTATGCAGTTGCCCCGCGAAAAAATTCGTACAACGAAGCTTTTAGGAATTCCACGCGACGCGCGTCAATTGCTTCTTGCGCGATTCCCATTCCGTTCCCGAGAGAATGCGCGGCGCGATTTCGATGATGCGCGGCGTCAGCTTGAACACCGCGGCGGCGTTCCATGGGCGGCCGTCGCGGGTGCGATACTCGCGCACATTCAACGCATCTGCCATGCTGGTGAACGAGACGTCCTGCACAATCATTTCGGCGAGAAACTTGAGCGTCTGGATTTCGAGCGGGTCGTCTTCCAGATGCCGGCAATCGGCGGAAATCCGCAGTCCGAAGGGAATCTCCTCCGACCCAACCGGGGCTTCCTGTTTCGGCGGTTCGCCGGAAACCTCGACCTCGCGCTCCCATTCCAAGGCTACCAGGCTCCATCCGGCGTCATGCATCTTCGAAAGGTAAACCGAAGTCGGCAGAATCGTTACTCTCTCTCTCATCCGATCAATCTTTTTCACGGCGCCTCCATGACCATCCAGCGAACTGGCAAGTTACACTCGGCCAATGGCAATACCGCAATTCTCGTTCCGCCCACAAGGAAAATCCAACCTCAAGTAAATGAACGACTTGGAAGGGATCGAAAACCAATGGTTTTGCGGGAATCGTCCGAATCTGGGACCAAGCCCTCGCGCGACCGGACACCACCAAGGCATTCTGACGCCTCGGCCACTCGCGCGGCGTCTGCGCATCCCCCTTCCGCACATCACACAGCAAACCCAAAATCCGGAGCAGGGAATCGCGCCCAACAGGTAAAATCACAAAGCAACTAAACCAAGGGGGAAGCGATGCCGAAGAAACCGACAATTGAGGACGCGCGGTTGATCCTCGAACTCTATGATTTGAGGCGGGAGCCGGAACTGCGCAAGGCCCGGCAATGGTGGCTGATCACCTACTGGCCCAAGACTGCCGATGACTTCGTAAAAGTGGCCACGGCCATGGGCTCTGAAGAGAACAACTGGCTGCGGCAGGTGGGCAGCTACTGGGGGATTGCGGTTTCTTTCGTCCTGAATGGTGTGCTGAGCGAAAAGCTTTTCTTTCAGGTGTCCTTTTGCGGCGAACTCTACTTTATCTTTGCCAAAGTGAAGCCCTTTTTGCCCGAGTTGCGGCAAAAGATGAATAACCCCGACCTGTTTCTTAACATTGAAAAGGCCATCACGGGATCAAAGCTCGCGCGAGCGCAGTTTGAAAAAGTCGAGGCTCGCGTATCGGCGATGCGACAGCAGAAATGAATTCGCGACCTGGGATTGTTCACAGAAAATGGCCGGCGTGGTTCGCTCTGGCGTGTCTGGCAGTCTGCTCGGCTTTTCTCCCTGCCTGCGTTTTCGCGAACGAAGCGGCAGCATGCACCGGCGGAGCAGAACTGAGCTTGAGTGCGCCCGAATCGAGCCAGGGAAGCCTGCTGCTGGTCGAGGTGAAGAACGCGAAACCGCTCACAGAAGTCAAAGGCACGTGGAACCAGCGAAACGTTCCGTTCTGGCAAGAGACCGGAAACTCTGGCCGCGAAAGAGGCTTGCTGGGCGTGGATTTGGAGCAGTCTCCGGGAACGTATGAATTGACGTTAAGCGGCGTGACGGCCAGCGGCGAAACAATTTCCTGCACTGCCTCCCTGGAAGTGAATAAAGGGCGATTCGCCACGGAGCGATTGCACGTCGGAAAAGAGTTTGTCGAGCCCGACCCGGAGCAAATCAAACGCGCCAACGAGGAGCGCCAGCGGTTGCGGGACATTTTCGATCACGTCACTCCCAACCGTCTGTGGAACGGAAAATTTCGCATGCCGCTGGATAGCGTCACAACCGGCGGGAATTTTGGCAAGCGCAGAATTCTGAATGGCCAGCCCGGCTCGCCGCACTCCGGCGTCGATTTCCCCGCTACCACCGGAACACCTGTGCACGCGGCGCAGCGCGGCCGCGTGGTCCTCGCCGAGGAACTGTTTTTTTCCGGGAACACGGTCGTTATCGACCACGGCCTCGGCATTTATACCTTTTACGGCCATCTTTCCGAGGTCGACGTGAAAACGGGAGATTCTCTCGAATCGGGACAAGTCCTTGGGAAAGTGGGAGCGACGGGCCGCGTCACCGGCCCCCATCTGCATTGGGGTTTGACGGTCGAACGCGCTCGCGTCAATCCTCTGCAACTCATCAAGCTCTTCGACAACGAGTGAGCTGGCTTCTCTCGAAGTAGCAAGCTACGCGTAGGGCATGTGAGAAAAACTCACTTCTCGTCTCTCTATTGTTCCGGCCTGAAACGAAATCAACCCCCGCCGCACTACGTTAGAGTGCTCCGAGAATCGCACTCTTGGAAAGGGTCAGTTCTCTTGGCGTGCGCTCGAAAGCGCATCGAGGGGAGGAAAAACCTGCATCTCTCTCGTACTAACTCTATACTCTGGAATAAGATGCAGGAAATCGCGACCCATTCCGTATCACCTGACGGTCGCATCGCGGCCCGGCGGGAGGTTGAATCGGGCCGTAGCTTGGTTTGCAACTTGAATAAGTACAGCGAAGAGGTTACGAAGCTGGGCAGTACAAGAGTACTGTTCTGGGACACTAAAATGTGGTACCGTTCCGCCATTGTTGTTTGCAGACGGAGCAGGCAGTATTGGGGCTGTGTGGGCAAGGTTCGTGCTACTTACATCTCTGGCTCTCTTCATCCGTTTCGGCACCCTGCTGACACGAAACTATAGGTTTTTCAAGCCCGTCGATCGCAGCTAATCTTAGGGCCCGCAGTTTCAAAAAATCCGGTTTTCGAGGTCGCGGTTAGAAATGTCTCTTCTTCACTTTCGCTGCAAAGAGCGCAGACGCACCGTTCGAGTCGCTCTGAATGTGCCTCTTACCGTGCATGGCCGATCGGATACGGGTGAAAAGTTCAGCGTACAATCGCATTCGCAATCGGTGAACCGCCACGGAGCGCTGTTTCATCTTGAAGAAATTGTGATGATCGGCCAGACGGTAGTCTTGATTAACGATCACACTGCGCAATCGGCCGAATGCCGCGTGGTTTCCATTCATCGCGCGCGCGACGGCAAGCAGTATGTCGGAGTCGAGTTCACATCCCTCGAAAACAACTTCTGGCACATGGAATTCCCGGCCCCCGGTGCCAAGCCGCTCCGGCGCTTCGTTCCCACCAAAGTCTCAGCTTAGTTTCTTCTCTCGTTCCTATTCCTTCGCGTCTCTCCTCCACGCGGGAATCTTATGCCTCGCACAGTCCCACACCCAACTCCGAGTGTCTGCATATCACGCGCAACTGCCTGCTGCGGGGTAGGATGACAGGATGCCAAATGCACCCAAACTCATCGGGCTGATTTCTGATACTCATGGACTGCTCCGTAAGGAAGCGGTGGCGGCCCTGCGCGGGTCTGAATTGGTTGTCCACGCCGGGGACGTGGGGAAACCGGAAATCCTGGAGGAATTAAAGAGAATCGCGCTTGTGGTCGCCGTTCGTGGAAACGTGGACACCGCAGCCTGGGCGGCTAAACTGCCGGAAACCGCCGTCGCCGAAGCGCACGGAGTTTCAATCTATGTCTTGCACGACCTCAGCTCCCTGGATGTGAATCCCGTCGCTGCCGGTTTTCGCATCGTTGTCAGCGGACATTCTCACAAACCGGGCAAAACCGAGCGCAACGGCGTTTTATACATCAATCCGGGGAGCGCCGGACCGCGGCGCTTTCAACTTCCGGTGACGTTAGCGAGGTTAAACGTCAGCAAGAGCCCTTACGAAGTCGAGTTCGTGCATCTTGCCGTCTGAGCGTACGTTTGCGAACTTGCGGGTTTATCCTCGTCCTAATTCTTCCTCCGAAGATCCTGCTGGCCGTAATCGCTAAAAGGGATCGTCGTTATCGCGAGATTATCTTCGGGCGCGGGGCAAATTGAATTCCTCGGCCTTCATTCAGTTGAGCGGTCTTCACCATGTCGACGCGATCCAATCCCACGACATCCTGGCCGCCGTAAGTAGTCGTATAGTGCAGCTGGCCGTTCTCGACCCAGTAGTCCACAAGTCCGTACATCGAGCCGTCGAGCAATTGCATCAGCGTTACAGGCTTCTCGTTCTGCGGGATGCCTGCCGCGACCGCAGGGCCCGTTGCCGCCTTCAGCGCATTGCCTTGGGCTTCGACAAGCTCGGCCGCACCGTAAGGCACTTCGTCAGTTGCTTCCGCCCGTGAATCTAACTCCGAACCGCCCGAAAGGTCATTCAGCTCTTCATCATTGAACGGCATGAAAGATTGGCCGCCGAGATAGTCTCCGGAAAATCCGGCCATAAAGAGCGGATCGAAAAGCAAACCCCCGGCGGAACAGTCAAATTCCCCGCCGAGAAATCCGTAACGGGGAAAGCCGAAATCCCAGCAGTCTCCAAATCCGAACCCCGCACCAGGAGGGAAGAAGAGGAACCGATCGCCAAAGGGAAATTCGTGGTGGCGCCGGCGAGCGAATCCGCGGCCCACAGGAACGAATGCCGAGCGTGTCCCGGGAAGTTGTACCACTTTTCCGTGCAGCAGAGCTGCGCCCGCCACTGGCGACTCCGATCCATGTGCGGCAGCAGACGCTTTGCCATGGTGACCAAAGAGCCGGCCGAAGGAATGGCCGATGGCATGGCCAATGCCGCCAGAACCGGAAGAATGACCTGAAAAGTGTCCCCCGCCGGCGTGTCCACCTCCGCCTCCGTGGCCGCCCCCTCCGCTTCCGCCACCACCAGGGCCAGCAGGTATGCTCGCAGCGGCAAAGAAACCTGCCAGAACCAACAGGGTCACGCGGGTCTGACACTTCATGACGGAAACCCTTCTCGCTGCTTAGAGTACTCTGCACACCCGAAGGTTTCTACTGTTATGCGGCTGCGAAGTAGCTCTTTCAGGATGTGTTTACTTAGGCTTGACAAAGGATAGAACGACATGTCATTCTATATTTGAAAGCCAGCTACTGGTGAAACGCCTTAGGCAAGTCAAAGGATCTTGTCGACGTTTTCCAGAAGAATCGAGGAACCACGCTGTGCCTTACCGCACTACAGCTAAGATGCTCGAGCGCAAGGAAGCGCATCGCGCGAGGCTTCTCAAGACGGCCATCGGCATGTTCGGCAAGCACGGCTACCACGCCACCACCGTGCCCATGATCGTTCGCGAATCAGGCAGCTCGACCGGGGCATTTTATTTTTACTTTCGCAACAAAGAAGACGTGTTTGCCGCGGTCCTCGAAACGATTGGGCAGCAAATCGCCGGCGCTCTCAACAAGGCAATCGCCGCTGCCGGGGAAGACACGTTCCGCCAGATGAAAGCCGCCGTCGAAGGGCTGATTTTCTTTCTGGCGGCCCATCCTCTCGCCGCGCGGATCCTGGTTGTCGAGTCTTCTGGTTTAACGCCCAGGCTGGCGGGCGTTCGTCAAGCGATCGTGGCCAGTCACTGCCGGAGCGTCGAGCTCGCGCTGAAGAAGCTACCTAGTCTTCGGCCAGGAATGAATCCGAAAGTGGCCGCGAGTTGCTGGGTAGGGGCGGTGCTCGAATCGGTCCAACAGTGGCTGCAAACTCCCAAAGATCAACGGCTGCGGCCCGAAATGCTGGCGAAAGAAATCTCCGGGTTCAATTTGCGAGCAATCGGCGTCACACAGGAGGTCACATGAAAACGCTGCATGCCCTGGTTTCTTCAACATGCTTTCCCGCAAATCGAAAAATGAGCTACATGTCTGCCCCGCCTTCGGAGCAGACCGGCGATCGCCAAACGCGGCGGCGCTTCGGAACGGCGTGGATGTTGTTTGCGCTGGCCCTGGCGCTGCATGTCACGGACGAAGCGACACACGATTTTCTGTCCACATATAACGCCAGCGTCCACGCCATTCGAGCGCGATTGCCGTTTCTTCCCTTCCCGACGTTCAGTTTCAGGAGCTGGCTCGCTCTGTTGATTGCAGGAATTCTTCTGTTGCTTTGCCTTTCGCCCTGGGCTTTTCGCGGAGCGCTTTGGCTGCGGTTTGTGGCGCGTCCGTTGGCCATCGTCGTGGGAATCTTGAACGCTGTGGGGCACATCAGCAGTTCCATCTATCTGCAGCGATGGATGCCCGGCGTCTACAGTTCGCCGTTTCTCTTGGCGGCAGCCATCTTTTTGCTCTGGAGTTGCCGACAGCGCGCTCTCCACGCGCAGGAACATTTCGAACAGTGATCAGTCCTCTGCTTCCGCAGAGAGATCGGCACGCCAACCATGCGGAAAATTTTGCCGACGGCTACTCTTGCGAGGCTGGGAGCCAAGAGAGACCGTCGACGCCAGGGGTCAGCTCGATGGGAGGCTGCATCTCCCAGGAATGCAAATCCAATACGGCAATCTTGCCGGCGCCGGTGCCGCTGACGTAAGCCACATCGCCGCCGGGGCGAATCAGGATTTCCGATGAATTCTTTGGCGTGTCGAAGGTGTGCGCCACTTTTCCGGATTGCAAATCCACCACATATAGGCCTTGGGCACGGTTCAGCGCCAGAAGCCACCGGCCATCAGGAGTCGGAGCAGAGGCATACACGGAGGCCGGCAGCGCAATCCAACCGGAGATCTTGTTTGTGGCGGTGTCAATGACGGCGATTCGCGGCGCATCTTGATCGTGCGTAAACACGCGGCGCCCGTCGGGAGAAATCGAAATTCGTTGCACCATCTTTGCCACCGGGATGGTGGTGACCAAGCTGCGCTTGGAAAGGTCGAGGACGCTTACAGTACCCGCACCTACATTGGCCGTGTAGGCGCGGCGGCCATCCGGAGAAATGACGAACATATGCGACTCCGGCTGGCCGGTGGGAATTTCCGCAAGCACTTTGCGTGTGGAGGGATCAAGCACGTCGACGGCGTTGGCAAGTTCGGCGCTCACATATAACAAGCCATCCGGCCCGAATTCAACGCAATGGGGCCGCAGCGGCTTGCCGAGCTCGATCGTTGCGGCCAGCTTGCGTTCCCGCAGATCGATTACGTCAATGGTCTTGCCATCCGTCCCGGGACGCCCCACTCCCGAATTGCCATAGATCGGAACGTAGGCGAAGCGGCCATCCGGCGAAACCATCAATTCGTGTCCGTTCACGCCCACGGTGATCTTGGCCAGTTGCTCGCGCTTTTCCGGATCGACAATCAAAACGGTGTGTTCGAATTGATTTGCCACAACGAGCAGGCCGCGCGGTGCGGTTGGTGAATCCTTGTCACGGGCCGCGCTGGAAAGCAAAAGTGCCACCGATGCGATCAAACCGAAAACGCGGAGCGCCATAGCCCCTCCCCTGGAAATTCCTTTTGATCTGGATTGTACGAGATGCACCGCAGCATATCGCGTTTCCTCATTTGCGGCCACGGCGTCGTTTCTTCTTCGCGACTTTTCGTTTCGGCGCCTGACCCGTTGCCACCCGGCCGCTCGAAAGGGAGTCGCGAAGTTTCTTTGGCAATTTCGCAGCGACCAATTCGTAGGATTCCCTCAGCAATTTCGAAAGCTCGCCTGCGGGCAACGCATCCTTCGTCTCGAGCGCCACCCACTGTGCGCGCGCCAGATACGGCGCGGGAATGATATTGGGGCGTTCCGTCAGCTCGGCAAAGTTTTCCGGCGAAGCTTTGAAGGAGAGCCATACTGGCGCCGGGATTAAAGGCGTAATGGCGAACATCTTTCCGCCCACTTTGAAAAGCAGGTCGTTTTCCCACTGGATTTGTTCCGTGGTTCCGGCGAAAGCGAGGCAGACTTCGCGCAGCCAATCCACATTCATGGGCAAGAGTCTAATCCAGAATCAGGCCCTTTCCCACCTGTCGGCGAGCTGCGGCCCAGCACGATAGACTATGGATGACTCCCGTTTGTGGCAGGCAAGACTGCCGGTGCAGCCGCTTGGTCCCCGGGCAAGCTCCGCACCAGATTGGGGCATAGACCACTCTGCCGGTGCGAATTCACGCAGTGGGAATCCGCGACGAGACCTCCGTCACATCGACAACTGATTCTAATCAGGGCAGTTAGCTTACGAAGTGAAGTGGCACGGCACTTGCCCTCCTATACGCAGGGCCCTAAGTGCATCGGCTCCGTCCGCAAAATATCAGAACCACCTCGCCTCTCAAAAATGCCATGCACTGGGACTCCAGAAGGATCGGAGGAAGGTTATGAGGCCTTATCGTGACATCGCCACCATCGCTGGCGCGCAAGTGATCTGTTTCCTGTTGCTGTCCCATCTGGAGCCGCAGTTTTTCCTGCTCCATTTCTATCAAACCATCATCTACATGGCGATCCTGATCATGCTGTTCTTCATGGAGGATCGCTGGGCCTACATGATCGGCATCGTCGCTCCGGCTGCCTGGCTGTTGATGGTGTTCTCGACCGGGTTGCTCGGCGGCGCGGCCCGCCAGTTGTGGCGCTTGACCCGCGGCCAGAGCCCGAACAACGAAGTTAGCTTCGTCGCCGCGATCAGCACTCTTCTTGCGGTGGCCATGATCGTGTTCTGCGGCAGGCACTGGAAGAGAGAATATGCCGGGCTCGGAAAAGCGCTGAGCACCTTTGCTGTGAGCCTCGGCATCGTGGCTGTCTATTATGCGATTCTGGTGGTCTGGTTCTGGAACTTGATTCCCAGCAACATTGCCAAGGGCTAACCGAAACAGTTCACCAGAGGGATGTACCAAGGGCCGGAGGAGAATTCCTCCGGCCCTCTCTTTTTTGCTAGCCCTCTGTCAAGGCACGGACCGAATCAGTGGAGGGCCGCAGTAACCGAATAGATGGGCGGCAGATGCGCGGCAAGCACTTGCCAGGAATCACCAGCGTCGCGTGTATAGAACAGGCTCCCCGACGAAGTGCCAAAATAAACGCCCGCGGGATCACGGTCATCCGAACTCATCGCCTCGCGCAGCACGAGCACGTGCGCGTGCTCTTGCGGCAGCCCCTTGGTGAGCAGCTTCCACGTTTTTCCGCCATTGCGGCTACGCGCGACGCGCAGCTTTCCTTGCGGCACGAAGCGATGCTCGGGCGAATCAATCGGGATGGTGAAGAGAGTTTGTTTCTCGGCCGCTGGAACGGCAAGAGCAAACCCGAACCGCGACGGTAATCCCGCGGAGATGTCCGTCCATTCCTTGGCACCAAGATCGGCGCGGTACACCCCGCAGTGATTCTGCTGATACAACGCTTCGGGACGGAGCGGGTGGGCTTTCACCTTGTGAACGCATTGGCCGACTTCGGGGAATTTTTCCGGGAGAAAATCGGTGCGCACATTGCCGTTGAATGGTTCCCACGTTTTGCCGCCGTCGTTCGAACGAAAGGCGCCCGCCGCGGAGATTCCCACAATCAGCCGGCCTTTTCCCAGGCATTGAATCGAATGCACGATCATGCCTCCAGCGCCGGGGGTCCACTTGGGCCGCGTCGCGTGATTGCACAGGCCGCCGACCATCTCCCAGTTCGCGCCGTTGTCGCTGCTGCGGAAAAGCACGCCGGGGTCTCCGCCGAGATAGACGACGCCGGGCTCATCGTCGGCACCGGGCGCGATGTGCCAAATGCGTTTCAGCGTGGCGTCGGGCGTCTCCTTCAGCTCCATGCCCTTTTCCGTGATCTGCCACGATTTTCCAGTGATCCCTTTTACTTCCAGACCTTTCTCCGAAGTGGCCCATTTCTTCCCGCCGTCGCTGCTGACGTGCAGATGAGGGCCGAACCAGGCGTTCCCGACAGCCGCGTAGTGCCGCTTGGGATCGCGCGGATCCTGCGTGACGTGATGGACTTCTTCGCCGGAAAAGAACGGCCCGGCGGCGTCCCACTTCTTGCGATCTTTCGAACTGAACACGAAAGCGCCCTTGCGCGTTCCGACCCAAATTTTTACCGGAACCTGGCGAGGCATAGGATTCCTCCAGAGAGAAGTACGGTGGAAATGCGCAGTTTATCGCATACGTGTGAGCCCTTCCAACAGTGAATCGTAGGCGAGGTCGTAGGGATGACCCTTGCCCATCAATCGGGCCCGTCGTTGGGAAGACCGATCATCGTGTTGAGGGCCGGCTTCTTCAAGCCGACGCTCCCGCGGACCCCACGCCCTGAGCCGGTGTTGGCTCTTAAGATAGCCGTTGCTTATCGGACTCAGGCCGCGAGAATTTTCTATACTCCGCCCACGGCTTGACCTAAAACGATAGATAGTCCGGGTGCCTGGAACCTGGAAGATTTCTTCAAACCTCCACAGGGTGCATGGCCTGTTCGGCGAACGGAGTTTCCCGGATCTACGGGCACGCATCGGGGAGTGGGGGTAACATCGGCCGTCCGAGCCGAAATTCGGACGAGAGGAGTGGTTCATGAAAATCAGAATCGTTTGTCTTTTGGCTCTGGCGTCTTTGATCCTCGCGTTTGCTTTCATGGCTTCGACGCCGGCCGCGCCGAACAAGGCTAATGCTCCGGCAGCCCCTGCGGCAACCGCGCTTCCGGCCGCCACCACTGCAACTCCGGCCGAACCGCACCCGGAAATCCACGAGGCTCTCAACGCTCTTCGCCGCGCGAAAGACCACATGGAGCACGCCGCTCATGATTTCGGCGGCCACCGCGTCGAAGCTCTTCGCGCGACTGACGAAGCCATTCGCCAACTCGAGATTTGCCTGAAGTTCGACAAGTAAGACGCGGGATTGCTCCGTCTTTCTTTTGCCGAACTCTGACGGATTCTTTTTAAGCAACCTTTTCAAATACCTTTTTCAAACAAAGACCCGAGCGGCACAAATGTGCGGCTCGGGTCTTTTCCGTTTCCAAAACTTCTGCCAGCTAACTTTTGTTACTTACCCCGGTGGAACTCCACATAGTCGCGCCCCGAATAGAGACGGTACCCGCCACCGGACGCCGAAGCCACGACCTGAAGCGGCATCGGGCGCTTCATCTCTGCGTCCTTCTGGGACGTGCCTTGCAACACATCGTTGGCGCCCAGGTCCATGACCACAAATTTTCCGCCAGCGATGAAGCCAAATGCGTAGGCGCCGGGCTTCAATGTCTGATCGCCAATTTGCAAGGTCACCTCGTTCAGCAGGTACCCCTGAAACTTCTCGTGGATCCCGCTCGAATACCCGGAGCTGTCCACCAGCCCCGCCAAGAGGTAGAGATCATCGGCGAAATGCACGCCGCCGGTGTTGCGAAGCTGCGCCGGCGCGGTCTGTCCGCGGAAGAAAACGCGTTCCGGAAAAATCTTCGGGGAAATGTCCGCCGCCTTAAGAATCACTTCCTTGGCGGCTGGAGGATTGTCTGCGAGAGCGATGCGTCCCTGGCGCGCGCAAAAACTCGCAACCAGAACTGCCGCCAAAAAGAAAATAGTGCTCCGTCTTGTCATGAGGACTCCTTTCAAGTCAGGAAATCGTACAACATTCTGAATGCTTTGACGAACGACGCGCATTGCGCCCGTCACAGTCCAGCGTGACCCGTGAACCCGTAGCTGTGACACCCGCCGCACGGGAGCAAAACAATC
>Ga0187801_10000386_pt1 | contig 11788 bp, 8 predicted proteins | sample NC_wetland_sal_i_10_FD_132465 | JGI IMG/M metagenome (GOLD analysis project Ga0187801, IMG submission 132465) | Wetland sediment microbial communities from Neuse River Estuary, North Carolina, USA - Control_1 | ecosystem: Environmental > Aquatic > Freshwater > Wetlands > Sediment | place: USA...
CGCCCCGTGCGCATCACCTCCAGCGGCTGCCGCCACACCGTCATCAGGCCGCACTCTTCGCAGTACCGCGCCAGTCCTCCGTGAATCGCGCAAATGTCATACTCATAATCCCCGTTCGCAAGTTCGATCACGTCTTTGCACGCGCAGCATTCCAGCAGCAGCACTGCCGGCCGTTCATCCCAATCCGGCGCCGGAGGAAAATCCACCTGCCAGAAATCCAGCGCCTCGTCCACAAACGCCACCCCATACGTGTGCGTCGTCCCTTGCTGTGCGATCTCTCCCACCACGCGCACCTCCGCCTCCCTGCCCGTGGCCACCTCATGCAGGATCAGCTCCTGCTCTGCGATCAATTTGTGTTTGCAAACGATGCCCGCGCCATGCTGGCTCAGCACCACCGTGTTCGTCTCTTCAGAGAACACCATGCCGTCTGAATCGCTGCCGATGATTTGGATGGGAACTGCGCGCGAGATTCGCCCGCTGCGGCGCTGTATCTGCGTCCCGGCCGCCATCGCGGGACAGACCTTATTTTCCGTCATCTTCTTGGCTTCCTGGGGAAGGGGCCAAGATTCTTTCTACCTCCATGTTATCCCCGCTCCCATCTCCCTGCCCCAATTTCCAGCAACAGTTGCCTCCCCAGCACTGTCTGCAACCTCCGCATTTGTCTCTCCTTGTAGGGACCACCTTCTGAGGCGGTCCGCCAACTCAACCACACTCAATCAATCCCTATATCGCAAATCCGTCATCCCAAGCGAAGCGAGCGATCCCTCTTCTCTCTTGGGTCTTTCTTCTCTTGAACTCTTCTCCTCGGGTGCCCCATCCTCGTTTTTTGAGGGTGGGTCTTGGGTTTTCTTGTCTCTACTGTTGACTGTTGACTGTCAACTGTCGACTGTGAACTTCTCTTGCGGGCGGGTCTTGGGTTCTCTTGTCTTTACTATCAACTGGCGGCTGCATGCTCCCCCCGCACATTGCCTCTTCCGCGTCATCCCCCTTCCTCTGTAACTTCTCCCCCCGCTTTCGCCTCCTATACTCATAAGGAGGCTGCCATGCGCCCGAGAATCCTTTTCTCTCTCCTAGCTTGCCTTGCCGCCGCGCTGGCGTGCCTTGCTCTTTTCTCTCGCTGGCCCCTTCGCTCCGCGGCCTCCTCACAAACTGGCGCTTCCGCGAAGCAGCCCGTCATCATCGAACTTTTCACTTCCGAGGGCTGCTCCAGTTGTCCTCCCGCTGATTCTCTGCTCAAAAAACTTAGCGAGGACCAGCCCTTCGACGGCATCGAAATCATCGCTCTCGAAGAGCATGTCGACTACTGGAATAACCTCGGCTGGACCGACCCTTTCTCTTCCTCCGATTTCTCTTTTCGCCAGCAGGACTACGCCAACATCATCCCCCATGGTGGCGTCTACACCCCACAGATGATCATCGACGGCCGCGCCCAATTCATCGGCAGCCGTACTCAGGAAACCCGCGAGCAAATCCGCTGGGCTGCCTCTCATCCCAAATCCCGTTTGCTCTTAACCCCCACTCCCGCGCCCAACCCGCACACTCGTTCCTTTGAGCTGAGCCTCGATCCCTCCAGCGCGCCTCCCAGTTCCTCACCGCTTGATTTGTGGGTTGCGATAACCGAAAAAGGTTTGCACTCCGCCGTCAGCGCCGGCGAGAATTCCGGCCAAACACTTCAGCATGCGCCTGTTGTCCGCAAACTCCACAAGTTGCACCATGTCTCGTTTCCTCTGAATGCGCCCGTCACTTTCACCGTCGATCTCCGCGACAACTGGAACCTCACCAATCTCACCGTCGTTGCCTTCCTCGCTCATCCCCACTCCCACGAAATCCTCGCCGCCGGCGACTCCCCTGTCACTCCTTGACCTGCTTCTTACTCGCACCTGCCCGCCAATCACCCCGCACCGTGACCCACGACCTTGCGCTCCCTGCTCCAAAGCACTAGCCGTAGCCCTGGCGGTGCTTTATGGTTATCGCTTCTCGTTGGGCTAAGGCCGCCATATCCTTGCTGCCGTTCGTCGCAGTTCTCGCTTACGTCCCCTCAGGCGTCAACTCGGATACGCCGGCCAACAAAGGTTCATTCCCTTTCTCGGTTCTTGTCACTTCTACGTCCGGTCCGGAAATGTACGCGGCGTACTGCACTGGCTGTCACGGCAAAGATGGTCGTGGCAAAACCATCGCCGCGCGCTACTGCACCGTGCCCCCCGCTGACTTGTCACAACTGGCCCGGAACAACGGCGGCATCTATCCCGCAAAAAAGGTTTGCCAGATCCTCCAGTACGGCACGGGAAAGACAGCTGAGGGCCAGGGCTACATGCCCGTCTGGGAGCCTCTCTTGAAGTCCATGAATGACGAACCACCGTGGATAACCAAAGCGCGTATTTATAACCTCGCCGATTACGTGGGAATGCTGCAAGACTATTCGGCCACTCCCCGCAAGCGGCTAACCGTCGTTCGATAAGTTTCACTAATAAATCGATCCCAACCTCCATGAGCCGGCGTTTCGCTCCACTCCGGCTCTTCGTCCTAAGCGCCAACGCCCGGGCGCTCGTAGCACAGGCTTCAACCTGTGTTCTCAGGTTTCTCGTGGTTTTGTCTTTATCTCTGGGTGCCCCATCCTCGTTTTTTGAGGGTGGGTCTTGGGTTTTCTTCTCCTCTCTGCGAACTCTGCGCTCTCTGTGCAGGATCTGGCCGTTCGCGGAGCGGGTAGGCTTGAACTCCAATTCAGTGAAATGCTCTGTTTGCGCCAACTGGTCACGAGAGCCTTTTGTTCGACCTTTCACCTACGAAGAAAAGTGATACTTTGGGCCCGGCGCCCGTATACGTGGGAATATTCGGGGTCGCCACGATCGGGTGGCGGCCCCATCTGGAGGCTATGAAATGATGGAACGGATTGCAGAAGTGTCGCCGCGCGTGCAGGCTAGGATCGCCGGGTTCCTGTACTTGATCGTCATCGTCGGGGGCATTTTCGCCGAGGTTTTCGTTCGCGGACGGCTAGTGGTGTATGGGGATGCCGCGGCTACGGCGCACAACATCGTGACGCACGAGCTGCTCTATCGGTTGGGCTTCGTGACCGAGATCTTCTATTGCGCGTTTTGCAATGTACCCGTGGCGCTCATCTTCTATAACTTGTTCAAGGTGGTGAACAAGAACGTCGCTTTGATGATGGTGTTCTTCGACCTTGTAGTGACTGCTATTGAGAGCGTCAGTTTGCTCGCTCATTTCGCGCCTTTGGTCTTTTTGGGCGGCGGGCACTACTTGAGCGCCTTCACAGCAGAACAGTTACAGGCTGCGGCGTACATGTCGGTCCAGTTCTTTGAACATGGCTTTGCCATCTCCCTGGTATTTTTCGGATTCGATTGCTTCGCGATGGCATACCTGGTCCTATGGTCGAACTTCCTTCCCCGAATACTAGGCGTGCTGCTGGCGATCGAGGGCTTGGGCTACCTCATCAACAGTTTCGCGCTCTTTCTCGCCCCTGCGCTACAAGCCCGTATCTTCCCTTACTTCATGGCTACAGGGATCGGAGAAGTAGCGCTGTGCCTGTGGCTCCTCGTGATGGGCGTGAACGTTCAACGATGGAAGGAGCAGGCCAGCGTCGCGCGGCTGCGTTCAAACGCGGCATCCGGAAGTTGAGACCGATGGACGGGGCGGAGCTACAATGATCTTGCCGGGCGAAACGGAAGTGGTGCCTCCCTCTGAACGACGCGCACTCATCCGTCATCCCGTCTTCCTAATATCTGATATCCGATATCTGCTACCCCCTTGCCCAAGGAAACAATTCACCTCACAAGCGTCTCCTTGATTCGTTGCTCCACCCTTCTCCTTCGCTCTCTTCTCTGACTCCTCGCGCCATTCACACGCACCGGCGCTTCACTCGGTGGCCTCACCTTCCACCCTGCGATCGCATTCCGTGACCAGCACTCACTGCACAACCCTTCCGGCACCACCAGCACTTCCGTCCGCCCCTTGCATTCCAGGCATTCCCGCGCCGGTGATCGCAGCTCAACGTCCCCAGCTGCATTCATAATCCGCATCAATCGCAAAACCGAAATCGCCACTTCAATCGTTCTTTGTTTCCACACTCCGGGTGACACCATTCTCCTCATGGAAGGTTCCTCTCTTGAAATTTGCACGTTAGGGACGTTTTGGGCGAGAGCTTGAAGGGGTAACGCGCTCCGAGCAGTCTCCTCTCGTTGCGTATAGGCCGCAGTGACCCGCGTCACGCGACCAGGTACTTCTCGACTAAGTACCCGTCTCGAGACCTCCCGCACGCCCGCGAAAAATCAAAATGTGTCCCAAAAATGGAACTCGCGGCCGGCGCCCCACGGACCGGCTTGCCCCGAGGTTTCTCTTTTCTTGGGTTTGTTTTTCTCCTCGGGTGCCCCATCCTCGTTTTTTTGAGGGTGGGTCTTGGGTTTCTTGTGTTCGCTGTCAGCTGTCGACTGTCGGCTTCTCCGCTGCCGTCCGCGTCAAATCTTCTTCTTCTCTTACACTGACAACTACAAACTTCCTCTCCCCTTCGATTGAGCAGCGTAGACTTCACGGCTCGTGTGAAGTCTACGCCGCGCTGCCGCGTAGGCTAACGGCGAACCCTCAGAGTGATTGTCGTTGTGTGGCTCAACGAGCCCGATACACCCGTAATGGTCACTGTTCTTGTTCCTGTCGTTGCCGTGCTGCTGGCCGTCAACGTCAGCGTGCTTGTGCCAGTCGCCGGGTTCGGGCTGAACGACGTGGTAACGCCGCTGCCCTGGCCGCTCGTTGACAATGTGACGTTGCCAGTGAAGCCGTTCGACGGATGGATCGTGATCGTTGTCGTCCCATGCGATGAGCGAGTGATGCTCAAGCTGGTCGGTGAGGCGGATAGAGTGAAATTAGCAGAGGCCACAGCGGTCACCGTCAGAGAAACCGTGGTCGTTTGCGTAACGCCCCCGCCCATCCCGGTCACAGTGATCGTGTACGTACCAGTCGCGGTCGTCGACGCCACCGCCAAGGTCATCGTCGAGCTGCCAGAGCCCGGCGCGGCGATCGACGTGGGACTGAAGCTCACCGTCACCCCTGTGGGCTGGCCCGACGCGGACAAGGCAACCGCCGAGTTAAAGCCGTCCAACACGCCGGTAGTGATCGTTGATGTGCCATTGTTGCCCTGCACCACGGACACCGAACTAGGCGACGCAGAAATGGTGAAAGTAGGCGTCGTTGAAGTTGGCGCGAGCGCATTGATCAGGCCGGTCCCGTTCGGACTGCCCCAGCCGGTCACCAGATCATAACCGGCCACAGCCGAATAGCTGCCAGATGTGCCACTGGTGATGTCGTGGAAGTCCGTGCCATAGCTGGACGTCACATTCTGCGCGTAGATCGTTGGGTTGATGAAGCCGATGGTTCCCTCGCCGTTGGCCGCCAATTGCTGGTTCACTAAGGCGATGTAGCCAGCCCACATCGGCGTCGCGAAGCTGGTCCCCCCATACTCGTTTGCTGTGCACGTGGTTTGATCGGCGCACACGTAAAATGTGAAGTTCGCGTTTGCCGACACGTCCGGGCCGTTGCGAAGTGTCGTCGAACCCTTGTTGCTGGAGTTGATCACGCCCGAGATCTGCTGCCAAGAGGGGATTGCGATTCCGTCCGGCGAGATGCCGCCGCCGCTGTCAACCCAGGCGGTTTCTGACTGCCAGGGGCCAGCCGCGCTGGCGGTCACCAGGTCCGTGCCGCCGACAGAAACGACATACGCATTGTCCGCTGGCCAGGCCTCATTGCGCGACGACCAGGTGGAAGAGTCGCCGGAAGCGGCAAAGAAGTTCTGACCTTGAGCCGCCATCTTCTCGAAGTACGGGTTGAGCGTGCTTGGATCCGCCGGTGTCCAGCCCCACGAACAGCCAATTGTGGTGGGCAGCGGGTTGTGCGTCGTCATGGTGCTGATGATTGCGGTATCGGTGGATCCGACGTACATCACGAGACTTGACAGCCCCGGAGCCATGCCGATCGCTTGGGTCATGTCGAGAGTCTGTTCGGTGTCATCACAGTAGCCATCAGCTATCGTATACGTGCAGGATGTGCTGGTCCCATCGGTGGAGAGCAGGGTTACCGGCACACTGTTGGTTTGACCAACGTTGCTGAAATACGTATTCAAGTCCGTCAAGTCGGTGCCGTAATACTCGAGCAGTCCGAGGTTCTGGCCACCGCCGGTGAGGGCCGTTCCGCCATAATAGGCCGCGCGCATGTCGCTGCCCAAAAAGGAGGCCGAAGGGCCAGAACCGGTGGTGGCATGGGACACGACGTGCTCTGCATCGATGCCATGCGCCTTCGCGTAGTCGCTCTTCTTGACCAACATGGGATGCGGAATCGAGTAGTTGTCCAAACCAGAGACGTGCCACAACTGGATCGGCAGGTCCACCGTGGGCTCGCGGTCTGGGGCATAAAACGTTCGGGTTTCCGTCGGGTGTTGGTAGACGCCCATGACCACATGGAAGGCTTTCTCAATCGCAGACACGGGGCCCACGATCTGCACGTCCATCCCATTGCGCGAGCCGCCCACTACCGTGAATCCGTTCGCCTTCGCGAATTCGATCACCGCATCATAATCCTCCTGGCTGGGACCAAACATCGCGGTAAACTCTTGCACCGTTAGAAATCGCCGGTAGAGCGGGCTCGCGGGATCGTAGACCTCTTTCAAAAAGTTTTCTAACCCTGCCGGATCGCGTAGTGGCAGAACAATGTCGACGTGCATGGTCTGTACTGCGGGCAGCCGCCCAACGGACTGCGCCTCTCCAGTGACAGTTACTTCACGCACATGACGCGTCATCACCGACTGTGCCTTTACTTGGCCTCCCACCACGAACGCGAGTACGACCGAATACAGCACCACAGAGAGTCCCCGTAGAACTGCCGCACCATAGGTTTTTGCTGATTGGCTCATCAGTTGGCTCCTTTGGCTATCGAGATCGCGGAATCTCTCCCTCTGGGATAGGAGGCGGGGTTGTAGCGATACTCCATCGAAACGGGATTTCCGGCCTACACCCCTGGTTCGTGCATCCTACGCTTCTCCCCCGCCGGACACAACGGATTTGCGGCCACAGCAACCTGTCAGCAACCTGTCCCAAAGGACAGTCCACCCTCTTCTCTTCGCGGGTGCCCCATCCTCGTTTTGTGAGGGTGGGTCTTGGGTTTCTTCTCTCTTCTCTGTGCTCTCCGTGCCCTCTGTGGTGAAATCTTCGCTCTTCTCTTCGCCTTTCTCTTCTCCGAAACTACCAACTGTAAACTCCCCCCTCTCCATTGACTTTCCTCCACTCCGGCTCCTAACATTCCTCCGCGAAAGGAAACCATCGTGTCCAAAAAATTCCGCCGCATCGTCGCACTCGCAGTCTGCTTCATGCTTGCCCCGCTCGCTGTCATCGCTCAGCAACTCCCCGATCGCCTCGAACCCATGGACGTCTTCCGTGTCCAAGTCGCCAGCGATCCCCGGATTTCTCCCGACGGCAAGCGCATCGTCTACTCCCGCCAATCCGCGGACATCTCTTCCGACCGCCGCGTCTCCAATCTCTGGATCGTCAATTTCGATGGCTCCGAGCATCGTCCCCTCACCACCGGCACCTACAGCGATTCCTCCCCGCGCTGGTCTCCCGATGGCACGCGCCTCGCCTTCGTCTCCGATCGCGATGGCAAGCCTCAGCTCTACGTGCGCTGGATGGACTCCGGCCAGACCGCCAAGCTCACCGACCTCGAAAATCCTCCTGCCGGAATTTCCTGGTCGCCCGATGGCAAGCAGATCGTGTTCACCTCGCTCGTCTCCGCCGCTCCCCCGAAAATCGCCACGCTTCCCGCCGCGCCCGAAGGAGCCAAATGGGCCGATCCACCAAAAATCTACGAAGATCTCATCTACCGCTTCAACGGTCCCGGCTACCTCAAGCCCGGCTACTCGCAAATCTTCGTCGTCTCCGCTGATGGCGGCGCGCCTCGTCAACTCACCACCGGCAACTTTCCCCACGGTCCCGGCGTCGGCGATTTTGGCGGCTCCTATGCCGTCTGGACTCCCGACGGAAAATCCCTCATCGTCGCCATGAACGGCACCGCAAATTACGAGTACGAACCTCTCCACACCGAGCTCTATGAACTCAATGTCGCCGATGGCTCGCTCAAGCAGCTCACTCATCGCAACGGTCCCAACGACTCCCCAAACATTTCCCCCGACGGTAAACTCATCGCCTACACCGGCTTCGACGACCGCTATCAGGGCCACCAGACCACCTACCTCTACGTCGCCAACCGTGATGGCAGCAATCCTCACGTCGTCACTCCCAAGCTTGATCGCGACGCCTCCTCTCCTCACTGGGCCAACGACGGCAAAGGCATTTTCTTCGCTTACCACGATCAGGGCGACACCAAGCTCGCCTATCTCCCGCTCGATGGCTCGCCGAAAATCCTCGCCGACCATCTCAACTTCGGCGCCAATTTCACCGTCGCCAACAACAGTGCCTTCGCCATTCAGTACGACACGCCCTCCGATCCCGGAGACGTCGCAGTCGCCTCTCTTGCCAATCCCAAACTCAACGTCCTCACCTCTCTCAATCGCGAACTCTTCACCGCCAAAAAACTCGGCCCCGTTGAAGAAATCTGGTACGACTCCTCCGTCGACAAGCGCAAAATCGAAGGCTGGATCATCAAGCCACCCGATTTCGACCCCGCCAAAAAATATCCCCTCATCCTGCAGATTCACGGCGGCCCGTTCTCCAACTACGGCGACCGCTTCGACCTCCAGGCGCAAATCTGGGCCGCCAAGGGTTACGTGATCCTCTACACCAACCCACGCGGCAGCACCAGCTACGGCGAGGAGTTTGCCAATCTCATCCATCACGCCTATCCCGGCGATGATTTCCACGACCTCAACTCCGGCGTCGACGCCATCCTCGCCAGGGGCTACATCGACAAGGACAATCTCTTCGTCACCGGCGGCTCCGGCGGCGGTGTCCTCACCTGCTGGATGATCGACCGCACCGACCGCTTCCGCGCCGCCGCCAGTCTCTATCCCGTCATCAATTGGTATAGCTGGGTCCTCACCTCCGACCTTCCCTCTTTCGGCGCGCAATACTGGTTCGGCGCCAATCCGTGGGAGGACACGGACAATTACATGAAGCGCTCCGTAATTTCTCTGGTGAAAAATGTGAAGACACCCACACTCCTCATGACCGGCGAGGAAGATTTCCGCACGCCCATCTCCGAAGCCGAGCAATACTACGCCGCCCTTAAACTCCTCAAGGTCGAATCCGTCCTCGTCCGTTTCCCCGGCGAGCCCCACGGCCTGACCCGCCGCCCCAGCCACCAAATCGCCAAAATCGTCTACACCGCAAACTGGTTCGACTCCCACCGCAAAAAACCCTAACCCCTTTCGCGCCTTGGTAGCGCCGGCATCTTGCCGGCTCCTGGGTTCGCATTCGGACGGGGAGCCGCAACTGATCTTGAGGGTGCCCCATCCTTCGCGCCGTTTGCGAAGGGTGGGCTCTTACGCTCAAACGCCGCAGCCGTCTCTTCTCCTGTGTTTCTCTTCTCCGCGCCCTCTGCGAACTCTGTGCCCTCTGCGTTATGCCTTTCTCCTCGCTCTTCTCTTCTCTTAAACTGTGAACTGTAAACTGATAACTGTGAACTTTCCTCTCCCCTCCCCCCGTTCCTATCTCGCTGCAATGGCCATTCGTACAGTAGCCTTCCGTCCGGCCACCATGCGAGAAAGGTATGAACGGAGACTCCTTCATGAAACGACTTCTCCTGCTGTTTTCGTGCGCGCTCTTGTTGAGCTGCCTGGGCCCTCTTCCCACCTGTTCGGCCCAGGATGCGCAAGGGGCCAGCGCCGGCCACAAAACGAAGTCCAGGTGGCACTGGTTCCACCACGAAAAGAAGCCCCGCGAGAAGTCCGACCCTGTCCAGTCGACCCAAAAATCCGGCGGCTGGTGGCATCACGGTGGCCGTAACGCTGGCCCCGCCGGTGCTGGAGCCGATCAGAAAATCAAACAAGTCAAGGTCCACCGCGAAAAGCAGCATAGCGAGAAAACCGCCCCGCTCTATACCGTCCCCAAAACCGTAGGCCACTGGTTCCGTCGCGGCCCAGGCCCCGCCGGTGCCGGCTCGTAACACCGCCCCCCCGCGGGTGCCCCATCCTCGTTTTTTGAGGGTGGGTCTTGGGTTCTCTTGTCTTTACTGTTGACTGTCAACTGTCGACTGTGAACTTCTCTTGAGGGTGGGTCTTGGGTTTTCCTCTCTTCTCAGCGAACTCTGCGCTCTCTGTGCTCTCTGCGTTAATCTTTCTCTTCGTCTTTCTTGAACTCTTCTCCCGCTTCCCTCCTCCGAAAATGCAGCAACTTCTTCACCTCGGCAATCACCGCTCCCTCAGCGTCCTTCACTTCCACACCGAATTCCCGCTCGATCTTCTCTTCTTTCCCCAACGCCTCTTTGATCTCCCCAATCTGTTCCTCGCTCAAACGAAACTCCGCCCGCACCGTCCCTTTTCCCGGCTTCCGGAAGCGAATGCTCGCGCTCTTATCCCACACAACGTACTCCCGCCCCAAATTCTCGATCAGCATCACCATATAAAACGGGTCCGCCATCGAATACAACGATCCGCCATAGTGCGTCCCCACGTAATTCCGGTTCCACCACCGCAGCTTCATCTCCACGTCCACAGCCCGCCAGTCCGCATCCAACCGCGTCACCCGAATCCCCGCCCCCAGCAGCGGCGGCCAGAAATTAATCAGCCTCCGTATGTTCCTCTTCAAAAACGGATTCACGACTCGCCCCCTCCTCCCCTTGCACACCGGCAACTCTAATCGCAAAGTGGCCTCCCAAAGAAGAAGCCCCCAAATAACCTTTAGCGCGCCTCACTCCGTCCCGGGTGCCCCATCCTCGTTCTTTGAGGGTGGGTCTTGGGTTTTTCTCTCTTCTCTCTGCGTACTCTGCGCGCGTACTCTGCGCTTCCTCTGCGCCCTCTGCGCTAAATCTTTTCTCTTAGTTTTTCTCTTCTCTTCGGGTGCCCCATGGGCCGGTTTTGCACGTGGGGTCTTGGGTTCGCGGGTGCCCCAGCGTCGTTTTTTGAGGGTGGGTCTTGGGTCTTCTTCTCGGCGGATTCTGCGCGCTTCCCTCTGCGCCCTCTGCGTTAAATCTTTTCTCTCAGTTCTTCTCTTCACCCCTCCGGCCATTGCCCGCTGAAGAAGCTCTCCAACGCCGCAAAGAATCGCCCCGGATCTTCCAGCGACGGAAAATGCCCGATCCCATCCATCTTCAACACCCGCGCATTGGGCAGAAACTCCGCCCACTCCTGCGCAGCCTCGATCGGCAGGATATCCGCCGTCCCGAACACGTAAAGCGCCGGGCACGTCACCCGCCTCGCATCCTCGCGCCAATCCCAATCCCCTTGAGTCTGCGTCGCCCGGCTGAAAACCGAGACAACCTTCTCTACTCGCTCGTTCGGAGTTTTGGACGGATCGCCCCTCATCGGCCGTGCCGGCTTGCGCCCGGTTCGCACCTCGCGCAACAACTCCCAAAACTGCCGCAGTTTCTCCGGATCAGGCGGGCTCGTTGCATTCAGTTCCTGAAGAATTCCAGGAGCAACCGCGTTCAGTCGCTCCGCCATGATTCGATTCACCGCCTCGCTATGCGGAAGCCGCCGAATCGGCGGCCCACACACCATGACCAGCCGCTCGACCCGCTCCGGAAACTCCATCGCATAGCGGGCCACGACTCCGCCGAAATACGACCATCCAATCAGCGAAATCTTCTCCAACCCGAAATGTCTGCGCACGGCGTCCAGATC
>Ga0187801_10000387_pt1 | contig 11743 bp, 7 predicted proteins | sample NC_wetland_sal_i_10_FD_132465 | JGI IMG/M metagenome (GOLD analysis project Ga0187801, IMG submission 132465) | Wetland sediment microbial communities from Neuse River Estuary, North Carolina, USA - Control_1 | ecosystem: Environmental > Aquatic > Freshwater > Wetlands > Sediment | place: USA...
ACAGTCTTTCCCCCTCAAAATGGCAACCAGGTCTTTAACAATAATCCTTATGAATCCACCATCGCGCAATCGTCCTACAACTCGCTTCAGGCCAGCGTGCGCCATAGCAGCAGCTATGCCACATTCCTTCTCGGCTACACTTTCAGCAAATGCCGCGACGACGCGTCCGAATTACTTGAGGGCATCAATCCCTTCAACCCCAAGGCAAGCACGTCTCTCTGCTCTTTCGACGTGACCCACAATTTTGTCGCTAGCTACGAAGCGAAACTCCCGTTCGATCGCGCTTTCCATGCCACTTCCGGCTGGGCGAGCAAGCTTGCGTCCGGCTGGGCCATCTCCGGCGTCACCACCTTTGCCACCGGCCTTCCCGTCAGTTTGTCGGAGACTGACGACAATTCTTTGACCGGCACGGCCAATACGTCCGCGCCTATTGACCTGCCAGATTTTACGCCCGGCAAAATCCTAGCGAACACGAACCCCCGCTCCGGCCAGCCTTACTTCAACGTCAACCTTTTCAGTGCCGAAACTCTCGGGACGATTGGAAACGCCCCCAGGCGTTTCTTCCACGGCCCAGGCCTCAATAACTGGGATATGGCCTTGCTGAAGGACACAAAAATTACGGAATCGAAGAGCTTGGAATTCCGGTTCGAGGCCTTCAACACCTTCAACCACGCCCAGTTCATGAATCCTACTTCTTCCTTTAATTCTGGGTTCCCAATGTTCGTGAATGGCGTAAACGTCGGGGGAACTTTTGGTCTAGTGAGCCAAGCTCGTGACCCGCGCATCATGCAGGCGGCTTTGAAAATACTGTTCTGAGAGGATGAAAATACCGGGCGCCTGTGCCAAACCGCCAAAGGAACTCGCCCAAATTCCACGTGTGGCTCCTTCTGGCCGCAACCCTTCTGCCTTCGCCTGCTCCCGCGCAATCAGCTGACCAAAACGATTCGCGCCTCCCTCTCCACTCCGGCTGGATGCTGCAATCCTCCTGCGTCGTCAAAGCCACGCCAGCTCAAATTTCCACTCCGGGCTTTCCCACCACCGGCTGGCATTCCACTTCCGTCCCCTCCACCGTCGTTGCCGCCCTCGTCGCCGATAAGACCTACCCCGACCCCGCCTTCGGCATGAACCTCCGCTCGATTCCCGGCGCCACCTATCCTATCGGCGCAAATTTCTCCTTGCTCCCGATGCCGAAAGACAGCCCCTTCCGCTGCTCCTGGTGGTATCGCATAGAATTCCGTCCCCCGGAAAATTACAAAGACCGCCACATTTCGCTGCATTTTGGCGGTATCAATTACTGCGCCAATATCTGGCTCAATGGACGCCAGGTCGCCACCGCAAACGATGTCGCCGGCGCTTACCGCACTTACGATTTCGATGTCACCCCGCTCCTGCTCACCGACGCCCCAAACGCCCTCGCCGTCGAAACCTTCGCCCCCACCGAAACCGACCTCGCCATCACCTGGGTCGATTGGAATCCCGCGCCGCCCGACAAGGACATGGGCCTCTGGCGCGAAGTCCATCTCGAAGCCACCGGCCCCGCGACAGTCCGCCACGCGCAAGTGGTCACTCATTTACCAGACGCCTCGCTCGCCGAGGCCGATCTCACCGTCATCGCCGAACTCCACAATCTTTCCTCCCGTGTGCCGGTCACCGGCTGGCTCGAAGGCAAAATGGAAGACGTTCAAATCCGCCAGTCTGTCACCCTCAAACCCGGCGAATCCCGCACCGTGCGATTCACGCCCGCAGAGTTTCCTCAGCTAAAAATCAAAAATCCCAAGCTCTGGTGGCCCGCGCCGCTGGGCCCACAAGCTCTCCACAATCTTTCGCTGCGCTTCATCGTCGGCGACGCAGTTTCCGACGCGCAAACCGTCCGCTTCGGGGTCCGTGAAATCACTACTGAACTGAACGATCAGGGCCACCTCCAGTTTCGCGTCAACGGCAAAAAAATCCTCATCCGCGGCGCCGGCTGGGCTCCCGACATGCTCTTCCGCCAATCCCGCGGCCGCCTCGAAGCGGAATTCCGCTACGTCCGCGATCTCGGCCTCAACACCCTCCGCCTCGAAGGCAAGATGGAAACCGACGAGTTCTACGATCTCGCCGACGAGCAGGGCATCCTCGTCATGGCCGGCTGGTCCTGCTGCGATTTTTGGGAAGAGTGGGACAAGTGGAAGCCCGGCCGGCTCGAAATCGCTTCCGAATCTCTTCGCTCGCAAATTCTCAGAATGCGCAGCCATCCGAGCATGCTCGTCTGGCTCAACGGAAGCGACAATCCCCCTCCCCCCGCCGTCGAAAAAACCTACATCAGCCTCCTGAAAAAATTAGACTGGCCCAATCCCTATATTTCCTCCGCCCATCAAAAGCCTTCAGAATTGACCGGCCCCTCCGGCGTAAAAATGACCGGCCCCTACGACTACGTTCCCCCCGCCTACTGGCTGGATGATCCCGGTAAATACGGCGGCGCCTGGGGATTCAACACCGAAACCGGCCTCGGCCCGGCAATCCCTCTCGAAAGCTCGCTCCAAAAAATGCTTCCGGCCGATCGCCTCTGGCCCATCAGCGATTTCTGGAATTTCCACGCCGCCTCGGAAGAGTTCAAGAACACCGACCGCTTCAATCGCGCTCTCGCTGCCTCCTACGGCCCGCCCTCGGGCCTCGACGATTACGTCACGAAATCCCAGGTCATGGCCTATGACGCCGAGCGCGCCATGTTCGAAGCCTACGCGCGCAACAAATACACCTCCACCGGCGTCATCCAGTGGATGCTCAACAACGCCTGGCCTTCTCTCTTCTGGCACCTCTACGATTATTATTTGCTGCCGGCGGGCGGGTACTTCGGCGCGAAAAAAGCCAACGAGCCCTTGCACATCCAATATTCCTACGACGATCAGAGCGTGGTCGTTGTCAACAGCCTCTACGAAAAATTCTCGGGACTCACTCTCGCCGCCGATCTCTACGATTTCTCACTCCAGAAAAAATTTTCGCAGCAGTTGGCTCTCGATCTGGACGCCGACGCCGTCCAGCGCGTCCTCACGATTCCCCCTATCCCGTTCGATTCGCCTTCCCCTGTTTATTTCGTGAAGCTGGCCTTGCAGGATTCCACCGGCAAGCTCCTCAGCTCCAATTTTTACTGGCTCCCATCTAAGCCCGCGAATATCGAGTACTCGAAAACCCTCTATTTCGGCAATCCCGCTCCTCCCGTCGACCTCACCCAGGAATCCGCCATCTACACTCCCGCCTCGCCCTACGACGATTTCACCGCGCTCGAAAAATTGCCGCGCGTTCGTCTCGCAGCCACCACCGTTATGGAAAGCGGAGAGCAGTCTCCGCAAGTCCGCGTGAAGCTCCTAAATCCGAGCACCAATCTTGCTTTCCAGGTCCGCCTCGGAATCCGCAACCACGGCGACTCGATGGAGATTCTCCCCGTCCTATGGGACGATAACTACATCGAGCTGCTGCCCGGCGAATCACGCGAAATCTCCGCGCGCTACCTCGCGTCGGATGCCCTCGAGAGGAGCCCGGAATTGACTGTCGCCGGTTGGAATATCGAGCCGCTCACGCTCCCGCTCATCAGCACGGGTCCCAAGCCTCCGCAACCATCCGGCGGCGCGCACTAATGTCGGGCCTGCTCGCCTCTAGGAAAATTCCGCTGCCGCGCGCATTCCCTCATACAATCCCCTCAGCCGTTCAAGAAAGGGAATGATGGCCACTAACCCGACCCAAAGCGCCCCGAGCCAGCTCGCGCCCTCTCCGATCAGACTCAAGCGCGTCCTCGGCCTCTGGGATCTCATCATTATCGGCATCGTCATCATTCAGCCCATCGCGCCAATGGGCATCTACGGCGTCATCAGCAACAACGCCGGCGGCCACGTGGTCACCACCATCTTGATCGCCATGGTGGCCATGCTTTTTACCGCCATCAGCTACGGCAAAATGGCCCGCGCCTATCCCAGCGCCGGCTCCGCCTATACGTACGTCGGTCAGGAAATCCATCCCGCGATCGGCTACGTCACCGGCTGGGCCATGGTGATGGACTACATCCTCAACCCGCTCATTTGCACGGTGATTTGCAGCAAGCTCACGCAGAATATCCTGCCCGGCGTCCCCTACTGGGCGCTGGCCATCGGCTTTGCAGTCGCCTTCACCGCGCTAAACCTCCGCGGCATCAAGACCTCCGCGCGCATCAACGACGTCCTCGCAGCCGGAATGACCATTGTCGTCGTCATCTTTTTCGCCTTCGTCATCCGTTTTCTCTGGGGCATGCACGAATACGGCTCAGCCTTCTTCCTTCAGCCGTTTTACAACCCGCAAACCTTCAGCTTCAGCGGCGTTTTCCGCGGCACTTCCATCGCCGTGCTCACTTACATCGGCTTCGACGCCATCTCCACATTTTCCGAAGAAGTGGAAAACCCCCGCCGCAACATCATGCTTGCAACCGTCCTGGTCTGCCTGATCACCGGCATCTTGTCCTCGCTCGAGGTCTATGCCGCGCAGCTCGTTTGGGGTTCGAAGCCGTTCCCTCCGGACATGGTCGAATCGGCGTTTCCTCTCGTGGCCCAGCGCGCTGGCGGATTTTTCCTCTTCCACCTGCTGAATTTCACCATCCTCATCGCCAATATCGGTTCCGGCATGGGCTCGCAGCTCGGAGCTGCGCGCCTGCTCTATGGAATGGGCCGCAGCGACGGAATTCCCAAAAAATTTTTTGGCGCCATCGAGCCGAAAAATCGCATCCCTCGCAACAACGTCATTTTCGTCGGCGCCATCGCTCTGGTCGGCGCCTTCCTCATCTCCTACGAGCGCGGCGCTGAACTTCTGAATTTTGGCGCCCTCATCGCCTTCATGGGCGTCAATGCCGCCGCCTTCGTCCGCTATTTTCTCCGCGCGGACAAAAAGCATTGGCCCAACCTCGTCTCTCCCCTCCTCGGCTTCCTCATTTGCCTCTTCATCTGGCGAAATCTCGCGCAAAGCGCCATGCTCGCCGGGACTGTTTGGATGATTGTGGGAATTGCCTACGGTGCGGTCAAAACGAAGGGTTTCAAGTCCGGCCTCATCCAGTTCGATATTCCCCCGGACGACGCCTGATACAAATCTAAACTCATCCACGCCACGTGCGGTGTCAATCCGGCTCTTGCGTCACGATGTGCACATCCACTGCCGGCGCATCGCTCAGAAAGCGATTAATTGCGTTCAGGTACCGAAGTTTTCTCCAACCCTCGATGGCCGACCTCCCGAAAATCACCTGCGTCACGTGTTTTTCGCGCACAAATTGCGCGGTCGCATCCGCCACGTTATCGCCCTTCAACCGCACCGGCTTCGCGCCCAGGCTCTCCGCGAATTGCAGGTTCGCCGTCAGCACTTTTTCTTCCTGCTCATCCACGCGATGGTCCATGTCCACGTGCACCGCGTAAAGGTCCGCGTCCATCCGCCGTGCCATCCGCGCCGCGCGCGCCACCAGGTATTGCGCCTTCGGGTTCGCGCTGATGCAAACCACGATCCGCTCCTTCACCATCCAGGTTTCCCGGATGTCCTTCTCGTCCATGTACGATTCCAGGCTCCGGTCCACCTGCTCGGCCACCTGCCGCAGCGCCAGCTCCCGCAGCGCGATCAAATTTCCCCGCCGGAAGAAATTCTTCAGCGCCTGCTCCACCTTCTCTCGGCCGTACACGTCCCCGCGCTTCATCCGGTTTTGCAGCGCCTCGGGCGTCAGGTCGATCATCACCGTCTCGTCCGAGATTTGCAGCACCCAGTCTGGCACGGTTTCGCGCACCGCGATTCCCGTGATGGCGCGCACCGTCGGCGCGATGCTTTCGATGTGCTGGATGTTCACGGTCGAAAGCACGTCGATCTTCGCATCCAAAATTTCCAGCACATCCTCATAACGCTTCCGATGCCGGCTCCCCGGAATATTCGTATGCGCGAGCTCGTCCACCAGCACCACTTGCGGGCGCCGCTTCAATATGGCGTCGATATCCATCTCCTCGAATAGCGTCCCTTTGTAATCGATTTTCCGCCGCGGCACGACCTCGAGCTGCGGGATCAGTTCGGCGATCCCTTTGCGCCCGTGCGTCTCCACGATTCCCACCACCACGTCTTCGCCTCGGCTATGCCGCCGGATCGCCTCGCTCAGCATGCTGTACGTCTTGCCCACGCCCGGCGCATAGCCTAGAAACAGCTTCAGCGTGCCCTTGGTCTTTTCCGGGGGCCGCGCTTCCGCAAGCCATTGTTCAGGCGTCTTCGGCATGGGCTTATTCTCTTTTACGGGCGCGCGAAAAGCTACGGTAGAATGGCGCTGTGCGTGATCCTCTAATCAATCGCATCCTTCAGTGCGCGGCTGCGATTGCCATTGTCGCGGGCATCGTCGTTTTCTACCGCGAGGGCGTTTCCGTCAACCCCACCACCGTCGCGCTTTCCTTCCTGCTTGCCATTTTAGTCATTTCTACGGTCTGGGGAATGTTTGTCTCCGTGGTCATGTCGGTCGTATCCATGCTGGCTTTCAACTACTATTTCCTTCCCCCGGTCGGCAGGTTCACGGTTGCTGACCCTCAGAATTGGGTTGCCCTCTTCGCCTTCCTGGTCGTCTCTGTCACCTCGAGCCATCTCTCTACGCGCGCCCGCCGCGCCGCCCAGCACGCTTCCGCCCGCCGCCGTGAAATCGAGAAACTTTACTCCTTCAGCCAGAGCTTGCTCGAATCCGGCAACGTCATTCAGTTGCTCAATCGCATCCCCGCGCAAATCGTCGACACATTCGAGGTCGGCGCCGCCGCCCTTTTCCTTTCCGACAAACAAAAAGTCTATCGCTCCGGCCCGGTAATCCCCCTGCTCGATCACGAAAGCCTGAAGGCCATTGTCGCGCGCGAAGAGCCTGTCATCGACGCCGCCAATAGCCTCTGCTTCGTTCCCGTCCGCATGGGCGTCCGCCCCATTGGCAGCTTGGGCATTTCCGGCACGATGCTTTCGCGTCAGACGCTCGAAGCCATCGGCACCCTCATCGCCGTCTCGATGGAACGCGCCCGCGCCGTCGAGCAGCTCGGCCAGACCGAGGCCGCCCGCGAAGGCGAGCGCCTCCGCACCGCGCTCCTCGATTCCGTCACCCACGCTCTCCGCACTCCGCTCACCTCCATCAAAGCTTCGGCCACCAATCTCCTTTCCAATCGAGGTCTGAGCGACGGCCAGAAGCATGAGCTTCTCGTCATCATCAACGAGGAATGCGACCGCCTGAATCGCCTCGTCGGCGAAGCCGCCGAGATGGCTCAATTGGACGCCGGCGAAGTGGAATTGAATCTTACGCCTCATCCCATCGAAGAAATAATCGCCGCTGCCCTGAAACTAACCAAGGCCAAGCTCGGCAATCGCACCGTCCACCTCCACGTTTCCGAAGGTCTCCCGCGCGTGCGCGTTGACCTAGCACGCGCCCCCGAAGTCCTCGTCCATCTCCTCGAAAACGCCAATCAGTATTCGCCCCATTCCGAGCCCATCACCATCTCTACGGAGCTCAACGGCGATTTCCTCGTCACCAGCGTCGCCGACCGCGGCAACGGCATTGACGACCCCGAGCAGAGCCTCATTTTCGAAAAATTCTACCGGGGCAGAGATCAGCGCTTCCGCGTCGAAGGCACCGGCATGGGCCTCCCCATCGCCAAGGCCATTGTCGAAGCCCACGGCGGCTCGATGTCTCTCACCAGCCAGCGCGGCCATGGCTCCGTTTTTTCCTTTACCCTCCCCATCGACCGCTCCCGCGCGGGCGCCTCGTGATTTCCGCCACCATCATGATCGTGGATGACGAGCCGCAAATTCGCCGCGTCGTCCGCACAACTCTCAGCTCCCAGGGCTACGCCGTCCTCGAAGCCAAGACAGGCGAAGAGGCCCTCGAAAAGCTTCGCACCGATCACCCCTCCTTGATTCTTCTCGACGTCAACATGCCCGGCATGTCCGGCTTGGACGTCTGCCGCGAAGTTCGCCAGTCGAGCCACGTCCCCATCATCATGCTCACCGTTCGCAACGCCGAACGCGACAAAGTCCAGGCCCTCGATGCCGGCGCCGACGATTATGTCGTCAAGCCTTTCGGCTCCCAGGAATTGATGGCTCGCATCCGCGCGGCTCTCCGCCACACATCCTCCGCCATAGCTACACCCGCCTTTCTCTCGGATGATTTGAAAATTGATTTCGCCAAGCGCGCCGTCACCGTCAAAGGCCACCCCGTCCGTCTCACCCCAAAAGAATTTGAATTGCTCCGCCATCTCGTCGCCGAGCAGGGAAAGGCCCTGGGCCACCGCCGTCTGCTGCAAGCTGTTTGGGGTCCTGACTACGGAGAGGAAACCGAATACCTGCGCGTCTTCATCAATCAATTGCGAAAAAAAATCGAGCCCGACCCGCGCCACCCGCGATACATCCACACCGAACCCTGGGTCGGCTACCGCTTCGAACCCCCGCCGGAGAAATCTCGCTCAGCCAAATCCAGGGAGTAGAAGCCATCCCGCAAATGATTTTCGGTGGGAGCCCCCGCATTCATGCGGGGGTAGGAGCGCTTCAGCGCTCCGGGAAGAGCTCCGAATTTGATCGTGCGCTTTAGCGCTGGATCTGTTGAAATCCCGCCCAAATCTTCCGCGCTCGGCGCCGCTCATGTGGAGTGCGGCGGCTTGCCGCCGCTTTCCTCCCGTTATAGCGTGCCGAAACCCATATACTCGACCGAGGCTTGCCTCGGTCGGCACGGCTCACCAGCAGCTCCGCATCGATGCAAGCAGCGCGAATCGCGCTCAAGCAATCCCCTGCTCACCGCATCGGATGTGCCGCATCCAATTCCAGATTCAGCTCGAGCACATTCACCCGCGGCTCGCCAAGAAATCCAAGTTGCCGCTGCGCGGTATGCTTCTTCACGAGCCCCCGCACGTCCCCCTCGCTCATCCTGCGCTCCCGCGCCACGCGCGGAATCTGGAATTCCGCCCCTGCCGGTGAAATGTCCGGGTCAAGCCCCGAGCCCGACGCCGTCACCAGGTCCGCCGGCACCGCCGCCCCTGGATTCTCGGCTTGTAGCGCCTGCACGCTCGCGGAGACTCGATCCAGCAGCGCCTTATTCGTCGGCCCGAGATTCGATCCTCCCGAAGCGCCTGCATCATATCCCGCTGCACCGGCAGCCGAAGGCCGCGAATGAAAATACCCCGGCGCCGTGAAGGGCTGCCCGATCAGCCTCGACCCCAGTATTTTCCCATGCATGTGAATCAATCCGCCGTTCGCCTGCCTCGGAAAAATCCACTGCGCCAGCCCCGTCACCACGAGCGGATACACGATTCCCAGCAGCACCGTCGTCGCCAGCGTCATCCAAATGGAAATCAGAAGGTTTCTTTTCACGTCGCCCTCACGCCAGTCCAATATGCGTAATAATCATGTCAATCAGCTTGATCCCGATAAATGGCGCGATGATCCCGCCGAACCCGTAAATCAGCAGGTTGCGCCGCAGCAGCGCCTCCGCCCCCAGCGGCCGGTACCGCACCCCGCGCAGCGCCAGCGGCACCAGCGCGATAATAATCAGCGCATTGAAAATCACCGCCGATAGCACCGCTGACTCCGGCGTCTTCAGCCCCATCACGTTCAGTACATTGAGCTGTGGAAACGCCCCCGCGAACATCGCCGGGATGATCGCGAAATATTTCGCCACATCATTCGCCACCGAAAACGTCGTCAGCGCCCCGCGCGTTATCAAGAGCTGTTTCCCGATTTCCACCACCTCGATCAATTTCGTCGGATTCGAATCCAGGTCCACCATGTTGCCGGCTTCCTTCGCCGCCTGCGTCCCCGCGTTCATCGCCAGGCCCACGTCCGCCTGCGCAAGCGCCGGCGCGTCGTTCGTCCCGTCGCCCGTCATGGCCACCAGCTTTCCCTTGGCCTGTTCCCGCCGGATCAGCGCCAGCTTGTCTTCCGGCTTCGCTTGCGCCAGAAAATCATCCAGGCCGGCTTCGCGCGCAATCGCTGCCGCGGTCAAGGGATTGTCCCCCGTGATCATCACCGTCCGGATTCCCATGGCGCGCAATTGGTCGAAGCGCTCGCGCATCCCGCCCTTCACGATATCCTTCAAATGTATCGTCCCCAGCACGCGCCGGTCTTCCGCCACCAGCAGCGGCGTTCCGCCGGAATTCGAAATCGCCTTCACCACTTCATCCACCTCGTGGGGAACGCGATTCCCGCCCGCCAGGACGTATTGCGCAATCGCATCCGGCGCACCCTTGCGGATTTCCCGCCCGTCCATATCCACGCCCGACATTCGCGTTTGCGCCGAAAATGGAATAAACGTCGCCGCGTAAGCTGAAAGCTCCCGCCCCCGTAGCCCGTATTTCTCTTTCGCCAGCACCACGATCGACCGCCCCTCCGGCGTTTCGTCCGCCAGCGACGCAAGCTGCGACGCGTCCGCCAGCTCTTCCTCCTTCACCCCCGGTGCCGGGATCAATTCCGTCGCGCGCCGGTTGCCCAGCGTGATCGTCCCCGTCTTATCCAACAGCAGCGTATCCACATCCCCCGCCGCCTCCACCGCCCGTCCCGACATCGCCAGCACGTTTCTCTGCACCACCCGGTCCATTCCCGCGATCCCGATCGCCGAAAGCAATCCTCCAATCGTCGTCGGGATCAGGCACACCAGCAGCGAGATCAATACAAAAACAGACTGCGGCGATCCCGAATAAATCGCCATCGGTTGCAGCGTCACCACCGCCAGCAGGAAAATAATCGTCAACCCCGCCAACAAAATATTCAGCGCAATCTCGTTCGGCGTCTTTTGCCGCTCCGCCCCTTCCACCAGTTTGATCATCCGGTCGAGAAACGTCTCCCCGGGATTCGACGTGATTTTCACCGTGATTTCATCCGAGAGCACGCGCGTCCCGCCCGTCACCGCCGAGCGGTCCCCTCCGCACTCACGGATCACCGGCGCCGATTCCCCGGTGATCGCCGATTCGTCCACCGACGCGACGCCGATCACCACTTCGCCGTCCCCGGGAATGAACTCTCCCGCCGAAACCACCACGATATCGCCCGAGCGCAATTTCGATCCTGTCACCGCCTCCGTCGTCCCGTCCGCCTTCATGCGTCGCGCCATGGTTTCCGCGCGCGCCCGCCGCAGCGTGTCCGCCTGCGCTTTTCCGCGCCCCTCCGCCATCGCCTCCGCAAAATTGGCAAAGAGCACCGTGAACCACAGCCACAGCGTGATTTGCAGCGCGAATCCAACCCCCGCCAGGTGGCTCACGAGGTAGCGCACCAGATCCACCGTCGTGATCACCGCCCCCACTTCCACCACGAACATCACCGGATTCTTCATCAGCGTCCGCGGATTCAGCTTCACGAACGAATCCCACACCGCCCGCACCACGATTCCCCCCGTCCACAACGACTTCTTCCCCCCGCGGGGCTTCCGGAATTCTTCGCTCGGGATCTGCGCCATCTCTGGGTTGATTGCCATTTGTGTGCTCATGAATCCGTCCTTAGAAAACCTTCCCTGCATGCATCAGCAGGTGCTCCAAAATTGGCCCCAGGCTCAATGCCGGGAAGAAGGTTAGTGCGCCCAGGATGAGCACCACGCTCACCAGCAGCACAGTGAAGAGCGGCGTGTTCACCGGAAAAGTTCCTGGTGAGGGAGGAATACTCTTTTTCATCGCCAGATTGCCGGCAAGTGCCAGCACAGGGAGCATCATGAGGAATCGCCCGATCAGCATGTCCCAACCCATCGCGATGTTGTACCACCAGTTCGTGCCCAGGCCGGCAAACG
>Ga0187801_10000388_pt1 | contig 11736 bp, 11 predicted proteins | sample NC_wetland_sal_i_10_FD_132465 | JGI IMG/M metagenome (GOLD analysis project Ga0187801, IMG submission 132465) | Wetland sediment microbial communities from Neuse River Estuary, North Carolina, USA - Control_1 | ecosystem: Environmental > Aquatic > Freshwater > Wetlands > Sediment | place: USA...
ACGGCAGCCACTGGTTTTGCATTTCTGGCAGGCTGGGAATTGATGACGCTTGTGGCCGCCGCGTTGATTCTGATCGAAGGGGATTCGCCGGAGCGGCGTCACAATGTCTTCATCTATTTGTTGGTGATGCACGCGGGTGCGGCCGCTGTTGCGACAGCTTTTTTTCTTCTCCTACCCTATTCTCACAGCCTAGATTTTGGTGCGATTCGAACGGCGGGAGTAGCCATACCAGGGGGGATCCGAACTGCGATCTTTCTCGCGGCATTCGTGGGATTCGGAGCCAAAGCTGGTCTTATCCCACTGCACTTATGGTTGCCCCGAGCTCATCCTATCGCTCCGAGTCCTGTCTCGGCATTGATGTCCGGGATCATGTTAAAGACAGCCGTTTACGGGTTTGTTCGCTTTACTTTTGATTTCCTTGGAGGCGGCACTTGGTGGTCCGGCTACTTGGTTTTGATAGTGGCTGCTGTTACGGGTCTTCTCGGCATTCTGTATGCAATTGCCGAGCACGACCTGAAGCGACTACTGGCATACAGCAGCGTGGAAAACATTGGCATTGTCTTTCTCGGATTGGGGACCTCGCTGATCTTTTTGGCACATCATGCCTTACTTGGCGCAGCCCTAGCACTTGTCGCTGCGCTCTTGCACGCCTTTAACCATGCTCTGTTCAAGAGCCTACTGTTTCTTGGCGCTGGTGCGATTTCGCATGCCACTCATTCTGTCGATTTAAACGAACTGGGAGGCTTACAGCGCAGAATGCCGCTCACCGGTATAGGGGTGCTCGTTGGTTGCTGCTCGATCGCCGGGTTGCCGCTCTTCAATGGTTTTATCAGCGAGTGGCTCACATTTCGAAGTTTCCTGGCTGGTTCGAGCCTATTCGACACAAAGGCGCAGATTATCTTGCCCTTGATGGTGGGCATACTTGCTCTGATTGGCGGTGTGGCTGCGGCGTGTTTTGTACAAACCTTTGGAGTGGCGTTCTTGGGGCGGCCTCGCAGTTTAGAAGCCGAACAGGCGAAGGAAGTACCGTTGGGTATGCGCGTCGCCCTGCTGTTGCTGGGAGCAAGCTGCATTGGGATTGGAATTCTGCCGGGACTTGTGTTGCGGCCGTTGGTCTCGCTCGTTCAAGTGCTTATTCCCGGTGCTAGCGTGCCGGAGGAAACTTTAAGCATCGCTCGCATCATGCCGTGGATCGCAGCGATTGTCTTCGGAACAGGTGCTGTTGTTAGCCTATTTAAGGGTCAAGAAAGAATAGCGCGGACTTGGGCTTGCGGTCTTCCGGAGCTTTCGAGCCGGATGCAGTACACATCCACAGTGTTCTCGAAACCCATTCGTTTTGTCTTCTCCCGAGTTTACAGGCCCGATCGCAAAGTGGAGACGTTTCCCACTGATCAGCCATACTTCCCCGTTTCCATCTCCTATCAATCCGTGCGCACGACCTCCTACGAGCGAGCGCTCTATCGGCCATTTGTTGACCAGATTGTCTCGCTGGCACACCGGTTGCGACGATTGCAGACTGGGAACATACAGGTCTATCTGCTTTACATCTTTCTTGCACTTGTGTCACTGCTCATATTCTTGAGGTTTCAGAGATGAAGATTGCAGTCGACATCCTGCAGGCTCTGCTGCTCATAATGGGCGCGCCGCTGGTGCGCGGAATCATCGCGCGGCTCAAGGCGCGGCTGCAAAGGCGCCAGGGAGCCAACATCTGGCGTCCTTACGCAGATCTTTTCAAACTCTTCCGCAAAGAAGATTTAATCCCTCCAACCTCCTCGGTAGTGTTTCGTATTGCCCCATTATTGTTGTTTGGTTCCACGGTGTGCGTAGCGGCATTTGTGCCGGTCGTGCATGTTTCGGCGTTGCTGGCATCTCGCGGGGATTTCTTCTTACTCGTCTACTTACTGGCCCTGGGGCGGTTCTTCCTGTCTCTCGGTGCTCTGGACGGGGGGAGCGCGTTCGGGGGGATGGGTGCGAGTCGCGAGGCCCTGGTTTCAAGTTTGTCGGAGGCTCCATTCTTGTTGAGCCTCGTAGCGCTTGCCATCCTTGCATCCCGAGCTGACATCGCTGGAATGGTCGGGTGGACGCTCCAGCAAAACGTCTTCGACATTTCCGCCGTACATATTTTAGCGTTTGCCTCTTTTGCCATGGTGCTCTTGGCGGAGACGGGCAGAATGCCGGTGGATAACCCGACCACTCATCTTGAATTGACCATGATCCACGAGGGCATGGTGCTCGAATACTCGGGGCCCAGCTTGGCGCTGATCGAATGGGCAAGCGCGATAAAGCTCCACGCCATGCTGGCTCTCCTAATCGCGTTGTTCGGCCCTTGGGGGATGGCATCCGGTGGCTCTATCTGGGGAATTGCTGTGGCCTTGCTGCTGTTTTGTTCAAAAATCGCGCTCCTCATGGTTCTCCTAAGCGTGATCGAGAGCGCCGTGGCCAAGCTGCGGATGTATCTCGTTCCGGATTTCCTAGGTGTGGCCTCCGCTGTGAGCGCTCTTGCTGTGATTTTTACAATGCTGGTGAAGAGGTAGCCAAATGGGCTTGGTGGGAATTGCGACCGAGAAAGTTCTGAGTTCGTTTTCCGTCTTTTTATTTCTAACGATTCTCTTAATGGCTGTCGCGCGCCGAATCTCTACAAGCGTGCTCCTGTTCAGCCTCCAGTCCGTGGTCATCACTGCGGAGGTTCTGGCGATAGCATTTCAGGAGAAGCTTGTTGAGGCCTACGTAGTGGGCGTGCTCGTCTTTATGATCAAGGTTGTGGCGATCCCCCGTGCCTTTTTCCTGCTGACAAAAAAACTGAAAACAGTACGTGATGTGAAGGCTTCGACAACGCCTACCCAATCGGTCTTCATCGTTGCGCTGATGATCTACCTGTCATATGCGGCTGTTCATTCCTACGGCCAGGCCATCCACGTGCCAGTCGACGCCCTTGCGGCTGCCGTCTCCCTGATCCTCACCGGGGCGTTCCTGATGGTCAGCCGTAAGAAAGCGCTCATGCAGATGCTCGGGTTGCTCGTCCTGGAGAACGGCATTTTCGTGGCGGCCTTGATCACAACGTTTGGCATGCCACTCGTGATTGAAATCGGGATATTCTTCGACATTTTGATTGGACTGCTTCTGATGGGAATTTTCACATTCCGCATTAGCGACACTTTTGACCATTTGGATGTGTCAAAACTGCGCCGGCTTCGGGGCTGAGGGAATGCTTCTCCTGCTGCCAATCGCGATCCCTGTTCTCGGAGCCTGTATCATCCTGGGTCTTCGTAATCCGCGCCTTGCCACTCGCGCAGCTCTCTTGCTGGGAGGGCTGGAAATTGCTGCGCTCGGAGTTGTCATCTGGCAGGTTCACACACATGGGGAACTGCAGGCGGGACGTTATCTGCGTGCCGACAGTTTGAGCTCGTTCTTTCTGATGAGCATCGCATTTATTTCTGGCCTCGTGCTTGTTTATGCCTCGGGCTATCTGCGTCACACGGGAGAAGGACGTTTTTCTTCGCCGCGCTGGTTTTACGCCTTGGTCTTTCTGTTCCTTTTCACGATGGTCAGCGTCTGTCTCTCGGCAAACCTCGGTTTGCTATGGATCATGATGGAGGGAACGACGCTGGCCTCGGCCCTGCTCGTGGGTTTCTACAATACCGAAGGCGCTGTCGAGGCTGGCTGGAAGTATCTAATTGTCTGCACGGTTGGAATTGCCTTCGCGCTATTTGGCACTATTGTGTTGTATCTCGCCGCCGTCAAGGCGGGCATGAATCCGGCCGCCGCGCTCGATTGGGTGTCACTGATGAATGCGGGGCCCCGCCTAGGACTTGACCTTAGCCTGTTGAAGCTCGCATTTGTTTTCGTCATCGTTGGCTACGGAACGAAGATCGGTTTCGTTCCCATGCATAGCTGGCTGCCGGATGCGCACGCAGAAGCTCCCACACCCATCAGCGCTCTGCTCTCAGCGGTTCTGCTTAATTGCGCGATGTACGCGGTGATGCGTTATGACGCGATAGTTTCCCACGCTGCTGGGCCAGCCTTCCCGCATACGTTGCTGTTGATTTTTGGCGTGATGTCTATGGTTGTCGCCGGACTGCTTATTCTGGTCCAGCGGAATCTGAAACGCCTAATGGCTTACAGCAGTGTTGAGCATATGGGAATCATCGCCATTGGACTGGGCTTGGGAGGTCCGTTAGGCCTCTTCGGTGCACTGCTGCATACGTTCAATCACTCTGTCGCAAAGTCCCTTCTGTTTTTCAGCGCTGGCAACATCCGCCATAACTTGGGAACGTTGCGCATCGATGAGATCAACAGTATGTCGCGCACCATGCCGCAGACGAGCGCAGCCCTCCTCGTCGGCAGCGTGGCAATTGTCGGCCTGCCACCTTTCGCTCTGTTCGTGAGCGAGTTTGCCATCCTGTCGGAGGCTTTCACACAGGCACGCTACCTCGTGGCGGCTTTATTCCTGATCGTGCTTTCGATAGTTTTCGGGGGGTTCGCCTATCATCTCTTTCGCATGCTCTGTGGAGAGCCTGGTCAACACCCGGAGAATCCGAAGCTAATTCCGTCCGAATACATGACCATGGGCATCGCTGGACTTTGCTTGTTGTTCTTCGGGGCGCGGATCCCCAATTTGTTCAGTGTTCTCTTGCGGGAAGCCATGGCGGTTTTGCGGTGAACCAGGACATGTCATCAGCATTCCCGCATGGGGAGGGAATCTCCCGGGAAACGATGATCACAATTCCTTGTACTCAAGAAGGCGCTCCAGCTCGTCTTGTCACTATTTTCGGAAGCGTCGCGCCAAACCATGAGAAGCACGTCCACTACATCTTTGATCTCGGAGGCCCCGGCTACTCTGAAATCGTTCTGACTGCCGATCGGCCGGTAGCTTCCATCGCGCGCCAGTTGCCGGCGGCGGCATGGTATGAAAGAGAGCTTCACAACCAGTATGGCATCGAGATCACTGGGCATCCCGATCTGCGTCCCTTGATCCTTCATGAAAATTGGCCTGATGGTGTCTGCCCCATGGTGGATCCGGTCGACAATGTTCCTTGGTCAAAGCGCGACTATCGCTTCTTACAGGTTCAGGGCGAGGGCATCGCAGAAGTGGCAGTCGGCCCTGTTCACGCCGGCATCATTGAGCCTGGACATTTCCGCTTCAGCGTGGTGGGCGACACCGTTTTGCATCTCGAGTTGCGCCACTTCTATACACACAAGGGCACCGAGAAACTCTTCGAAGGCCGATCCGCGACCGATGCTGTGATGCTCGCGGAGTCGGTTTCCGGGGACAATTGCTTTGCACACGCAGTGTGTTACTCCCAGGCGGTAGAAAATGCATGCGGAATTGACATTCCCCCACGCGCCTTGGCCATTCGTCTGATTGGACTGGAACTTGAGCGACTTGTTTGTCATATCTCGGATACTGGTGGACTGTGTACCGATGTAGGTTTCGGCGTGGCGGCGGCGTATGCGACACGTCTCAAGGAATCTCTGCTTCGAGAGTCAGCGCAGTGTTGCGGAACGCGCTACTGGCGAGGAATCGCGGTCCCAGGCGGCCTGCGATTTGATCTGGACTCCGATCGAGTCGCTCAACTCGGTCAAGCCGTCGCGCAGACGTTTCGCGATTTCTCGGAGATCGCGCGGATGATCTTAGAGACTCCTTCCATTCAAAACCGCTTCGAAACGGCGGGCGTGCTTAGCGGGGAAGCGGCAAGGGACCTTGCAGTTGTCGGTCCCGTCGCGCGCGCCAGCGGAATAGATCTCGATGTTCGTCGCGACCACCCATACGGTCTCTACCGCAAGTATCAAATCGATGTTCCCCGCACTCATTACGGAGACGTGATGGCGCGGGCTCGCATTCGCATTGCCGAAGTAGCGGCCTCGGCACAGATGATCCAAGAAGTCACTAGATCGCTTCCGGATGGAAACGTGTTCACTCCTGTTACATCGCAAGGAGATATACGAGGATTTTCTGCGGTGGAATCGCCCCGCGGGGAACTCTGTTACTGGATGGAAGCCTTCGGCGGACGGCTGACGCGGTGTCATGTCAAGTCTCCATCGTTCCAGAACTGGCCCGCCATGCCCTTTGCCGTAGAGGGAAACATAATTGCGGATTTTCCGCTGATCAACAAAAGTTTTAACCTTTCGTACTCGGGATGTGACCGATGATCGGTGACATAATTGGGCAGAGCCTGCGCCATCCAAGCCGATTGATCCCCGTAGAAGCTCTGCTTGGGAACTGCGACGGTAGCCGCATGCCAGACGTTATCGCGGATCGCTTGACGCCGGCGATCGTTCACACACTCGTCGAAGTTTGCCCTACGGCTGCATTGGGCATAAATGAGCACGATGGCCGTGCCTTCCTCACGTTGTCCTATGGGCACTGCATTGGTTGTGGGAAATGCCTGGAATCTAGCGAGGGAGCCGTGGTCACAGCGAAAGACTTCCATTGGTGCGGTGTCACAAGAGAGCAGGCGGTGCGGCGTTGGGATATCGACGGCCGCGTGGAGATTGCCACTGCTGGTCCGAGCGCGGAGATTGCGCGCGGGCAAATTCACGCTCTTTTGCAAAGAGCGCTGAACGTTCGTCAGCTCGATGCCGGTTCTTGCAACGGATGCGAGGCGGAAATCACGGCTCTCACAAATCCTTATTACGATCTGGAACGATTTGGGATTCATTTCGTGGCGTCTCCAAAGCATGCCGACATGCTCCTGGTGACAGGACCTGTCACCCGAAACATGGCAGACGCAGTCAAGGCCACGTACGAGGCCGTCCCAGCGCCAAAATTGGTCGTCGCCGTAGGAGCATGTGGGTGCAGTGGCGGGATTTTCGCGGGCAGCCACGCAATCGTTGGCGCGGTAGACTCAGTTATCCCTGTGGATGGATACATCCCCGGGTGTCCACCGACCCCCGCAATGTTAGTGTCAGGAATTCTGGAAGTATTGCGGCGACACCTCGCAAAGTGACAACCCTTTACGAAAAATAGTGAGAGCCTGCGGCGATCACCGCGCAGGAAGCAGCGCCCGCGTGCTGGTGTTGGAATGTCCCCCCAACTATTTCCGCGGCGGCACTGCCGAAGCTTTTTCGCCAGTTGTTAGCCGTACACGGGGGTCGTGCACATCCTGTTCTTCGGATTCTGGATTGCATTCGGATTTCATGCTTTCTCATAGTCCTCCGTTGATTAAGTATAGTACCCGCGTTCTATAGGTTTACAGCCTCGGACTGTGGTAGCGTGAGCCAGTATCAAGAGCGGGCGTTTCGTTGACGCCCCGGCAACCGAGCGAGAAAGAACGCCACGGTGCCAGCCTCCAGAATCTGGAGGGATGCGGCCCGTAGGGGGCAAAAACCCACCTTGCAGCCATTCCCCGAGATGCAATTTCCCTGGCGGCTTTCTCTGATACATGGAGAAAGCGAATGCAGAGTCGCACCAGAATCCAGAAGTTATCAAGGACTGAACTCGATTTCAAACTTGAAAATTATGGTTCGCTGAGCGCAGAGAATCCCTGAAGACGGAAGCATCGCCCGCTGGGGTTCGGCGTAGGAGGGACAACCCATGACTACTAGATCGAAGCAACGTAATCTCAATCAATGCTTGCCGCAATGAATTGAGTGTTTTCATGTCGAAAGTCTCGTTGGTAACCGGCAGGATCACTGCCTGCTTTGCGAATCTGAGCAGATCCGCGCTATGAATGTGAACCGCATTGGAGCTTCTTTGCTTATTGATGCGGAGGCCGAGAATAGATGATCTTGAGACGCGGTAGCATCCCGCTGGGCGCTTGTACGTCGATTTTTTGCTGTGACTGACCCAAAACCGCAAAACTGAGCCAGAGATAAGTTGAGGAAATGGCTTGAACGTGGTCCTCTATACCGATCAGGAGGACACGAAGATGCCGAGAAAGGGTCACACCGAGGAGCAAATTCTGCAGGCGCTCCGGCAGGCGGAGGGCGGGAAGGGATCCTGCGGCGAAGGGAGGAACAAAAACGGCAGACACTTGAAGAAAGATTTCAGTACAATCTCGGCCAGAAACCGACTCGACCAACCGGTGAACCCGAAGCTCGAAACAGTAGCTTGTCAGACGGGCTCAGTCACTTTCATAAGCGCTGAAGACGAACAAAATAGGTACTGCGAAAGTATGCACTAGATGTCAAAGAACGAATCGTTTACAGCACCGATGTTTCATTGGCATCACGCAGTTGCTGTCGGACCGTATCACGTCACGCCACCGAGTGCTGGCTGATTTCTAAAGGCGCGCGGTCGCCGATAGCACGTAAGTAGCGCTCGGCCGAGCGCCTCAATGCGAGTTTCGGATCGCCGGAAACTACGAAATTCGGCCACGCGCCATACAATTTGGCAAACTTGTAAGGCTCAAGCTTGCGAACGATCCCGCGCACCGTCGCACTGTCTACAGGAATATAGTTGGGGTAGCTGTACATGAAGCTGACATGCCTGCGATCCGAACAGACCTGGGGCATGTCACCGCTCAGCAGCGCCCCGTTTCCATGTTCGCCGGCAGCCCAGTGAAGCACCTGAAAGCCGCTGAAGTGTCCGCCCACACGAATCAGCGTGAGATCGTCACTCAGCCGATGGGTCTCTCCCTTCCAGAACACAATCGCGGGGTCTGGACGCTGCACCCAATCGCGGTCCGCCTCGTGCAGATAGATTGGAATGCCGCCAAATGCGCGACTCCACTCCACCATGCACGAGTAATAATGCGGGTGGGAAACCGCAATCGCCGATAGCCCGCCAAGGGCCTTCACAAGTCCGACCGTACTGGCGTCGATCAAGCTGACGCAGTCCCAAAGGAATCCGCCGCCCTGTCTTTGCAAGAGCAGCGCCCTTTGTCCAATTCCGAACTCCGGCTCTGTGTGAATCCCCCAAAGGCACCAGCCTTCTTCGAAGAAGACATTACGATGCGTTTTCCGTAACTCATCAAGCGAGATCCATTGCTGCCCGTGGGGTCCGATGAATTGACGATCATCCTGGCAGATGGGACAGCTGCGCGGAGTCTCGCCCGAGGGTGGAAATTGAGTTCCACAGGTTTCGCAGATTTGAGTCATGAGCTTGGATTCCTTTCCGTTCGCCGTTTCGCAGCATGCTAGCACGACACCTGAACCAGGCGTGAATCACTCCGTCACGCTGCAAGCATCACCATCCAGGCTGACAGCCAGGTCCAGATAAACGGGGCGGTCTCAATGGGTCGTTGCAACGCTTGCTTAAAGTCTTTTTATAGGAGTCTACGAGGCTGATTTCATTCGCCTGGGTTGATTCAACCGAAACAAAGCCCTGTTTAGGTTCTGAGTGAGTACCGCCATACAGATCGATTCCCGACGGGAAGCATTGTCAGATCAATCGACTAGAGGGTGTCGCATCGACCGGTTGAGCTGGCAGGTCTTAGAATGTGGCCAATACCAGGGATGAATCTCTACCTTCGTTGAGGATCGCAACCTTGTAATCCTTGTGGGCGGAAGTTATAAACTGGCTCTAGGGCGTTCCGGCAGGACATTCTCGCCTCTCACTGAAATGGGAAGACGGACCGAACCACACATGTTGGAGTGCGCAACCTCAAGACAATTCAGTTCAAACAGCCTTCCGCTTCACCATCTTCTGGGCCATATGCACCAGGATGCCTTGATTTTTCGCATCCGTTTGACTAAGGAACTTACGAAACTTCGCCAGCATCCTCGCATCCTTACCCGAATCTCCGAACAACTTGGAATCAGCTTTCCGCTTCAGCAGACTCGGCAGTTTAGGAGGTTCTTCACCATCGTAAAACAATTGGTACATTGGAATTTCGAGGGCGCGGGCGAATTTTTCTAGTGTTTCAACGGCTGGCACGGTATGCCCGTTTTCGACGCGCGAGATATAGCAACGGAGCAGGCCTGTCCGCTTCTCAATGTCGCCCTGAGACAATTTCTTTTCCTCGCGCAATTCACGCAATCGGTCTCCGATAATCACGGTTTGTTCCTCCACAGTATGTGAGCGAGCTCAAAAACAAGCTTGGGCTGGATTCAGGAGAGCATAACTCAAACTTCAATGGTGGCAAAGAAATTCTGTTAGTTGGGAGAGCCTACTCACATCGTATCCCCCTGGTGAGGTTGAAGTGCTTGAGTGAGAAGCGTTGTAAGGAATTGGATTTGTATTTGGGGTACGCGGCCCGGCGGAGGGGGGAGGAGCCGGGCCGCGCGCCACGTGTAAAATCCGGTCGCCATGACCGCCCCCTCTCGCTATTTCGATTTGGTGCGTGAGATGAAAAACGCCTACAACCATCGCTTGCGGCTGGTAGAGAGCGCCCAGCAGCGCGGGATCAAGCCCACCGCGCAGCTGTTCGCCACCACCACCGCTACCGTTCGCAAATGGCTTCGCCGCTATCAACAGCAGGGCCCTTCCGGCCTAGCCGAGCGCTCCCGGGCGCGCCATCAGCAATCTCAAAAAACTCCTGCCACCCTAGAGGCGCCCTTGATCGAGTTGCGCAAAACTCTGCCGACCTTCGGTGCGCGCCGCCTGATCCGCGAGTTCAATCTGCCCATCAGCCATGGCGCTCTGGAGCGCATCTGGCGCGAGCATGGCCTGATGCCCAAGCGCCGCCGCAAATATCAACGCAAACAAGATCTGGCCCACATCAAAGCGCAGTGGGCCGTGTTCCAGCAGATCAGTGCCGATACCAAGGATCTCGACGATATCCCCCACTACTGGACACAGGCCCAGCGCTTCGGCTTACCCATCATCCAGTACACCGCCCGCGATGTTCGCAGCGGGTTGTTGTTCTGGTCCTTTGCCCAACAACGCAGTGCCGCAGCCAGCGCCGTCTTCGCTTCCCGCATCCAGCAGCACTTGGATCGTTACGGTGTCTCGCTCCGTGACCTGGTCTGGCAAACCGACAACGGCGGTGAATTCAAAGGCGCCTTTCCCAGCGCCCTCGGCGACAGCCAGCATGTGCGCATCCCGCCTGCTGCTCACACCTACCAGAGCGATGTCGAAACCGTGCACCGCATCGAAGAAGACGAGTTCTTTGACCTGGAATCGTTCTCCAGCCGTGGAGATTTCCTCGCCAAGGTCCATACCTATCAACTCTATTTCAACCTCGCGCGGCCGAACTCACACAAAGCAAATCAAACTCCCTGGCAGATCATCGAGCGGCTCACTCCTCGCTCCCCGCTCGAACTTTGCTTGCTTCCGCCGGTCTTCCTGGACTATTACCTCAATGACTCAGGGGGATACGATGTGCCTAGGCTTCCCTAGGCCGACTTCTACGGTGACGGGAAGCCGACGTGGGCTCTTGTCTTGATTTCTGGGATTGGCTCGAAGAGTAAGGCAGAGCTGGTGGTGGCGCATCAAGTAGACAAGGACTGGCAAACTCGCTCGCTGGACTCAGCAGACGCATCTGTACCGGTGGTCTGGACCGAAGGTCCAGGAAAATATCGCGATGTCCACGGTGAAAAAACGATTCGAGCAACTCATCCGGTTGTCGTCTTTGTGGGGTATGGGGGCTGGGCGATCGTCTACGCCTGGACAGGCAAAGGTATAGACAAGGTCTGGATTGCCGACTAATGTGCCCGTGATCAAAGATGAATTCGGGCCGCACAACCGATCAGAACGTAGGCACTTAGCTCAGCAACAAACCCTTTATTTCAATTCTCCTGTATAATAATTGCCTATACTATGGCGGTTAGGGCTAAGGGATGGGCCTGACCGGGCAATTTCTGAATCTGGACGGATAATTTTATGATGAAATCTGGCGCGCAAATTCTCTGGGA
>Ga0187801_10000389_pt1 | contig 11735 bp, 8 predicted proteins | sample NC_wetland_sal_i_10_FD_132465 | JGI IMG/M metagenome (GOLD analysis project Ga0187801, IMG submission 132465) | Wetland sediment microbial communities from Neuse River Estuary, North Carolina, USA - Control_1 | ecosystem: Environmental > Aquatic > Freshwater > Wetlands > Sediment | place: USA...
CTATTGGCGGCTTCGGCGGCGTCTCCCAAGCTGGATGGAAGGCTAAAGCGACCGGGAGGCGCTTATGATCTCAACGTCGATCCGCGGAATGCTGGTCACAGTGGCTGTCGGGACACTGCTGTTCGGACTGCCCAAATTCGCAGCGGGCCAAGGCCAACCGCAAGCTGCGCCGCAGGTGGCGTCTCCGAGCGCACCGAATTTCGCGAGCCAGCCCCTCCCGCAGTCGGAAACGGCCCCGGCGGATGATTCCACGCAATCGAGCCAGCCGATGTCACTGGGCGACCTCGCCAGGATGGTCCGCGCGAAAAAGCAGGCCGAGCCGAAAGCAGTGAGAGTGATCGACGACGAAAACCTCCCGCGCAATGGCGGCGGAATCAGCGTGGTTGGAAACGGCGCAGGCGCAGGCGGAGGTTCATCGAGCGGCGCCAAGATGACGCTGCTCGATTTCTGGGCGTCGTGGTGCGGGCCGTGCCGCCAGTCGGTGCCTGATCTGAAGGCGCTGCAAAGAGCCTACGGCAGCGATCAGCTGGAAGTGGTCAGCGTCAACGAAGACAAGAACGAAAACGCCGGACGCAGCTTCGCCTCCGACAACGGAATGAATTGGGAAGTGCAGTTCGATCCGAGCGGCGAAACGTCACACCAATACGACGTCCACGCCTTACCCACGTTCATCCTGGTGGACGCGAATGGGAAGGAAGTCCAGCGCTTCGTAGGCGAGGATCCGAGCGTGCCGCTCGCGGGCCGCATCGCGCCTTTCATGCCGAAGACTCAGAACGCGAGCATGTAAGAGCCGCGGGGATTTCTCAGACTGCACCCTTCGCCATCTGGCCGGAGATGTGTTCGGCCTGGCGAATCGCCAGCGCGACGATCGTCAGCGTGGGATTTTCGCCGCCGCTCGACGCGAATTGGCTTCCATCCGATACGAACAGATTCTTGACATCGTGCGACTGCCCCCAGCGGTTCACCACGCCATCCTGCGGCTTCTCTGACATCCGGCAGGTGCCCATGTTGTGCGTGGAGGGGAACGCCTCATGGTGCACGGTGCGCTTCGCGCCGATGGACTTGTAGAGCGCGTCGGCCTGCGCGAAAGCGTGCTTCTGCATTGCGAGATCGTTCGGGTGATCGTCCGAGTGGACGTTGGGAATCGGCAGGCCGTATTGATCCTTGCGGCTCGGATGGAGCGTGATTCGATTGGTATCGCGCGGCAGGTCTTCGCCGATCAGCCAGACGCCGGCGATGTTCACGTAGCTGTCGACGATAGACGCGCGGTCGCGGCCCCAAGCGTTGGGCACGATATTCTGCGCGAAGCTGGGCAGGCCCTGCGGGAGCAATTCCATTTGATAGCCGCCCACGAAGCCGCGCTTGGTGTCGAGCCGTGCTTCGTCCATCACAATTCCGGACTGCGCCGTGCCGCGATACATGTGCACGGGCTTATCGAAAATCGCGAACACGGTGCTGGTCATGTGCCGCATGTAGTTCTTACCGACCTGTCCGGAAGAATTCGCGAGGCCCTGCGGAAACATGCTCGAGGACGAATTGAGCAGTAGGCGCGGACTTTCGATCGCGTTGCCCGCGACGGCGACGACGCGCGCCTTCTGCCGCTGCATCGCGCCCGTGCGGTCGGCATAAACGACGCCGGTGACCTTGCCCGACTTGTCGTGCTCGATGTGCAGAACCTGCGATTCGGGACGAACTTCGGTTTTGCCCGTGGCCTCCGCCTTCGGAATTTCCGTGTACAGCGTGGACCACTTCGCGCCGAACGTGCAGCCTTGGACGCAGAAGCCGGTCTGCTGGCAGGAGGCACGGCCATCGCGGGGCACGGAATTAATGGCCATGTTGGTGGTCATGAACTGCGTGTAGCCCATCTTTTTCGCGCCAGCGAATAGCACCTTGCCGTGGTTGCTCACAGGCAGGCGCGGAATCCCGTGCGTCCCTGTCACGCCCATCTTGAGTTCGGCGCGGTCGTAGTAGGGATCCATTTCCTTCAGATCGATGGGCCAATCGAGGAGGTTCGCGCCCGCGATCGCGCCGTAGCGGGTGCGGACCTTGAATTCGTGCTCCTGAAAGCGCAGCGCACACGCACCCCAGTGGACCGTTGTGCCGCCCACCAGCTTGCAGATCCACGCGGGAAGATCGGGAGAGGTCTTCGCAACGTACCATGAGCCGGAAGTGGTGCGCGGATCGAGCCAAGTGAACAAGCCGAACATGGCGTCCTCGTCGTTCTGGAAATCGGTAATCTCGATTCGCTTTCCGGCTTCGAGAACGACCGACGACACGCCTTTTTGCGCGAGCTCGTTCGCGAGCGTGCCGCCGCCAGCGCCCGAGCCGATGATGACCACTACCGACGAATCGTTCAGATCGAATTTCGCAGGCATCGATGTCCTCAGAGCCAATCGAGATCGTTGAAGCCGCGGTTGATGTAGCCGCCCTTGTTGGACGACGGACCTTCGTAGCCGAACTTCGGCCAAACTTCGGGCTGGTTGTAGAGGCTGACGATCGTGGTGCTGTAGATCTTGTCGAAGAATCTTGCCGGAGCCGACTGGTCTTCTCGCAAACGTGTGACGACGGCCACGCGCTTCTGCTCATCCGTGACTTCCGCGTATGGCGCACCGGCCATCCGTGTCGCCGTTCCGTTGAGCCACTCGATTCCGAAGGCCAGTGACTGCCTCGTGTATCCATCCTTGGCGGCCTCAGCTTCAAGAGGCTTCACGGCTCGTTCGTAGAACGAATCGTCGAGCCGGTCATGCGGGAAGAGATCGCGCGCAAAAACCACAAGTGTGCGAACTTCTTCAGACTTCAGACTTCCGGGCTGCGGTGTGGTGAATTCCTGCGCCAGCACATTCCCGCCGGTCGCGGTGACAGCGGCAATCGTGGCCGCGCTTCCGGAGAGAAAACCGCGCCGGGAAAACCTTTGCGTCCAGTTCAGCAGCTTCATCGTATCTGCTCCTCCATCGGGGGCACACTATAATCCTTCGCCCCGCGGATGACCAGTCCCGCAGCGCGGCACGCGCACTGCCGCGAGCTATAATTCCGAAGAGAAAACCGCGCCCAAGGAGCACCGATCATGCCCAAGAAGAACTTCAAGGACCTCTCGGAACGCGAAATCCTCGCGCTCGCCATCCAGCTGGAGGAAGAGGACAGCCGCGTCTACGGCGATTTCGCCGAAGGCTTGCGCGAGAATTATCCCTCCACGGCGAAAGTGTTCGACGAGATGGCGGCAGAGGAGTCGCGGCATCGGCAGCGGTTGATCGACATGCATCGGCAGCGCTTTGGCGAACACATCCCGTTGGTCCGCCGACAGGACGTGAAGGGCTTTCTCGAACGCCGCCCGATGTGGCTGGTGCGTCCGCTTGGGCTCAACGCCGTTCGCAAGCAGGTGGAAGTGATGGAGTACGAGACCCGCCGCTTCTACGAACACGCGTTGCAGAAGGTGTCCGACGCTTCCACCCGGAAATTGCTGGGCGACCTCGCCGAGATCGAGCGCCAACACTCCGATTTTGCGGCATCGCTGAGTGAAAAGGAACTCACACCCAGCGCGCGCACCGAGGAAGAGGACTCGCAGCGGCGTGTGTTCATGCTGCAAATCATTCAGCCCGGGCTGGCGGGTTTGATGGACGGATCGGTATCGACGCTGGCTCCGATATTTGCCGCGGCATTCGCGACGCACAAGAGCTGGGACGCGTTTCTGGTGGGTCTCGCGGCTTCGATCGGCGCGGGAATCTCGATGGCGTTTGCCGAAGCGCTCTCAGACGATGGTTCGCTCACCGGCCGAGGCCGGCCGATTATTCGCGGGCTGGTCACCGGCTTGATGACAACGGCGGGCGGGCTTGGGCACACACTTCCGTTCATGATTTCGAGTTTTCACACCGCGTTTCTGGTTGCGGTACTCGTAGTAACCGTCGAACTCGCCATCATCAGCTACGTGCGCCACCGCTTTATGGACACGCCGCTGCTTTCATCCGCGTTTCAGGTGATTGTGGGAGGATCGCTCGTCTTTGCGGTGGGGATATTAATCGGCGGCAGGGGATAGAGTCTGCGAAGCTAGCGCGAATCGCCACCGGAGCGAATCGCGACGCTTACGCCCGCTTCGACCGTGGGCCGGGGCGCTCGGCGCATCGTTTCAATAAACACGCGGACGATTTCCGGATCGAACTGGTTCGCCGCGCAGCGCTCCAGCTCCGCGAACGCGTCTTCGGGAGTGCGCGCTTTCTTGTACGTGCGCTCGGACGTGATCGTGTCGTAGGCGTCCGCGACGGCGATCACGCGCGCCCCGTGCGGAATTTGCTCGCCTTCGAGGCGCCGCGGATAGCCCGATCCGTCGTAGAACTCGTGGTGGTGGCGGACCATTTCGCGGATGCGCACCATCGGCCGGAGGGGTTCGAGAATCCGCGCGCCGAGGTCGGTGTGCGTCTTCATCGTTTCCCACTCGCTTGCATCAAGCGGACCGGATTTGTTGAGAATCGTTTCCGGAATTCCCACTTTCCCGATGTCGTGCAATAGACCCGCGAGCCGAATCTCCTCGACGTCGGCCTGCGCCATGCCGAGCGCCTGCGCGATCATCACGGCGTAGGCGGAAACCTTCTGCGAGTGTCCCTGCGTGTAGTGGTCTTTCGCGTCGATGGCGAAGGCGAGCGACGTGACGGTCTCGACGACGACTGCAGGCAACGTGTCTCCTGAAACCTCGGTGCCCTGTTCGCGCAGCGAACGCGTGAACTGCTCGAGGCGGCGGTAGATTTCCTCAAACGCTTCGGGACCGGTGGCGAATAGTCTCTTGAGCGTTACGCCGAGATAGGCTTCGAGAACATCTTTCTTCCAGCGTTTCTTGTCGCCGGGATCGCCTTGCTCCGCGGTGGAAACCGAGTTTCCGCCCTGATGTTTCGAGATATACATCGACGAATCCGCGACCTGGATGAGTTCCTGCGGCGTCGAGCCGTGCACGGGGAACGCGGCAATGCCGAAGCTGGCGGTGATGTTCTTGTCGCGCAGCAGCGGATCGGAAGCGATCCAGCCGCGAAGCTTGTTGGCGAGCTGCCGGGCCTGCTCGACCGCAGTCTCCGGCATGAGGATTACGAATTCATCGCCGCCGTAACGCGCGACGACGTCCGACCTGCGGCAATTCTGCTCGAGAATGTGTCCCACGCGCTGCAAGACCACGTCGCCTTCAAGGTGGCCGTAGAAATCGTTCACGAACTTGAAGTGGTCGAGGTCCATCAACACGAGCGCGAGCGGACGGTTCGCACGCGTCGATCGCTTCCACTCGGACGAAAGCGCTTCCATGAGGAAGCGGTGCGTCTTCACGCCTGTGAGGCCGTCGGTGATGGCTTGCTCCTGCGCTTTTTGGAACGTCAGGGCGTTGTGCAGCGCGCCGGCAAAGAGATCGGCGAGTGTCCGCAGGAGTAGAACGTCCTGCTCGGGAAAATCGCAGGGCTCGGAGGATTCCACGTAGAGAACTCCGAGAAATTGCTCGCCGTAGGTTACCGGCAGCGCCACGCCCGCAGCTGAGCCGGGCAGTACCAGCCTCGGCGCCGATGCGGTAGCCTCGCGCACGATACTGATTTGTCCGGAACGCGCGACCTGGCCGATCAGGCCTTCGCCCAGTACGATGCGCCGGCCCACAGCCTCGCGCCGTGCGCCAGCCTCCGCCTCAATGACGAGCTCTTTCGCGGAATAATCGAGGACGGCGATGCCGATGTGGTCGTAGGCAAGATGCTTCTCCATCTCGGCGGTAATTTTGGCGAGCATTTCGCCGGGATCGAGCGTCGTGATCGCGTGGCTGGAAACGCTGTTGATCATCGCTAGGTGCCGCGACTTCTTCTGTTCTTCGGCGAAGAGCCGGGCGTTCTCCATGGCGATGCTGGCTTCGCTGGCCAGCACGCGAAGAAACTCCACGTGGCCCTCATCAAACGCCCGCTCCTTGGCGCTGTGAACCGCCATCACACCCACCGGACGGTCATAGAGAATCAGAGGCACCGCGCAGACGGAACCGACCGAGCGCAGGGGCTGAAAACCCAGGCGCTTGGTCTGCTCCTGGTAATGCTCCCGAATCAGAAGAGGTTGCGCCGAACGAACCACGTATTCCACCATGTGATTGCCCGCGGAGCGCGAGCGCTTGGCAATCCGCTCCCCATCGTTGACTTCGATCTCGAAACGGACTTCAGGGGATCTCGGCTGGTAGAAAGCGATGAAGAAACTGCTTACGTCGATGCCTCGGCGCATTTCGGAATAGACGCGCTCGAGCAAAGCGTCGAGATCGAGAGTCGAACTCAACGCGCGGCCGATTTCGTTCAGGACGTGGAGCTCTTCTGTGCGGCGGGACGTCTGCTGGATCAGGTAGCTGTTCTCGACCGCCATGCCGATCTGTTGGCCCAGAGCGAGCAACAGCCGGCGCTCGGCCGGCGTGAAGCTGCGGTTGTCCGGCGTCCCGAGAAGCAAGACACCGGAAACGCGCTCCTTCGCCTGCAGGCTGATGCCGACGACGGTGCGCAGCCCCTGCTCGAGGAAAACCTGCCGGACGCGCCGGAACGATTCCTCTTTTTCCAGCGCTTCCCAGCTCGCCTGGCGCGTCAGATCGCGAAACACCACAAGTCCGCCGAGCCTCGCGACGAGGTTGATGAAGTACTCGTCAAGACGCGGCGTCTGCATCGCCGCGCAAAAGGAATCGCCCAGTCCGGTTACGATCAGCGATGCCGGTCCATTCGGATCGGAATGCGGCAGGCAAAGCGCACCGGCTGGAATGCGGACGACATTCAGGACCCGCTCGAGCGCCTGCGCCAGGTTCTGTTGAATTTCGCCGCCGGCAAATCCAGAGGTGACGAGATTCAAATTCGAGAGCGCCAGCATGTTTCGCTCGACGCGCCGCCGCTCCTCTTCGTACACAGCCATCACCATCAGCATGCTGGTGAACATTTCGGGCAAGAAGACTTGCGGGAGCAGATCGCTTCCTTGCAGTACACTCAGATTGCGCTGAAACACAACAACCACACACAGCATGCCCCAGCCGATAAACGTGATGCCTAGCAGAGCGTCCGCGTGAGCTTCCTGCTTGCGCCCTTCCTGCCAAAACGTCCATCCGACCAGGAAATACGCCAATCCCGCGCCAAACAGCAGCTCAACACTTACGATTCCGTGCGCATACGCAACAGCCCACGCGGCTGCGACCACGGCCGCAGCAATCACGGACCGAACCGGCACGGCAAGCTGAGCGTAGAGGCGACCGGAACAATAAAATGCCAGAGCGGCCAGCGCCAGAAGCCATTCGCTCAGTCCGCGGAAGGACGGAAGCAACCGGTCGGAGGTGAGTCCCGCGACGATAACCATTACGATCCGGTGCGCGAGCAACAGGAACCATGCCATCGACCACGCAAGCAGATATGGCTGCCGTTTCAGCCGGTAGAGGAATAGGAAGAATGCCGCAAGCAGAAACGTGCTTATCAGCAACACAAACCCCATTGAATTGATGTGGATCGTCAACCCAACACTCCGTGTCTAACGCCCAGGCACTTCCGCCGAGAATAACAGAAAATCCGCGGTTGCCCCTCGGAGTGTCCGTCCGAAGTTTCTTGGAGGTCAACCTCTTTGAGGGACGCCGAGGCAGGACTCCGAGCCGGGATCAAATTCATAATGAATTGCTGACGGAAGCAAGTCAACAGTACCCGGGTACCAAATGCTGTCGGTTCATCGACTTGCGCGCTTCGTCGCTCGATTTTGGGCGCTCGTTTCGCTAAGATGATTTGCTTCGAGAACGAAGACAGAAATCAATGTCGTTGATCCAAAAACCGCGCGTCCGATTTGCGCCTTCCCCGACCGGCTACCTGCACGTCGGCGGTGCGCGGACCGCTCTCTTTAATTGGCTATTTGCACGGCATGAGGGAGGAACGCTCCTGCTGCGCATCGAGGATACTGACGTCGAGCGCAACCGTCCCGAGCTGGTTGACGGGATCCTCGAAGGCTTGAAGTGGCTTGGGATCGAATGGGACGAAGGGCCGTTTTTCCAGTCGCGGCGTCTGCCGCTCTACACGGCTGCGGCGGAGCGCCTGCTCGCAAGCGGCGCTGCATTCCCGTGTTACTGCAAGGCAACTGCGTATGCCGGCGGCGATGCCGCTGACGAACAGGAAGGCGAGGGCGACGATGAGGTGCCAAAGGCCCTGAAGATTGCCGCCTGTTCCTGCCGCGATCTGAGCCAGGCCGATCGGTCTGCGCGGGAGCGGGAAGGAATCACCCGCGCCGTACGGTTTCGCGTCCCTCGCACGGGAGCCACGCTGTTTGACGACGCCGTCTTCGGACCGCGCGAAATGCAGAACGAGGAAATCGAGGATTTTGTCCTGCTGCGCTCGACGGGACTTCCGACTTATCAGCTGAGCGTAGTCGTGGACGACATCGATATGCGCATCACGCACATTCTCCGGGGCGCCGACCATCTTTCGAACACACCGAAGCAGGTGATGATTTATCAGGCGCTGGGTGCGGCGCCGCCCATCTTCGCGCATGTGCCGCTGATTCTAGGGCCTGACCGGACGCGGCTTTCCAAGCGTCACGGCGCAACGAGCGTCGGCTCCTACGCCGAGGAGGGCTTCCTGCCCGAGGCCTTCCGGAATTTTCTCGCGCTGCTCGGATGGTCTCCGGGGGACGATTCCGAGTACCTCCGCACGCACGAACTCATTGAGCGATTCGCGCTGACGGGCGTGAGCCGCACGAATGCGATTTTCGACCGCGCCAAACTGGAGTGGTTCAATACCCAGTATCTGCAGAAACCGCCTGTCGAAGATTTGCTGCCCTACGTCGAGGCGGAACTGAAGCGGGCCGGACTCTGGGATGGATCGCAGGCGAGCCAGGATCGCGCCTGGTTTGCCCGAGCGGTCGATCTGATTCGACCGCGCACGCGCTTGCTGGGCGACTTCACGACGTGGGCTCGCGGCTTCTTCGCGGACGATTTCGGTTACGACGCCGACGCTCGCGAAAAATTCTGGAAAGACGAGCGCCTGCCCGCCATGCTTGCGAAGCTTGCCGACGCGCTGGACGCGCTGCCGGATTGGAACCACGACGCCTGCGATGCTGCCTCGCGCGCCGTGGCCGCAGCCGAGGGCGTCAAAGCCGGACTGCTCATCAACGCCACACGCGTCGCGATCGTGGGCCGCGCCGTCGCCCCGCCGCTTTTCGACACGATGGTGGTGCTCGGCAAAGATCGTGTCGTGGAGCGCCTCCGGCGCGCCGGGCCTCTCGTTCTATCCCCTCGCTAACGCTGCCTTAAGCTCCTTCACCAGCCGCGCTCGACTATCGTCAGGATACTGGAACGGTATTATGATGCCGCTCATCTGCAGAAGAAATTAAGGAGTCGAACTATGAACGCGCGAGCGATTGTGATGATGGTGCTGACAGCGGGCGTGCTGGCCGCCGGAGCCAAAACTCAGAGCATCCAGCAATCATCGATCCCTAACGACGCGGACATCCGCAACATTCTTGCCGAGCGAATTGACACGATGCACCGGAGCGTCGGCATCGTCGTGGGCGTGATCGATCCGCAGGGGCGGCACATCATCACGTACGGACACATGGACAACGGCGATTCGCGACCGCTCGACGGAGACACCCTTTTCGAGATCGGCTCGGTGACGAAGGTGTTCACTTCGCTGCTTCTCTCGGACATGGTGCAGCGAGGCGAGGTTGCGCTCAGCGACCCGGTGGCGAAATATCTGCCGTCGTCGGTTAAAGTGCCCGAGCGCAACGGACGTGTGATTACGCTCATCGACTTATCCACGCACACGTCAGGACTTCCCCGGATGCCGACGAATTTCGCTCCGAAGGACCTGAACAATCCGTATGCCGATTACACTCCGGACCAACTTTACGAATTCCTGTCCGGCTACACACTCACGCGCGATATCGGCTCGCAGTACGAGTATTCGAATTTGGGCGGCGGACTGCTCGGGTTCGTGCTGGCTCGGCGCGCCGGGACGGACTACGAGCAACTCGTGCGATCCCGCATCTGCGAACCGCTGGGCATGAGCAGCACCACAGTCACGCTCACGCCGGAACTGAAGGCTCGGCTGGCTACGGGACACGACCCGCAGCTTAAGGCGACGCCAAACTGGGATCTCTCGAATGCGCTCGCGGGAGCGGGTGGTTTGCGGTCAAGTGCCAACGACATGCTCAAATTCCTCGCCGCCAACTTGGGTTACATCAAGACGCCGCTCGCGCCTGCGATGGCTGCAATGCTCGACGTGCAGCGGCCAACCGGAACTCCAAATCTGGCCATCGCGCTCGGATGGCACATCCTAACGGTCGACGACAAACAGATCGTGTGGCACAACGGCGGCACCGGAGGCTACCGTTCCTTCGTCGGGTTTGATCAAAAGAGCCGCGTCGGCGTGGTCGTTCTGTCCAACTCGGCCGTGCAGGAAGGAGTGGACGACATCGGGCGGCATCTGCTCGACACAAAGGCTCCTCTGATGCGGCCGCCTTCAGCGCACACAGAGGTCCACATCGACCCCAAGGCGTTTGACGCCTACGTCGGTGTCTACCGGCTGACGCCCACTTTCGCGATAAGAGTCACGCGGGATGGTGATCATTTCATCACGCAGGCGACCGGTCAGGGACAGGTCGAGATATTTCCGGAAGGCGATCACGATTTCTTCGCAAAAGTCGTCGATGCACAAATCACCTTCGTGACCGACAACCAAGGGCGCGCAACCGAACTGATCCTGCACCAAGGCGGATTCGATCAGCACGCGCCGCGCGTGGAAGGCAGCGACGCGGCGATGGCGCCCAAGGAATACAAAGCGGTCGCGGTTGACCCGAAGATATTCGACGGCTACGTGGGGAAGTATCAGCTGGTTCCGGGCTTCGTCCTCACGATCACGCGCGACGACGATCATCTCTTCGCGCAGGCAACGAACCAGCCGCAGGCGGAGATTTTCCCTCTGAGCGACAAAGATTTTTTCCTGAAGGTCGTGGATGCGCAGATCACGTTCGTGACGGACGGAACGGGTCGGGCGACCGAGCTAATTCTCCACCAAGGTGGGATGGATCAACACGGGAAGCGTATCGAGTGACGCGGTTAGTGCGACGATCCGGCCGCAAAAATCTCCGGGTGCACGGCCTTGGATTTCGCGTCGGCCGCAGCAACCTTGATCGCGGCGGTGACGGGAACTTTCACCGGCGGCAGGCACGCGGAATTGTTGCAAGCCTGATAACGCAGCGTGATCGGAATGCTCGCATCGCCGAGCGCCGCGGCATCGCCGGCGGTCAGGCGGAGCCGCAGCGTCACGCTTTGGGTGTACACGTTGAGCGGCTTATCGGGTGAAAACGGAAATTTCAGATTCTTGCCCGGCGGATAGATCGTGTCGGCCAGCGTGAAGCCTGCGGGAAGCTGCGGCGTAAGAGTCGTCGGAATCAGATAGGAATCGAGCGGTTTATGCGAGTTCATGTGGTAGCCGTTGGCGATATCCACGATCACGGCGACCTGGAATTCCTTGCCGCGCGGCACCGGGTCGAGCGACGCGTACACCTTGGTCTTGACGACGGACGCAGCGCTTTGCGGCATCGCCGTCTCTTGCGCTCGAGCCACGAATCGACGGCCCACACCGCAAGTCACTGCGAGCGCGCACAGCGCAGCAACGATTCGAATGGCTTTCCTCATAGCTGACTCTCGACGTCCTTCACGATCTGAGCTTCATTCACCACGCCGATATACTTTTTCACGATTTTGCCGTCGCGCGAGATCAGATAGCTCGTGGGCA
>Ga0187801_10000393_pt1 | contig 11709 bp, 10 predicted proteins | sample NC_wetland_sal_i_10_FD_132465 | JGI IMG/M metagenome (GOLD analysis project Ga0187801, IMG submission 132465) | Wetland sediment microbial communities from Neuse River Estuary, North Carolina, USA - Control_1 | ecosystem: Environmental > Aquatic > Freshwater > Wetlands > Sediment | place: USA...
GGATGATGTGTCCCTGCTAGACCTCTGCTATGAGGAAGATGCACGCGCGGAAGTGGATATGAACGTGGTCATGACCGGGAGCGGCGATTTTGTGGAGATTCAGGCGACCGCCGAAGGCCGGCCGTTTTCCGGCGGAGAGATGCAGGACTTGCTGGCGCTGGCCGCAGCGGGGATTCGGCGATTGGGTGAGGAGCAGCGGACGGTGCTGCCGGCAAAATTCCTGAGCGGCCGATGAGCGAACCGCAAGCTCCGCGAAAACTGGTTCTGGCATCAGGAAATCCAGGCAAGTTGAAGGAATTTCAGGTTCTGGCGTCGGGTCGTGCTCTGGAGTTGGAACTGATGCCCGGATTTGCTCGCTTGTCGGAGTTTGAAGAGAAGGCACCGACGTTTGCGGAGAATGCGGCGGGCAAAGCACTCTATTACTCGAAGCATTGCGGAGAGATGGTCTTCGCGGATGATTCTGGGCTGGTGGTTCCGGCGTTGGGCGGCGTGCCGGGCGTGCTTTCCGCGCGCTATGCGGGGCCGGGTGCGAGCAGCGAACAAAGAAACGCGAAATTGTTGGCGGAGTTGCGTGGGAAGAAGGGCGCGGAGCGGGCAGCGTCTTTTGTGTGCGTGATTGCGCTGGCGCTGCAGGGTAGGTGCGTGGCGGTGGTTTCCGGGAAGGTGGATGGGGAAATCCTGGAGGAGCCGTGCGGATCCAAGGGGTTCGGGTATGATCCAGTTTTCTTCTTTCCGCCGCTCGGAAAATCGTTTGCAGAATTGAGTGCGGAAGACAAGAATCAGCACAGCCATCGGGGTAAGGCCTTTCGACGCTTGATGCAAGTGTTGGAATGAGGATGAAACGCGGTTGCCGGATGGGGCAACGTAGATTTTAGAAACAGTCTGAATTACGGAGATCGGAAATGGCCGCAAAGAAAAAGGCGAAACTAGCAAAGAAGAGGTTGGGGAAGAAACCTGCAAGCGACAAGCAATCCGCAAAGAAAGTGGCTGCCAAGTCAGCGGGCACCGACCCCAAGCGTGTCGCGGCAATCCTGGCGAAACTGGATGAGGCCTACCCAGACGCAAACTGTGAACTGGAGCATGAGAATGCGTTTCAATTGCTGATTTCGACGATTTTGTCCGCTCAGTGCACCGACGTACGCGTGAACCAAGTGACGCAGGAGCTCTACAAGAAATATACGAAGCCGGAAGATTTTGCGTATGCATCACCTGCTGAATTGGAAAAGGAGATTCGGCCGACTGGCTTTTTTCGCAATAAAACGAAGTCGATCATGGGCGCGAGCAAAGCCATCGTGGAAAAGTTTGGCGGCCAAGTGCCGCGCACGATGGAAGAAATGCTTACCCTCCCCGGCGTGGCGCGAAAAACAGCGAACGTGGTGCTGGGCACGGCTTATGGAATCACGAGCGGCATCGTGGTCGACACCCACGTGATCCGCCTGTCGCAGCGCCTGGACCTGACGCACAACGAGGACCCGAAGAAAATCGAGCAGGACCTGATGGCCGTCATCCCCCAGGAAAAGTGGATCAAGTTCTCCCATCAATTAATCTGGCACGGCCGCCGCGTCTGCGCCGCCCGCAAGCCTAAGTGCGCTGAATGCAACCTGGAGTCTCTCTGCTATTCCAAAGACAAGACGGTCTAACAGCTGCTCCTAGTCGCAAAGATGTTGCATCTTTGACTTGAACGAAAGGTTATGGGATAAGTTAGAGTGATGACGGCTTCGCCGAAGCCGGGTTTTGTTCCCTCCAAAGAGACGTACATCGCCGGGTTCACGCTTGTTGCAATAGTTTTGCATGTCGTTCTGAAATACGCGCTCCATTTCCCTACGTTCACTTCCAACCTGCCTCTGTTCGCCGCGCTGCTGGCGGGAACGCCGCTTCTTTGGGAATTGCTGCAGAAACTGGTGAAGCGCGAATTCGGCTCGGACTTGCTCGCTGGCATTTCGATCCTCACCGCCGTAATTCTTGGGCAATATCTTGTCGCCGCAATCGTGATCTTGATGCTATCCGGTGGCGAGGCGCTGGAGGCGTTCGCGACGGCGCGCGCATCGTCGGTGCTCGACGCGCTGGCACGGCGCATGCCGAGCGTGGCGCACCGAAAGGAAGCGGGCCGCCTGATCGATGTGAAACTGGCGGACATCTGCATCGGCGACGAACTCACGGTGCTGCCGCACGAAATTTGCCCCGTGGACGGCAGCGTGCTCGAAGGCCACGGCGTGATGGACGAAGCCTACCTGACCGGCGAGCCCTACGAAATTTCGAAAACGCCGGGCTCAATGGTGATTTCCGGCGCGGTCAACGGCGAAGCATTGCTGGTGATTCGCGCGGAAAAACTGGCACAAGATTCGCGGTACGCGCGGATCATGAAAGTGATGCACCAGACGGAGCAGGAGCGGCCAAAGCTGCGCCGCTTGGGAGATCAGCTCGGCGCGTGGTACACGCCGATCGCGCTGGGGGTGGCGGCCGCGGCGGCGGTGCTGAGCGGCCAATCGACGCGTTTTCTCTCCGTGGTGGTGATCGCCACACCCTGCCCGCTGCTGCTGGCCATCCCGACGGCGATTATTGGCGCGATTTCATTGGCGGCACGGCGCGCGATCATTATCAAAAATCCCGCGGTGCTGGAGCAGATTGAAAAGTGCCAGACGCTGATTTTCGACAAAACCGGCACGTTGACTTACGGGCGGCCCACACTAACGGAAGTGCTCTGCGCGGAAGGCTTCGACCTGACGCAAGTGCTTCAATTGGCGGCCAGCCTGGAGCAGTATTCAAAGCATCCGCTCGCAGGCGCGATTGTTCTGGAAGCCAAACACGAAGGGATCGCCGTGCTACCGGTGGAAAAGATCAGCGAGCGGCCCGGCGAGGGATTGCGTGGCAGGATCACGGGCCACTTGGTTCGCATCACGGGGCGGAAAAAAGTGGAAGCTCTCCAGTTGCCTTTGCCCCCGCTTGAAAGCGGACTGGAATGTCTTGTCTTCATTGATGAAAAGTATGCGGCGGCGATCCGCTTTCACGACGCGCCGCGCAAAGACAGCGCTTCGTTCATTCAGCACCTGGAGCCAAAGCACGGCGTGCGCAAGGTAATGCTCGTCTCCGGCGACCGCGAATCAGAAGTGAAGTATCTTGCCGAGAGTGTGGGCATCACGGAAGTACACGCGGGGAAGAGCCCGGAAGAAAAAGTGGCCATTGTGAAGGATGAAACCGCGAAGGCGCGCACGCTGTTTGTGGGCGACGGCATCAACGACGCACCGGCACTGATGGCCGCAACGGTGGGCGTGGCGTTCGGTTCACAGAACGACATCACCACGGAAGCAGCCGATGCCGTGGTGCTGGAGACCGCGCTCGAAAAAATCGACGAACTCATGCACATCGGACGGCGCATGCGGCAGATCGCCCTGCAGAGTGCGCTCGGTGGGATGGCCGCCAGCATCATTGGGATGATTGCCGCGGCGTTCGGCTTCTTGCCGCCGATTTGGGGCGCCATGGGACAAGAGTTGATTGACTTGCTGGCGGTGCTGAATGCCGTGCGTGTTGCTTTGCCGACGGACGATTTGCAGGATTTTTGAGCGAAGGAAGATGGATATCAGATATCAGTAATCAGATATCAGTGAATAAGAAACGGCGACCAGCAACCAGCGATCAGCGATCAGGAAGCAAGAAAAAGAAAAGAGGCCAGCGGCAAATGGCCTCTTCTTTGGGTCCTGATATCTGTTATCTGATATCTGATATCCGCTTTACTCTTTATGGCTTGCCGCTCGGCGAATCTGCCTGCTGCGCTGCCGGTTGCTTCGCCGGAGCTTGCTGGGGCGGAGGTTGCTGAGCCGGTGGCTGCGACGTCTTCAGAATGGAATTGAAGTCCGGATGGTCTGCCGGAAGCTGGCCGTTGGTGCCACCGGTGCTCGGATGGCCCGGCGGCAGGGTACCTGGTGGCATTTCACCCGGAGCGGGATGCTGCATGCCACCTGTTGGCTGGCCTTTGAGCACGACCCACTCCTCCCCCTGCTTCTGGAGATCGTAAGAAAGCTGCATTGCGGGCGCGCTCGGATCGCCGTTTTTCGCGCGAATTTCGACGCTGGCCTGGGCCTTGTCGCCATTAATCGTAGCCTGCGTGACCACGATCGTCATGTTGTTCACGTTCAAACCGTTCATAGAGGCGATGTGTTTGATCACCCCGTCACGGATGGCATCCTTATTGTCCGTCTTCGATTTGCAGGCGCCCGTGAAGAGCAACAGTGTGCCCAGGAGAGCTGCAAGAAATGCCCGGTTCATTAAAGATTCCTTTCGCAGGCAATGGATTGAGCTGGCTTTTGGGTGTACTTCTTTGATGGTAACGCAAGCTTCTTGCGAACGCGAACCCATTGTGCCCCGATATTAACAGGGGATCGAATACATGCTTGACCTGACAGATTTAGAATTCAATTGGTTAGAGATGCCGATTAATACTGAGGCTTATCAGTATTGGCAGCTACGCTCTTTTCGCGGCTGGGCGCGTTCACTCGCAGAAGGATGCCGGTCGCAGCAGGAATCTTCAGCTTGGACCCGTCAGAAACCAGCGAAATTGTTCCAACAGGATCCGTCCTGCCTGCATGCGCGATCTTGACGTGCTCCATGCCATATATGCCGCAAGCATCGGAAGAAAAGACCCACAGCGCCTGGGGGTTATTGTTGCCATCAATGGGCCCGCGACAATTTGTTCCCTCTTTGGCGCTTACGCGGCTAAGTACGCCGTCATTCACGGATTTCCCCACCACCTCCGAAGGGTTTTCTGCGCTCATGACCGGCCCACCCAGCCCATAAACCGAATCGCCACCAATCTGCGTGGTGGTCAGCCAAGTGTACGGTGTACCTTCGCTCGGTGCTTCCTCTGGCACGCCTGCTTCCTGCACTGTCATGAAGCCTGCGATCGCTCGCAGGTCCGTTGTGACAGGAATCATCTTGTCTCGCGAATACACCTTGTCAAATCGAAGAGAAATCTTTGAACCTGAAGCAGTTCCGGCTGGCGTAACTTCGACAATACGCCCTTCAATCTTGGTACCCTTACGCAATACCGAACCGTTCGGCAAGGGGACCTCCTGGACAATTTTTCCAAAAATGATTTGTCCCGGCTTGCTCTTGTCTGAAGAAATGGTATTTTGCAATCTGACAGGAAGGATCGTTCCTGGCGGGATTACACTTTGCTCCGAGCTGGCTGTTGTTGCTGCGGTGGGATCTGTTGCATGTTGTGAATCTGGCGTTGGGCATATGGAATTATTCGGCGGGGATGCTTCGTGATCCTTCCCCTGACTCGCTGCCGTTCCAACCAACAAATAGAGCAAGATGAGGGACGATCCAGCAATAATTCTGGTCAACCCTGACCAAACAACGCGATTTTTCTTGAACATATACTCCTCCAAGTCAAACCATCATGTTCTCCACCTTTCGAGAGGCCGATATTCTGCCGGCTCGACACTTACGCGTGCGAGTGGCAGGTTTGCAGTATGGAAGTTCCCGATAGAATACGAAGCTTTTCAGACTTTCTGGCATATACGAATTGCGAATTTTTGAAGTCAGGATTCGACGTGAGCGATGAAGTCGAGACTTTAACGCGCTGGGCGTCATACTCAATCTTCGTGCGCTCTCTGCCTCCCCCAAGCCCTCCAGATGAAAGCACCTGATTGCATGGTGATATTTAGGTGGCAATTCTTCCGTCACCCTTCGCAAAATTTCCGATCGCTCTTGCTGAATGCACATTTCTTCAGGGGAAGGACGTGATTCGATGCATTCGTGCGCGATCAAAAACGCGTCGAGATCCGCATCTTTCAGATCGGCGAAGGCAACACGCTGCGCGTTGGCCTTGCGGTAGTGCAATCTCGAGCAATTCTGGACGATTCTGTACAGCCAAGTTGAGAACGCAGACCGCCCTTGAAATTGGTGCAGATTACGAAACGCCAAAAGAAGACCATCCTGTAAGGCGTCCTCCGAATCCTGCCGGTTGCGGACCATTCTTCTGGTTGCCCTCCTTAACAATGGGAGACAGGATGCGAACAGATCGTTTACTTCCGCTTCGGTCATGTTGATGGGAAGAATTCCTTCCCTCGCTGCGTGATTGCTCGATGGAACCAAGGTTCCTCCCCGGCGTTGTAGTGAAACGCTGATTCAGTGCCGATCAAACCGGAGCAAATTGTGTTCCAATGCCGACTCGTCCGTGCGGCAACACTGGTGTGGAGTATGCACTTTAACCGGACTATGGAAATCCACTGGTCTTAAGGTGTAGAGAACAGGTCCTCAAGCGTAATTTTCGAGAGGGTCCCCAGGATATTTTGGTTTGCAATCCACGAGAGATCCCAATCGTAAGCGATTTCGGAATTGTCCTTTTTCGTTCCCTTTCTTCACAATAGTCGTTCGCTTTCTTGACACTTCGACTTTGCTCACTCGATCACAGGCCCACGCCGTGGCTGGCGACTCAAAGAGAGATAAGGGTTTATGCGCATTAAATGAGCTTTCCAGGTTTTGGAAGGGCGTTTGCTAGTACCAGAATTCGTAGCATGATAGACGGGCAGACACAAACTCTGATGATTGGCGGATGGAGTTAGTGCAATGTTCACAATACTTGCTATCCGGACTCTTCGCTTCTTTCTCTTCTTCGTTCTAGCTGCCGTTTGCTGCAGTTTTGTGCTCACCTGGTGAGCCTTTGCTGCCTCCACTTCGCTGCTAGGGATACTGGGAGGATGGAATGGTCTTCGTTTCTGGTCGGGTATCGAAGTTACTCCGAGGTCCGGCTGATGAAATCAAAGGCATGCTATTAGAGAACGGCCGGGAAATCCGATTCTCCGTGGCTCTTGGCCAGCTTATTTCCCCGATTGTTACCAAGGGCTGTCTGGTCGGAGTCGAGGGAATACCCCGTTCCGACGATTTCCCGGACGGGTACCTGCAAGCAATCCTCATCATGAACTTGGATTCGAGACAAACCGCGACTTTGCCAGCCCCCAAACAGGAAGGCAAACCAGGGATGCAGCCAAAGGCGAACACCCCGACCCAATCTGTATCCCTGGCCCACCCCAATCCAGGAATAGGAGCGGAAGAAAACGGCGCTGGCTCGAAGGCAACATTCAATTGCGACACGCTGGACATCAGCCCTGTCGAAGTCGATTCCAAACCTTTGCACCCGGCATCTTTCTTTCAAAGTTTGCTTGCAGAAAACGATGGTAAGGCGGCGGAACTCGCGCGGAACGACGCGGCTCGAAGCATTGGCCTTGCCTATGATAGCCTGCACCGAATTCAAGCAATCCTAGCCTACCTCCATATCATCAAACACCGGGTTCCAGGGATTAGCCAGTTTCTCGACGAGGCCAAGCATACTTATGAGCAAGCGCTTTCACGATTCGCGGCGGGCGATTTTGCCGGTGCAAGAGAATTTGCCGAGGCGTCGGAAAGCCTTTCCCGTGTGGTTGAGATTGTCATGGCGCGAACGCTGCGGTCGGACAGCAGCTTACCCTCCCTCGTACCGCCGCCTCCTGAGCATCAGGCTTCCTCCTCGGACCCGGAGCACGTTGAGGAAGATCTAGCCCAGGCAGAGACGATCCTTTCGAGGATTCATTGGGTATTGGAGAATGGCACTCTTCCCTCCGAAGACCGCGCTCAGGTTCGCAAAATTGCGTCCTGGGGAGATACCTTCTACAAGCAAGCCCAGCGCACGTATCGGGACGCTGTTTTGGAAGATGCGGCCGAATTTGCGCGGGCGGCGCTCGCGGGTGCCTATTCGGCTGAACACGTCTGCCGCATGTGGTACGTGAGCCATCCCGTACATCCCTAAGCAATGCCGGTGCAGAAGCAAAGTCATATCGGCACGGGAATGGTTGATGCTCCGGCGCCTTTGAAAAATTGTTATCATACCGTCATCAGAGACGGGGAGAGAGGTGGGCCCTGCCCCCCAGACTTTCACTTTCAAGATTGAGTTTTCGCTGGCAAGTGAGCCTGCTTGGCACGCTGGTTGTCATCTTGTCTTTCGCCGTCTTGTTTGCGATTGTCGCCACGCTTCGCTACACGAAATCCGCTGTCCTGAGCGCCGAAAAAAAGCGCCTGGCAGAAACTGCGCGAAATCTCGCGCAGGAGTACGAGGACCGCGCAAATTCCGCTCGAAGCGACAATCAGCAGCCGCCCTTGGACAACACCAGCTTAGGCGCGTCGCGAGAGGTACTTGCTCTTACAAGCCGCCTCGTATTGCAGAACATGGAAGGAGTAGGTGGGGGGTTTTATTCGTCATCGCAAGACTCGCTCGTCGGAGAGTACTATCCAAGCGGCGAGGGGCTGGCCGAGAGCGCGGAAAACAGGGACACCCCTCACCTTGAACATCAGGCTGTTCTTGACGTCGCTCGGGACGCGGCATCTACTCAGCAAAACCGTGACAAAGTCGTTGCGAACCCGACGGGGCTTCTTCTAATCAGCGCAATCCCCATCCGCCAAGGCTATTCCGTTGTGGGAAGTGCATGGTCGGTCAAGCACCTCTCCGACCTTCCGGGGACGAACCGATTCCGGGCCTACTCGATCACAGCGGGGCTTGCTGCCGCAGCTCTGGCAAGCGTGCTGCTGACGCTGCTGGTGATTCGTAATCTTCAAGGTGGAGTCCGGAAGATAGAGAATGGGCTGCAAGCTCTCGAAGGCAATCTCTCCTCGCGCATCGACACGACGAATGAGCCCGCCGAGATTCAGCATATCGTTCAAGCGATCAACCGGCTGGGAGTGACACTGAAAGAGAAGCTGGACTATGAGAAGAGGATGGAAGGCCAACTGCGTCATGCAGAACGCCTTGCGAGCCTCGGGCGCTTGGTCGCTGGCGTGGCTCACGAAGTCCGCAATCCTCTGGCAACAATTCGTTTGCGAGTGCAAATGTGCCGGCGGGATGCGGCGGACGCAAAGGTCAAGGAGTCCTGTTTCATTGCGTTGGAAGAGATCGAGCGGCTGAATGGTATTGTCAACCGGCTACTGAACTTTGCGAGACCAATCCAGCTCCAGTTGGAACCTGTTGATTTGAGGGGTTTGGTGCAGGAGCGCATACAATCGTTCGAGGAGTTGGCTCTCCGGCGCCGGGTGCAGCTAATGACCAATCTCCCCAACAGGAATTTCTTGACTCTCGTCGACAAAGATCGCATGGCTCAGGTGTTCGATAACATCATCCAGAATGCACTTGAAGCTATGTCAGAGCATGGTGGAACGCTTTCGGTGACTTTGGCGTCTCATACGAAGAAGGACGAAAAAACCGCTGGGGTCAGTGTCGAGTTTCAAGACACAGGCAAAGGTATGGATTCAACCGTTGTCGGTCACGTCTTTGACCCGTTCTTCACGACAAAGCCTTCTGGGACCGGACTGGGATTATCCATATCTCATGAACTGGTTCGCGCTCATGGAGGCGATATCAGGATTGAGAGTGCGGAAGGTCGGGGCACTAATGTAAGGATCACAATTCCGAGCTCTCCCACCTGATCGAGTAGAAAGAATTTACTGATTGTTCTAAATGGCGCCCACGATCCTCATCGTCGACGACGAAGCGAACCTGCGTAAGACGCTAGCGGAGATTCTGCGCGCACGCGGATATTCCATTCTAGAGGCAGATGATGGCGTTTCCGCCGTTGAGCTGCTGCGCACAACTACTCCCGACCTCATTTTTAGCGACTGGAAGATGCCCAAGATGGGAGGAGAGGAATTCCTGCAACATTTGCACAGCAACCCGCACCTGGCCACCGTGCCTGTGATCGTAATTACCGCCTATGGTTCCAGTCACAGCGCGATCGAAGCGGTCCGTTTGGGTGCCTATGATTTCGTTACCAAACCCTTCGATCTGGACGAAATTGTTGTGAGCGCAGAACGAGCATTGGATCATGCGGCCCTAAATCGTGAAGTCATTCGATTGCACTCCCAAAACGGTCAAGGCTATGTTTCTGCAGCGGGTCGCCTGATCGGCACGAGCGGTCCGATGCTGGATGTTTTCATCATGATTGGCAAAGTGGCGGAAACGGATTCGACGGTTTTGATTTGCGGTGAATCCGGCACAGGAAAAGAGCTTGTTGCGGAGGCAATTCATAATTACAGCCCTAGGAAAGCCGAGCCTTTCGTTGTAGTCAATTGTGCTGCCTTGCCGGAAAACTTACTCGAGACAGAGCTTTTCGGTCATGAGCGGGGAGCGTTCACCGGGGCCGTAGGGCGTAAGACGGGCCGGTTTGAGATGGCGGAGGGTGGCACTATTTTCCTCGATGAAATCGGAGAGCTCTCACCGGGCCTTCAGTCCAAACTGCTTCGGGTCTTGCAAGAACGCACTTTTGAAAGAGTAGGCGGCACGGAGACAATCGCGGGCAATTTTCGAGTGCTTGCTGCGACCAATCGGGATCTGGAGGCTTCCGTCCGGGAAAAAGTGTTCCGAGAGGATTTGTACTACCGATTAAATGTGGTGCGCATCCAAATCCCTTCTCTGCGTGAGAGGCGCTCGGACATCGTACCCCTGGCCGAACACTTTCTTCGCCACTATAGCGAGAAGAACGGCTTCGAGGCCGTTGGCTTCTCGGACGAAGCAATCTTGATGCTGCAAAATTATTTCTACCCCGGCAACGTCCGAGAACTGGAAAACATGGTCGAGCGAGCTGTTCTCATGGCTCGCGGCCGCGTGATCATGCCCGAGCACTTTCCAGCCAGGGCCAGCACTACCCGCAATGGAGACTCGCGTCAATTGGAAGTGGATTTGCTCGCACTCCCATTTCACAAATCGATTGCCGAACTGGAAAAACGCTTGATCATAAAGGCGCTCCAAGAGGCCAGCGGGAACAAATCGGAAGCGGCGAACCGTCTTCAGATTAATCGACGATTGCTCTACAACAAAATGGAAGAACACAAGATCGAGGAATAAAGGGAGAGCCCTGTGATGAAGACAGTTCCTATGAAGCGCGTAACCATCATCGGCGATAACACCGTCGAGTACCGGATCATCAAAGAAGTCCACGATCTTGGTGCTACCGGTCACACCTGTTTCTTGGTCCATGGTCAGGGCGCTAGGGGTGTGCGGCCGAGGCACGCGGAGCCAGGGAACACAAAGATCGAGGTCATCGCCACACCAGAAGTAGCCCAGCGAATTATTGAACACATCGCACAACACTACTTCAACAATTACGCCATGATTGCTTTTCTGGACGACGTCGAAGTACTTCGAGGAGAAAAATTCGGGGCTAAAGTCATCTCCGAAGGATAGAAACGCCGCGCGCTCGCGGGGATTTTCGTACTCCACGTTTCCCTGTTCGCTTTCTTTACACTCTGGTCGCCTATCATGCACAAAAACAGTGGTCCCATTCACACTTCGGTTTGAACTCTTCATAAGCCTAGAAAGAGACGGGTAGTTATTCTTGGCGATTCGTTCCCATCGGATTGGCATGCTGATTGCCTACTGCTAAGTGTGTTCCAGGAGAACGCCGCGCAGTCCTGGCGGGAGCGCGTCATGGAAAATTCACTTAAATTCGCAGCTTATGTTTTCGTCGGGGCAATGTTTTTTGCGTCTCCGCTTCGAGCGGATAATCACCAGCCGGCACGCCCCGGTTCGGTAAATTACGTCGAAGGCCAGGTTTACCTGGGTACGCAAACCTTGGACGAGAAATCGGTCGGGAACGTGGAAGTGTCTCCTGGTGAAACTTTGTCCACTGACAAGGGCAAGGCAGAAATTCTATTGACCCCTGGAGTCTTCGTCCGATTGGGGGATCA
>Ga0187801_10000396_pt1 | contig 11689 bp, 8 predicted proteins | sample NC_wetland_sal_i_10_FD_132465 | JGI IMG/M metagenome (GOLD analysis project Ga0187801, IMG submission 132465) | Wetland sediment microbial communities from Neuse River Estuary, North Carolina, USA - Control_1 | ecosystem: Environmental > Aquatic > Freshwater > Wetlands > Sediment | place: USA...
GTCGCGCGAGCTCCATATGAAGCTGATTGCGGTGTTCACGCATAGCGGATTTACGGCGCGGCTGGTGTCACGCTATCGGCCGCTGGTGCCCATCATCGCGTTTTCGCCAGAGGCAGACACGCGACGGCGGATGGCGCTGTTCTGGGGAGTGACGTCGCGAGACATTGTGGACATCAAGAAGATCGACGGACTGGCTGTGCTCGCCGAGAAAAGATTGTTGGAAGACCGACTGGTGAAGAAGGGCGACGTAATTGGAATTGTGGCGGGCACGCCGATGGGCATCCGGGGCACGACGAACTTCATGAAGTTCCACGTAATCGGAAGCACAAGCTAAAAGGAAGAGCCAAGAGGGCGGGTTCCACTCAGCGCGGGCGCGTGGTAAGGCCGGCTTGTTTCCAGAGCTTCTCCCATTGCCAGATGCCGGGAGTTTTGTCGAGGATGCGGTAGCCGAGCTGGTGAGCCAGCATCAACATCTGACCGCGATGATGCGCCTCGTGCGAGAACATGTAAGCGAACATGGTCCCTCCGGCGGGCCACGTTGGCATCCAACTGTCGCGAGAGAACTTGGAAACGCGGCGATCCGGAGCCGCCGACAAGGCATCTGTCAACATGCGCAGGCACTGTGCGGCGCTTCTCCTGTGCGCGGCGGCAGCCTGCTTCATGGTGCAGCGGTCGGGGTTGAGCGGCGGCGGACACTTCAAATGCGGCGCGGAATTCTTCAGCCACTTAAGACGGCTGTTGTGCAGATGCGCGAAGATGGCCGCGATGGTCCGGCCATTGCCTTTTTGACCCGGCGGCTGGGCGCGCCACGCACGAGGGTCCAGATGTGAGAGGATGAGCTGGTTCATTGCGTCGTTGCTCGCGTAGGTTTCGAGCAGGGTGTCGCGAATCTCGGCAAGCGCCGCGTGGGATTGGAGTGCCATGGAAGCTCCGCCAATTTACCGATAGTGATGAATGTAGGATAGCAGAGCGAGCCTGGAGGGAGGGACGAATGAACATTCCTGAAACCTACGATTACCTCGTTCGTGCGCGCCGAGACTTATGGGCCGCGCTGGAGGGCGTGCCGGACGAGGTTTTATCCCGCCCGTTGCTGAACGGTGAGCGGCTTCACTGCATCAAGGATCTCCTCTTTCACATAGCCTACGTCGAGGACTTCTGGCTTCACGAGGAGATCCTGCGCGAACAGCCGCTGTGGCAGACCGTTCCCGCCTTCAAGGACACCATGGGCGGCCCTGTTTATGCGGGTTTCGCGCTCGAAGCGCTGCTGGACTACTGGCGGGTTGTCGAGCAGAGCACCCTCACGTACCTTCCCACGCTGACAGACGACGAGTTGAAACGGATTGTGAGTGTGCACGACAGGCCAGGGAAGCGGTACACGGTGGATGGCTTGTTGTGGAACCTGATTATTCACGAGTCTCGGCACGTGGCGCAGATTAGCGTGCTCCTGCGCACGCAGGGCATCGAGCCCCCTTTTCTTGACCTGCTGAAGTACCTGCCGGTGCCACCAGCCTGACCATGTGACGCTGCTTCAGCGTGAGGCTCGTGCCGCTTCAACAAACACAGTTTCAAAAAAAGAAAAATGCGTCTTTGCGTAAGTGCGGAATGGAGACAAGTTAGCCACGAATCTTTCGTCCGGAACACCAAAAACAGAAAAGAAAAGGGCGGGAAGAAATGCCGGCCGAACAAACAAACGGCCGAATCTGGGGATGTGCAGACTCGGCCACAACACTACTTGCAACCACTATAAAGAATATTCCTTAGTTGTCAAGATAATTGTATGGTTATCGCGTGAATCTTCGCGATTGGTTCAAGTGCCCGATGCGGACGTTGAGATCCTTCACCCGCCTCGACACAGTCGGGGTAAACAGAAGGCGCGGGTTCAGGATGACAGCGGGTTGCAGTTTGAGAGAGACGGAATTCGGAGTGACTGCAAACCGCGGGTCAGTTGACCCAGTGATCGGGGCGAGAGGGCGGCTCGTTCTTGTTTTTCTTCATGTAGACTTCGAAGCGTTTGCGATTGCGCTGGTAGCGCCAGTCTGCCACTTCGTTGCGGACGCGGAAGAGGAAGGAGCCGCGACGGAGGTAGATCCAGCCGACGAGCATGCCACCGAGGTGGCAAAGGTGGCTGACATTATCGCCCCCTGATCCAAGCGTCCCAAAGAATTCGATCGCGCCCATGACGGCAACGAAGGGCCGCATGGGAATCATGATCGGGAGAGGGAAAAGCCAGATCTGGCGATCGGGGAAGAGGATGGCGTTGGCGATAAGGATTCCGAAGATCGCGCCGGAAGCGCCGATGGTGGGGACATCCGAGGGACGATGACCCCAGAGGAGGGGGACGATCTTCACAAGAATGGTGATCAGGCCGGCGCCGACGCCGCAGAGGAAGAAATAGTTGGTGAAGCGCTTCTTACCCCAGACGAGTTCCAGTTCGCGGCCGAACATCCAGAGCATGAGCATATTGATGAGCAGGTGAAACACGCCGCCGTGCAGAAAGATGTAGGTGAACGGCTGCCAGATGCGCAAGCCGGGAATCACGCCTCTTGGGACAAGCCCGAACAGGTGATTGAACCAAGAGGTCGCACTGGGGGGAAGAAAAATCTCAATCAGGGTCTGGACAAGGAAAACGCCCGCGCAGGTGAGGACCAGGTATTTGACGGCGGGAGTGATGAAACTACGCCAATCGAAGCGGACTCGCGGCGCGCCAAACCTAGTGCCCATAGACAAAGTGTACGGCGGTGCCTGGCGCTCAGTCAAAAGAGGAATTCAGGAGGGGTGATGGTTCCCAAGGAGCCTTTCTGAGAGAGCCGAATTGGGACGCCGGTACAGTTTTGAAACCCTGCCTAGGCGAACCAAGAGCGGAACACGAATTGATGGAGCAGTTTCTTGCGCTCAGCCTCCGCGCTGCCACTTTCCAACGGAATGGTGTGTTTCTTGAGACCGTTGCAAATTTCGGGAAACGAGGGGTAGCGCACGGTTTAGCCCGGAATGTGTGAACAGAGAAGCACGCTGGGGCGGGGCGAACACACAAAACTGAGATGCATGTCTTCATGAAACTGTGAGAAAGCTCCAATTCTTAAAGTTCTTCAATGGTGTGGGAATTGCAGGCCTGAATGGCTGCCTGGACTGCCCAGGCACTGACTATGGATGACCTCATCAAGGAATTCTTGCAAGAAAGCAGCGAGAACCTGGACCGCCTGGATCAGGACTTCGTAAAACTGGAAGGCGATCCCAGCAACGGCGAATTGTTAAGCAGCATATTCCGGACGATCCACACGATCAAAGGCACCTGCGGTTTTTTGGGATTCACGAAGCTGGAAGCACTGGCCCATGTGGGTGAAAGCTTGCTATCGATCATGCGGGCCGGGGAGCTCCTGCTGACTCCGACGATCGCGGACGGCCTGCTGGAAATGGTCGATGCCGTCCGCATGATTTTGAAAGAGATCGAGACATCGGGGGCCGAAGGAAGCGCGGAATACCCGGAGCTCATCGAGAAGCTGAAGCAACTGCAGCAGCAGCCGAAGGGCGTGGCGGCGGAAGCCGAGAAGAAAGTCGAGCCGGTGGCTGTCGCGGTGGAACCCTCGGCAAAGAATGAAGAGGCGAAGGCCGTCCAGGAAGACAAGAAGACAAAGGCGGCAGCTCTGCGCGAGTCAGACCCGCCTCATCCGGAACCGCAGCCAAAGCCATCTTCCACGGGCAAGCGCAAGAAGCCAGAAATCATTCCCGGACGTATCGGAAGCACGCTGGTGAACCGCGGACGTGTGCGCCCAGAGGACGTTGTGCTTGCGTTAGAGCTCCAGGAGGAAGGAGACCACCGGCGTCTGGGCGAGATCCTGGTTTCGCTGGGCTTGGCGACGGAGCGTGAAATCGAGGAGGCTCTGGCGGTCAAGCCGGTGACGGAGAAGCAGGAAGGCAGCATCCGCGTGGATGTGAATCTGCTTGAAAAGCAGATGAATCTGGTGAGCGAGCTGGTGCTGCTGCGGAACCGGCTGCTGCAAATCGCCGCCGACGCCAACGAGCGAAACCTGAACGCGACGGTCCATGGCTTGAACTACGTTACTTCCGAATTGCGCAAGAACGTGATGAAGACGCGCATGCAACCGGTGAGCCAACTCTTCGACAAGCTGCCCAGAATCCTGCGGGACGTGTCCAAGGACTTAGGCAAGAAGGTGAAGTTGGAAACGCACGGCGGGGAGACGGAACTCGACAAAACGCTGTTGGAGGCGATCAAGGACCCGGTGACGCATATTCTGCGCAACTCGATCGACCATGGCATCGAGGCCCCCGAGCAAAGACAGAAAGGCGGAAAGCCCGAAGAGGGCACGGTGCGCGTGCGCGCCTTTCACGAGGGTGGAAATTTCCATCTGGAAATTGCGGACGATGGCGCAGGCATCGACCGCGAACGGGTGAAGCAGAAGGCGCTGGCAAAAGGGCTGATCAATGCCGGGCAATCCGAGAAGATGACCGAGAGCGAGATTCTGAGTCTGGTTTTCCAGCCGGGGCTATCCACCGCGGAAAAGGTGACGAACGTTTCGGGACGCGGCGTGGGAATGGACGTGGTGAAGACGAACATCGAGCGCATTGGGGGCACCGCCAAAATCGAGAGCGCGAAAAATCACGGCACCACCGTATGGCTCGAGATACCACTGACGCTGGCGACGATACCGGCTTTGACGGTGGTGAGCGGCAAATCAGTCTTTGCCATTCCGCAGGCGGCGCTGGTGGAAATGATTGCCGTGGATGCAGAGGACTCTCAAAAGTACATCGAATGCATCGACGGAGTGTCCGTGTTCCGCTTCCGGGGAACGGTATTGCCACTGATGGCGTTGCGCGAGGAATTGAAGCTGAAGAATGCGCCGCCGGCGGACGCCAACATTGTGCAGCTGGTGGTGGTGCGCACCGAGGACAGGCAGATCGCCCTGCTGGTGGATGACATACGGAATACGGAAGAGATCGTCATTAAGCCCCTGGATAAGAGATTCAAGAGCATTGCGCTGTATTCCGGGGCGGCGGTTCTGGGTGACGGGCGGGTGGCGCTGATCCTGGATATTCCGGCCTTTGCGCGGCGGGCGGGAATGGTTGCAAGCCAGCAGTTGCGCCCGGCGCAAACCGCGGAAGGGCAGCGGAAGGAAAAACTCACGCTGCTGCTTCTGGGAGGTCCCGACAGCGAACGCATGGCAATCCCGTTGGATTGCGTGCAGCGATTGGAAGAGTTTGAAGCTACCGCAAAGGAGCGGATGGGTGAGCTGGATGTGGTGCAGTACCGGAACGACATTTTACACCTCGTTCGGCTCCAGGACCTGCTCCAAGAGAGGCGCGCGGCGCGGCGGACGGAAGAGGGAATCCATCCTCCCGCGGAGCAGGGAAAGATCTCCGCGATCGTGGTGCGCTCCGACAAGTCCGAAAACATCATTCTGCAGGTTCACCGGATTCTCGGCATCGTCAAAGTGGAGTTCGAGAAACTGACTCCGCCCAGCCGGGCAGGAGTACGAGGTTCCCTGGTGGTACAGGAACGCGTGACCGAGCTGCTGGACCTGGAAGCCTTGTTAGCGAAAGTGCGGAAAATAAAAGACACTTCTGACGCCCTGGTGGGGGCTGGATCGGGAAAATGACATGGCGGCGAACCAAAGATACGCGACATTTTATTTGAACGGGATCTGTTTTGGAGTGCATGTGGAAAAGGTGCAGGAGGTCCTGGAGTTTGAGGAAATCACTCCGATTCCGCTCTCGCCCGCCGTTCTTCCCGGGATCATCAATTTGCGGGGACAGATTCTGACCACCATTGATTTGAAGACCCGCTTAAACCTTTCGTCAGACGAATCGAACGGGCAACAGATGATGATCGTGGTCCGGACGAGTGAAGGCCCGATGAATTTGCTGGTGGACAAGATCGGGGGAGTGATGGACGTGGATCCCGACCTGTTCGAGAAGCCCACCGAGACGCTGCAGCCGGCGGTTCGATCGGTGACCACGCACGTCTGCAAGCTGGAAAATCACCTGCTGTTGGTTCTGGACACGGAAAAGGTGATTCAACTGCCGGAGGAAATGAGTTCCGCCGGCGCACCCGTCCTGGCTGCGCGGCAGGAGAAAGTTCTTTCGCATTGAGGAAGAGACGTTTTCCCCGTGCGGTAATTCGGCCCTGAAGTCACATTTATCCTGGTGCAAGGAGATTTGCCTGCGAAGGCAATGGAGAAACGACAATGAAATTGAAGGTTGGAGCGAAGCTGGGACTGGGTTTTGGAATCGTTCTCGTACTCACGGTCGTCATTGGCCTGTTGTCTTATATGAAAGTGAAAGATGCGCAGAAACTCGAGGAGTATGTTCTTACGAGCCGAGTTCCTACCATCGAGCGAAGCAAGGATCTGCAGAACAATCTGAATTTTGTCGCCAGTAAGGTGCGCCAGGCCATCCTGGCCGGAAGCCAGCCGAGCCGCAGGGAAAGCGCGGTGAAATTGTGCGATGCGGCCTGGGAAAACGTTGAAAAAGATCTGAGCGAGTTGGAGAAACTGTCGCCGCAGTGGAAGCTTCAGGAAAACCGCGATCGCCTGGCTCGCATTCGAGAGCAGATTCCGAAGTATAAACAGGTATCCGACGAAGCCATCGCGAGCGCCACTTCCCGTTCGGGAGATGCCATCGTCCAAGCCGGAGACACTTTTTCCGACAAGGCGATAGCCATCAACGATGCTATCAAGCAAGCTCTGGGAGATCTCGTAGAGTCACAACTCAAGCTCCTGAATGAAGAGAAAGAGCAGATTGCCTCGGCCAATGACTCTCTTTTCCTGACGATCGGCATAACCACGTTTGCCGCGTTGGTGATCGGGATAATCGTAGCTCTCTACCTCAGCCGCAAGATCTCCACATCCACTGCTTCGGTGTTGCGGCAGGCGGAAGCCATTGCGGGCGGGGACTTGACGGTCGAAGAAGCCAAGATTGTGAGCCAGGATGAACTTGGGGATTTGACTACAGCGATCAATAAGATGCACGGCAACCTGCGGCAAATGATCCAGGCGATCTCAGAGAATGCGCAGAATGTGGCCAACGCGAGCGAAGAATTTTCCGCGGTCAGCCAGCAAATCGGGGCGAATTCGGAAGAGACCTCGGCGCAGGCGAATGCGGTGTCGGCGGCGACGGAAGAAGTGAACCGGGGCTTGCAGACTGTGGCCAGCGCGACGGAAGAGATGAGCGCGAGCATCCAGGAGATCGCGAAGAATGCGACGGAAGCGGCCAAGGTGGCCGATGGAGCAATGAAGACGGCGGCTGAAACGAACACGATTGTGGCGAAGCTGGGAGAATCGAGCGCGGAAATCGGGCAGGTGATCAAGGTGATTACGTCGATCGCGCAGAAGACAGACTTGCTGGCGCTGAACGCGACGGTGGAAGCGGCGCGGGCGGGAGAGGTGGGAGCGGGATTCGCTGTGGTTGCGAACGAGGTGAAGGAACTAGCGAAACAGACGGCGACGGCGACGGAGGACATCAGCCGGAAGATTGAAGCCATCCAGGTGGACGCGAAGAGCGCGGTGGCGGCGATCGGATCCATCAGCGGGATCATCGGGCATGTGAACGACATCTCGGGAACGATTGCGACGGCGGTGGAGGAGCAATCGGCGACGACGAGCGAGATGGCGAGGAATATATCGGAAGCGGCGAAGGGATCGGGCGAAGTGGCGCAGAACATTCATGGAGTGGCGCAAGCGGCGCAAAGCACGTCGCAGGGAGCGACGGACTCACAGAAGGCGGCGAAGAGCCTGGCGGAGATGTCGACGCGTCTGCAGGGACTGGTGCAGCAGTTCAAGATCACGACCAACGGGCATTCCCACCGAGCCGGCGCATAGGGTTGCAATTTCCCTAGCGCGCCATTTCTCGACAGCAAACTGAAAGGAACTCATGGGATCGACGGGAATCCAATGGAATATTCGCTCCGTGAGGCCTTAAATCCGGGGCCCGCTGGTCTAGTGGCTCTTTGTATCCAATGAGGCGAAAATGTGCGCGAAGCTAATTACAAAACTGACGGCAGGTACACTTTCTGTTGTTGCTCTGGTGATGGCCGCGTTCGGAGTCATAATGGCGCACTCCATGGCATCAGAAGTTCGACAGCGCGCCGAGCGGGAAGCGAGGGAAAAGACTGGGGAAACGGTGAACGCCCTTCAGATCGTCGATGTCCTCAGCTCGCAAAACGTGCGTTCTGCAATGAAAGTCATGATCAAGGAAGGGTTGCGGCTAGGTGAACCCGAGATCAAAGGAGCAGTGACACTCAACGGAAAGACCGTTAGCGACCTGAGGCTTGGAAATTCATCCCAAGTAGGAAATTTTGCTTTGGTCGACCGGATCAAAGAACTCACTGGAAACACAGCAACTTTGTTTGTGAGAGAGGGTGACGACTTTGTCCGCATTTCGACCAACGTCCTCAAACTGGATGGCTCACGCGCCACCGGAACCAAGCTGGACGGTAAGGGGCGAGTGTACGCAGCCATTTGCGAAGGCAAGGCATTCTACGGCGTCGTGGACATACTGGGTTCGCCATACATGACTGGCTACGAACCAATTAAAGACAAGTCCAGCCGGACCATTGGCATCTGGTACGTGGGCGCGCCGCTTGCTTCCCTTGCGGATCTCGGCAAGCAAATTAGCGGCACGCGGATCTTAGACAACGGTTATGTCGCCCTCCTGAAGGCTGACGGCAATGTGATCTTCAAGCCAGAGAGTGTGCAACCGGAGGATATTCAAAGCCGAGCCCGGCAATCCTCAAACAAAGCCTGGACCGTCATTACTCAACCGTTTGAGCCGTGGGGGTATACGCTGCAAGCTGCGTATCCGGAAGCGGATGTTTCGAATCGCATCTACTATTTGCAGGTACAGGTGGCCGTCTGTGCCCTCTTGATGATGCTTCTCGTGGCGGTCGCGGAATATCCACTGATGATTCGGCTTGTCTTGAAACCTGTCCAGGAGCTCATCGTTCGAATGAAGAACGCCGATATCAACACGGCGCTAAGCGAGACCAGGAAAGATGAGATCGGTGAGCTCAGCCGGGAATTCAATCATTTTGTGAAAAACATCCGAGATACGCTGCTTTGTATCATGGAATCTTCGGAACAGTTAGCCAGCTCCAGCGAAGAGTTTTCCGCGGTAAGCCAGCAAATCAGCGCGAATTCAGAAGAGACGTCCGCGCAAGCCAACGCCGTGACTTCAGCGACGGACGGAGTCAACCGCGGTCTGCAGACCGTGGCAACTGCGACGGAAGAGATGAGTGCGAGTATCCAAGAGATCGCTAAGAATGCGACGGAAGCGGCGAAAGTAGCGGATGGAGCGATGAAGACGGCGGCGGAGACGAACACGATTGTGGCGAAGCTGGGAGAATCGAGCGTGGGAATCGGGCAGGTGATCAAGGTGATTACGTCGATCGCGCAGAAGACAGACCTGCTGGCGCTGAACGCCACGGTGGAAGCGGCGCGGGCGGGAGAGGTGGGAGCGGGATTCGCTGTGGTTGCGAACGAGGTGAAGGAACTGGCGAAGCAAACGGCGACGGCCACGGAGGATATCAGCCGAAAGATCGAGGCCATTCAGGCGGACGCGAAGAGCGCGGTGCAAGCAATCACCTCAATCAGCGAAATCGTCGGGCATGTGAACGACATCTCAGGAACGATTGCGACGGCGGTGGAGGAGCAATCGGCGACGACAAGCGAGATGGCCAGGAACATATCGGAGGCTGCAAAGGGTTCGGGCGAAGTGGCCCAAACCATTCAGGGAGTGGCACAAGCGGCGCAAAGCACATCGCAGGGAGCGACAGATTCACAGAAGGCGGCGAAGAGCCTGGCGGAGATGTCGACGCGTCTGCAGGGACTGGTGCAGCAGTTCAAGATCACGACGAACGGGCGCGATGATCGTCTGCGTGTGTAGCCCGGGCACGTTCTGCGGTCCTGCAAAAGATTAAAGATGATGCCGAGCAGGCCGAAGACGCCGCCAGCAGCGACCGGCCCAATTCTTGCTCACAAGCTCTCGAGCACCAGCCTAAGGTAGTTCCAGAATCTTTCCACCGTGGATATCTGCACGCGCTCGTTCGGACTGTGCGGATTTACGATCGTAGGACCAAAAGACACCATCTGCATGCCGGGATACTTCTCGCCAATGACGCCACACTCCAAACCAGCATGCATGGCGATCAGTTTTGCTGGTTCGCCGAAGAGTTTCTTGTGCACCTCCTGCAGCTTTCGCACAAGCTCGCTGTTGGGCTCCGGTTTCCAGCCAGGGTAGCTGCCTCCGTGCTCCACTTCGAACCCCGCCAGCCGGCAGATCGTCTCAACCATGCGGGCGGCCGCCAGTTTACTGGACACAATCGCACTACGCTGACTGGTCACAATTTCAACTACGTCCCCCTTGGTCTTGACGGTCGCCAGGTTCGTGGATGTCTGGACCAGGCCGGGAACGTCGGGGCTCATGGCCAGAATGCCATGGGGCACACTCGCGAGGAGGGCCGCCGTATTCTTCGCATCCGTAGCATCCAGCACCGTTCCCGGGCGTTCGGTTTTCTCGGCAGTAATCTGCAGTCCGGAATCGAATCCCCCCAAGTCGGCTTTGTATCCAGCTTCGGCGGTGGCCAAAAGCGATTTCAGTTCGCTCTCGCGAGAGGGAGCGACGACGATCACGGTTACAGCTTCGCGGGGAATTGCATTGTGTGCGCTTCCACCGTTGATCTCGGCGATTTCGACAGGAAGGTGATCCAGCAGCTCCTGAAGGACCCCACCCATAATGCGTAGGGCATTGCCGCGGCCTTGATGGATGTCGACACCGGAGTGGCCGCCCCTCAGGCCGAACACCTTGATCCGCCAGGCCGAACCAGCGCTCGCAGGAACAAGCCTGACCTTACGCCGCGCAGTCGTGTTGACGCCCCCTGCGCAACCGATGCACAGGGTGCCTATCTCTTCGGTGTCCAGGTTGAGGAAATACTTGGACTTCAGCACGCCTCCCGGGAATTCCGAGGCGCCCGTGAGACCGGTCTCCTCGTCAATGGTGAAAGCGAACTCCAGAGGACCGTGGGCAATGTCAGTGCTCTCCATCACGGCGAGTGCGGCAGCCACGCCGACTCCGTTATCGGCACCCAAGGTCGTACCATCTGCCTTCAGCCAGTCCCCATCTCTTACGACCTTGATGGGATCGGCATCGAAGTCATGAACCGTTCCCTCGTTCTTCTCACAGACCATATCCAGGTGGCCCTGCAAGAGGGTCATCAACGCTCCCTCGCGTCCTGGCCGGGCCGGTTTGCGGACCACGAGATTGCCGACATGGTCTTGTGTGGATTGCAGACCCAGGTTTGCGGCGACGCTCCGGACGTAGTCGCGCACGGCCGCCTCTTTTGTCGAGCCCCGAGGAATTGCGGCTAATTTGTCAAAGTGCTTCCACAACCGTTCAGGCTCCACGTTCGCGAGTGCGGGTATCATGGCGTGCTCCGTTGTACTGAGGCGGGATTTCGTTTGTGATCTCGAAGACAGCCCCATTGTACATCCATCTCGCTCCTTCGCGGCGCCGCGAAGGGATATTCATCGGGAGCACTCCCGACAGTCTGTCATCCGTACTGTGCTCGTTCAGAATGATTGGTGACACTCGGTAGAGTGTCAGGATGAGAGCACCGAGATGGGATGAACTTCCCGAGGCTCGCCAGCTGGCGAGCCTGGGGAGGAGTTTGAGCCGGGCAGCA
>Ga0187801_10000397_pt1 | contig 11688 bp, 9 predicted proteins | sample NC_wetland_sal_i_10_FD_132465 | JGI IMG/M metagenome (GOLD analysis project Ga0187801, IMG submission 132465) | Wetland sediment microbial communities from Neuse River Estuary, North Carolina, USA - Control_1 | ecosystem: Environmental > Aquatic > Freshwater > Wetlands > Sediment | place: USA...
CGCCGATCATCGTTCGCAGCGGGCGATGCAACAGATTCCGCAAAATGAGCTCGCCCATCATGGTTGCTTTTTCTCTCCCGCTTCCCCGACGTGAACCAGCTCCGAACCCGCCGGTTGTTCGAGCTTGAAGCGCTCCGCGGGGATTTCTTCGTTCAGCGTGATCTTGGCGACTTGCAGATTGAGCGTGTAGTCATCGTGAGGGCGATTGATCTGGATCGCTCGCGCAAACGAACTCACTCCATCCGACGCACTCCCGGGAGGGCTCGGACTCGCGGCGGCGGCCACGGGCTGCCAATCGCTCAATCGGACGTCGGAGACTAAGATGCCCTTAGGGCCAAACGTTTGCAAACGGACTACCTGAAGGTTCGCCCGGTCAAACCAGATTTTTCGCAGAATCTCCGTCTGGTAGCCGCCGCGCAAGACCGTCAGTACGTAGTAGCGGCCGTTCTCGTCGTTGAATTCTTCGAACAGCACGGCTTCCTCTTTGCGCACCTCCGGCCAGAGCAGCGCATCGAGCAAATGCTGCGGTCGCAGGTTTTCGATGGGCTTGGCGCTGGTGCGCTCCACGGCCACAGGCCCGACAAGGAATTTGTGCTTCGAAGGGATGGAAACCGAAAATGTATCCCCATCGCTGGCCATGTCGAACACCGTCGTGCCCACCACCGGTGCCTGCCCAATCACCCGAATCTCCGCTTCCCGCGCGGCCAGCAGGAAGGCCTTCACCTCATGATACTCGTCGATGACGCCGCTGTATTTCGAGCCTGCCGTGGGCTTGAGCTCAACGGTGGCATTCACCGTTTTCACGTTGCGAGCAATCTGGTTGTACTCGCCGAGAAGCTCTTCGCGAGTGGCATCTTTGACCACCGGTCTCGCGTTTGGATCGTAGCGAGTCGTATTCGTGATAGCGTGGCCGCCGCAGCCGCAAGAAAGCGCCGCCAGTGTCGCCACGACCAGCCATGTTTTCGCATGCCGCATCAATCCGATCCGTCCTTGCTAAAACAAATGAAGCAATCTAACAACCACTTAGATGCTCGTCAATGAAGGCAGAGTGCAGGTGCCGTCCGAATTGGGACGAGCGCCGCCATCTTTTCGGTTCTCTGCCGGCTGGAAAAGAACGTCAATTGGGCCGCGCGATGTGCACGTCAAACGGCTGGACCGCCGGGCGCAGCCGCCGGATGACTTCACTGGCCCAAAGCGAATCACTGAGGAGCGTGATCCAGCCGTCTTCCGGTTCGCAGATCGCGCAGAATGTGTAGCGCGCATACGCCGGTTGGTACGCGTCCAAGCCGCGTTTCGAAAGGTCGCCCTCGAGCGCCGTATCCGCCGATTGCGACGCGGCCCCGGAACGAATGCCAAACGTTTCGCCGCCAAAGCGCTCCAGAATCTGCCGCAACTGTTCCTGGCTGGGCTGAGGCAGCACCAGGCATCTCTCGGCGGCTTCGCGCCAGGCAATCTCGCGCACCTTGCAAAATTCCCTGACGCGATCGAGATGGCTGAAAAAATCCACGACGTACGGTTCGCTACCCGCCAGCGCCGGAAACACCGCCGACCAGATTTTCGCGGCATCCTCGCCGCGCACCGGTTCACGATTTTCCGTTTCCACCAGTTCGAGCCCCACGGCTTTCACGTCGCTGCCGAGGTCCAGGGCCTGCACGTCCAGCGAAAACGGCGGCAGCTCCAGCGCCCCGCTACCTGCGGCCGATGCCCCCGCGGCACTCATTCCTCGGACTCCGATTGCGGGAACTTCGCGTGAAACTCCGGCGATTGCTTCCGCACCTCCAGCCAGTCGAAAAAGGCGTCCGGTGTTTCCAGCCAGATGCGGAACCAGTTGGCAATCTCTTCTTTTTCGTCGCGCTTGCGAGGCTCCACTTTGTGGTTCCGCGCGATCATTTCCGCGCGGCGCTTGCCCAGTCTCGCCACGTTCAGGACTCTTTCGACCGCCGCGTGCTCGCTCTGCGCCTGGAACTTCCGCATCAATTCGTCCAGACGCATGATGCTGACTTCCGCGTCGCTCAGCGTCTTGAAATGCAGCAAGTCTTCAAACTCTTCCTCGTACTGCTCCTCGGCCTCCTCGACCAGATTCAACAAGACTCTGTGCCCCGCGTCTTTCAAGACATCCGCGATGTAGTCCGCACCCGTCTTGCCGGCCTCGCCGTGTTCGGCCACCAGCCTACGCCGCAACTGGTCGATTTCCGCCGGCGTCCATTTCTGGACGTTGATTTCGCGGGCCGTTTCGAGGATCAGCGCTTTTTTCGTTTTCAAATCTTGCGTCATCGTGCTGCGCCTTTGTGCTTACTGGCGTGCTTCTTCTTCGCGTGAGCCGGCGGCTTGGGCGGCGGTGGCGGCGGATCCGCCGGCAATCCCGCCAGCAGCCGCCGATACTTCACCACATTCTTGTTGTGTTCCGCCAGTGTCGCGCTGAAAAAATGTCCGCCCTGCGTGTTGGCCACGAAATAAAGGTAATTGGTCTGTGCCGGTTCGAGCGCCGCGCGCAGCGACGCTTCGCCGGGATTCCCGATCGGACCCGGCGGAAGCCCGGCATGTTCGTACGTGTTGTAAAGCGAATCGAAGCTCAGGTCTTTCCCTGTCAGGGATCCATTGTATTTTCCGAAGCGCTCCAGCGCATAGATCACCGTGGGATCGCACTGCAATCGCATGCCTCGGCGCATCCGGTTTTCAAATACGCCCGCGACGAGCGGCCGTTCGTCACGCTTTGGCGTTTCCCGCTCCACCAGCGACGCCAGCGTGACCGCCCGGAGCCTCAAGCCCGGATCGCTTTCCGCCGAAGTGCCCCCCGCTGGTGTTCTGGCCGCAATCGCTTTCCACTGCTCTTTGAATTTGCGCACCATCTCCGCCGTCAACTCGGCCGCGCCGGGATGCCGCGGAAGTTCGTAGGTAGCCGGAAAGAGAAATCCTTCGAGCGTTTGCGCGCCCGGGGCGAAATCCTGAATCAACGATGGGTCGCCCGCCGCAAACAGAAAATCACCCGCCGGCATGAATTTTCCGGCTTCCAGCTCATGCGCGATATCAAACATCGTCTCGCCTTCGCGGACGGTGAACGGCTGCTGGTACACATCGCCATTGGCCACTTTCCAGAAAACGTCCTGCCCGGTCATCGCGTGGTCGAAGAAATATTCTCCGGCCTGGAGCGTGCGCTTCGGATGCCGCCGCGCGTAAATTTCAAACGCCAGTTTGCTGCGTATCACTCCATTTTTTTTCAACAAAAAGGCAACGTAGCGGCGCGACGCTCCATGGGGCACATCGACAAACACGCCCTCTTTCGCAAAGCCCTGGTAGGGGTGCGTCATGCCGTACCACATCCACGCCGCGGCGCCTCCCGCGGCCAGCACCAGCACCAAAATCAGAACGAGCAGGAACTTCAAATCACTCTCTCCAGTTGGAATTCCGCTGCACTCACAGCTTCTCCGCCGTTTCCCCTTGCCGCTCCAGATACTCCTTCAGGATGACTGCGGCAGCCACGGCGTCCACGGTCAATTTAGCACGTGGGTTTTTCCCTTTTTTTCCGTGTCCCGATTTTTCTTCGTGCATGAATCGTCCCTGAGTTTCTTCGAGCAACCGCTCCGCCTCCCAGCTCGTCAGCCGTTCGTCCACAAGTTCCACCGGAACGCCAATCTGTTTTCGCAGGCGCTTCGCGAAGCGCTCCGCCTCTTCCGCCATTTCTCCCTGCGTGCCGTCCAGCCGCAGCGGCAGCCCGACCACGATTTGCATCACTCCGTGCTGGTTTACCAATTCCCTCAGCCGCCGCATGTCCTCGTTGCGGTTGATGCGCTCCAATGTGCTCAATGGTTCTGGCAGGCGAGTCTCCGCATTCGCAATCGCCAGGCCTATTCGCGCGCGCCCGTAATCGACCGCAAGAATTTTGCCCAGCGTTTTTGGACGTGCTTCCGCCAAAGCTTTTCCCACACTTCCAGTATACCGGGAAGGTTCCCCTGATAAGTGTGATGCGCCGTAAGAGGTGCCTGTTACGAAAGCAGAAGTCGTCTTGCCCGCTTTGGTTAAGGCTTGCGGCCGCGCGCGCCGCTTTGCCACGCGTCCCAATAGCCGAGCAGCTTCATCTGCTGGTCGAGGCCGGTTTCTTTGACGAGAACTTCGAGTTCCGCGCGAGTCAGGCGCTTGCCGAGCGGCTCCGTGCGGTCGGCAATGCCCCAGGCCGTCAGCGCCGCGAGCACCGTATGTAATTTCAGTTCGCGGATGTCAACTTTATCCAGCGTGTCCGATGCGGCGTGATAGTTGGGCAGGTAATTGAACTCTTCCTGATTCGCCACCAGCGTGGGCACGCCTTCGATCATAAAATCAAAGTTATCGGTGCCAAAGGAGGCGTCGAAGGTGTGATTGTTTGCGCCCCATGCTTCGAGCGGGTTCAGGATCTCGCGCACGCCCGCCTCGATGTCCCGGCGCCCGCCCAGCGAGTATCCCGTGACGCGGCCAATGCCCGCATCAAAGGTGATCATGGCGCGAACCTTGTCGAGCTCCGCGCGATGCGCCTTCACATATTCGAATGAGCCGATCGTGCCTTGTTCCTCGCCACTGAAAAGCACGAAGCGGATGGAGCGCCTCGGCAACAGCCCCGTCGCTTTGATCGCGCGCGCGGCTTCGATGACCAGCGCAGCATTGCAACCATTGTCCAGCGCGCCAGTACCCAGTTCCCAGGAATCGAGATGTGCGCCGAGGATGACGCTTTCCTCCGGCTTCTCGTAGCCGCGAATCTCGCCAACCACATTTTCCTGCTCGATCGGCCCGCCGATCTTGTTGGGCAGGTCCAGCCGCACGCGCACTTTTCCGGGATACGCGGCGACCGTGCGCGCCAAACGCATGGCGTCCTCGCGCGCGACCATGGCTTGCGGAATTTTGTCGATTTTTCCAGTGAGAGAATTCGTGTGTCGGTACAACAGCAATCTTTCGCGCGCGCCCATCCACAGAATGGCTGCCGCTCCTCCCTTTATGGCGTTGGCGATGATCATGGGCGGGCGGAGATACTCACTGAACAGGTCTGCCCACGTTGCTCCGATCTCCGTGTGCACCAGCAAAATTGCGCCCTTTACGGTCGCTCCCGCCTTATCAAAATCGTCGGCCTCGCCCATACCAACGTCGACCAGGTTCGCTTCGATCCCGCCTTCAGGCGTTGCGGGTGACCAACCTTCCGAAACGAGCCGCACCGGAAACGTCACCGGGCCAATCAGCTCAAGCCGCGAATGGCCTTCGCTCCAGGTCACCGGCAGCGTGTACTTCTCCGTATGTACGTCCACGCCCGCCGCGCGAAACGCCGCGACGCCCCACTCGACGGCCTTGGCCATCTCCGGCGTCCCGGTCACGCGTCCGCCGATCTCATCGGTCAAGCGCCGAAGATTGTCTTCCATCGGCGAAGGCCCCATCACGATCGGCAGAATCTTTGCCGCGGCTTGCGCGCAACTGGAGGCATCCGTCGCGGAACACGCCGCAGGCTGCGCGCCCTGCGCGGGAGCCAGGGGATCTTTACTGGGTGCAAATTGGCCATTCGAGGAAGCAACAAAGGCGAATTGGCAAAAACACAGAGCAGCACAGCAAATCGCGCGGCGGGTCATGAACAGGCTCGCTTTCGTCCGAATGGTGCGTGGTTCTAAGGCAGTGGCGATGACGGGCCAGATTATACCGTCAGATTCTGCCAGAGGATGCGCGGCACCTTAAGATTGCCGCGTCCGCGCACGTTTTTCGTTTCTGTTCTTGGTGGGCTTCGATCTAGTTTTTCGGCGCTCGCCTTGGGTCGGCAATCGAATCGGCCACGCGCGCCACCTGGACCATTTCTGCCACGTCGTGCACCCGCACGATGTGCGCGCCATTCAGAATGCTCGCCGTGACCGCGGCGGCTGTGCCCCAGATTCGCTCTTGCGGCGGCGCGGGCTGCCCCTCGCGAGCCAGCGTTGCGCCCAGAAAGCCTTTTCGCGAGGCGCCCACCAACAGGGGATAACCGAGCTTTGCCAGTTGCGGGAGTTTCTGGAGAATTTCATAGTTCTGCGCGTAGCTCTTACCAAAACCGATGCCCGGATCGAGAATAATTTGCGATTTCGGCAAGCCGGCCTTGCTGGCGATGGTCACGGATCTCCCTAACCCCTGGAGCACGTCTTTCATCACGTCTCGCGCAAAGGGCCCCTCTTGCATTGTCTGCGGTTCGCCTCGCATGTGCATCAGGATGATCGGCGCACCTTCCTGGGCCGCGATCTTGGCAATCTTCGGGTCGTGCTTCAATCCCGAAACATCATTCACGATCTCCGCGCCCGCGCGGAGCGCCAGTTCCGCCACGCCGGCCCGCCTTGTGTCCACGGAAATCGGTATCTTGAGCCGGCCCCGTAACGCCTGCAACACGGGAAGGATGCGGTCCAATTCCTCCGCTGCAGGCGTTTCCCCAGAGCCCGGCCGCGTCGATTCCCCGCCGACATCAAGAAGATCAGCTCCGGCATCCGCTATGGCGAAAGCTTGTTCAACGGCCAATTCCGGTCCGAGAAACTTGCCGCCATCGGAAAAGCTGTCCGGCGTAACGTTTAGTACGCCCATCACCAACGTGCGCTCGCCCAGCACGAGTGTGCGCGATGGCAGCTTCAGCCGGAAAGACTTACGTTGAGTCATGGATGAATCTTAGTTTATCGGGGTGTGCGGAGAGAAGGACAACGGATAGAAGCGGAGATAGCAGCAGTTACAGGAAGCTCGTTTTAGGAAGAGAGGATTGCAGCGCGTGGCAATGCTAGCCGGCGTATTTTCACCAATCACGGGTCACCAGTCACAGAGCTCAATCCAGATCGAAATCGCGGATCGGTTTGCTGGCAGGAGCATCCTTGGCCTTGCGCATGGCTTCTTCAAACTTCTTCGCCAGGATGTCTTCTTTGTTCGTTTCCTGGAACCACGAGTCCGCAAACTTGTCTTCGCGCTGGCGGTTTTGTTCGGCCAGGACTTTCTGCGCATCCGTCAAGTCCACGTTCGGCCCGGGCTTTACGGGCGCTTCGTGCGAGAGCACCGCGCCAAATACAGGGTCCACCACCAGTTTCGCCTGGCAGCACGGGCACGTCACGTTCAGATTTTCACGGCTCGGCTTTCCCATGGCCGTATTCTACGCCTTTCGGCGTGAAATGGGGCAAAGCAGCAGCCGACTGCAAAAAACGAAAGCCACTTGATTCACTTTAGTCAAACGGCAAGTGTCAGTTGGGACTGGATTGGGAATCAGGCCGGACAAACAAATGAGTGGGAACAGCGGAATCTGTCGGGAGCATCAGGGTTAGAGTGCAATGGGTAGAATATGTTGAACAACTCAGGATCGCTCTACGGACGATGCGAACGGGAGTGTCATCTGGAAACGACTGGGGATACTTAACAGTCGCCAAAGTGCCTATCGCGCCGCGCAGGTCTCCGCCACCTGATTGAAAGACTGCCTCGGCAGTCTTTTGGCCGTTGGTGATGGAAATCAGAAAATTTGCGGTGACGAAATCGGATTTGAGCTTGGCCCGGAAGGGGACTTGCAGATCGCGCATATTGCTCAGTGCTACTCCTCCGTCAGGAGAACGCGTCGGTCTTGAAGTACCTGACGCTCCCACGGTGTTTGTCAGGAAGGGGCGCAAACGGTCCATTTCGTCTGAAAGCTTTTCGCGGACAGCGGCGTCCCGGCTAGGCAGGTAAGAAGACCGGGCCATATTGCAGACCGCCGCAGCCTTTCCTTTCTTTCCGAGTTTCTCGTATGTCTCCACTAGGTGCTCGCCTATTTCTGCGCCTTGCACGACCTCCCACGCGGATTGCAGATATTTTTCCGCCCCGAGAAAGTCGCCACTGCGGAATTTAATCCAGCCGAGAGTGTCCCAGTTCGCAGCAAGCTGCAACATGAGAGAAAAGTCAGGAGGTTTCGCAGCCTCTGGAGAAATGTCCATGGTCTTTTCCGAAACGATGGAAACGGCGCGAGAAGAATATTCCTGGGCTTCGGAAAGGTGAACGTTTGCTTCGGCGAGTGTGTACGCCACCCCATTAAGTTCGTTGGGCTCGGCGTCGTCCCCCAACCCTAGCTTGAGTTCAGGCATGGCCTTCTCGACATCGGGAATGCGCAGATAGGCCTTACCCAAGGCGACATGGAGATGCATTGGAACATCCGAGTGTGCGGCCATTGCTTTCTTCAAGAGAGTGACCGCATCCGAAGCGCGGCCCGTCTCGCAATATAGACCGCTTAGGCGAAGGATCAAATCGTCGTTGTCAGGATCGTTTTCCAACGCACTCTCAAACTGTGGGATGGCGTCTTCAGGCTTTAGATTTAGAAATACGCCGGGAAAGGACGGCGGCAAACCGGAAGCCGCCAGGGGAAAATCTCCCTGGACTAGAATGTATCTCGTCTCCGCATCTTGGACCGTCTTGACCAGGCTGCTCCATCTGGAACGGTCGGCGCCAGGAATCTCACTCGAAGTAATCTTGAAATGAAGTGCGCCGTGCAAAGTGTCGTCGGTGACCGAATAAATAGCACTAAACTCCCCAAAATTGTACTTACGCTCGACCTTCGGCGGCGGCAAAGGCGAAAAACCCTTCGGAAATTTGACGGTGGATTCGTAGAGCACGTCCTGAGGACTCCCCAAAGGGAGGGGATCGCTCGATTGCTTTTGCGCTTCGTTCAGTTCGAGCACGAAAATCGGCGGCGCAGGCAGGACAATGCGGGCGTTCTTCCAGTCCGGAAAATCGGGGCGGTGGTAGCTGAAAGAGAGCCGAAACGGCTGGGAAGTATCATCAAGCGAATCGACTGAAACATCACCTACGGTGCCGGCGAATCCCATGTTGGACGCTATGTTTTGCGTCAACTGCTGCCAGCTGTTTTGAGGCGCGGCACGATATAGTAACCGCAAGGTGATCTCGCCGTCGCCGCGTTCTTCCACTTTCATTTTGCCTTCGAGCGTGCCCTTGACGTCGATTGAGGAATCAATGCGAAAGATCTCCGTGTTGGGGATCGGGGAATTCACTGGCGTTGCGACAAGGCGAGAGTTCGTGGGGAGAGTGACCAGGGCCTGACGATCGCGGAGATTGGCCAGCAAATGTCCGAACGGAGCGACTTCCGGAGTCGTGTCGAGAAACTGGAAAGTATCTCCTCGAGGGATCGCCGTGATCATGTGATCGAACAAGGCCGGAGAGGGAAACGCGGGGTCGATCTTGTAGCCGGAGCTAATCAGCGCCGGGTACGCAGTGACGTTTTCGGCCTGGAGAAGCGCCGCGAACAGAGTGTGTTTATCCTTGCAATCGCCGTAACGATTGGCAAGGACTTCGTCGGCGGAGTGAGGAGTATACCGGCTAAGACCAAGATCGATGCCAATATAACGAAAACGCGTGGATACAAAGTCGTACAGGGCACGAATCTTCTCGTCTTCCGAGGTTTTGCCTTTCGTGATTTCGTCAGCCCTGGCACGAATTTCCGGCGTAGCTAGCTGCTTGGGCTGTTCTAGTCCGTAGAACCATTCGGCCACTTGCTGCCAGGATGTAAACGAGGTTAGCTGGACGTCAGGCGGAGGAGCTCCATGGGCATTCTTTTCCCAAACGGGAATCTTTGAATCGTCCTGCTTTTTGAGGTTGGAGGTCTGAAAGTCATAAATGCGCCGAGAACCCTCCTCGTGAACCAAAGGCTGAGGATCCGTGTTGCGAAGCTTGAGCTGTAGGTCGCGCGGCACATTGATTTCCAGAGTCTCCTTGAGACAAGCGCCCCCTCGAAAATATGAGTGGTCGTACCAGAAGTGTCCCGGGGCAATGGCGGTATGAACTGTCCAACGGAGATTAACCTCCAGCACATCGCCCACGGAAAGCGATTTTACTGCGATGTGTTTTTCCCTCTGATCCGTGTACATTGGCGCTTCTCGGCTGACCGCGGAGTCCAGTTCCTGCACGTCAGTAGCTGGCGTTTCCACAATCTTTCCATCCGGCTTGCGAACCCGAACATACACCACGTCGAAGGATTCAAAGTTGTACGCAAACGGATAGACCAGAAGGCCGAATTCACGTACAGCAGATTCCGCATTGACGCGCACGTTGAGAGTCAAGTCCCGAACACCTTTGCCGTCAGCCTCGAAGAGAATCTTGTTCCGGAGCAGCTCAACGACGTAGGGTTCGTCAGACTTGTTGTTGGCCTGCGACGGAGTCACCGATTCTGAGGCAGGTTTTACACCGGATGGTGGAGTCTCCTGGGCGGCTATCGATTGGAAGCCAAGGGAAAAGACGAACAGGCAGAACTGGAGAAAGGTCCTGGGGCGCATGTGAGATTCTCACTGGTCAAGAAGTCAGCGAGATAATAACCCATAATGCGTCATTCGGCAGTGATTTCCGAGCCACGTCAATGAGCGAAGAACCGCCACGGCCCGGGAAAGCTCGAACAAGAATTGGTCAGGCTTTTGCCGGGTTTTCCCCGCGGGTAAAGCCCGGAGCTGGCACCTGCGATGGGCGCACAACCTTAGGATCGGTGCTCGGCACAGCCTGTGGCGGGGGCGTCGGCGGAGTGCGCGGTTTTTCCGGCAACGGCTTCCCTTCCATCAACAACTTCACTTCGGCGGCGTCGATGACTTCGCGCTCGAGCAAAGCCTGAGCGATGCGCTCAAGCACTTCCCGATTGCTCGAAAGAAGATTCTTGGCTGCATCGTAGCCGTCGTTGACGATGCGCTTCACTTCCTTGTCGATCTGGATCGCCGTATCCTCCGAGTAATCGCGATGCTGGGTAATCTCGCGGCCCAGGAAGATCGCTTCTTCCTTTTTGCCAAAGGCCAGCGGTCCAAGGCTGCTCATGCCCCATTCGCAAACCATGTTGCGCGCGATGTCCGTGGCGCGCTCAATGTCGTTGCCCGCGCCCGTGGTGATGTGCCCGAGGAAAATCTCTTCGGCGGAGCGGCCGCCCATCAGCACCGCCAGCATCGCTTCCAGGTATTCGCGCGTGTAGGTGTGCTTGTCGTCTTCGGGCAGTTGCATGGTCAATCCGAGCGCCATCCCGCGCGGAATAATCGTGACCTTGTGAACGGGATCGGCGCCGGGCGTCATCGCGGCAACCAGCGCGTGGCCCGCCTCGTGATATGCCGTGTTCTTCTTTTCCTCGTCGGAAAGAATCATGGACTTGCGCTCGACGCCCATCAGGACTTTGTCCTTGGACATTTCAAAGTCCGCCATCATGACGAACTTGCGGTTCTGCCGCGCCGCCCACAGCGCCGCTTCGTTCACCAGATTCGCCAAATCGGCTCCGGAGAAGCCCGGAGTGCCGCGCGCGATAATGGACAGGTCCACGTCGTCGCCGATGGGCACTTTGCGTGTATGCACGCGCAGAATTTCTTCGCGGCCCTTCACGTCCGGCCGCGCGACCACCACGCGGCGGTCAAACCGGCCCGGCCGCAGCAGCGCCGGGTCTAAAACATCGGGGCGGTTCGTCGCCGCGATCAGAATCACGCCTTCGTTCGATTCGAATCCGTCCATCTCGACGAGCAGCGCGTTCAGCGTCTGCTCGCGCTCGTCGTGCCCGCCGCCAAGTCCCGCGCCGCGATGACGGCCCACCGCGTCAATTTCGTCGATGAAGATAATGCACGGCGCATTTTTCTTCCCTTGTTCGAACAGGTCGCGCACGCGGCTCGCGCCCACCCCGACGAACATCTCGACAAAGTCCGAGCCGGAAATCGAAAAAAACGGCACATTGGCTTCGCCCGCAATGGCCCG
>Ga0187801_10000398_pt1 | contig 11687 bp, 8 predicted proteins | sample NC_wetland_sal_i_10_FD_132465 | JGI IMG/M metagenome (GOLD analysis project Ga0187801, IMG submission 132465) | Wetland sediment microbial communities from Neuse River Estuary, North Carolina, USA - Control_1 | ecosystem: Environmental > Aquatic > Freshwater > Wetlands > Sediment | place: USA...
GACGACAGCCGGGGCGACGCGGGGCCGGTTGCGGCGGGGCCGGTTGCGGCGGGGCCGATCGCGGCGGGCTCGGTGTCCTGGCCGCGCCGGGATCCGGATGGCGCCTGGCCATCGTCTAGCGCGTGGCCACCGGCCTCCGGGTCCGCGGCGCCGGTGCCGCCAAACGGGGCCGGCGCTAGTGGCGGGAACGGGTCGAGGCCGACGAGCGCGTGGAGCGTTTCGGGTGCCGGGCTGCCGGCCGAACCGGTGGTCGGCGCGACCCGGGCGCTGTGGGGCCGGGCGGGCGGCCCCGGGTTCCAGCCGGGGCGTCCGGGCCCGGGGGCGAGGAGGGCGCCGGTCGAGCCATCCCCCTGGCAGAAGTCGGAGGGCATGTGGCGTGACTCGGGTATCCAGTGGGACCAGCGCCCGGCGGACAGCGTGCCGCCACCGCGTCCGGCGACCCCCGCGTCCTACCCGCGCCAGCAGCTGAAGCCGAGCCCGCTGCCGCCGCGCCGGACCCCGGCGCCTGCCCCGCCCGCACCGGCGGCAGCCTCACCACCGCACTACGCGGGCCGGCACGCCGGGCCCGGATCCGTACCGATCGGGCCCGTGAACGGGACCTGGCCCGGGCCCACGCAGGCCCTGCTGAGCGCCCCGGTGTACGCCGACACCGAACCCGAGCCGCGCGAGGACCGCGGCGCGCTGCGGGTCGACGACGAGCCCGCCCGGCCCTGGGAGGGTTCGTCCGAGTGGGACCGATCGTCCGAGTGGGACCGTTCGTTCGGGTGGCAGCGAGCCTCCGGCACCGCCGAGTTGGTACCGCCCCCGCATAACCGGCGCGGGGGGAACGACACCCTCCTCCTCGAGGAGGAGCTGCCTGCCACCTGGCGGCGGCCGGACAGCAGGCGGGGCCCGGTCTCCCGGCGCACCGCCAGGATCGTGGTCCCGGTCATCGTGCTCGTCGCGGTCGCCGCGCTGGCCCTGGCGCTGCTGACGGGGCACGGCCCGAGGTTCGGCCAGACCGCGGCCAGCCAGCCCCGCAACCAGGCCCCGGCGCTGCCGCAGGCGCTCACCGCCGCGGCGTTCGGCGGCTATCCCGGGCAGCAGCAGCGCGGCGTCTTCCAGACCATCAACCGCGTCGTCGCCTCGGGGAACACGATCGTGACGATGGGCTCACAGACGAGCGACGGCCTCGTCCGCCAGCAGTTCTTCGTGTCCACCAACGCCGGGGCCACCTGGCGGCTGGCCCCGGTGCAGTCGCCGGGAGGCGGCCGGGCCCCGCTCGGGCACCAGGCCTCGCTGCTGGCGGGCGGCCCGGGCGGCTGGGCCGCGATCGGGCCGCAGGCCCTCTGGACCAGCCAGGACGGCCAGTCCTGGACGCTGGCGGCGGCGCACGGGATCACCCCGCAACAGCCCGGCGACTCGGTCTGGGTGATGACCAGGACCGCCCAGGGTTACCTGGCCGCAGGCAACGGCTCGGCCGGGGGCGGCGCGTCGCAGGCGGTGGTCTGGACCTCGCCCGACGGCTTGACCTGGCACCGCATGACGGCGGCGGAACTGGGGCTGGCGGCCGCGGGCGAGCGGGTGCTGAACATCTCCTACGCCACCTGGCTGGGTGACGACACGGTGATCTCCGGCGAGGTCGCGGCGAACGGGACCACCTACTCCGCCGCGTGGCTGAGCACGAACGGCGGATCGGCGTGGACGCGGGTGAGCATCCCGGCCGATCACGGCGCGGGCGCGTCGATCACGGGGGTCGCGTTCGACAGCGCGGGCCTGATCGCGGTCAGGCCGGGCCGGTCTGCGAACGGGGCCGACGACGGCGTGGCATATATTTCCCCGAACGGGCGAACCTGGAGTTACGCAGGAACCATCGATGCGGCCGGCGGCTGGACCCCCGGCGTGGTGAAGGGCAGCGTCTACGGGTTCGTCGTGGCCGGAACCAGCGCCGCGGGCCGGCTCGTGGCCTACACGAGCACCGGGGACGGCGCCAGCTGGCAGCCGACCGGCCCGCTCGGCGACGCCGCCGACGAGTCCGTGGTCGGCGCCACGGTCGCGCCTTCGGGCACGATCGTCGCGGTCGGGTACACCGCAGCCAGCAAGCTCGGGCAGCAGGCGATGCTCGTCGAGGCGAATACCGCGGGGAACGTCCGCCCGATCTCGCTGGCGGGCATCGCGGGCGGCGTGATCCCGGAGCTCACGGTCAACGGGCTGGCGGTCGCCGACGGGCAGCAGGTCGCGGTGGGCAGCGCGGACGGGTACCCGGCGGTGTGGCGGAAGGGCGCCGGCCACTCCTGGGCCCTGGTCACCACGCTGACCTCGGTCCCCGCCGGGACGGGCCTGCGGGCCCTGACCGCGGTCACGCACGGCTCGGACGGCTGGCTCGCGGTCGGCGCACCCGGTCCCTACGTCGCGACTTCCGCGGACGGCACGACCTGGCAGTTCACCACGGGCCCCGGCTCCATCACCGCTGACCTGGCCGGAGTGGCCGCCGTGGCGACCGCCGCGGGGCCGGCCGGGTACATCATCGTCGGGAAGCTGGTCGCACCGGGCGGCAACTGCGTGGCCGACGTCTGGTGGTCACCGAACCTGACCTTCTGGGTCCGCGCGCACGACGTGAACGACGCGACCGGCTCGAGCCAGGTGCTCGCGGTCGCGGCGAGCGCGCACGGGTTCGTGTCGGCCGGGTCGCACGACGGCAGGCCGGCGGTGTGGACGACGACCGACGGCCGGAGCTGGAGGACGATCGTCCTGCCCATGCCGGCGGGCGCCACGGGCGCCGCGCTGCAGCAGATCGCGATCAGCGGTGACCGCGTGGCCGTCCTGGGCCAGGAGTCGACCGCGGCCGGCCCCCTGCCGTTCGCCGAGCTGTCCGTCGACGGGGGAAACACCTGGCAGCAGGTGCCGTTCAGGTCACCGGGACCGGACACGACGTTTACTGCGCTGACGGCGGGCCCGGGCGGCTTCGCGGCGACCGGCCAGTTCGGCGGGCCCGGGCCGCGGGAGGTCGGGGTGTGGACCTCGGCCAACGGGACGGTATGGGCGCCGGCGCAGATCAGCGGCCTCACCGGGGCGCAGGCCGGCGGCCGCTACCTGCTGACCGCGCTGGCCCCGGCCGGTTCCACCGTGACCGGCCTCGGTTCGATCGCGACCCAGCAGAGCCTGGAGCAATTCACCGTGACCCTCCCGGCGGCGGGAGGGTCACGGTGAGGTGACGCGGGCCGGGCCCCCGGTTCAGCCGGCCCGGGTCCTCCGCGTGCCCGGGGCGCGGGCTTTTGCCGGGTCCCGTTCAGCCGGCCCGCGCCGCGGCGCTCACCACGGTCCGGTCCTCCTGGCTGCGCTCCGGGCCAGGCCCGTCCGGTCCGGCCTGGCCGGCCCGGGCGGCGCGCCGGATGGCCAGGGCGGTCACGGCGCCTAGCGCCGACAGGGCCGCGCCGACCGCCAGGGCGGGGCGGTAACCGCTGACGATGCTGGCCGCGGAGGCCAGGCTGCCGTGCGCGTTGAACACGGTCGTCGCGACCGCGATCCCGAACACGGCCCCGAACTGCTGCGTGGTGTTCATCACGCCCGCGGCCTTGCCGAGCGACTCCGGGCTAACGGAGTTCAGGCCGGCCGCGGAGACCGCCGGGAGCGCCATCGAGATCCCGACGCCCGCGAGGATGAACGGGGCGACGTAGGCGGCGTAGCCGGCCGAGTGGGCCGCGAGGTACACGATCCACGCGAACCCGGCCGCCTGCATCAGCAGGCCCGGCACGATCAGCGGGCGGGCCCCGACCTTGTCGAACACGGCACCCGCGATCGGCGCGACGACCATGGGCGTCGCGGTCCAGGGCAGGAAGCGGAGCCCGGTCCCCAGCGGCGAGTCCCCCAGCGCGAACTGGAAATACTGGCTGGTGAGGAACGCCGCCGAGTAGATCGCCGCCGCCATGAGGAACTGGCTGGCCACGGCCGCCGAGAAGCTGCCCGACCTGAACAGCCCGAGCGGGATCATCGGCGCGGCGGCGCGCCGCTCCCAGGCGACGAACGCCAGCATCGCCGCGACGCCGATGGCCAGCCCGGACAGGGTCTGGACGCTGCCCCAGCCCGCCTGCCCGGCCTGGACGAGGCCCCAGGTCAGGGCGCCGACCCCGGCCGCGACCAGGATGAGCGCCGGCAGGTCGAGACGGGTGGCGGGACCGCGGCTTTCGGCCAGCCGCGCCCGGGCCCCGGCGGCCGCGAGGATGCCGACCGGGACGTTCACCCAGAAGATCCAGTGCCAGTTCAGGCCCTGGGTCACCGCACCGCCGATCAGCGGCCCGCTGGCCACGGCCAGCCCGGCGACCCCGCCCCAGATCCCGACGATGGCCCCGCGCCGCTCGGCCGGGAAGGCCGAGGTCAGCAGCGTCAGCCCGAGGGGCATGATGATCGCGGCGCCGAGCCCCTCAAGGGCGCGGCACGCGATCAGGGCCGGGATATTCGGGGCCAGCGCGCAGGCGGCCGAGGCGGCCGTAAACAGGGCGAGCCCGAGCACGTACATCCGGCGCCTGCCGATCAGGGCCCCGATCGCGGCGGCCGTGATGATGCCCGCCCCGAAGGCCAGCACGTAGGCGTTGACCGTCCACTGCAGCGTCCCGACGTTCCCGCCCAGGTCGCGGTGGATCGACGGCAGCGCGGTCACCACGACCAGGGTGTCGAGCGCCACCATGAAGTACGCCACCGAGGTGAGCAGCACGGTCAGCACCTTGGCCGACCCTTCGGGATACCGCGGCCCGGCCAGGCCGCGAAGCGCATCCGTCATGACGCTCCCCCGTCCCGGCTGAGGGTGACCTCGGTAATCACGCCGACCTCCACGCCCGCCCCTTCCGCCAGGGCGGGGCAGTCCTTGGCCAGGGAGAGCGCCGTGTCCAGGTCTTCGGCGGTGATCAGCGAGTAGCCGCCGAGCCTGGTGTCCTCACCGCAGTGGCCGAGGGTGGCCGACTCGAACACCGGGTTGCCGCGGTCGCTCACGCTGGTCCCCAGCTCCTCGAACCACGCCGTCCAGGCCGCCACCGCGTCGGACCGGCCGGGGACGTAACCCTTCGGCATGCGGTACGAGAACAGGAATGTCGTCATCGAATTGCTCCTTGGCTCTGGCCGGACCAGGCGGACCGGCTCTGATGGGGTAGACACGGGCCGCTCCGCAAAGAGGGCGCCGGCAGAGCGCCCGGTTTCGCACGCGGGCGGTGTCGGTATCGGTGGACGGGTTACGCAGGACCGGGCACGGCCAGGAGAAGTAGTGATGTCAGGATGGCGATCATGGCCACGGATCTGATCGACCGCGCGCAGGCCGGGGACGAGCAGGCCTTCAGCCAGCTCGTGGAGCCCTACCAGCGCGAGCTGCAGGTGCACTGCTACCGCATCCTCGGCTCGGCGCAGGACGCGGAGGACGCGGTCCAGGAGACCCTGCTGACCGCCTGGCGGAGCCTGGGCGGCTTCGAGCAGCGCAGCTCGCTGCGCACCTGGCTCTACCGGATCGCCACCACCCGGAGCCTGAACGCGCTGCGGTCGGCGAGCCGGCGCCCGGCCGCGGAGTGGCCCAACCGGGCTATCACCCCGCCCGAGCCCACCCGGCTCGGCGAGATCACCTGGCTCGAACCGTACCCGGACGTGCTGCTCGACGAGCTACCCGACACCGCTCCAGGACCGCAGGCCAGGTACGAGGCCAGGGAGGCGATCTCGCTGGCGTTTGTCACCGCGCTGCAGCTCCTGCCGCCCCGGCAGCGCGCCGCGCTGATCCTGCGCGACGTGCTGGACTTCCGCGCCAGCGAGGCGGCGGACATCCTCGCGACCAGCGAGCAGTCGGTGGAAAGCGCCCTCAAGCGCGCCCGTGCCACCCTGGCGCGCCACCTGCCGCCGCCCGGACAGCAGCCGCCACTCCCGCACTCCCGCGCCGAGCAGGACCTCGTGGACCGGCTCACCCGGGCGTTCGAGGCCGCGGACGTGGACGGCATCGTCGCCCTGCTCACCGACGACGCCTGGCTGACCATGCCCCCGGTGCCGCTGGAGTACCAGGGCCGCGAGCTCTGCACGCGATTCTTCACCCTGGTCTTCGGCCTGGGCCGCCGCTACCGGCTCGTGGCCACGCGGGCGAATGGCCAGCCGGCGTTCGGCATCTACGCGTTCGACCCGCACGCCCCGGTCCTGCACGCGAACGGGATGATCGTGATCACCCTGGCCGGCGAGCGGATCAGCAGGATCGACCGCTTCGACAACAGCGTGCTCCCCCGCTTCGGGCTCCCCCGGTCCCTACCGGCCTGAACCGCATGGCGGTGGCCTACGCGCTCACCGACTCACCGGCAGGCCAGCTGGCCTGGGCCGCCGGGGTGAGTGCATCTTTCGTCACGACCGCCACCTTACCGACGCCACAGCCTGATCCTGGCCGGGCCCGTCCCGCCATCGCCAGGATGGCCCGCGTCGCCGTCGGCCCTGGGGATGACCAGCATGAGCACGGCGAGGAGCGCACCGAGCGGCGCGACCAGCGCGATGAAGTCGGAGGAGGCGAGGTTGCCCAGGGCCACGAGGGCGCCGGCGAAGCCGACGATCGCCACGGCGACCACGACCAGGCCCCACGCGTGCAGGAACACCCGCGGCGTGAACGACGACGGAGCTTCCGCCCCGTCCGCCACCGCGGTGATGGCCTTCGTCTCGCGGCGCTCGGTGAGGCCCTCGCGGACCCGCGCGGTGATCATGAGGTTGCCGGGCCGGTCGGCGATCAGGAGCAGCTGGTCGGGATGGGCCGGGTCGGGTGACTGGAACACCGAGCCGCCGCCCGCCGCCCACGTCACGACCTTCCCGTTGCCCGCCGGCCGGACGCTGTAGCGGACCTGCTCGCCGGCGACCACGGTATCCGGGCCGTCGATGACCAGCTGCGGTGTCCGGGTGCGGACGGTTCCCCTGGCCTCCGGGACGGCGCTGTTCCCGTGGCCACCGCCGTTTCCGTTGCCCCCGCCGCCGCCGTTCCCGCCGCCGTTCCCGTTCCCGCCGCCGCTGCGGTGACCGCCGCCGTTGACCGCCGCGGGAGCGGCCGCCTCGGCGGGATGCTCGGCGGCCTCCTCCGCCGGCGCGATGATCTGGCGGCGGGCCAGCAGTTCGGCCAGCCGGAGCTGGCGGACGTGTACGTTCCAGGCCATGGCCACGACGATCGCGGCGAGCGCGGAAGCCCCGAGTCCGAGCAGGGCAGCGACCGCGGGGTGGCCGACGGTCGCGGTTACGGTTGCGGTAGTGAGCATGGCGTCTCCCTCATCCGGGCCATGCACCTATTGAAACATATAATCGAATGATTAGAAACCTGGGCTCAGCTGCTCGAACGGGCTAGGGGTCACGTCAGGCGCGGGACGCCGTGGCGACGGCCCAGTGCCGCTCTAGGTGCGGCACCAGATCCATGGGACGTTCCTCGGGGAAGAACAGCCTGGCCCCGTCGACCGTGACCACCCCGGTGGCGCCGGGGATGGTGTCGCGCAGCCAGTAGGCCGTGGAGACGTCGAAGAACGTGTCGCCTGTCCCCCACACCATGAGGGTGGGCACGGTGAGCTCCTTGAGCTGCGGCTCGACCGCGCGCAGGTCACCGGCGTCGAGAGAGGTCAGCAGCCGCTCGAACTGGCGGGCGCGGTCCAGCGTGCCGAAGCACGGCTCCAGGTAGGAGCGGATCACGTCCCTGTCCATCTGGTCCAGGTGCTCGTACACCGACGCGAACGAGGCCTGCGCGGCGGCGTCCAGGTCGGCGAGCATCGCGACGGCGGTCGGCGCGAGCTGGCCGGCGGCGGCGAGTTCGATCAGCGGCTTGAAGGCGTCGGGCGGCATGTCGTTCTGGGTGTCGCAGTTGGTCAGGGTGAACGTGGCCAGCCGCCCCGGTTGGCGGGCCGCGAAGATCTGGGCGATGGCTCCGCCCGTGTCGTTGGCGACGAGGTCGATGCCGGTGAGGCCGAGCGCCGCGCAGAAGTCCTCAAGGCCCGCCGCGAGGGCGGCGAGCGATAGGTCCTGCCCGGCGGTCACCGGGCTCTGGCCGTGCAGCGGGAGGTCGACGGCGATGCAGCGGCGCTGGGCGGCCACCGAGCCGATGACGTGGCGCCAGAGGTAGGCGTTGCTCGCGATGCCGTGCACGAACAGCGCCACCGGGCCGGCGCCGATGTCGAGGTAGCTGACCTCGCCGGAACGCGTCGCGGCGGTGTGCCGGTGCTCGTTGAGTTGGGGTAGCTGCATTACGCTCGCCTTCCTAGTAGAGGCATTATGTTTACTAGACCGACTGTCGGTCTAGTTTAGGTAGACCGACAGTCGGTCTGTCAAGTGTTTTAGATCTGGACGAGGAGCCGAGATGGACCCACCCGAGGACTGGAGGGATGCGGTACGGCAGGCTCGCGCTGGGGAGCGGGTGAACAGGAATGTCGCGCGGGGGGAGGCGACGCGGGGGCAGCTGATCGCGGTCGCCACCCGCATGTTCGCCGAACGCGGCTACGAGGACACCTCGATCGAGGCGGTGCTACGGGAGGCGGGGGTCAGCCGGGGGTCGCTCTATCACCACTTCCCCAGCAAGGAGGCCCTCTTCGAAGCGGTGGTCAAGGAGGTCGACGAGAGCTTCGGGGCGCAGGTACTCGCCGCGGCGAGCGGGGCCGACGGGCCGGTGGCCGTGCTGCGGGCCGCGTTCCTGACCACGATCCGGCTAGCCGGAGATCCGGTCATGCGGCAGATCGTGTTCATCGACGCGCCGCGGGTGTTCGGCTGGGAACGATGGCGGTCGATGGATGAGGAGTACGCCCTCGGCCTGCTCAGGTCGATACTGCAGAGCATCGCGGACGAGGGGAAAACGCGGCCTGAGCTGGTCGACACGCTCGCTCACGTGCTGCTGGCTGCCGTCAACGAGGTCGCTTTGCTGGTGGCCAGGTCCGACGACCGGGAAGCGGCCATGCGGGCCGGCGCCGACACCATCGACGAGCTGCTGCAGCGCCTATTCGGCTGAGAGGCGTGCGCTAGGCCATCCGGTCGAGGATCTCGCGGACCAGGTCCATCGAGGTGTGCGGGTGGAGGAAGGCGAACCTGGCCACGGTCTGACCCTCCCAGGCGGACGGCGGGATGAAGGCCACCTGGTCCACCAGTAGCCGGTCGGCCCACCTGGTGTACTGCGCGGCGTCCCAGCCGCGCCTGCGGAACAGGACCACGCCGAGTTCGGGTTCGCGGATCAGTTCCAGGTGGTCGCTGGCCTTGATCTCCGCCGCGGTCTGGCGGGCCAGGTCGATCGCCACCTCGATGGCCTCGCTGTACGCGTCGACCCCGTAGACCGACAGGGAGAACCAGAGCGGCAGGCCCCGGGCCCGCCTGGTCAGGTGGTAGGCGTAGTCGGTCGGGTTCCACTCCCCCGGCCTGTCGTGGATGACGTCCAAGTAGCTCGCGTCCTGCTTGTGCACGGACCTGGCCACCGACGGGTTCCGGTACAGCAGGGCCGCGCAGTCGAACGGGGAGAACAGCCACTTGTGCGGGTCGACGATGAACGAGTCGGCGTGCTCGATGCCGTCGTACCTGGGCCGGATGCTCGGCGCGAACAGGCCCGCGCCTCCGTACGCGCCGTCGACGTGGAACCACAGGCCATAGTCGTGCGCGACGGCGGCCGCGCCGGCCAGGTCGTCGATGATGCCGGCGTTCGTGGTCCCGGAGGTCGCCACGATCGCGGCCAGCGAGGCGGGATCGCCGTCCGCCTCGATCGCGGCCCGCAGGCCCGCGCCGGTGAGCCGGTGATCGGTCGCGCGCACGATCAGCGGGTCCATCTCCAAGATCCGCATCGTGTTGGTGATGGAGGAATGGGCGTCTTCGCCGACCGCCACCCGCCAGCGCCGGCCCACCGCGCTCGGCCCGGCCTTGCGCTTGGCCACCTCGCGGGCCACGACCAGGGCGGACAGGTTCCCGGCCGACCCGCCGGAGACGAAGCAGCCCCCCGCCGTGGCCGGCATCCCGGCGCGGTCGGCGATCAGCCGCAGCACCTTGTTCTCGGCGTGGATCGCTCCGGCCGCCTCCAGCCAGGAGATGCCCTGGATCGAGGCGCAGGAGACGAGCATGTCGAACAGCAGCGAGGCCTTCGTCGGCGCGGCCGGGATGAAGCCGAGGAACCGCGGGCTGTCGGCCGAGATCACCGCGGGCGCGATGACCGACGTGTAGACGCCGAGCACCTGGTCGGGGAGGTGCGGCTCGGCGTTGGGCAGGCCCTGGAACTGCGCGTCCAGCTCGGCGGGGTCCCGCGAGCCCTTGTCGAGCGGAACCGGGTCCAGGCGCAGGCGGTTCTCCGCGTACGCGAGCACCGACCTGATCATCGCCTCGGTGGTGGCATCCACACTGTGCATGGGGGGCAACCTAGGGCCCCGGGCGTGGGGCCCGCAAGGGCCGGGCGGTCGCCACCGGGCCGGCGCAGGGGTGCGGGGGATGCAGTGACATCGTTCGGGATAAAAGATGGTGTCAGTATTGGGGGCGTTGGGAATGGAGCGACGATGGCACATCCGCTGGATCCGCTGACGGCCGATGAGATCCGGCAGGCGGCCGGCATCCTGCGGCGCGATCGCGGGGTGGGCGGCAGCTGGCGGTTCGCATCGATCGAGCTCAGGGAGCCGGGCAAGGACGCGCTGCCCGCCCTGGAGGCTGGGCAGGCCGTGGGCCGGGACGCGATCGTGGTGTGCTGGGACCGCGCGGACGGGCGGGCCTACCGGGCGGTGGTGTCGCTGACCGGCGACGCGGTGACGGCGTGGGAGGACCTGCCGGGCCAGCAGCCGAACATGACCGTGGACGAGTGGCACGAGTGCGACAAGGTGCTCCGCGCCCACCCGCCCATGGTCGAGGCGCTGGCGCGCCGCGGGATCACCGACCTGTCCCTGGTGCTGACCGACATGTGGGCCTACGGTGCCGCGCTGGTCCCCGAGCGGTACCGGGGCAGTCGCATCGGCTGGTCCGACGTCTGGTGCCGCGGCAGCGAGCAGGGCAGCCCGTACGCCCACCACGTCACCGGGCTGCACGCGGTCATCGACCTGAACGCCATGACGGTGCTGGAGGTGGAGGACAGCCTCTACGACGGCGATCATCCTGACGTGCGCGGCGAGTACCTGCCCGAGCTGACCGGGATGCCGCTGCGCGAGGTGAAGCCCCTGGAGGTCCGGCAGCCGGAGGGGGTGGGCTTCACGCTGGACGGACGGCTGCTCTCGTGGCAGAACTGGCAGCTCCGGCTGGGGTTCAACCACCGCGAGGGCCTCGTCTTGCACCAGGTCGGATTCACCGATGGCGGGCGGCTGCGGTCGGTGGCGCACCGGATGTCGTTCGCGGAGATGTTCGTGCCGTACCGGGACCCCAGCCCCGACCACTACCGGCGGACCGCGTTCGACATCGGCGAGTGGGGCCTGGGGTTCATGACCACCTCGCTGGAACTGGGCTGCGACTGCCTGGGCGAGATCACCTACCTGGACGCGGTGGTGCACGACTCGCGCGGCGAGCCCCGCACGATCGCGCACGCGATCTGCATCCACGAGGAGGACAACGGCGTGCTCTGGAAGCACGTCGACGAGCGGGCGGGCGCCACGGTCCGGCGGGCCCGGCGGCTGGTGATCTCCTTCCACGTGACCGTGGCCAACTACGAGTACCTGGTGTACTGGCGGTTCTACCAGGACGGGAACATCGAGTGCGAGGTCCGCGCCACCGGGATCCTGGTGACCTCGCACGTGGGC
>Ga0187801_10000399_pt1 | contig 11685 bp, 8 predicted proteins | sample NC_wetland_sal_i_10_FD_132465 | JGI IMG/M metagenome (GOLD analysis project Ga0187801, IMG submission 132465) | Wetland sediment microbial communities from Neuse River Estuary, North Carolina, USA - Control_1 | ecosystem: Environmental > Aquatic > Freshwater > Wetlands > Sediment | place: USA...
ACAAAATGATGTATGGCTCGGATGCGTTTCCGTTCAGTGACGCGCTGGGGGCGGAGGAAAGCTTTTGGCTGGCGGCGCGGACGACGCGCACCGGCCTGGCAGCAGCTCTGGCGGAACTTGTGGATGAGGGCGCGGTTACGGAAAGCAAGGCTTTGGAACTGGCGCGGAATTATCTGCACGATAATGCCGCGCGGCTATATGGAGACTTGAAGAAATGAGCGCAAAACCCGGCTGTAAGTACATTCCGTGGAGCACCGTGGAGCACGAGAAGTTAAACGACCTGATTGACCGCGAAATGGTCGTCGGCGACAAGCTGATGCTAGCGCGCGTGTTCCTGAAAAAAGGTGCGCACGTGCCGGAGCATCACCACCACAACGAGCAGGTGACGTATATCCTGGAAGGCGCGTTGAAATTTGCCATTGATGGCAAGGAAATTGTCGTGCGCGCCGGCGAAGTGCTCTGTATTCCTTCGAACATGCCACATGAGGCCTGGGCGCTTGAGGACACGCTGGACCTGGATGTGTTCAACCCGCCGAGAGAAGACTGGCTGAACAAGTCAGACAACTATCTGCGCAACGACGTGCCGATGAAATAGAAAGCCCGCTACCAGATTTTGCAGGGCTGTTCGCGGACCATGCGGTCGCCCTTTTTGCAACCGAAGGCCCTGGCAAAGGCTTCCATGTTAGAAAGAGGACCGTTGCCACGGAAGCGCGCCAGCGGGTGCGGATCGGTGTTGGTCTGCAGCCGCGCTGCTTCCGCCCGCTGATTTGTACCCCAGACTTGCGCCCAACCGAGGAAGAAGCGCTGCTCCGGCGTGAAGCCATCAATATCTTTCGGGCGCTTGCCTTCGATGGATTTTTCGTACGCGGCGTAGGCGATGGCCAGGCCGCCGAGGTCGCCGATGCTTTCGCCAAGCACCAACTTGCCATTCTGGTGCAGGCCAGGCTCGACTTCATAGCTATTGAATTGGTTCACCACGCAATCGCCGCGCTCCGTGAAGTTCTTGCGGTCTTCCGGCGTCCACCATTCATGCAGGTTGCCCTTGCCGTCAAATTTGGAGCCCTGGTCGTCAAAGCCGTGGCTGATTTCGTGGCCTATGACGGCGCCGATGCCGCCATAGTTCACCGCATCATCTGCGTTGGGATTGTAGAAAGGCGGCTGCAGAATGCCGGCGGGAAAAACAATCTCATTCATGCTGGAGTTGTAGTAGGCGTTCACGGTCGGCGGTGTCATGCCCCACTCCGTGCGGTCCACCGGCTTCCCGATTTTGGCGAGTTGGCGAGCCTGCTCAAATTCAATGCTGCGGACCACATTGGCCGCATAGGAGCTGCGGTCGATGGTGAGCTTGGAATAATCGCGCCATTTATCGGTGTAGCCGATTTTCACATTGAAAGCTTCGAGCTTGGCGAGCGCCTCCTTTTTGGTTTCCGGTCCCATCCAGGAAAGCGTGGGGATGTCGTCCCGAAGCGCAGCAATCAGGTTGTTAACCATCTCTTTGGCCCGGGCTTTAGCGGCGGGCGGAAAGTACTTATCGACATAGACCTGTCCGAGAGCCTCGCCGAGGTTGCGGTCCGTGGACTGAACGCAGCGCTTCCAGCGCGGCAGTATTTCTTTCGTCCCGGAGAGCTTCCTGTCATAAAAATCGAAATTCTCTTCCACAAATCGTTCTGGAAGTCCCGGCGCGCTGGCATGGAGCAGATGCCAACGCAGGTAGATCTTCCAATCGGGAAGAGAAACGCTGGAGAGTTCCTGGTTCACTTCTTGGAAGAATTCGGGCTGACGCACGTTGACCTGTTCGAGCGGAGGAGCGCCCACAGCGTGTAGGTAATTTTCCCAGGACCAGTCCGGAGTGAGCGTCTTCATTTCCGACAGAGGCATGAGGTGGTAATTCTTCTCCGGGTCGCGCAGTTCGACGCGTGTCCGCGAAGCCTTCGCGAGCGCGGTCTCGATGCTAACGACGGTTTTGGCCTCGGCCGCCGCTTTCTCAGGTGGATCGCCGGCCAGCGCGAACATTTTCGTCACGTGTTGCTCGTAGTCCGCGCGCAACTGCTTTGATTTTTCGTCATCACGAAAATAATAATCGCGGTCTGGCATGCCAAGGCCACTCTGGCTGGCTTGGGCTATGACGCGCGCGCTGTCCTTGAGGTCTTGGCCGGAGCCGAATCGGAACACTACATTGGCTCCCTCCTGCTGGAGCTGAGCGATGGCTGCGTCCAGAGACTTGCGATCGGTGATCGCATTGATCGCAGCGAGTTCGTCGCCGATCGGCTTTAGCCCAGCGGCCTCGATCGCCGTGGTGTCCATGCAGCTTGCATAAAAGTCCCCGATTTTCTGCTCATTTGAGCCAGCCGGGGCATTAGCCTTGGCGGCAGCTTCGAGAATCGTGTGCATGGCGGTGAGGTTATTGTCGCGGAGCTGCGTGAAGGTGCCCCAGGAAGGATACTCGGCCGGAATGGGATTTGCTTTCATCCAACTGCCCATGGCGAATTCATAGAAGTCGTCGCAAGGTTTGCAGGATGTGTCGAGATTGCTTAAGGAGAAGCCCCAGGAAAGGCTGTCGCCGGCAGCTTTGGCTGAAAGAAATGTAGAGAACAGCAGCACGGCGGCCACTCCGATGAGCATGCAAGAAGCAAACAGCAATCGAAAATGATTTGCTTTCATGATTCACCCCGAGGTTTATTTGGGCAGGAAAAAGGGAGCATGTGGATTTACTAGCGGGAGTTTAACAGAAGCCGTCGGCAAGTGCAGCGCACTCGTCACTCGGATGCGGCGCAGTCCACTGGACGCGCCTGAAGTGAATCGGTCAGCACTCGGGGGGCGGCGCTCACCAAGAAACCGCGCCGTCCTCCATTGATATAGATCAAAGGCAGCGTAAGGATGGAGCGCTCCACGAAGATCGGGAGAGTTTTGCGCATGCCGAATGGCGAAGTGCCACCGATCTGGTAGCCGGTGTGGCGCTGGGCGACTTCCGGCTTGCAAGGTTCCACACGTTTTGCGCCGATTTGGCGCGCCAGGTTCTTCAATCTAACCTGGTGATCGCCGTGCATCAGGATGATGAGTGGTTTGGCGTCCTGATCCTGCATGACGAGCGTTTTGACGACGTCATGTTCGGGCACCTCCAGTTGGCGCGAGGATTCGGCGGTGCCACCGTGCTCCACGTAGTCGTAAATGTGCTCACTGAAATTGATCTTGTGCTGGCGTAGGAAGACGGTGGCCGGAGTTTCGGAAGCGTGTTCCCTTCGGCCCATTGACTCTAACTCCGGGAAGGATTCTTACTTCGGCGAAGAATTGGAAGGAGGCAAATAATCCTTCTGGTATTTCGCCAGGTCGACTTTTTGCCAATCGCCGCGGATGATGGCTTCGCGGATTTGTGCCGGGGTTTTGCCCTTGCGCGTCTGTTCGTAGGAGTAGAACGCTTCCTTCATGCAGATGTCGCAACCGGAACCGTGGCGGCCGGCAAAGCAATCGAGCAGGCTGGCATGGCCGTTGCTGCGGTCACAGTGGCAATAACAGGGCTCCTGGTAGAGGACTTTTTTAACTCGCCCGGCGACAACGTAGGCATTGAAAACGAGCTTGTCTGTGTAGATCGATGGCTCCATGGTCGGAGGCAATTCGCCAGTCGGAGGCTGGGCGTGGAAGGCTGGCACGGGCTCGGCGGGGTTGCTGCCGCTCTGCTGCATGCCGGGCATGGGTTTTGAAGTCGCGGCAAATTGGGGAAGCACCAGAAGTGCAGCGCTCATCCCGATGAGCGCCAATCCAGTCCCCATTCTGCGCAGGTTTCTCATGGCACCCTCTTTTCTTTTCTGGCCAAATTTTCTTCACACACTCAACTCTACGGCGATCGCCGCAGGAATTCTACCCGCGTGCCGCATACGGTACGGGTTTCGCATCGTACTGTCCTAGGGGCGGTGAATCGGGACAATCGAATCATGAGCGTTGACTAGCTGACGATCGCCGGGTTCACCGGCGGGTTATACATTGCGGCTGCGGCGCGCTCCGCCAAGTGCTTATCGCGCAAATGCCGCTGGACGCGACGGCCCCAAGTCTTCACAAACGAATAATTGAGTGCCCCACCAATGGCAGAGCTCGCCAGCGGCACCATTCGGCTCACCCACTTTTCCGCGCTCTCTTCACCGATGCGCACAGCAAGCCGGCTGGCAATGCGCGGTGCCAGCTTCTCAATCATTTGTTTTTCGGCCAAGTCTTTGCTGAAATCGATGCCAGCCGCCGCTGCTGCCGCCATCCACATTTGCAGGCGCCGCTCCGACCCGTTTTCTTCGAAGCCATAGAGCAGGCAAAGCTTCTGAATCAGGCGAAGGGTAATCACGGTGAGCAGGCCGGCATCCGGAACAATGGTGAGCATCCCGCCAAGGCCGAAACCCGCTCCCTGTGCCATGGCCAGGCGTTGAGCGTCGTGAATTAGCCGCTCCGCGATAGCGTCCAACTTTTCAAGCGGGGCATCCTTCATGCGCCCAAAATGAGGCACCCAGAGGCCATGTCTTTCTGCCAGGTTTCGGCGAAACTCTTCCGGGTCAATCTCAACCGAGCGCAGGCCGCGCAGCATGCCGAAGCGCAAGAACCGCCCGACCGCGCGTCCAGCCAACGACTTGGGTAACTTCGCCATTGAGTCAAGCATCCTATGTCGGGTTAGAAACGGTCAAGGGAACTTCCGTTGCATGGGGGGTACGGGTACCCCAGGCCTTGACTGGCTCGCGACAGGGGGACAGGGGTCCTACTTGACGCGGAAGAAGTTTTCGGTAAACTGCCTTTTCGCTATGGCGACGATCGCTCCATTCCTGCCGGCCGACTTTGTTGCGGATCTGGACTTTCCGCAGCGCGAAGCGGCTTTCTTTTATGGATTGTTCCTGCGCGGACATTCCCCGGAACAATTGCGCCGTGACATCGAGGTTCCTCCGGCGGTCCTGGCGAAGTGGCACAAGGATGCGGAACGCGAACCGCATCTCCGCAACGTATTCGCGCGCATGGTCGAATACCGCCGCCATGTGTTGGCCATCTTTGACTCGCTGATCGGCTCGGAGAGACAACACCGCCATCTGCAGTAGAGTCATTGCTTTTCGTACCTCAAATCTCATGTTGAGATTCCCGTGCGGGGCGCAGCAGCGTACCGCGGTTTCTGGCGTCAATTTGAGGCAACTTCCAGGCAACCCTACTCGTCTAAATTGGAAACGGGGAAAAGTGTTTTCGAATGATAGAGATTCGCGAATTGACGTGGCTCTGCCAGGAGATTAGAATCAAACCGACGTAAGGGTGTCTGCAATGTCTAAGATATTCAGAAACTTCTCCGCATTTTTGACCTCCTTCATGCTTCTGTCTCTCCCGCTGCCTGCTCAACAGTCCCAAGACCAGGCCGAACCTGCTCCTATTCCACAGAACCAGAAGCTGTCCAAACAGCAAAAGCAGAAGATGAAGAAGACGCTTAAGGAACTGGACACGCCGTACAAGACCTGGTTGAACGAGGATGTCGTCTATATTATTTCTCCCGACGAGCGTACTGCCTTTCTTCAGCTAGAGACCAACGAGGAACGCGAGCAATTTATCGAGTCGTTCTGGCAGCGGCGCAGCAGCAATCCGGACCTGCCCGACAACGACTTCAAGGAAGAGCACTACCGGCGCATTGCCTATGCCAATGAGCACTTCGCTTCCGGAATTCCCGGATGGAAGACGGATCGGGGGCGCATTTACATCATTTGGGGCGCGCCGGACGAAATTGACGCTCATCCCACTGGCGGCACTTACGATCGGCCGATGGAAGAAGGCGGTGGCTCCACGACAACCTATCCGTGGGAAACGTGGCGCTACCGGTATCTGGAAGGCGTTCAGGAAAACGTGATATTGGAATTTGTGGATCCCAGCGGCACGGGCGAATACCACCTAACCACGGACCCGTCGGAAAAGGATGCTCTTCTGCACGTGCCGGGCGCGGGCTTAAGCCTTTTGGAAGAGATGGGCATGGCGTCCAAAGCGGATCGTTTTACACGGTCGGATGGAACCAACCTGCCTACGACCCTCGGGGGCACACCGTCTAGTTTGGACGAGTTCAATCGGCTGGAACTTAATGCAAAGGTACAGCGTCCGCCAGAAGTGAAATACAAGGACCTGGAAGCAATCGTGACGTCGCGAATGGTCCGCGATCAGTTGAAATTCACGTACCGAACCGACTTCCTGAAGGTCACCAGCGACACCGTGCTGGTTCCCATTTCGGTGCAGATTCCGAATGGTCAACTCTCGTTCAAAGCCAAGGACGGGGTGCATTCGGCCGAGCTCAATGTCTTTGGACGCGTCAGCACGTTGACCGGTCGCGTAGTACAAACGTTTGAAGATTCCGTGATGAAGGACTATCCGGATTCCTTGTTCTCGATGGCGGTCAAGCAGATGTCGATTTACCAAAAGTCTTTACCGCTGCGCCCTGGATTGTACCGGCTGGACCTGGTGCTGAAGGACGTCAGCAGCGGGAACGTGGGAGCAGTCAATGCGCGGCTTGCCGTGCCCCGTTACGACGAGGAGAAGTTGGAAGCCAGCACCTTGATTCTGGCTGACCAGATTGAGCACGTCCCCGCGAAGCAGATTGGCACGGGACAATTCGTGATAGGTTCGTCCAAAGTGCGCCCGCGGATGAGCGCGGATTTCACCACGGCCGACAAACTGGGAATTTATCTGCAGGTCTACAATCTGAAGCCGGATGAAAAGACCCACAAGTCCAGCGCAACCTTCGTCTATACCGTGAAAAAAGGCGATCAGCAGATCATGCAGTTCAAAGAAGACTCCGAGGACATGAAGCAGACGGGGGATCAGGTCACCATCGAGCGCCTATTGCCGCTAGCTACCTTGGCCCCCGGGAAGTATACTCTGGACGTCAGCGCAACGGATAAGCTGGCGCAGACCACGATTTCGCGGTCCGCGGAATTTTCGGTCAAAAATGTGGCCGAGCAGCAGAAGGCCACGGCGAACGTAACGCCAGGGAGGTAACCGAGGTGAAGCACGGACCACTCCTGTGCTTCGGTGTTCTATTGGCTACAACCTTGGGTGTGTGTGCCAGTGCTCCTCCTGCTGCCGCTCAATCCAGCCGCAAAGCTTCTTCAGGATCGATTTCCGGCGTCGTTCGTGACCCCAGTGGAATCCCCCAACTCGGTGCCACTGTCGAAGTTTTGTCCGAAGCACCCGGCGTTCTCCTCAGCCATCAGCTTCTCACCAATACCGAGGGCCTTTTCCGCGCCGAAAACCTGCCACCCGGCCTCTACACAGTGAGGGTGACCCTGGCAGGATTCCTCCCGGCTCTCGAAAAGCACATTCAGATCACCCCCAATTTGACGACGATGGTCCGAGTCCAGATGGAATCGCTCTTCGCTTCCATCGAGCAGTTGCGCCGCCCGCCGGCAAATGGTGCCGCGGAACCGGATGATTGGAAGTGGGTGCTACGCTCGGCATCGGGCATTCGCCCGGTTCTACAGTGGCATGAGGAAGACACCGATGATAGCTCCGTGCTCGTGGCCGATATGGGCAAGCCACGGCAGCTTGGCCAGATCGAACTCACCAGCGGTGCACGCCGGCCCGGATCGGTTTCCAACATTGATGCTGCGCCTGGAACGGCATTCGCGTATGACCAGCGGATCGATCAGTCCAACCATATTGTGTTTGCTGGCCAGGTCAGTTACGACGATGACGCGCCCGCCGGTGGACTCGCCACCCTGTGGCTGCCTACCGGTTTACTGGAAAATGGACCTCAGAGCACGATGGTTCTTCGCGAAGCTAAGATCGGCCCCGACGGGCCTGTTTTCCGAGGAGTACGCCTGGACCAGAGCGGAACGCTGACCTTCGGCGATCGCTTTGTGCTGCGTGTTGGTGGCGAATATGTGCTGGTCGGAGCAGGGGCTTCAGCGTGGAGCCTGCGGCCGAGGCTGAAATGGGAGACCAAGCTGTCGCCAAATTGGTATGTAGACGCGGTGTATGCTGCGCTCCCTGTTGGCGTTGCCAATGGCGACAACTCCATTGCGGATCTCACGGAGAGTAATCCTCCCAGCATTTTGGGTTCGGCTTTGGATCAACTTGATTCTTTCCCTGCTTTGATGTGGCACGCGGGGAGACCCGTCCTTGAAAATGGTAGGCACGAGGAATTGGCAGTCGAGCGAAAGGTCGGTGCCCACAGCGTCCTTCAAGTTGCCGCCTTCCACGATGACAGCAGCCATGTCGCATTGTTTGGGAGGGGCAATGATTTGCCCACCGACGAATACTTCCAGGATTTCTATTCTAAGGGATTCGCCTATGATGGCGGTTCTTCCGTTTCCTGGGGGACGCGCGCAGCTCTGCGCGAAAGAATCACTGACGACTTGGAATTGACAACGATTTATGCGTTTTCGGGAGCATTGGTGCCGAGTGGAGTAATGGATGGAGGGCTGCGGGATGCTCTGCGAACCGCACCTCAGCAATCCGCGGCCGTAAAAGTGACGGGTAAAGTCCCGGTAACAGGAACGAGACTGACCGCTGGGTATAAATGGGTCAGCGGACCCGCGCTGTCCCGCGTGGATCCCTACGGAGAGGTCGTCTACGACGTGAGTCCGTACCTGCATATAGGAATCCGGCAACCCTTGCCCTGGGCGACCCTCGGGCGCTGGGAAGCGAATGCCGAGTGTGACAATCTGCTGGCGCAGGGTTATGTGCCAATGAGCGTCCGGGATGGCCAGGTGATCCTCGTGCCAGTATTTCGGAGCTTTCGAGGTGGGTTGAGCCTGCAGTTCTAAGCTGCAGAAGAGTTCTGTAAAGTTGTATCCCACCTACCAGAAAGTGGACGCGGTTGCTAAATCCCTCCCCGAATGGCCGCAAGCGATTGAATGTAAAGTATTTATTTGGAAGCATATCTACTAAAGATTGGAAGAGGACTTGCTCCACTGAATGGGTAAGGACGCGAGTGGCGGGACCTTAGGCATGAAGGAAAGTCTACGTGTAAGCGTAGGTGCAGTAGTACTGGCGCTAGCGACTCTAGCGGCAGTTATCTTCGCTTGGCTGAACTTTCTACAGCGCTCCCACTTTGACTTGGTCGACGACGGGGTTGCCTGGTCCGATACTACCGCTGGCATCGAAGCCTGGAAAGTCATGCCAAACTCCCCTGCCGCCGCTGCAGGGATACATCCCGGCGACCTCCTCCTTGCTATCGACGATACACCGCTCCCAAATGAGAAGCACGTCGCCCGCCGCTTGTATCGTGCGGGACTCTGGACGCAGTTGCGCTACAAACTTTCCCGGAATGGGGAGGAATTCGAAACCCGGCTGATTACCGCGCCATCACACAAGCCCGTCGCGGTGGAGAATTATGAGCGAGCGGTAGGTTTGTTGTATCTGTTTATCGGCCTTTTCATTTTCATTCGAAGATGGAACGCGCCTCGGGCCGTTCACTTTTATGTTTTCTGCTTGGTTTCTTTCATACTTTACTCCTTTCACTATAGCGGCAAACTGGACGCATTCGATCTGGAGGTGTATTGGTCCAGCGTAGTCGCTAGGCTGCTTGCGCCCACGCTACTGTTGCACTTCGCGCTGGTCTTTCCGGGGCGATCGGGAGCCGGCGCCAAGTCCTTGTTGAAGATCGCCGCGGTCTACGCCGCACCAATTGCCTTACTTACGATCCACATTCTCACGGCGTTCAACGCACTAGGTTTCGTGCCTTCGACGCGGTCGCGGGTGACTCTCGAACAGATCGAACTCAGCTTTCTGGGCGCCTACTTTCTTGTAGCCGGCTTGGTTTTTCATCTGAACTATCGGCACTCGCGCTCTGGCATTCTGCGCCAACAGTTGAAGTGGCTGACCGGCGGAACCCTGGCGGGCAGCTTGCCGTTTACCGCGTTTTACATTCTGCCGTATCTTTTCGACGCGCAGACACAGTCGTGGATGCAGTTTTCGACGCTCAGCTTGGTCCTGATTCCCTTGTGTTTTGGATACGCCATCATCCGCTACCGGCTGATGGATGTGGACATTATTTTTAAGCGCGGCCTTGCTTATACGGCGGCGACGGCGGCGGTGGCGGCGGTCTATTTTGGGCTTGTCGCGCTGATCGCAGAGATTTTCCACGCCCAGACGAGCGGGCCGGTCGCCGGCATGATCGCTATCGTCATTGCCGCGTTTCTGTTCCAACCGTTTCGCGAAGGCATTCAGGCTCGACTGGACCGCTTCTTCTACCGTGACCGGTTGAACTACCGGCGCACGCTGATCGAGTTTGGACGCACGCTGACGAACGAAGTCCGGCTGGAGCCGATGCTGGGTTCGGTGATGGACCGGGTCTCCCAAACGCTGCTGGTGGACCGCCTGGCAATCTTTGTCGAAGACCCGCAACGGCCGGGCGAGATGCGCCTGGCGCGCTCCATGGGCGTGCGCCTGGTCGAGTCGCTCGACCTGAGTTTCATCGCACCGTCACGGGCGGAGTTTCAAAGCGGGCCCATTTTCTTCGAATCCCCTCGAAGCGCGCGGGACGTAAGCGATTCGGTGCGACGGACCCTGGAACAGCTCGAATTGAATTACTTCATTCCATGCCGTATCCGCGACCACACGGTGGCGGTGCTAGGACTTGGAAAGACGGTGGATGGCGATTACCTGTCGAGCGACGACGTCGAACTGGTACAGACCATTGCGGGATATGTGGCCATCGCGCTGGACAACTCGCAACTCTATACGTCCCTGGAACAGAAGGCGGTCGAAGTTGCCCGGTTGAAAGACTTCAGCGAAAACATCGTGGAATCCTTGAACGTCGGCGTATTGGCCGTGGATCTGCTGGGAACGGTGGATGCGTGGAACAGCCGCATGGAACAGTTGATCGGTGTAAAGCGGAGCGAGGCCGTGGGTAAGCCGTTCAGCGAACTCCTGCCGCAGGAACTAGTTCAGGAAATAGATGCGCGCGGCGACGAGGAACAGATCACCGGCATTTATAAGCACCGGCTGGAGCACCAGGGCCGATCCGTGGTTCTGAATGTCTCCATCACGCCACTGGTGGGCAAGGCCGGGGAGAAAATTGGACGGCTGCTTTTGTTTGATGATGTGACGCAGCGCGAACGGATGGAAGAGCAGATGTCTCAGACGGAAAAATTGACGTCTCTGGGACTGCTGGCGGCCGGCGTGGCGCACGAAGTGAATACACCGCTTGCTGTGATCTCCAATTACATTCAAATGCTAGCCAGGCAGATGCCGGACGGCGACCCGCGGCATTCCATCATTGAAAAGATCGTAAAGCAGACATTCCGGGCGAGCGAGATCGTCAACAACCTGCTGAATTTTTCGCGCACCGGGCCGAGCGAGCTCGCGGACGTGGATGTGAACCGCGTGGTAGAAGAGACGCTGTCGCTCGTGGCGCACCCGTTGAAGACCTCCCAGATTCAGGTGGTCAAGCAGTTGAGTGAAGCGTTGCCTCCCGTGAGGGGTTCGGCCAACAAGCTCCAGCAGGTCTTCCTCAATCTGTTTTTGAATGCGCGGGATGCCATGCCGCTCGGTGGGATGCTGGAAGTGCGCACCGCCGCCCATAACGGCAGCGTGGAAATCGAAGTTGTGGACACCGGCAACGGGATTTCGCGCGAACACATCCATAAGATTTTTGATCCCTTCTTCACGACTAAACCTGGTGGCGGGGGAACCGGCCTCGGTCTGAGTGTGAGCTACGGGATCATCAAGGAACATGCCGGAAAGATCGAC
>Ga0187801_10000400_pt1 | contig 11668 bp, 12 predicted proteins | sample NC_wetland_sal_i_10_FD_132465 | JGI IMG/M metagenome (GOLD analysis project Ga0187801, IMG submission 132465) | Wetland sediment microbial communities from Neuse River Estuary, North Carolina, USA - Control_1 | ecosystem: Environmental > Aquatic > Freshwater > Wetlands > Sediment | place: USA...
GCACCGCGGTGTGGGGCACGGCTTTGTTCAATGTCGAGGTCTCGCTGCCCGGGCTCACCATCGACCGCTACACTTTTCCCGGACCCCACATTCTTGCGGCGGTGCTTGCTGCGGTCATCGCGTCGTTGCTCTACGCCTTTCTGCACTACACTCGGCTCGGCAAGGCGCTGCGCGCGGTGGCTAACAATCGCGAGGCCGCCGAGCTCGTCGGCATTCCGACGACGCGCGTTCTAGCGATCGCTGTCGGCTGCGGCGTGTCGCTTGCCGGCGTGTCCGGCATGCTCATCGGCACCTTGTTTCCGTTCACCATTCTCTCCGGCGACGGTTATCAGCTCAAAAGCTTTGTCGTCACCGTGCTCGGCGGCTTCGGCAATCCGGTCGGTGCACTGATGGGCGGCGTCGCGCTTGGTCTCCTTGAAGGCGCGGTGACGCCGTTCGTGCCGGTAAGCTGGACGCTGGTGATCGAATTTGTGCTGTTCGTGCTGGTGCTGATTGCCTTCCCCGGTGGAGTTTTCGCCCGGCGCGGGACGCTGTAAATGCTGCGCCGCCCGTTCTTTTGGATCATCGCGCTCGTTGTCGCGGCTTTTGTCGTATCGCCGCTCATCGGCAACGACGTGCAGCTGCGCGAGAGTCTGGCGCTCGCCGCCGTCTACATCACGCTCGCCAGCAATCTCAATCTGATGCTGGGCTATGCCGGCTACATCAACTTCGGCAGCATCGTGTTCTTTGGTCTCGGCGGCTACATCTGCGTCTGGCTCGTCGATGCGCATCATTGGCCGCTGGCCGCAAGTCTCCTTGCCACCGGCATCGGCGTGAGCGCGCTGTCGCTGGTTTTCGGTTTCGGCATCTTGCGCCTGCGCGGTCCGTTCTTCGCGCTCTCCACCATCGGCATCGTCGAGGGCGTGCAGGCCTTCGTCGAGAATTTCCAACCCTGGGGCGGCTCGTCCGGCATTTATATTTCGCCCGAAGTATTCGCGCCGCTCGGCGGGCCGGGCCCGGCGCTGTGGGTGATCTATTTTCTGTTCGTCGCGGTGATGGCGGCCTCGCTTTATCTCAGCTACGGCATCAAGATCTCGAAATTCGGCTTGGGCCTTCTCGCAATCGGCCAGAACGAGGATGCCGCCGCGATCCTCGGCGTGCCGACGCCGCGCTACAAAGCTTTGTGCTACAGCGCCTCCGCCTTCTTGCCCGCGATCGCCGGCGGGCTTTATTTTTTCAAGGCGGCGTTTATCCAGCCGTCCGACGCCTTCGATCTGACGCTGTCCACCGAAGCGATCGTCATCTGTATGCTGGGCGGGCAGGGCACCGTCACCGGCGTCGCGCTCGGCGCCTATCTCTACGAGGAGCTGCGCGGTTATCTCCTCATCTCGTCGACCTTTTCGAATTTTCAGCTGGTGATTGCCGGCGCGCTGCTCCTTGTCATCGTGCTGTTCTTTCCGTCCGGCCTGATGGGTTTCATCTATGGCCGCTTCCCGCGCCTGCAGAAGGTGTTGGAATGACGGCGCTGCTCGAACTTGATCGCGTCAGCAAGCGTTTCGGCGGGCTTCTTGCCGTGAACAATCTCAGCTTCGCCATGCGCGAGGGCGAAATCCTCGGGCTGATCGGGCCGAACGGCGCCGGCAAGTCAACCTTGTTCAATCTCATCAACGGCGTGTTCACGCCGAATTCCGGCCGCATCGTCTTTAACGGCGTCGATATCACCGGCGAGCGGCCGTTCATGGTGGCGCGCCACGGCATCGCTCGCACCCATCAGATCGTGCAGCCGCTCACCAATATGACGGTCTTGGAGAACTGCGCCGTCGGCGCCTGTTTCGGCCGCGAAAACCTGCCGCTCCATCGCGCCACCGCGGCGGCGCGGGAGGCAGCCACGGTCGTCGGCCTCGACGACCGGCTGCACGCTTTGGCGCTCAATCTCACCATCGCCGGCAAGAAGCGGCTCGAACTCGCCCGCGCGCTCGCGGCGCAGCCGAAACTCTTGTTGCTCGACGAGGTGCTCGCCGGATTAAATCCGACCGAGATCGAGCACATGATTGCCGTTATACGCCGCATTCGCGACAGCGGCGTCACCATTCTGATCATCGAGCACTTGATGCAGGCGATCATGAGTCTGTCCGACCGCATCGTCGTGCTCAATTACGGCGAGAAGCTCGCCGAAGGCGCGCCGGCCGAAGTCGCGCGCGATCCGCAGGTGATCGAAGCCTATCTCGGCGATCCCAAGCTCGCCGCCGAGCTCGAAGGCAAAGACGAAGGAAGCGCCGCGCATGGCTGACGCGATTGCGCAAACCGCCGCCGCCGACGTGCTGCTCTCGGTCGAGGGCCTCGAAGCCGGCTATGGCGAAGTGCAGGTGCTGTGGGGGCTGTCGCTCAAGGCGCGCCGCGGCAAGCTCACCGCGATCGTCGGCGCCAACGGCGCCGGCAAGACCACGACGCTGCGCGCGGTCGCCGGCACGCTCTCGCCTTGGGGCGGGCGGATCATGCTCGATGGCGAGGACGTCACGCGGGTGCCGAGCCACGTCAAGGCGGCGCGCGGGCTCGCTTTGGTGCCGGAAGGCCGGCAATTATTTTCGATGATGAGCGTCGCCGAAAATCTCGAACTCGGCGCGTTTTCGCCGCGCGCCTCACGCTCCTATGCCGAGCGGCTCGAGCAAGTGTTCAAGCTGTTCCCGCGCCTTGCCGAACGGGCGCGCCAGCGCGCCGGCACGCTGTCCGGCGGCGAGCAGCAGATGGTCGCGATCGCGCGCGGGCTGATGTCGGATCCACAAATTCTCATCATCGACGAGCTCTCGCTCGGGCTCGCTCCGGTCGTGGTCTATCAGCTCCTCGCGACGCTCAAGCAGCTTAAGCAAAACGGGCTGACAATTTTGCTGGTCGAGCAGAACGTGCATCTCGCTTTGGCGCTCTCCGATTACGCTTACGTCATCGCCGAAGGCCGCATCTTCACCGAGGGCCTGCCGGCGGAGCTCGCCGCCAATCCGGAGATCAGGCGCGCCTATTTGGGATTGTGAACCGACCTCTCCCCGCTGTGCGGGGAGAGGTCGCGAGCGAAGCGAGCGGGTGAGGGGACCCACCCGCATGTCTGAGCCAAGCGGTAACACCCCCTCATCCCAACCTTCTCCCCGCAAGCGGGGAGAAGGAGCGCGTAGGCGGCCGCGAGAACGTTCTCGTTGTCAATCACGCAAGCCGCGCCACGACATCTTCGGCGAGCGATAGCGAAGCAGTCAGGCCCGGCGATTCGATGCCGAACAAGTTGACGAGGTGCGGCATGCCGTGGTCGGCGGGACCAGCGATCAAAAAGTCGGCTTGTGGTTCGCCGGGACCGCGCAGTTTCGGCCGGATGCCGGAATAATCCGGCACCAGCGAGTTGTCGGGCAGGCCGGGCCAATAGCCGCGAATGCCGGCGTAGAAACGGTCGGCGCGGCGCGGATCGACCGCATAATTCTCTTCCGTGACCCACTCGACGTCAGGACCAAACCGCATGCGGCCCGCCATATCGAGGGTGACATGAACGCCAAGCCCGCCGTCGACCGGCGTCGGATAAATCAGCCGCGAAAATACCGGCCGGCCGGCATAGCCGAAGTAATTGCCCTTGCCGAGCACGAGCCGCGGCACTTGCTCGGCCGGATAGTTATCGATGCGGCGCGCCAGTGCTTGAGCGCCGAGTCCAGCGGCATTGACGACCGCGTCGAAATCAAACGTCCCTGGCTCGCGGCCGCCGAATTGCACGCGCCAGTGCGGCGCCTTGAAGCTCATGCGCTCGACCGGGGTCTGGAACGCGATCATGCCGCCGCGGTCTTCGAGCTCGCCCCGCAGCGCGCGCATGAAAGCGTGGCTGTCGATAATTCCGGTTTCCGGCGACCACAGCGCGCCGATGCAGGACAATTCGCCTTCCATGGCGCGCGCGGCATTGCCGCCGATCATTTCCGTGCATTCAACCTCGTTTATTTGCGCTTGCGCATGGATGGTCTCGACCTTCGCGAGCTCAGCGGCATTGGTCGCAACGACAAGCTTGCCGCATTTGCGATGCGGCACGCCATGCGAGGTGCAGAATGCGTACAGCATCCGCCGCCCGCGCACGCAATGCCGGGCGCGCAGCGAGTCGGTCGGATAATAAAGCCCGGCGTGGATCACCTCGCTGTTGCGTGAGGAGATACCGTTGGCGATCCCGCCGGTCATTTCGGCGACGGTCACTTCGTGACCGGCTTGCGCCGCGGTGCGCGCGACGGCAAGTCCGATCACGCCGGCGCCGATCACCAGAACCTGCATCGCGGCTCCTCACTGGTCATTCCGGGGCGCCACGAAGTAGCGAGCCCGGAATCCATATCCGCAGGGGTTATGGATTCCGGGCTCCTCGCTTCGCTCGGACCCGGAATGACTATATAACAGCCGCCCAAAGAGGAGTGCTATGGCGGATAATATCGTGCGCGTCTGCGCCAAAGCTGAAATCGCGCCCGACAGCGTCAAGGCGTTCGAGGTCGGCGACAAACGACTCGCGGTGTTCAATCTCGGCGGCCGCTATTACGTGACCGACGACGAATGCACCCACGCCTCGGCGAGTCTCGCCGACGGCATGCTCGACGGCGAGGTGATCGAATGCGCCGTGCATATGGGGGCGTTCCACGTCCCGACCGGGGAGGTCAAGGCACCGCCCTGCGCCATGGCGCTGCGCACCTATAAGGTCGTGCTTAACGGAGATGACGTGCTGGTCGATCTCGACCGCGACGCTGCCGGCGAATTGGCGTGAAATGGGCTGGTTTCGCCGGCCATTAATCCACATTATAAAGACATATTATTAGAACACGTCATTAGAACACGCGTAGGCGGCAGCGGCAGTCGAAAGCCAGAGGACAAATCATGTATGGCGGGCCCGGTGTGAAAACGAACAACAACGATTTTCCCATCCCCGACACCATGAAGTCGTGGGTGCTCGGCAATCCCGGCGAGCTTAAGCTCACGCAAAAGCCGGTCCCGGTGCCCAAGCGCGCCGAAGTTCTGGTGCGTATCGACGCGGTGGCGATTTGCGCTACCGATCTCGAGATCATCGATCATGGTTCGCCGGCTCTCATTGAAGGTGGCAAACCGTTCAACAAGAATTTTACGCCGGGTCACGAATATATGGGCACCGTCGTCGCGCTCGGCCCCGGCGTCGACGAATACACAATCGGCCAGCGCGTGACCGTCGAAATCCATGCCGGCTGCGGTCAGTGCAAGCGTTGCCGCGAGGGCATGTACACCTCCTGCCACAACTACGGTCTCAATTACGGCGATGTCGACAAGGGTCATCGCGCCAACGGGTTCACCACCGACGGCGGCTTCTGCGAATATCAAGTCAACAACATCAACACACTGGTCGCCATTCCCGACTCGATGTCGGACGAAGAGGCGACGCTGGTGGTCACCGCGGGCACGGCGATGTACGGGTTGACCGAGCTCGGCGGTCTGGTCGCCGGCGAGAGCGTGGTCGTCACCGGTCCTGGGCCGATCGGCCTTCTCGGCGTGGCAGTGGCGAAGGCTTTGGGCGCGCAGCCGGTCATTCTCACCGGCACCCGCGACAACCGGCTTGCGATCGGTCGTGAGCTCGGCGCCGATCATGTCATCAATGTCCGCAACGAAAACGTGGTCGAGACGGTCAAGCGGCTCAATGGCGGCAAGGGCGTCGATTACGTCGTCGAATGCTCCGGCGCGCCGAATGCGGTGAACGAGGCCGTTTACATGGTCAATCGCGGCGGCAAAGTGTGCCTGGCGGCGTTTCCGCACGCCGAGACGCCGGTCGACGTCGCCCATATCGTGCGCAACAACATTTATCTCTACGGCATCCGCGGCGAGGGCAAGAGCGCGACCCATCGCGCCGAAGCCTTCATGTCGCAAAAGCGCTTCGATGCCACCAAGATCCACACCCACACTTTTGCGCTCGACGATCTGCCGACCGCGATCCGCTACGCCAAGGATCGCGTCGACGATGCCATCAAGGTCGTCGTCAAGGCTCGCGGCGTCGCCGCGCATCGGGTCGCGGCGGAGTAGGTCGCGATCTGCTAGATCTTGCGAATCCGAAACGTCAGCAGTTTTTTGTCCTTGCGGCTGTCTTCGAGCGTATCGCCGGTCTGCCGCAAAAGATTTGGAATATCGATCCCTGAAAGCGGATCGGTGCATTCGACGATCAAGATATCGCCCGGCTGCGATTGGTTGAGCGCCTTGCGCGTGCGCAGCGCCGGGAGCGGGCATTTGAGGCCGCGCAGATTGAGTGTCTTTTCCGTCATCGGCTGCGATTCGTAGAAGCGGGCGAAGGCCTTTATCATAGTCGCGATGACGATCGAAACTAGCGTCCAGCGCATCGCACGGCTGACCCCGCTTGAGGCGATTCTCGCGTCCTTTCAATCGCGCATCGCCGCGGTGATGCCGCGCCGCACCCCGCTTTCACAAGCCTTGGGCGCGGTGCTTGCGGCGGATGTACAGCCGCCGGAGTGCCCGCCGCGCCCGATCGCATTACGCGACGGTTTTGCCGTCGCGGCTGCGGAGATCGCCGGTGCCGGTCCCTATGCGCCGATGCCGCTGGGCCTGACGGCGTGCCGTGTTGATGTCGGAGGTGCGCTGCCGAGTGGGACCGATGCAATCGTGTCGCTCGATGCCATTTCGCTGCGCGGTGATCGCGCCGAGGCGGTCGCTACCGTCGCGCCGGGAGAGGGCGTTCTCGCGGCCGGCGGCGATGCGGCGCCGGCGACCGCGCTGCGCCGCGTCGGCGAACGGCTGCGCGCGCTCGATCTCGCCGCCATGCCCGCGGCCGGTATCGCCGAAGTGACAATCCGTTCGCCGCGGCTCGCGCTTGCCCGCGCCACTGCTGCGAGAACGCCGGTGCTCAATGCGGCGCAGGTGACGCTTTCCCGTTGTGCGGTGAAGGCGGGCTGCGCCGTGAGCGAGGCAAGCTCACTGGCCGAAGCCCTGAGCGAAGGTCAATGCGACGCCCTGATCGGCATCGGCGGCACCGGCAGCGGACGCCGCGATGACGCAGTGCAAGAACTGGCGCGGCGCGGCCGGGTCGAGGCGCATGGCATTGCCATTTGTCCGGGCGAGACTGCGGCACTCGGGTTTGTCGGTGAACGGCCAGTGCTGCTCGTTCCGGGCCGGCTTGATGCGGCGCTCGCGGTCTGGCTTCTCATCGGGCGGCATCTTGTCGCCAAGCTCGCCGGCGGCAAGGTCGAAGACATGCCGACAATATTGTCGCTTCGGCGCAAGGTGACATCGACCATCGGGATGACCGAGGTGATCCCGGTGAGGTGCAGCGGCGGGATGGCGGAGCCGCTTGGGTCCGAATATTTGTCCCTGACCGCGCTCACCCGCAGCGACGGCTGGATCCTGGTTCCGGCCGAGAGCGAAGGCTTCGCCGCCGGCAGCGAGGTCGCCGTGAACCAATGGCCATGAATTTGCCTTTGCCGCAGCAATGAACCGGGACGCCAAACCAACACACACCGCGATTGTTGATGCGATCCGCCGCGCGGCGCGGCAGGAGCAATTCCTTGAGGTCGTCTCGGCGGCGGAAGCGCGCCGGCGCTTCGAGGCGCGGCTCGACCGCGCACCGCTTGCCGGCGAATCACTGCCGCTTGCGGCTGCGCTGTCGCGCGTCATCGCCGCTGACGTGATCGCCCCGATCGACACGCCGCCGTTCGATCGGGCCAATGTTGACGGCTTTGCCCTGCGGGCGGCGGATACGCTAGGCGTCGGACCTGGCACACCGAAGCGGCTCACGCTCAGTCGCGAGGTCATCGCCTGCGGTGTTGCGCCAGCTCTTGAAGTTGCCTCCGGCACCGCAACGGCGATCGCGACCGGCGGCGTCATTCCGCGCGGCGCCGACGCGGTGGTGATGATCGAACACACCGAGCTGATCGAGGATGCCGCGCCGGCGATCGATGTCCACCGCGCCGTCACTAGCGGTCAGTTCATCTCTTATGCCGGCTCGGATATTGCGCGCGGCGAGACTTTGCTGCGCCGAGGCATCCGGATCGGCTCGCGCGAGATTGGCATGCTCGCGGCGTGCGGCATGACCTCCGTCGAAGTCGTGCGACGGCCGCGCGTCGCCGTGCTGTCGACCGGCGACGAACTGGTTCAACCCGGTCAGCCGCTGCGTCCCGGCGGTGTCTACGACAGCAACGGCGCCATTATCGCAGCCGCGGTTGCCGAAGCAGGCGGCGAAGCGGTGCCGTTCGGCGCGGTCGCGGACGACCAAACGGCGCTCGAACGTGCCATGCGCGCCGCGCTCGCTTCGTGCGACATGGTGGTGCTCAGCGGCGGCACGTCGAAGGGCGCCGGCGACCTATCGCACCAAGTGGTATCGCGGCTCGGCAGCCCGGGCATTCTCGTTCATGGGGTCGCGCTCAAGCCGGGCAAGCCGCTTTGTCTCGCGATGATCGGGAAGACCCCGCTGATCGTGCTGCCGGGATTTCCGACATCGGCGATCTTCACGTTCCACGCTTTCGTCGCGCCACTCATTCGCGCGCGGGCGGGTTTACCCGTCGAAGCCGCGCACGCGGTCGCTGCACGCGTGCCGGTGCGCATACCATCCGAGCTCGGCCGCGAAGAATTCGTGCTGGTTTCGCTGGTAGGCGCCGACGACGGCCTCATCGCGTTTCCGACCGGAAAGGGCTCAGGCGCGGTGACGGCGTTCTCGCAGGCTGATGGATTTTTTGCAATCGATGCGCTTGCCTCCGCGCTCGATGCCGACAGCCAAGTTTGAAGTCACGCTGATCGGGAAATCCGAGCACGCGCCCGATCTTGTCATTATGGGCAGTCACGATATTGCGCTGGATGTCGTGGTTGGCGCGCTCGCCGAGCGCGGCGTGCGCGCGCGCACCATCGCTGTCGGCAGTCTCGGCGGCGTGAGCGCGGCAAGCCGCGGCGAATGCGATATTGCGCCGGTGCACCTCGTCGATGCCGCGAGCGGTGTCTACAACAAGCATCTGCTCGCACCGGGACTGGCGCTCGTCCCGGGCTGGCGGCGCATGCAGGGCTTTGTATTTCGTCCCGGCGACGCGCGCTTTGAGGGCTGCAGCGCCGAGGTTGCGCTGCAGGCCGCTTTGGCCGATCCCGCAATCTTGATGGTCAACCGCAATGCCGGTTCCGGCACGCGCGTCCTTATCGACAGCCTTCTGCGCGGCGCCAAGCCGCCCGGTTATGCCAATCAGCCGCGCTCGCACAACGCCGTGACCGCAGCGATTGCACAGAATCGCGCCGATTGGGGCGTCGCTATCGCACCGGTCGCAAATCTCTACGGTCTTGGTTTTCTGCCGATCGCGCCGGAGCACTACGATTTCTTGGTGGTGGAGGCGCGGCGCCGGCGGCCGGCGGTTCAGGCCTTTATCGAGGTGTTGCGAGACGAGGCGACCCGCGACCGCATCCGCGCGCTTGGCATGGAACCAGCCGCCCAAGAGTCCATATAATGTCCGCATGCGCGTTATCGGCCTCGCGGGCTGGAGCGGCTCCGGCAAGACCACGCTGGTCACCAAGGTGATCCCGGTGCTGGTCAAACGCGGCCTGAAACTTGCGACCGTCAAGCACGCTCATCATGAGTTCGACACCGACCTGCCGGGCAAGGATTCCTGGCTGCATCGCCGCGCCGGCGCCAGCGAGGTCGCGGTGGTATCGAGCCGCCGCTGGGCCATTGTCCACGAACTCGAGCGGGAGGCAGAGCCGTCGCTCGATGATGTCCTCAATAAACTCAGTCCCGTCGATCTCGTGATCGTTGAAGGGTTCAAGCGCCATTCGCATCCCAAGCTCGAAGTCTATCGCGCCGCAATCGGCAAACCGCTGTTGCATCCCGATGATGACTGCATCGTCGCGGTGGCGACCGACGCGCCGCTGCCGCAAGCGCAAGTTCCGGTGGTGATGCTCGACGATGTCGAAACCATCGCCAACGTCCTGCAAGCGGAAGCGATGCCGCGCGAGCAGATCGGTAAGGGCGAGGCCGAGCGATCGACGCGCGCTCCGCGGCGGAGCGACGCCTGATGGCGCAGCTTACTGACGATTGTTTCGCCTTCAACGAGCCACTCCTGCCGGTTGCTGAGGCTGAAAAGTTGATCGGCACGCGCGTAACCCCCGTATCCGGTCAAGAAATGGTGCCGCTTCGCGCAGCGCTCGGCCGCGTCCTTACCACCGATCTCATCGCACCGGTCAATCTGCCGCCGTTCGACAATTCCGCTGTCGATGGCTATGCGGTTCGCGGCGAGGCCATCGACAGCGCGCGCGAGCAGCGTCTCGCCATCGTCGACCGCGTCGCTGCCGGCCACGCCGTGAGCCACGCGGTCAAATCGGGCGAGGCGGTGCGCATTTTCACCGGCGCGCCGATGCCGGCCGGCGCCGATACCGTTTTTATGCAGGAGGATTGCCGGATCGAGGGCGCTCACGTCGTCGTCGTGCCGCCGGGTCTGTCGCCCGGCGCCAACCGGCGTCTTGCCGGTGAAGATATTCGCGCAGGCGCCGTGGCGCTTCCGGCCGGGCGGCGGCTGTCGGCGCAAGACATCGCGCTCGCCGCGGCGCTGGGATTGACCGCAATCGACGTGGTGCGGCGCGTGCGCATTGCACTGTTCTCGACCGGAGACGAGATCGCCGAACCGGGATCGCCGCTTGCCGGCGCGGCACTCTACGATTCCAACCGTTACCTGCTCGCCGCGGCGGTCGCGCGCTTTGGCGCCGAGGTCACCGATCTCGGCATTCTTCGCGATGAGCCGAAAGCGCTGGCGCGGGCGATTGCTGCCGCTGCCGTCGATCATGATCTCGTGCTCACCTCCGGCGGCGTCTCGACCGGTGAAGCCGATTATGTGCGCAGCGCGGTCGAGAGCATCGGCCGCATCGTGTTCTGGCGGGTCGCCATCAAACCGGGCCGTCCGGTCGCGATGGGAGTCATTCCCGGCGGCGAGACCGGCCAAGCCGCCGCCTTTGTCGGCTTGCCGGGAAATCCAGTCGCGGTGTTCGTCACGTTCGTTCGCGTGGTGCGGCCCCTGTTGTTGCGGCTTTCCGGCGCCTTGCCCGAGCCGCTTGTCGCCCTGCCGGCACGCGCCGCATTTTCGTATAAAAAACGAAAAGGTCGCCGCGAATATGTCCGTGTCGCCCTGCGGATGGATGCCGACGGCACGATTGATGCCGTCAAATATCCGCAAGACGGCGCCGGCGTCCTCACCTCGCTCACTGCAACCGACGGGCTCGTCGAACTCGGCGAGGACGTGACCAATATCGAACCGGGCGCGATGGTCGGTTTTCTGCCCTATGCGTCCTTACTGGGCTGACTACTCCGCTCATTCCCGCGCAGGCGAGCGGCTCCCGCATATTTCGCCGCCAGTGCTTGTGCTTTTGCGGCGTCTTCCGGAGTGTTGACGTTATAGAACGGATCGACCGGCTCGGCCGACCAATCGGCGATCGCGACGCCGTGACGCGTGGTCCAGATTTCGATCTTGCGCAGACCTTCGGCGGCAATCGCGTGGCGCAAATCATCGCGGAGCGCCAGCGGCCACAGGCCGACGACGGGATGGCGCCATTCCCCCGAACGGGCGCAGGCGAGCGGCTCGCCGGCAGCGGCGCGCGCCGCATGCAAGCGCGCGATCAGATCGTTCGGCAGGAACGGACAGTCGCCCGGCACGCTGGCGACCCATTCGCATTCCGGCAAATGCAATGCCGCCCAATCGAGGCC
>Ga0187801_10000401_pt1 | contig 11654 bp, 11 predicted proteins | sample NC_wetland_sal_i_10_FD_132465 | JGI IMG/M metagenome (GOLD analysis project Ga0187801, IMG submission 132465) | Wetland sediment microbial communities from Neuse River Estuary, North Carolina, USA - Control_1 | ecosystem: Environmental > Aquatic > Freshwater > Wetlands > Sediment | place: USA...
ACCGAGACTCGCGCCGTCACCACCGATCCAAGTTCGCGCGCAAAGTTTCGAAGGTATTGGTCGTTTGTGATGCCCGGCACCGATTTGATCCGGCGAATGGCGCTCCGGCTCGTGAAGACTGATGCCGAAGGGCGCGCGCGAAGTACAGTCGCAAGAGAAATCGAAAGTTCATGATATGTTCATTCAGTAAGATTCCGCTCATGAACTAGAAGAGTGATCCCCATCACCTCACAGAATGTCCATCGTCACATCAATCGATTTCAAAAAAGAATATGTTCGAAGCGCAAGTGGGGTTCCGTAAGGAAAGGGGACTTATGAACACTTCAACTGAACGTCCCAATGTAACAACGCAAAGCGGTTGCCGAGGATCGACATTTGGGTATCTGGCCGCCGGGCTGGGTATCGGCGCCGCACTCAGTATCTTTTTGGCCCCAAAATCGGGGGAAGAGACTCGAAAATGGATTGCGGACAAATGCTTGAATGCGGTCGATACCGCTAACGAGAAAGTTCGGAAGTCTCGTGTCCACGTGAAGGAGATCATGGACCGGGGTCAGCTTCAGGTCAGCGAGGCTGTGGCCGCAGGGCGTGAAGCAATCGGCAAGCCCAGGGAAGAGAAAAACCAGGGTCATGCACCAGTCGCTTGAAACCGCCCGTTGGATTCCAAGTGAACGTGTTACGAACTTGCTTTACCTCCGGCCCTGTTAGCCCAGCAGGGCCGGTTTTTGTGAGCCCGTCTTCCGTTCGGAAAGCAGAAGCAACCAGCGTGAGTAAGGTTCCAGGGTGGTATCAGTCTGTCGTGTAAAGCAAGCCTGCTCCCTACATCACAAATGTTACGTAGATGAGTTGACCGTATCGTTCGATCAGGAGAACAACCGCGTCACCGGATGCCAATTTTGAGAGGCCTTCCCGCAGATCGGCCATGCTTGTAATCGTGTTTCCGTTCAAGCCGTGGATCACGTCTCCTGTTTGGAGAGGAACCTCTCCTATCCCGGCCCCCGAAGTCTTGGCCGCGACGATAACCCCGCTGGGGATTCTCAGGTCAGGCAACGAGTGCGCCAGATCGAGATTGAGTTCAATCCCAAGAATGCCAAGATGAGATACGAGATTTTTTACCGGGTCGACCGAATCCACCAGACTGTCCACTCTGTGGGGCCGCTCCGCAAGGGATACATCCAATTGCAGACGGTCCGAACCCCGTAGGACTTCCAGTTTTGTGTGCTCGCCGCTCCCGTGCATAAACAGCCTCTGACTAAACAGAGGAAGCGTTGCCGTCGGTGTTCCATCCACGCTGACAATGATGTCCTGAATTCTCAAGCCCGCTCGATCTGCCGGCCCGCCGGGCACGACATCGGACACAATTACGCCGAAATCTCGCGGCAGGCGCAATCCGGAAGCCAATTCCGGCGTGATGGTCTGAAGGATGGCTCCGATTTCTGGTTCATGGATGTGGCCGTATTTAACGAGCTGCGGATAGGCAAATGCCACGACGCCCGCGGGAATCGCGAATCCTAAACCTTGATTGCCGCCCGATCTGGACAAGATGAATGTGTTAATTCCCACCAGTTCGCCGTCCGCATCCACCAGCGGACCTCCGCTGTTGCCCGGATTGATGGGCGTGTCGGTTTGAACGTAAACCAGGGGGCTGTCGGGATCGGGTTGCCGCGCAATCGCGCTCACGACGCCCATGGTCACGCTGTTGCGCAGTCCCTCGGGGCTTCCGAATGCAAAAACCATTTCGCCTTGCCTTGGCGAGACAGCCTTATGGATCGGGAGCGCGGACAATTTGTGCGCCTCAATCTTGATCACTGCGAGATCGAGCTGCCGCGCCAAGCCAATAATTCGCGCGTCGTAAGTTTGCTCGCGGTTGGCCTGAATTGTGTCGGGCGTTTTCTCAGCAACGGACGGAGCGGGGACGATCACCTCGATTTTCTCCGCGCCTTTCACAACGTGCGCGTTGGTGACGATATAGCCTTCGGAATCTACGATCACTCCAGAGCCAATCGTCCGCTCTTTTCCGATCACCACGCTCATCTGCCCCTGGTCCGTGCCCTCGGTGGAGCTATATCCCGAAACAACGATTTGAACGACGCTTGGGGAAACGCGCTGTACCAGCACTTCGACGGAATCATTCAGTTGGTGCAATGCATCGGGAGCATGCGCGGACTGCGAAGTCTGCCCCTCCGCGCGAGGCGCGAAGAGCACGCCCACAAAGATCAGAGCCATCGCAAGCCACGAACTGCCCGTGGGGCGCATCTTGCTATTTGTTTTGGAGGTATTCATGATGTCTTTTCATTAGACGCTATTCCGGCATCCGCGGATACGGACATTTCGCCGATTTTGACAGCCATGCGGGATTTGGATGTTCACCCTGCCGCTTCAGAATTCGCAAGCGCTGCTGCACCTACTTGTCGAATTCCATTATTGCCCTCGTGGAACAGATCACCCACAACTTGATATTTTCATGGGCCCGGTGCGTAGAATAGACAGGTGAAGGACAAGATCATGAATCGACGAAAGTTCTTTCCTATCGCTTTTATCGCAATCGTGTCTCTCGCGCTTGTAGGGGCCACGACGAGCCTCGTTGCGCGACAGACTCAACAGCAGAAGCCCGGCGGCGACTCGGGCCAGAATCAGAACATGCCTGGGATGGACAATGGCATGCCCGGCATGGACATGGATCACGATATGCCCGGCATGAAGATGGGCCAGAGCGCAGACGAAAAAGATCAGCAGACCGAACATGGCGCCATGGATGCAATGAGCCACATGCACCATCACCAGATGGGCCCGCACATGTACATGACCAAGCTGCGCCCTGCGACGCCGCAGGACTGGGCGAAGGCAGACGAGATTGCCGGCGAATTGCGCGAGTCCATCGAGAAGTACAAGGACTACCACGCTGCGCTTGCCGACGGCTTTCGCATATTCATGCCCAATCTTCCGCAGGCCGAGTATCACTTCACGAACTATTACAACGGATTTCTCGAATCCTTCAGCTTCGATCCTGCTCGGCCCACTTCCCTGCTCTACAAAAAGACCAAAACCGGCTACGACCTGATTGGCGCAATGTATACGATGCCCAAGCGCGTTTCGGAAGAGCAATTGAACGAACGAGTCCCGCTCAGCGTCGCGCAGTGGCACCTGCACACCAATCTCTGCATGCCGCCCAGGGAGCAGCGCGGCCACGCCGACCTCACGAAGTTCGGCTTGCAGGGCTCGATAATCACCAAAGAGGCCTGCACCGAGGCCGGCGGCACCTTCTACCCCGTCATTTTCGGGTGGATGGTGCATGTCTATCCATTCGAGGATTCACGCGAAAAAATCTGGGGGCAGTAGCCATCCAAAGGCCTCCCTTCTTCCTTCCAGCGCAAATCGGGGATATTCCCCAAAGGTGTCCCAAGTGGGCGCATTAGACCGCTTTAATGGTGAAGTCCTTCGATCATTTGCCGATATATTCCGATATGAGTGGTCTGATCAGGCTTAGGCTGGAGCCCAGGACAGCCATCATGGCAAGGGCCGAGGTGGTCTGGGAAGATCAGCCCGGAACTTGGCGAGGCGCATTGGCGAGAATGGAGGACACGTCGCGCTCTGGCGCGTGTATTCGAGTCTCCGTGCCGATCAGCGTTGGGGCGAGGCTGAGAATCAAGTGGCACAGAGAGGAATTCTCGGGGATTGCCAAGTATTGCCGCCGCGATGGAGGGGATTACGTTCTGGGTATCCAGCGAGAGACCTCTGAAAACGAGTCACGAACAACGGTGTTACTTCACCATGCCACAACGAACCTTGCAATGCCCTCGCCCACCAGTGTCCAGGACCCGCCCATTCAGCAGGAAAAGAATGTGCAGGAAATCCTTAAGACCAGCCCTGAGCCGGGACCTGCGCCCATCGCGGCCAATACCGTCTCTACGCCAGTGGCGGCTGAAGCAATGCCCAAAATTCAGGCCGGACCGGCACGGCAAGAGAAGGCTGCGCAGGAATTGCCTAGAGCCAGCCCCAAGCCTGAACCTGCACCACCAATCGCAGCCAATGCTGTCGTTTCGCCTGTGGCCGCAGAAGCAGTGCCCAAAGTGGCGAATGAGAGCGAGGCGGCCACCGCTGCCGGTGACCCCAGCCCCAATCATTCACAAGAGTCAGACACAGACCGGCGAAATGAACTCCGTCCGCCAGAGCCATCACAAGGTCAAGAGAGGACAATCGTGTTAAACAAATTATTGCATCTCGGTTCCGGACGCCAGCAGCAGAACGCCCCTGATGGAAAAAGTGGCGATACGAAAGCGCAGGTAAAAAGCCCCGATGCCAAGATCACTCGAGAAAATCCAACGAGCACGAAAGCCAGACCTACCGGGCTCCCGCCCAACCAAGGTAGTCTCCTTTCGTTGCAGGACATTTACCTGGCGGTGGGAATCATGAGTTCCCGCCTTGGCTACAACATCGACACCGTGTCGGCAATGCTCGCCAGCGACCACATGCGCGGAATGACGAGCGATGCAAAGAGAGCTTCCATTCTCATGGCCCTCGAAGCCGCGGGCATTCCCGTCAACGAACTGCTGCAAGACGGCGCGAAACGCCTGGACGCGCTCAACGGCTACGAGGCAGCCGAGAGCAAACGGTTCGAGGAATATGAAGCGCGGAAGGCTCAGGAGAGCGCCCAGATTCAGCTGGAGAACGAGCGCATGACCGCGCATTGCCTCGAGCGCATCAAGCATAACCTGGGCGAAGTGACCCAGGCGAAAGATGCATTCCTCAATTGGCAGACGACAAAGCAGAAGGAAGCCCAGCGAATATCCGAGGCGGTCGCGCTCTTCACGAAGCCGGCTGCGGTCGATCAGCCGAGCGATCCGAAACACGTGCTACAAACCGTCGGCGCCGAATCGAAACAGTAAAATCCATTCCCTTGCTGTGAATCCGCCGCCGCGGATGGATTGCCGAGCGGGCGCAGGCACGCGCCCGGGTCATTCACCCTCTACTCACCTTGTTGTCACCAAACTTTTACATTGTGTGCGTATAATGGTGGACAGGGGACACTTTTGTGACTTCGCGTCCATTGTCAGCGATTGAGCAGTCGCCCGCCAATCTGGTGGAAACCCCTGATGCCCCTTCCCTGCGCCTGGAGCCTTCCCGGAAGTACCCTGGGGCCCTGATCGTCGTGGAAGGAATCGACGGCTCCGGAAAAAGCACTCAGCTGTACTTATTGAAGCGCTGGCTGGAAATCGGCGGCTATCGCCTTCATTTTACGGAGTGGAATTCTTCGCCGCTCGTCAAGTCCGCTACGCGGCGCGGAAAGCAGCGGCGGCTTCTGACGCCCACTACATTTTCCCTGCTGCACGCCGCGGATTTTGCCGACCGCTGCGAACGGCAGATCCTGCCGCTGCTCCACAGCGGATACCTGGTCCTTGCCGATCGCTACATCTACACGGCATTTGCCCGCGACGTGGCGCGAAATTGTTCCCCGCGATGGCTGCGCAATCTTTACCGGTTTGCCCCGGTTCCGGACATTACTTTTTACTTTCGGGCGCCGCTCGATGTCGCCGTCAAGCGCATCATGAGCGGCCGGCCGAAGCTGAAGTATTACGAAGCGGGCATGGACTTGAACCTGTCTCTCGACCGCGCGGAAAGCTTCCGAATTTTCCAGGGGCGCATCCTTGCACAGTACGACGAAATGATTGAGTCCGACAAGTTCGTGGTGATGGACGGCACGCTCCCGGTGAATTCGCTGCAAAAGCAGATGCGCCAGATGGTGAAGGCGCGCATCGATCTCGGGCGATTTGCCCCCAAGAAGTCCGCGCGGAGGGCCCTGTGAAACCCGCGAAAATGAGCCGGAAAAATGGCCACTCGAAGAAAGGTCTCCCTCCCTCGGGCGCTTCCCCGCGCAATTATGGTTTGCCTCTCCCCGGAGTGAACGACGAGGAATTCGGCGGCTCGCTCATCGTCATTGAAGGCATGGACGGATCCGGCCGCTCGACTCAGATTGCCTTGTTGACGGAATGGCTCGAGTCCGAAGGCTTCGCGGTGGAGACGATGGGCCTGCGCCGCTCGGGCCTGGTGGCGAAAGACATCGACGCCTTGCTGGCAGAAAACACGATCACTCGGATGACGCTTACGTTGATGTATGCCACCGATTTCTACGACCAGCTCGAGCACCGCATTATCCCGGCGCTGCGTTCCGATTTTGTTGTTCTCGCCGACCGGTACTTTTATACTTTGATCGCCCGCGCGGTTGCTCGCGGCATCGAACGCGACTACCTGAACGGCCTGTACGAAATGGCGGTTCGTCCCGATCTCACCTTCTGGCTGAACGTGCGCCCCGAAGTGGCGTTCGAGCGCGAGTTTCGCAAGTCGCATGCAATCAGCTATTGGGAGTCCGGGCGGGACCTTTCGCTTTCGGACGATTTGTTTCAGTCCTTTATCCTGTATCAGGCCAAGATCAAAAGCGAATTTGAATCGCTCTCCGAGCGCCACGGATTTCTGGCGCTGGATGGCGAGGCGAGCGTCGTCTCTGTCAATACCGACTTGCGAAAGCGCATTGCCGCCCATCTTGGCATTCAACGCACGCACTACCGGCCATCCGCTGCGCTGGCCCACCTGTGGCGCTAAGACTTCGCAAACCCATCCAACTCGCGGCGGTCGACGCCGGGTCCAACGCGTTCCGCTTGATGATCGCGCGCATCTACTCCACGGACGATTGGGAAATCGTGGAGTCGGTCCGCGCCCCGGTGCGCCTTGGCCATTCGGTATTCACTTCCGGGGAATTCGACCGAAAAACTTTGCGCGACGCGACTGCCGCGTTCCGCGAATTCCGGAACATCATGGATGCGCACGGCGTCACCGCGTATCGCGCCGTGACCACGAGCGCCGCGCGTGAGGCCCGCAATCGCCACGTCTTAATTGAACGCATTCGCCACCAGGCCAAAATCGATTTGGAAGTTATCTCCGGCGATGAAGAGGCGCGCCTGGTCCGAGTCGCGGTTCTGCGCGCGCTTCGGGATTACGATCCGCCCCGTTTCATCCTAGATCTCGGTGGCGGCAGCCTCGAGCTCAACGAATTGCGGCGCGGCGTCCTGCAGGAAAGCATCGGCCTGCCTCTCGGAACGGTCCGGTTGATGGAGGCGTTCCAAGCGCAGGGTGTGATTCACGAGCACACCACGAACGAAATCCGCATGCACGTGTTGTCCGTCCTGCAGAGCGCGCTACCCACCCGCCCTCGTCCCTCAGGAGCTTATACCGTTGCTTGCGGGGGCAACGCGGAAACCCTGGCCGCGTTGGCATCAGGCCCGAGGATGGGCGGATTCACCACCCTGAATCCGCGATTGCTGCGCGACCGTCTGTGGAACATTCTGCAACTCAATGTGGAAGAGCGCATGAAATCATTTTCGGTGCGGCGCGATCGCGCGGAAGTGATGGGAGTTGCGGCTATCGTTCTGGTGACCGTGGCCTGGTGGTTGCGCTTGCGTCAAGTGATCGCCCCGCGCGTCGGGGTGCGCGAAGGCTTGCTGTATGAACTCGCCTCCGCACAAATGGGACCGCCCGAAATTACCGAGGAGCACCGGAAACGTTCGGAAGTTATGCTCGCCGGCGCGGAATCCTTTGCCAGCCGTGTGCGTTGCGATTTAAAGCACGCGGAGCAAGTCCAAGCCCTCGCCCTGCAACTCTTTGACCAGCTTTGGCCGTACCATCACTTGGATTTTGAAGCGCGAACAATTCTGGCATCCGCTGCAATGCTTCATGATTGCGGCGTGCTGATTAACCGCAAAGCGCATCATCGTCACGGCGAATATCTCATTCACAACGCGAAGATCGCGGGCTTACGTGGCTGGGCGAAAAATATGACGGCCTGCCTTGTGCGATATCACAACCGGAAATCCGAGCCCAGCACGGCGCACTCCGTATTCGCCACGCTCAGCCGGGAACAAAGAAAGAAAGCGCGGCTCCTGGCAGGGATGTTGCGCCTGGCCGAGCGCCTGGAAAGCGATCACCGGCAGGCCATCTCGAAAATTACCGTCGAGGGCGGACCGCGCGACCTCCGCGTCCATGTGGAAATGCGGGACGCTTCGCGGCTGAACCTCGCGGGCATCGAAAGGAAAGCCCGGCTTCTCGAGCGGGAACTGAATTTGCGGCTGTCGTTTCAGCGGGTCCTGGTGGTTGAGAAGGAGAGGGTCGCTTAATGATGCACGTTTATTTGATCCGGCACGGCATCGCAGTGGACCGCGAAGATCCCAATTGCCCACCCGATACCGAGCGCCCCCTCACTCCCAAAGGAATGAAACGCTCTCACGCCGCAGCGCTGGGCTTGCGCGCTCTTGACGTTAAACCGAATGCCGTGCTGACCAGCCCTTGGCTGCGCGCCGTGCAAACCGCCGAAATTTTTTGCGAAACAATCGGCTATTCGCCCAAGAAAATCATACGCACGGACGCCTTAAAAGGGACCAGCGCTCCATCCGATTTGTTGCGGGAACTGCAATCGATGAAGGCGAAAGTTGTGCTTTGCTTCGGCCACGAACCGCACCTGCACCTCGTGATCAGCCATGTCCTCCACACCAGCGCGAAAATCACGGAGCTCAAGAAAACCGGTCTGGCTCTTTTGGAATTGGAGCGCGCCGCGCCGCCTCAGGGACAATTGCTCGCACTATACCCCGCGAGCACGCTGCGGCTTCTCGCAAAATAATTCAGGCTTGAATTTCCTCCCACCTAAAACAGGTGCGGAGATGATCGTTCACCATGCCGGTGGCTTGCATGAACGCATAGCAAATCGTCGAACCCACGAAACGGAAGCCGAGCTTCTTCAAAGCCTTGCTCATAGCGTCGGATTCCGCAGTCCGCGCGGGCACGTCCTTTAGCCCGCGCCTCGCGTGCCGCAGCGTTTTCCTGCCGGTGAATTGCCAGATGTATTCGTCGAAGCTGCCGAATTCGCGCTGGACCTCGAGAAACGCCCGTGCGTTCGAGATGGTGGATGAAATCTTCAGACGATTTCGAATGATGCCCGGATCGTCGAGAAGCGCGCGCGCTTTTCGATCGTCGTACTTCGCGATTAAGGAAGCATCGAAGCCATCGAAGACCTCGCGGTAGCGCTCGCGTTTCTTCAGGACCGTTTCCCAACTCAGTCCGGCTTGCGCGCCCTCGAGGATCAGGAATTCGAAGAGCTTGCGGTCGTCGTGGATGGGCACGCCCCACTCTTCGTCGTGGTAGCGCGCCATGACACCGCTTTGCGCCCAATGGCACCTGCGCCGGGAGCGTGGAGGCGTCCCGGCGCGAGCTCGATTTGGCATGGTGAGCTTACGAGATGTGGCGCTGAACGGCTTTCTCGATCTGGTCGCGGGGCACTGCGCCTACGACTTGCTCGGCAACCTGCCCTCCCTTGAAGATGAGCAGGGTCGGGATGCCGCGGATGTTGAACTTGCCGGCGGAATTGCTGTTTTCGTCGACGTTCAATTTTACGACCTTAATTTTTCCCGCATAGGCGGTCGCGACCTCCGCCACGGTCGGAGCCAGCATCAGGCAAGGCCTGCACCACTCCGCCCAGAAATCGACCATCACGGGCTGAGTCTTGCTCGCCTCGATGACTTCCGCCTGAAATGTGCCGTCCGTTACATTGCTAACATTATCTGCCATGGGAACCCTTTCCTATGGGAACTACCGGCGACATCTTAGCCGATTTTGTCCCAGGTTGATTAGATGAACTTACAGCTTTTTGGTTTCCGGACTTGCCGGCCGCTTCGTACACCTTAGCGTATTCTAGCGCCGAAGCTTGCCATGAAAAATCCTTGGCCATCCCGTTCAATTGCATGCGTCGCCAGACCACGGGTTCGTTCCTGAAAATGGAAAGAGCCTGTTGGATCGCGCCAAGCAGGGATGGACCATCATACGCCTGAAACTTGAAGCCCGTGCCGCAACCTGTGGCCGGGTCGAAAGCTTCGATCGTGTCGTCCAGTCCGCCGGTGGCCCGAACCACGGGAACTGTGCCGTACTTCAAACTGTAGATTTGATTCAAGCCGCACGGCTCGTACCGCGAGGGCATCAGGAAAATATCCGCTCCTGCCTCGACCTTGTGCGCGAGAATGTTGTCGTACGCCACCTTCACGCTGAATTTTGCGGGATACTCCTTCGCAAGTTCGCGGAGCAGTTTCTCGTATTTCGCCTCCCCTGCGCCGAGAGCGGCGATCGCCAGATCTTCCGCCAGCAAATCGGGCGCGACTTGTTCGATCAAGTCGAATCCCTTCTGGCCCGCAAAGCGCGAAACGATGCCGATCACAGGCTTCTCCACGGCTTCCGGGGGCAAGCCGAACACTTCGAGCAGGTTCTTTTTGCATGCGAGCTTGCCCGACAAATCTTTCGGTGAATACCGCGAGGCGATTACCTTGTCCCGCTCCGGACTCCACGCCGCGTAATCCACGCCGTTCAAGATTCCGGTGAGGTGGTCCGCGTGATTCCGCACCACGCCGTCCAAGCCGTGGCCGTATTCCACGGTTTGTATTTCTTGTGCGTATTTCGGGCTCACCGTTGTCAGGTAGTCGGAAAAAATCAGAGCGCCCTTCAGGAAGTTGACGCGTCCGTAAAACTCCATCAAGTCGATGTCGAACAGACTTTCCGGCAAACCGATTTTCTTCATCACTTCTCGCGGAAACGCGCCGTGATAGCCCATGTTGTGGATCGTGAAGACGACCGGCAAATCCCGGAGCGCGTCGTCCTTCGCGTAACGCGTTCGCAGAAGCACGGGCACCAGGCCCGCTTGCCAGTCGTGGCAGTGGATCACATCCGGCATCCAAACATGCTTGCAGAATTCGATGGCCGCCCCGCAAAATTCAGCAAATCGCTCCGCGTTGTCCGGATAATCCTTCCCTGCCACGCCGTAGAGTTGCTCGCGATCAAAGTATTCCGGGTCATCCACGAAGTAGTAGTCGACCCCGTGCAGCGTTCCGCCCTCCTCGATTCGCGGGAAACGCAGGCCGTCGCCCATCGGAACCGTGAGGGTCGGCATGGGGACGGGAACCGCGCGCGTGTTGCGGTAACGCGGAAGCAGCACAGTCACTTCATGGCCGAGGGCGTTCAGCGACCTGGGCAGCGCTTCGATCACGTCCGCCAGGCCGCCCGTCTTCGAGAATGGCAGCCCTTCCGATGCGACAAATAGTATTTTCATAGCGAATGCGAAGATTCCAACCTACTGAAACCCTCTCCCGCCGTCAAGGACGCTCGCCGCTGCTGTTTATTCTGGCTGCGACCGGCACGGCGTAACACATTCGAAACACTTTAGCTGTAGAATCGGACCTTGTGGACTCAGTCGATTCCGGCGGACTCGCGGATTGCAGCCCGCCGTTACTCTTCCATTCTACCGAGGTGAAACCATGAGCAGTGTAAAAGCAATTCCCGAGGGATATCACAACGTCACTCCCTACCTGTTTGTGAGAAGCGCTGCCAGCGCGATCGACTTCTATAAGGGCGTCTTCGGGGCGACTGAAATCGTCCGCATGGCGGGACCGAACGGCAAGATCATGCACGCGGAGCTGAGAATCGGCGACTCCATCGTGATGCTTGCCGACGAGAATCCCCAGACGGGTGTTATGAGCCCCCAAACGATAGGAGGCTTCTCCGCCGGTTTGCACCTATATGTTGAAAATGTCGACGCCGTGATACAGAAAGCCGTCGAAAGCGGAGCCAAACTG
>Ga0187801_10000402_pt1 | contig 11644 bp, 12 predicted proteins | sample NC_wetland_sal_i_10_FD_132465 | JGI IMG/M metagenome (GOLD analysis project Ga0187801, IMG submission 132465) | Wetland sediment microbial communities from Neuse River Estuary, North Carolina, USA - Control_1 | ecosystem: Environmental > Aquatic > Freshwater > Wetlands > Sediment | place: USA...
CTCTCGATTCACCGCTATCCGCAGCGCCAGAAACGTTTTTGTCGCGGGATGCAGTCTCTGCCTTCCCCACTGCTTCCGGGCACCTGCCACAACCGTTGCCAGGTGCGCGGTATCCCGTATGGGCCGCGCTTTCACAATCGCCCTGGCGATCCTTCTGGAATCGTGCTCTTCCGCTTCCTGGTAGAGCAGGTCGGCCACTTCCTTTTCCGACCACCGATTCACAATCTCTTCTGCCGTCAACGTGTCTTCCGTCGCTTCCCCGCTGCTCATCCGCATATCCAGCGGGCCCGCTTCCCGGAACGAAAATCCCCGCTCCGGGCGGTCAAGCTGCATGCTCGAAACTCCCAAGTCGGCCAAGACCCCGTCCACCTTCGCTATCCCCAACCCGTGCACGACCTCCGAAATCTTCGAAAACGCGCTCTGCACGAGGGTCACACGGTTCGCAAACTCTCTCAGCCGCTCCCGCGCGATCTGCAGCGCCTGTGCGTCCCGGTCCAGGCTGATCAACCGGCCCGTGGACAAGCGCGCGGCGATGGCCGCCGAATGGCCTGCCGCTCCCAGCGTGGCGTCCACGTAGATTCCGTCGGGCTTTATTTGCAGCCATTCCAGCACCTCTTCCAACATCACCGGCGTGTGCGGTGCGCCCAATTCCCTTTGCCTGTCCGGCTTGCTTGCCCACTACCTGCCCAATTCCGATTCACAACTGACTACTGAAATGCTTCAAATCCCCAGGTCCCCAAGGACCTTGTCGTCCTCGTCCGTGTACGGCTCATTCTTCATCTGATCCAAAGCCCGCGCGTTATTCATCACTTCCAGGTAGTCCAACGTGCCCAGCACCGCCACGTCGCCCTTCGTTTGCGCCGCTTCCCTCAATATCGACGGCAACAGCACCCGCCCTTGCCCATCCAGCTCCACAACCTGCCCGAAGTAGCTCGTCCTCATCAAAAACTTGCGCTTCGCCTTGTGCGTGCTGGGCAGCTTCGCCAGCTTGTCTTCAATCTCGTTCCATACCTTCATCGGGTAGATACGAGCTGTCTCGCCGGTCGGGCTGGTGATATAAAACTGGCCACCGTACTCCTTTAAGTCCTCTAGAAATGCAGCGGGGATCTTCAGACGACCCTTCTCGTCGACCTTCGCCGGATAGTTTCCCCTTAGCTTCATGAACCCCGTCTTGATAGAGGACTGGTTTGCCCACTCGACCACTGCCCCCTAGCCTGCCCTACTTTCTGCTACTGAAGACCACCTTGCCCCACTTTTGACCACAGCTTAAGCTGATTTCAGGCCATGTCAAGAGAAATCCGCAAATGATGTGGATAATTTGTTGAATTTAATGCGGCAGAAAAACTGCTCGAATCGCTACCACATCCTGTGTATTAGCGTAAAACTATTCGCAATGCCTTGTGGCACACTTTCCGTGCATCCTCTCCCCCATTCCCTACCATCGTTTGTCCCACTGTCGCGCCATTCATCCCCTGCCGTGCTATTTTGTTTACAGGAATCCTGGATGGCCGCCTGTGGGTGTGTTCCGTTCCGGGGAGGACCCGTGATCAAACCTGAGCTTACCGCCACACCGCGACTCGCACCTGGGGTTCGAGTGAACGAAAAGAACCAGCAGCCACGGATGCTGCTCATGCCCGGACGCGAACTTCGGCTCAGTGGCCCCAGCTTGGAGATCGTGCAATTGTGCGATGGCAAGCACACTGTCAAGGAGATAGCGGAGAAGCTGCATGCCCTTTACGCAAAGGCGGAGCCACAGCGGGTGAATGACGATCTTCTAAACTATCTAGCTCTGCTGCACGATCAACACGCGATTGATTTCTGACTGGCACCCTACGACCCTACGGTGAAGTGCTTCCAACGGTATTGGAAAGCCGGGGCTAAGTTAAGGCCGGGGCGGGCTCCTCGCCTTTCACTTTCATGACCACGCGCGAAATAAAAACCAGGCACCCGGCCAGGACAGCGCTGCCAAAGATGAGTATAGTGTGCGGCGCGCCGATATGCTTGGCCACCACGCCGGCGATAAGGGCGCCAATCGGCATTACGCCCATGAACATGGTGGCGTAGACGGCCATCAAGCGGCTGCGCATTTCGTCGGGTACACGCTGCTGAATGATGGTGTTGGTGGCGGCCATTTGCGAAGTGGCGGCAAACCCCACGATGAAGAGCACGGCGGCGCATAGCCAGAACGAAGTGGCAAACGAGAAAATCATGAGCCCGAGTCCGCAGGCGGTGCAGGTGGTGCCAATCCATCGCGCCAGACCCTTGTATTGCGTTCGGGCAGCAAATTGTAGCGCGCCCAGGACGGCGCCGACGCCTGCGGCGCTCATGAGCAATCCCAGCGTTCTCGCGCCCCCATGAAGAATGTCTCTCGCATAAATGGGGAGAAAGACGGAATACTGCAAGCCAAACATGCTGAGGACACTTAGGAGAATCAACGCGGAGCGGATGGGAGTATCGCCCATGGCAAACCGAAATCCCTCGATGAAACTACGCACAGGCGATTCGCCGCCGTTTTTCGTGGGGGTTTTTTCTATGCGCATCATCAGCAAGGCGATGATTACCGCGATAAAGCTGATGCCGTTGAGAAAGAAACACCATCCTTCGCCGACCAGGACAATGGTAAACCCGGCGATGGCGGGGCCGACGACGCGCGCGCCGTTGAAGATGGAGGAATTCAGGGCAATCGCGTTGGGCAAGTCTTCTTTGCCAACCATATGGACGAAAAACGCCTGCCGAATGGGGACGTCAAAGGCATTAACGATCCCGACAAAGAAAGCGATGACGATCAAGTGCCACTTGTTCACGACATGCGTAAGGGTTAAGGCGGCGAGCAGAAAAGCGAGAACCATGGAAAACGTTTGCGTAATGATGACGCCGCGATGTCGGTTGTAGCGGTCGCCAGCATAGCCGCCCATCCAGGCCAGAAACAGCATAGGGACCTGATTGGCGAAGCCGAACAGGCCCAGAAGGGCGGCTGAGCCGGTCAGTTCATAGACGAGCCATTGCTGAGCGGTGGTTTGCATCCACGTGCCGATCAGCGAAATCAGTTGCCCAATGATGAAGAGTTGAAAGTTCCGGTGCTTCAGCGCGCGGAACCGTGTGGACAAGTCCAGAATCGAGTTCATCCTTTCATTGGATGATGGCAATGGCCAATAGTCACGATGCCGCGAGTTCTCTTCTGTGTCAACGCGTGGTATTGCGGGCAAGGTGGTAATCAGGCATGCATTCGACGACAAACGAGGCGTAGCAATGCTGCTCAAATCGTTTACCAGGTTTGATCTGTGACTATCTGATTTCGGCGCATTTGAAAATGAAGGCTGCGAAAATGTGTGGTTGACCTCTTTCCCCGCAGCGCGTAGGCTTCCAAGTACAAACACAGGGGAAAGTGTTCGAATGTTGGCTTCAGATCCCAGGCTATTTCCTCGACTCAGGATCCTGTCCTTTCTTCTCGGCTCTCTGCTGCTCGCTCATACGACTTGGGGCCAAAAACCTGCTACGGCCGACGTCCATACCACAAGCAGCGCATTAAAATTTCGAGATGACCCTGTCCTGCTCAGAGTGCGCGTTCTGGATGCACATGGCCTGCCCCTCAATAGCCCGGTGCAAGTCCGGCTCTTCTCGAACGTGAAGGCACCGGACGCGAAGCCGCTGGATCTCACGGCCGACACTCAAGAAGGCGCGATTGCCGATTTCAGTGGCGTATTGCCGGGAGACTACGAGATCGAAGTGAGCTCAATCGGCTTCAAGAAAACGAGGCAACACTTGCATGTGGTGAATTGCGGGGACGACTTCTCCGTTTACGTTTACCTGCACTCCCAGTCGGAGCCGGATTTCGGCGGCCCGGCGAAACTCACCTCGCTCATGAAACTTGAATTGCAAAATGAAATCAACAAAGGGCTGGATTTCTTGCAGAAGAAGCAGTACGAAAGGGCTGCTACCCAATTTGCAAAAGTAAGCCGCCTGGCCCCTGAAAACCCCGACGCGTGGTACCTGCAAGGCAAGGCGGAGCTCGGCCGACAACAAAAGGACGCTGCCCGGAAGGATTTCGAACAGGCCCTTTCTTTGGACCCTGCGCATGAAAAAGCCCTTCTTGCGCTAGCCGAGCTGCAAATAGAAGCAGGTGAGGAATCAGCTGCGATCGCGTCCCTCGAGAAAGCCTATCGTGTAGACGGAGCGGGATGGAAGACACACTTCCTATTGGCATCAGCCTATGCCCAAACCAATCGTTTACCGGAAGCGGAGACGCATGCCGCCCGCGCAGCCGACCTCGCCGCTGGTGATGCCGCTGCCGCTATGATGCTTCTCGCTGACATCTTGTACCGTGAAGGAAAGAAGAGCGAGGCAAAGCAGGCGTGGGAACGCGTGCCGGAGCGATTTCCAGGGAGTGCCGCGGCCAAGGAAGCAAACAAAAAAATTACGATGGTGTCCAACGAATTGAATCAGACTAACTTGCCCCTGGTCGAAGGACTGTCTCTCCCGTCGTCTCCAGAGGCAGCCGCCCCCTCGCATGATGAGCTATCCTGGGCCCCGCTGGACGTGGACAGCAGGGAATATCCGACGGCGAATGACGTGACGTGCAGCGCGGATGAAGTGCTGGATCTTGCGCAGAACCGGCTGAATTCGCAATTGCTGAATTTTGAGAAATTCACTGCCACGGAACACGTCGTGCATCAAGAAATTGAGCAATCCGGAGTGCCCGGTCCTCCCAGAGAAAAACAGTTCTCGTATGTCGTATTCGTCTTTCCGTACGCTGGTAATTCCCTTTACTTAGAGGAAAGCAGGGATGGTGGCCCCAACTACTCCGCGTTCCCGACTTCCATGGTGACCACGGGCATCAACAGCCTGGGGGTGGCACTCTTGCAACCAGCGAACCGCGAAGGGTTCATTTACCAGTGCGAAGGACTGACCAGCGTGCGCGGGCAAGCCGCCTGGCAAATTCGATTCGAAGAGAAAAAGGGCACCCGCGCGAGCATTCGGCTGTGGCGCAACAGCAAAGCCACTTACAATGTCCGTGTAAAGGGGCGGGTGTGGTTCGCATCGGCCAGCTACGACATGTTGCGAATCCAAACAGATCTCCTCGAGCCGGTGCGGGATTTGGGACTAACGCGAGATCACTTGGAAGTGAACTACGGGCCGGTCAGCTTCGAGACTGGCAATCAGTGGCTGTGGTTGCCCTGGAACGCGGACATGTACATGGAGTATCGCCACAGGCGCTACCACCACCAGCACGCTCTGACGGACTACATGCTCTTCGGCGTGGATACGACCCAGAAACTGGGCAACCCGAAAACTCCACCGGTAGAGACACAGGAGCAGCGCCCCTAGCCGCGCAGGACAACTCTCACTTTCAGAGTTTCACTCTCCCGGTGGTTCCGGCGGACCGCCCACATGCGTGTGGCTCAGATCATGCAACATGGACTTCTCGTCGTCGCTCATGCCATTGGTGAAATTCGGATCATTCAACCGCTGATTCCGCGCCGATTCCGGCATATTCTGGAGCACGCCCAGCTTCTGCTTCATAACCTGCTGGCGGTCCCAAGGCATCTGCCGCCACTTGGGCAGGACGTCGTTCTTGATGTGGTCACGTTGCGCAGGCGTCAGATTTCGCCAGGTTTGCTCGTTCTCCCGCAGCTTCGACTGCTGCTGTGGCGTCATGTGATCCCACTGGTTGAATTGCTGGCGGATCTTATTCTGTTTGTCGGGCGAAAGACTCTGAAACGCTCGGCTGTTCTGCAGCACACGTTCGCGCTGTTGAGGGGACAACCCACGCATGGTATCGACCCAGGGGCGTGGCGAGCCCACACCCATCTGCTGTCTTGGGTTCAAATTCGTGCCTGGCCCATTCGGAGGACGGTTTCCATTATTGAAATTCGTCTGCGGCACATTGTGCGATTCCTGCGGATGATTGCTTCCAGGATTCGCAGAACCCGGTGGGCGATTGGCATTCGCTGGAGGCCGGTTGGCATTGTGGTTTTGGTTCTGCGGATGCGCGGGTGCCGGATGAGACTGCGGCGGACGGTCCGCATGGGGCTTCTGTGCCCAGGCGCATTGGGCGAACGCGACACAGGCAACCGAGGCCAGAATTGCCACGCCGAATTGGAGTCTGCCACGCATCTTCCTAGTTTTTCTCGTCCCTAAAGAGCGCCCGCCTCAGAAGGCGGCCGCTACAAAACGCTGCTACATCTGCTGTTGCGTATCCACCGGAGCCTCTTCCGCCTGCACCGGGGGCGGCAATTCCTTCAACGGCTCAAAGTTGGAGAGCACATCGTGATCTTCCAGAACCGGCAAATCCTGCATCATCTGCTCATCGGCGATGACGGGATTGTTCCAGGGCAACTGTGGAACCTGTTGCCGTTGGTAGAATCCGAGCCAAAGGGTGGCCAACAGGAGCATGGAGGCAGCAAAAGCCACGCGAGGGGAAATCCGCAACCACGCCCACCAGTTCTGCTTCACCGGTTCAGCGGCCACAAGCGCATGGACACGGGCATCAAACGCAGGCGAAGGCTCGATCACCGGCAGCTCGTCCAGCAGCCCGGAAACGGCGCGGAACTCTTCCACGCGCAGACGGCAGGGTGCGCACGCCGCCAGATGCTTTTCGGCATCCAGCCGCTCGCTTTCCTTGAGCCGTCCGTCCACGTATCCGAGGATGCGGCTTGCCATTTTTTCGCAACTCATAACAGCCTACTTTCCCTACCCCTGGTTCTTTACTTGCTGCGCCACGAGCGGGGCTAGTTCCACTCGAAGCGACTCATATGCCCGGAAGAGCAGCGATTTTAACGCGCTTTCCGAGCAACTGAGAATCTTCGCAATCTCCGCGTAATCCAGCTCCTGGTACTTGTGGAGCAGGACCGCGGCGCGCTGCTTTTCCGGCAGCTTGTCGATGGCGTGGCGGATCATTTTCCTGCGCGACTCCTCGACGAGGTGCTGCTCGATATTCGGTTGTTTCTCCGGAACATCCAGCGTCCTTTCGTCGCCGTCTTCGGCGTCCATCGTGACTGGCGCATCGATGGAAACCTCCAGCTTCTGGTACCGGTTATCGCGCACGGAATTGAGCGCGAGGTTGGTGGCGATCCGGAAGAGCCAGGTGGTGAACTTCGCGCTCGGTACGTAATCTTCCCGGGCGCGATAGACACGCAAGAAAACTTCTTGGGCGAGATCTTCCGCCTGCTCCCGGTTCCGCACCATGCGGTACAGGAAGTTGACGAGTGGCGTGCGATAGCGGTGCAATAGAAGCTCAAAAGAAGCTTCGTCACCAGCTTTCACGTCCAGCATAAGTTGGACGTCGGTCCTGGCCATAGCACCCACACTGTAGCAAACACGTTTGTTCTCAGAAAGTTGCGGTTAAGGAGACTGCGCGAGGAAGATACGGGGAGGCACAAGGCGAGACTTAAACGTTAAATAAGGCCTTTAGAATCAATAGAGTGGCTACGCCCACAAAAACCAGGAGGGCCATGCGCCAGTTGGGCTCGCGGTTCACTTCTGGCAGCAAGTCCGTGGCGGCGACATAGACGGTTACGCCGCCGGCGAGCGGGAGAGCGTATTTGAGCTGGCCTTGGAGTTGGCTGGTCAGGAGCACACCTGCCAGTGTGGCCGCGCCCAGCAATCCCGCAGCGCGGACGGCATTGCGCTTGCTTTGGCCGCTTGCGAGTACAACGGAGGCGATGGTGAATCCCTCGGGCAATTTGTGAAGAAAAACGGCGGCAAAAATGATGACACCGAGCCAGGTGGAGACGAGGAAGCCGGCGGCAATCGCCACGCCATCGAAGAAAGTGTGAATGGTCATCCCGAGAAGCACGGTCCTGCGCGCGTGTTGACCGTGCATTTCTTCCGTGTGAGTTTCTTCCCCGAAATGAAAGTGGGGAGCGATGGTGTGTTCGAACAGATGGATGAGAAAGTAGCCAATGAGAACGAACAGCAGGGCATTCTCTCCGGCAAGGTGAACCGACTCCGGGATGACTTCCACGAACGCAACGCTCAGCATGTAGCCAGCACCGAGCGCGAGAAAATATTGAAGGTACCTACGAGGCCATTCGCGGCGGACAACGAAGTAGCCGCCAAGCACGTTGCCGCCGGCAGCGACCAGACCCAGCAGGGCTGCGAGCGCAATGCGAAATGGCAAATCGTGGGTCATGGGAAACGCTTCCCTGCGTTCCGAGCCTGCTCTGCGCTCTCCGCGCTGTTTTTCCTTGTTTCCTTACTTCCTTGCTGCTTTGCTTCGTTCTTTGCCTAACCGCTATGGCGGAAGAGAATAACATCTCCCTCTTGCACGATGTACTCTTTCCCTTCCAAGCGCACCTGGGCTTTTTCCTTGGCGGCAGCGATGCTCCCGGCGGCGAGCAGGTCTTCGCAGCGAACGACTTCGGCGCGAATGAAGCCTTTCTCGATGTCGCTGTGGATTTCACCAGCCGCTTTCACTGCCGTGGAGCCTTTGCGAATGGTCCATGCGCGAACCTCAGGCTCGCCTGCGGTGAAAAAGGGGAACAACCCCATGAGGTCGTAGGTCGCGCGGATCAAACGGTTAAGACCGGGTTCCTTCAAGCCGTAAGAAGCAAGAAGTTCCGCGGCTTCTTTTTCCTCCATTTCGGCGAGTTCCGCTTCCAGGCGCCCACAGACGGCGACGACGGCGGTATTAGGGCGACCCTGAAGCGCGGCAAGTTCGTGCTTCTCCACGGCCTTATCCATTTCCGCGGCCTCCTCGTCGCCCAAATTCAGCACGTACAGCATGGGTCGCTGGGATAAGAAGAGAAATCCGCCGATGGGCTTGCGTTCTTCGGGAGTGAGCTCAAGTTCGCGAAGTGGTTTTTCCGCTTCCAGGTGGGCCTTGCACTTCTCCAGAACAACTTTTTCTGATTCGAGGAGAGGATCTTTCTTTTTCTTGAGATCCTTTTCGACACGCTCCAGGCGCTTGGAGATTTGATCGTGGTCCGACAGGATGAGCTCGAGGTCCAGGTTGGTGGCATCGCGAAGCGGATCGATGCTGCCTTCCGAATGGGGCACGCTCGGATCGTCGAACACGCGTATCACGTGCGCAATAGCATCAACGTCGCGCAGGGAGGCAAGACTCTCGCGCATGCGCTCCTTCTGCACACCAGGAAGATCCACGTACTGCACAGTGGCGTAAATGATTTTCTTCGGGTTATATAGCTTTGCGAGCTCGAGAAGACGCGGCTCGGGAACTTTGGCCACACCAACGTGGGTTGCTTGTCCGCCTTTGGCGTCGACATTGGCCTTCGTCAATATTCGAAATAGTGTAGTTTTTCCTACTTGTGGCAATCCAATAATGCCAGTTTGCATGAATCTAGAGATCCCTCACTCGCAATGCTCGCTCAAGTGACTGTTTGCAGAAGACCACCGGTGACAGTGCACGAATTTCCGATAAGCCAAGCCTTAGATTTTAGCACATCGGTTTGGAGGGCCGGCTTTGCCGCGTCTGCGGGCGCTTTTGGCGCTTACCAAAGCAATTTGCTTGTACTATGTTTGTCCAACGATTATGACCGTCAATACTCCACCCTCGAACCTGGCATTCGATCTTGCGGAAGCGCTGCGGCATCTGTCGGACCGGGACGACCAGCTCAAACGCCTGATCGCCGAAACCGCCCCCTTCCAAATTGAGGTGGAGGACGCGCAATCTCCCTACGAAGTCTTGCTGGAATCCATCGCGTATCAATCCATTTCGGGCAAGGCCGCGGCGACTATTTTTGGTCGGATCAAAGCGCTCGGAGAAAACGGCCGGCCACCGGCGCCGGAAAAAATGATGAAGATTCCGACGGCGAAACTGCGCAAGGCCGGCTTGTCTGGTGCGAAGGCCGCGGCCATGAAGGACCTGGCGAAGAAGGCGCTGGCCGGAATCGTGCCGACGCATGACGAAGCCTTGAAGTTGTCCGACGAAGAGCTGGTCGAACGGCTGGTCTCCGTGCGCGGAATCGGCGCATGGACAGTGGAGATGTTTCTGATTTTTCGGCTGGGGAGGCCGGATGTGCTGCCGATTCACGATCTCGGCGTCAAAAAAGGCTGGTCTGTGGCGTATGGGAAGAAACACATGCCGACGCCGAAAGAGCTGCTGCAATTCGGCGAGCGCTGGCGCCCCTACCGCACCGTCGCGAGCTGGTACATGTGGAGAGCTTTCGAGCGTGCGGGCTACGCCTTCACCAACAAAATCCGCCCCCGCCCGCCCCGCCGCAGAAAGCGCCAGCCGAAGCGTAGCGCGAAACGAAAATAATTAGCACCTGACCGCCCGGCGAACGAACTCTTGTAGGGGCCGCCTTCTGAGGCGGTCCGCCAACGAAACCCCTCTCTTCCATCAACAATTGGGCCGCGGAATTCTTTTCCACGGAGGCTGCCAGTCAGGCTTGCTCCAAATGTGTGGCATCTTCCACCCTGTCATCGTTCCCGAATGTGGATATTGTTCGGGGTCCGCCACGAGCCTTTTTCGTACCGGATTCAACCAAATGTACCAGGCTACGGATTCCACGGACTCTGCGCATTGCAGAATGTGCTCGTAGAAATCTCTTTGCCACAAGACGCGCCTGAATTCCGCGGAAAATTGCCGGGAACTCTTAATTTTGAAACTCTTCACAAAATGCAGGAGGTCACTGGATGGAGCCATACCCTCAGCAAGGAAATGAAGGTGGTCTGGCATAAGACAATAAGCGTGCACGCGGAAGGAATGGGCAAGGGATTCCGAGCGCAAGAGTTTCAGCAGCCAATTGGAGAGTCTTTGATCAAGGAAAAATGTTTGACGGTGGAAACAACAAAACGTCACGAAGTAATGATTCTGGCCGAGGTAATTGAAGCGCGAGAGATGGGTGCATTTGCGAACAGGTAGTTCTAACATAGCAAGATAATTGATAGATTATCATGAATGTGCGTTGGCGGACCGCCTCAGAAGGCGGTCCCTACAAGAGCCAGTAGCAAGAGTTGGGCAATAATAGATTGAGACGTGCGTTACGCTGTCGCCACAACTTCTCTGACCAACAGGAACATCCCTGTTATCCCTAGCAGCAACACTGCGCTCTCAAAAGCGACGGAGGCGTGGTGCAGGCGGTTAAATTCGACGCGCCGCGGATCCGTTTCCGGCGTGTTTTGCACGGACACCATCTGCTTCTTCAAGTTCTCCATGCGCTTGCTGACGGTAAACTGGGATGCCGCGGCCAGGACCGCCATGAGCAGGACACAGAGGGCAGCGGAGGTAGTAAAACTAGCAAAATCGCGAGTGCGAGCAAGGCGCGCGATCAGAAAAAGAAGTCCCAAGAAAATACCGGCAAAGTGCAGTCGCGCAAGGGAATAGCCGACAAACATGCCTGCAGTATCGCGGTTTCCGAGCAACGCAAACGCCCCTGGCGCCACTACAAAACTCAGAAACGTGTCGGCGCCCAACCACAGGCTCAAACTCAAAAACTCAATCGCGCGGAGCAGGGTCTGCATGCGGCCACTATACAAGACGCCTGCCCCGTCGGCCAAATAGCAACTAAGTCACAAAATTCGGAGGTTCCTGCCGCACTTCCGTCTGTAACTGTGGGAGAATTCAGAGGAGTGGTGGGCGATAAAGGATTTGAACCTTTGACCTCTCGCGTGTGAGGCGAGCGCTCTAACCGCTGAGCTAATCGCCCGTCTCGAAACGGGTGAGGCGGTTGCGGTACGGAAC
>Ga0187801_10000404_pt1 | contig 11636 bp, 14 predicted proteins | sample NC_wetland_sal_i_10_FD_132465 | JGI IMG/M metagenome (GOLD analysis project Ga0187801, IMG submission 132465) | Wetland sediment microbial communities from Neuse River Estuary, North Carolina, USA - Control_1 | ecosystem: Environmental > Aquatic > Freshwater > Wetlands > Sediment | place: USA...
ACCGAGCGCACCGTCGGCGTGTGTCCCGCCACCGTGGGCTCGGGGAACCCGCCCAGCTCGGTCAGCGGGACCTCGGCCTCGGTGGCGCCGATCGCGTCGGCGGCTGGCTTCCAGCCCGAGCCGAGGACCACCGCGCAGTCATGCGGGCCGGTCAGGGCGGTCAGGCGCGCGGCGCTGGCCGCCGCGGCGGCGTAAGGATCGTCGGTCACGAGGGCCATCATGACGCATGGGACCCTGGCCAATGCTGGAAATGCCCGCGATCCGATATACCGTGACCACGTGGACGAAGAGGCCGAGCCGGCCGGGGAATCGGCGCGACCGCAGGCGGCGGCGTGGGACGACCCGCGGGTGCCGTGGGCCGGGCGGCCCGAACGAATCGACATCCTCTGCTGGGCCGCCATCGTGCTCAGCGGGATCTACTACTGGGCGATGCTGCCGTTCCGCGCCGAACTAGTCGGCACGCACCCGGTCCTCGGCGAACTGCTCAACGGGAGCACGGAATCGATCATCGCGGCGGCGGCGTTCGCCCGGGTCGGGCACGGCACCCTGGTCGTGGTCTTGCTCGCCGCCATTCCCGGCCTGATGAAGTTCGACGTGATCTACTGGTGGGCCGGCCGGCTCTGGGGTGAGCGCCTCATCCTGCTGCTGTCCGGCAAGCGCCACCGTGGGGTCAAGTACATGAACCGGGTGCAGCGGTGGGGCCGCAAGTTCACCTGGCCCGCCGTGCTGGTCTCCCAGTTCCTGCCCATCCCCACCGCGATCATCTACGCCGTCGCAGGCTGGGCCGGGATGCGGCTCGTCACGTTCCTCATCCTGGACGCCATCGGCTCGCTGGCGTGGGCGGGCACGCTAGCCGGCCTCGGGTGGGAGCTCGGCCACCACGCGGTCGTGGTCGCGCAGAAGATCTCGCACTACGGCCTGTGGGTCACGATCGCCCTGGTGGTCGTGATCGTGTTCTTCCAGGTGCGCTCGCAGCGCCAGATGATGCACACGGCCGCGCAGGCCAGGGCGGCCACCGCCACCGCCGGGGGCGATGAGCCCGGCCGCTAGGGCAGGCCGCTGATCCAAGCGGTAGCGGCGATAGCCAACCCGTCGTTCGCCGCCCAACTCGGTCCTTGTCCGCCCTTCACCACTGGACTCATCCCTATCCAAGACCAGGCATAAATGACACGATGATGGTGTAACACGTGCAAATCCGTCGCTCGCATGTGCGGCTGCACTTGCACCGCGTCCAAAATGAACGTGCATTTGGTCTTGCATTGAGGGCGTACTCTCGGGCAGGATGACACTTGCGTCGATCAGCCGGGATGGGCGCTCTACGCTTCGCGGGGTCGCGATGGGCTTGAGCCAGGTAGGTTTGCCGATACGTACCAAGATCGACCCTGCCCTGCGTCGGCCCCTCGACCTGACGGCGAGGCTGCAGTGCACGCCGGGACGCCCCCGCGTGGTCCGGATGCCTTCCGACTGGTGGGATTCCCCCGCCGTCGCCGCGTGCCCGCTCGGGACCAACCCCCAGTCCGGCCGCACCGCCCGGCGCTTCACCAGGAACACCCTGAAGGAGTGGGGCCTGGTCTCGCTCGCGGATGACGCCGAGGTGATCGTCGGCGAGTTCGTCGCCAACGCCGTCTCGCACGCCACCCGGACCGCAGGCGCGGGCCAGCCGATCGGCCTGCGCCTGCTGCGCAGGACCGGCGAGGTTATGTGCGCGGTGCTCGACCCATCCGACTGCGCCCCGGTCCTGCGGGCCCCGGAGCAGTGCGAAGAGGCCGGCCGCGGGCTGCAGATGGTGGACCATCTGAGCGACGTCTGGGGCTGGAGCCCGGTTACCGGCCGCGGCAAGGCCGTCTGGGCCATCCTGTTCTGCGCCTGACCTCCCGCCCGTCACGTTAACCTGGGTCCCGAGCACACACCATGAGGGAGGCTCGGCCGGTATGCCCTGGACGTGGCGGTACGAGAAGGCGGACGGCACCGTGGTCCCCGCCGATGACCTGCAAGAGGCCATCTTCATCAGCCAGGGTGACGCGGAAAGCTGGCTCGGCGAGAACTGGCGCGCGCTGCTGGCGGTCGGCGTCGATCAGGTCACGCTGTTCGACGACACCAGGGTCGAGTACGGCCCGATGAGCCTGCATCCCGAAGACTGAAGCCTGAAGCCTGAAGCCTGACGACTGACGAGGCAAACTCGAGCCAAGCCGCCGGAACCGCGCGGACCGTACGCGCCGTCAAAGGTCCGATAATCGAGCGGGCCAGGACGGTACACCATGCAACTCAACCCCAGTCGGCGCACCCGGAGACCCCGGGCCATCGTCATCCTCGGCGCGGTCATCGTGGCCGCTGCCGCCGCCACGGCGGTGATCTCCTGGCGGGTCAGCCAGCACCAGACCGCCGCGCCGCCCGCCACCTGCGGCTCGGCGTGGACCCATAGCCTCAACGGCCAGACGCATCTGCTCGGCGCCGATCACGGCGCACTGACCTGCTTCGACTTGGCCGCTCGGGCGTGCAGGCCCGCCAGCCTCCACGTGAGCGAGTTCGGCGTCGACACCGGAACCGACTACACCTTCACCATCGAATCCGGTGGGCCATCGTGCCGGGTGACCGAGGCGAGCAACTTCTACTCGGCCAACGGCGGCGGGAGCACCGGGCCGGTTACCACCACGTCGTGCCTGCGGACCGCCGTGACCGGCGGCGGGGTCTCGCTCACCTGCGCCGGCCAGGACGTGCTGATCCCGGCCCAGGTGCACCAAGGGCTGGGCTGAAGGCCACGAAAGGCCCTCTCCCACGCAGGGGAGAGGGCCTTTCGACCGCTACTCTTACGCCGGGTACACCAGCACCCCCGCCGCCATCCTGGACACCAGCAACAACGTCCTGCAGCAACTCGTCGCCGTTCCCGGCAGGGTCAGCGTGACCCTCCAGTCCTCGGGCAACATGTGGTCCTATAGCAATATGCGCTCTACCTGGGACTTGCTGCATACGGGGTCATGGGCGTCGGCGCATCGGGCGCGGTGCTGGACAACGGAGGGGGCAGTGTGAATGAGACCAGAAGAGGGTGACGTGCAGGTAATGGCTGTAACGCGGCATTACCTGCTGCCTTACGAGCGGTGGCTGGCCGATCGCCGGCGCGAAGATTGCGGGTGAACCCTAGGCGGGACGTGCCGCGCGCAGTCCGGGAGAAGTGTGCCGACTACATCGCGCCGGATATGGTCGCCGGGCCATATGAGACCGGATAAAGGGCGCTTCTCCTAGCGCCCGCGGACCAGCTAGCGGGGCCATTGGGACCAGGCCAGGTCTGCTCTGAGGGCGTGAAGCGGGGTTGATGCCGTAACAGATCCTCACAGGTACGACGCTCTTCAGAGACAGGGCATACCGGCGAGTATGACGGGGCTGCCGCCCGGAACGTTCAATGGAAGCTGTTACGTTTAGCTGGAACCCGGAGGGCGGAAGCGGGCGAAGGTCATGGCGAAGAGCAGCCGCCGCAAGAAGCAGGACCGGGCCACGATAGCGGGCCGGCCTTCCGCGCAGGCCCGGCCGCAGGCCGAGAAGGCCCGGCAGCGAGACCGGGCCGAAGCCAGACGGCGCGCGGACGGGCTATTCGACCGCGCGACCGACACGGCACTTGCGCCCGCCGCACTGGCCGCGCTGATCATGGGCGAGCTCGCCGTCTCAACCGGCGCCGGGCTGATCGCACATACCCTGCTGCAGAAAGGCGCCGAGCCTGCCACCTTGGCGGAGGCGGCCCGGCTGCTGATAGCGGCCTGCCCCGGCGCGGGCCGCGCAGACGGCCCCTGGCCTGGAAGCCTGCCGCCCGGCGTCCTGGCCTTCGCCGCCGTCGCTGCCCACGCCAACGGCGACGAGGCGGAAGAGGCCCGCCATACCCAGGCGCTGCTGGACCTGGCCCGCACCTTCGACGACGAGGCGCCGCTACAGGTCGCCGAGGATGTCATCTTGTTCACGCACCCGGTCGAGTCGGCGGAGATGATCCGGCGCTACCTGCTCGATCATCCGGCTGTTCGTGAACTCCTCATGGTCTCCGCCGGAGCCGGATGGGTCGGCCTTGACGAATTCTACGGCGTTGAAGGCCTCGGTGATCTATCGGATCCCGGGTTCGCCGCGCGCTTGTACGAGCGCGTGCTCCGGGCCTGGGAGCCCGACCCGCAGGTCCAGGCCTGGTACCGGAGCCGTAGCGGGATCGCCATCGCGTTCTGGCGCCGCCAGAGCATGGCTCCCGCGACGCAGAACGCCTCCGCCGAAGCTGACCAGTGAAACAACCCATCATACGACCCCAGCCCACTTGACAGGCTGCTACTGATTACGGGCGCTTGGCCGGGCTCCTGGTCTCGGCCGGGTCCCGCACGACCAGCCCGCCGAGCACCTCGTCGATCCGCCTCATCACGCCCTCATCCAGCCGAACGCCGGCTGCCTTGACGTTCTCCCGCACCTGCTCCGGCCGGGTGGCGCCCACAATCGCGGCTGACACGTTCGGGTTCTGCAGCGTCCACGCCACCGCGAGCTGCGCCATGGACAACCCCGCCTCGTCCGCGAGCGGCCGCAGTCCCCGAACGGCGGTCAGCACCGAATCGGTAAGCAGCTCCCGCATGAACCGCGCCCCCGTCGGATCGGTAGCCCGCGACGAAGCCGGCGGCTCCGCCCCAGGCGCGTACTTCCCGGTCAGCACCCCCTGCGCAATCGGCGACCAGACGATCTGCCCGAGGCCCTCCTTCTCGCAGAGCGGGACCACCTCGGCCTCGATGACCCGCCACAGCATGTTGTACTGGGGCTGGTTCGACACGATCCGGTCCAGGCCGAGGTCATCGGCGACGCGCAGCGCCGCGGCGATCTCCTCCGCGCGCCACTCCGAGACCCCGACGTACAGCACCTTGCCCGAACGGACCAGGTCGTCGAAGGCGCGCATGGTTTCCTCGACCGGCGTCTCGTGGTCGTACCTGTGCGCCTGGTACAGGTCGAGGTAGTCGGTCCGCAGGCTGCGCAGCGACGTGTGCACGCTCTCGAAGATGTGCTTACGGGACAGGCCCGAATTGTTGGGCCGGTCGCCGGTCGGCCAGTACACCTTGGTGCAGATCTCGATCGATTCACGCCGAACGCCGTCTAGTGCCCGCCCGAGAACCTCCTCGGCCCGGCCGCGGGCGTAGACGTCGGCGGTATCGAACGTGGTGATGCCCTCGTCCAGCGCGGCGCGGACGCACGCGACGGCGGACTCCTCCTCGACCTGGGACCCGTGGGTGATCCAGTTCCCGTACGCGATCTCGCTGACCTTCAGGCCGCTCTTGCCTAGGTGTCGGTATTCCATGGCCCCTAACCCTAAGCGGGTGCGAATGGTCTGGTGGAGTCGATACGGCAGTCCCGTCCAGCCGCGCGGCAACTCTTGGCGGACACGTGGTGACGCCAGTGCGCGCCGTGATGCGTGAGCGGGCCATGATGTGCCCCGCCGCGAAAAGATCCCCGCAAAACGGCAAGCAAGTCGAACGGGCGATCTAATTGATGCGGATGGGATAGGCGGGAACGGCGATGCATCCCAAAACCGGGCGAGGACCCAAGACCCTAGATCTTGTCTCCGGGGTGAACTCTCGGGACCGGGATCCGGAACCTTCGTATCTGCAGGGCGCGCATCACCGCGTACAGCGTCAGGCCCCTGGTGGACTGGCCGGGCAGCCGCTCGGCGACCAGCCGGTTCAGGGCCCGTTTGATCAGCTGGGCGTCGACGACGATGACGACGACGAGCACCAGGATCAGCGGCGAGATGAACTCCTGGGCCGCCTTGCTCCGGAAGAACAAGGCGACGACCAGCAGCAGCAGGATGTACATGTAGTACTCGCTGACCCGGCGCTTGGAATCCAAGTAGTCGCGGGCCAGCGCGCGCACGGGACCGCGGTCCTTGGGGTTAAGCGCCCACTCCTGGCCTTCCTTCATCGCCTCGTAGCGGCGGGTGCGGTCGGTGCGAGCCCTCTGCTTGTCCTCGGGGGTACGCGGCCCGGCCGGACCCCGGGGAGAACGGGAAGAAGAAGGCCTGGACCCGGTGATCGGCTGGTACCGGCCGCGCTCGGCCTCGCTGCGCTTGGGCGTGGGCCGCCCCTTGCCCGCCTCGGCAGCGGGACGAACCTTGATGTCATCTGCCGGGCCGTCCGGGCTCTGCGCGCCCGGGGAGTCCTGGGCCGTGCCGTCCGTCGCCCCGGCGCCACGGCGTCGGAACACGGGCCTAGCTTAATCCCGCCAACCTAGGGCCAGCGCAACCCACAGTGGTAGCTGGCAGCACCGGCGACCGCGTAGGGTGGAATGCGACTAGTCGCACGGGCTCGTCCGCCGTCTAGCCCGGTGCCCGGGCCGCTGAAAGCCCGGACTCCCGGCGACGCCGGCGGCGTCGATGTACATGAAGGGGACGGCCGCGCGTATGGGCGTGATGAAGCGAGTCTCACTTGTCTTCAAGGCCAAGGCCAACAAGGCCCTGGACAAGATGGAAGACCCTCGTGAGACCCTGGACTACTCCTACCAGCGGCAGCTCGAGTTGCTGACGAAGGTCCGCCGTGGGGTCGCGGACGTCGCCACGTCGCGCAAGCGCGTCGAGCTGCAGATGAACCAGCTCCAGCAGTCCGCGAACAAGCTCGAGGACCAGGCGCGCAAGGCACTGTCGATGGGCCGCGAGGACCTCGCCAGGGAGGCCCTTGCCCGCAAGTCGTCGGCACAGAGCCAGCTGAACGACCTGCAGGCGCAGTATGCCCAGCTGCAGGCCGAGGAGGAGAAGCTGACCGTCGCGTCGCAGCGGCTGCAGGCCAAGGTGGACGCCTTCCGCACGCGGAAGGAGACCATCAAGGCCACCTACACCGCGGCCGAGGCGCAGACCCGGATCAACGAGGCGTTCTCCGGCATCTCGGAAGAGATGGGCGACGTCGGCATGGCGATCCAGCGCGCCGAGGACAAGACCGCCCAGATGCAGGCCCGGGCGGGTGCGATCGACGAGCTGATGGCCTCGGGCGCGCTCGACGACCTGGGCGGCCACCGCGACGACATCCAGTCCGAGCTGGACATGATCAGCTCCGGCAGCGATGTGGAGTCGGAGCTGGCCAGGCTGAAGGGCGAGCTGACCGCGAGCCAGCGCAAGCAGATCGAGGGTTCCGGCGCCAACGGCGGGCCCCAGGCGGCCCAGGCCCAGCAGCCCCAGCAGGCCCAGCAAGCCCAGCAGCCCCAGCAGGCACAGCAGGCACAGCAGCCGGGCCCGTACGCCCCGCCCGCGCCCCAGTACACCCCGCCGCAGCAACCTCAGCAGGCCGAGCAGTACCAGCCGACCCAGGCCGGCCTGCCGGTGGCCGACCTGCCCGGCCTGGGCGGAGAGCCTCAGGACGGTGATGGCTGATGATCGTCAGAATCCTGGGCGAGGGGCAGTTCCGGGTCGACGACGACGTCGCCGCCGAGCTGAACCAGCTGGACACCGAGCTTGAGTCCGCGGTGGAGCACAGCGACGAAGACAAGTTCACCACCGCGCTCGCTAGCCTGCTCGCGCAGGTTCGCGCGCAGGGCGCACCTTTGCCCGCAGATATCCTGGAAGCGTCGGATCTGATCTTGCCGCACGAGGACTCGAGCATGGACGAGGTGCGCAAGCTGCTCACGGACGAAGGCCTCATTCCCGGCTGACTTCCGCGCCACCACCACAACCGAACCCGAACCTGGGGCCACAGCAACAGAGCAGACTTGCGGCCAGCGTTCAGCTAAGCATCAGCATCCGTCGGATAGAGTAAAGGCTAGGTAAAGCTGCTGGCCCGAGGGCGGTTACCCCGCCTGGGGCCGAACGGAGGTGGCGCCATGGCGGCGCGTACCAGGTATGCGCCTGACCGGGGGCTGACGGCGCGGATGACCGCGACGATGTTCCTGCTCGGGCTGGTGTTCGTGGCGTTCGTCGCGCTGATCGTCGGGCTCATGAGCCACTACGGCGCGTCGTCGGCCTTGATCGTGTTCGTCGCGGTGGTCGTCGGTGGCGGCTTTGCCATCGGGTCGCTGTTCTACTCGGACAAGATCGCGCTGCGGACCGCGGGTGCGGTGGAGGTCACTCCGGAGCAGGCCCCTGAGCTGCACGGCGTGGTGGACCGCCTGTGCGCGCTGGCCGACATGCCGAAGCCGCGAGTCGCGATCGCCAGGAGCCCGATCCCGAACGCCTTCGCCACCGGGCGCAGCGCCGACAAGGCGGTGCTCTGCGTGACCGACAGCCTGCTGGCCAGGCTGAACAAGGATGAGCTCGAGGGCGTCATCGCGCACGAGATGTCGCACGTGGCCCACAAGGACGTCCAGGTCATGACCATTGCCTCGTTCCTGGCCATCATCGCCGCGCTGCTCATCAGGTTCTCGTTCTACGGGGAGCTGTTCGGCGGCGGGGGCCGGGGCCGCGGGGGCAACAACAACGGCGGCGCCCTGCCCATCTTGGCCATCCTCATGCTGGTCAGCATCGTCGTCTACGCGATCAGCTTCCTGCTCATCCGCATGCTCTCCCGGTACCGTGAGCTCGCCGCGGACCGCAGCGGGGCGCTGCTCACCGGCCAGCCGAGCGCGCTGAAGAGCGCGCTGATCAAGGTCAGCGAGGGGATGAACAGGATCCCGACCAGGGACCTGCGGGCCGCCGAGCCGCTGAACGCCTTCTTCTTCGCCCCCGCGATGAAGCTGAACGCGAGGTCGAGCCTGTCCACGATCTTCTCCACCCACCCATCGCTCGAGCGCAGGCTAGAGGAACTCGACAAGGTCCAGCAGCAGCTCAGCAAGGCCGGGTAGGAAGCGAGTGGGCTTCCTCGACACCCTGCTGGGCCGGACCAAGCCGGTCCAGCCCAAGCTCGATGACCTGTTCGCGCTCCCGTCTGCGGCGATCACGCTGGAGGCGGGAGCGGGTTTCACCCCGACGGGCTCGGGCTCGGTCTGCTTCCGCCCCGTCGAGGGCCGGTCCTTCGCCGACGTGCAGAAGGACGTGACCGACCTCCTGGACATGAGCGCGGGTAAGGAAGGCGCCCTGCCCGTCGAGGTGTCCAAGGACGATTACGGGTTCACCTGGGTGGTCGACTCGCGGATGTCCAGCGAGATCGACGCGCTGGTCACCGACCTGCACGCGGTCAACTCCGCGCTGGTGGACAACGGCTTCGGCCCGCAGCTGCTGTGCACCCTGGTCGCCTTCCGCGACCCCGGGGAACGCCGCCTGGCCCTGATCTACCTGTTCAAGCGGGGCACGTTCTACCCGTTCGCCCCGCTGTCCGGCGAGAAGCGGGACAACGCGCTCGAGCTCCAGGTCAAGGGTGCGATCGGTCCCGACCTGAAGTGGGAGCAGGACCTGGGCCGCTGGTTCCCCGTCTGGGGCGCCCCCGGCCTGTAGGCCCTACTACACGGAATGCCGGCGCACCGCATATCGTTGGGATTGCACGTGGGCGGACGCCCGCGCCGCGCGCACGCGGCACCCGAGCAAAGCAGGAGCTTATTGTGACTGTTCAGCAAGAGGCCACCAAGGGGATCGTCCTGACCGATACCGCGGCCACCAAGGTGAGCACCCTGCTCGCGCAAGAGGGGCGGGACGACCTGCGGCTGCGCATCGCCGTGCAGCCCGGCGGCTGCTCCGGGCTCCGCTACCAGCTCTACTTCGACGAGCGGGAGATCGACGGCGACATCGTCAGCGAGTTCGGCAGCGTCCAGGTGGTGACCGACAAGATGAGCGCGCCGTACCTGATGGGCGCGACGATCGACTTCGTCGACACCATCGAGAAGCAGGGCTTCACGATCGACAACCCGAACGCGACCGGCTCCTGCGCCTGCGGCGACTCCTTCCACTGAGGCCGGGCACCGACGGGTAAGGTCGGTCCGTGCGCATCGCTATCACCGGGTCCATCGCGACCGACCACCTCATGACGTTCCCCGGCAAGTTCACCGACCAGCTCATCGCGGACAAGCTTGACCGCGTCTCGCTGTCCTTCCTCGTGGACGACCTGGCCATCCGGCGCGGCGGGGTAGCCGCCAACATCGCCTTCGGCCTCGGCGTCCTCGGGCTGCGCCCGCTGCTGGTCGGCGCGGTCGGCACCGATTTCGCCGAGTACCGGCACTGGCTTGAGGAGCACGGCGTGAGCACCGCGGGGGTGCGGGAGTCCATGCTGCGGCACACGGCGCGCTTTATCTGCACCACCGACGCGGACGGCAACCAGATCGGCTCGTTCTACCCGGGCGCGATGAGCGAGGACGGCGAGATCGAGATCGCGCCGCTGGCCGCGGCCCACGGCGGGATCGACCTGGTCCTGATCGGGGCCGGCGACCCGGGAGCCATGCTGACGCACACGCAGGAGTGCCGCGCGACCGGCCTGCCCTTCGTCGCCGACCCCTCGCAGCAGCTGGCCCGGATCCTCGACGACGAACAGGTCCGGGGCCTGGTCGACGGCGCGGAGTACCTGTTCGGCAACGAGTACGAGGAAGCACTGATCGAGCGGAAGTCCGGCTGGACCAGCGCGGACACCCTGGCCCGGGTCGGGGTCAGGATCACCACGCTCGGCAAGGACGGCGCGCGGGTCGAGCAGGCCGGGCAGCCGCCGGTGACCGTGCCCCCGGTGCCCGACGCCCGCCCCGTGGACCCGACCGGCTCGGGCGACGCGTTCCGCTCGGGTTTCCTCGCCGCCGTCGCCTGGGGCCTGTCCCTCGAGCGCTGCGCTCAGCTGGGCAACCTGATGGCCGTGCACGCCCTGGAGGCCACCGGCCCGCAGGAGTACGACCTGAAGCCCGGCCCGCTGACCGAGCGGTTCGCCACCGCCTACGGCGAGGCGGCGGCCGCCGAGGTCGCCGCGCACCTGCCCGCCTGATCCAAAGTCATTTTGCCCGAACGAGCATCGGTTCGGGCCTCGCGCCCGCCAGGCGTCCCTGGTATCCCGCGCCAGGTAAACTGGGGGGTAGCGCCCACTAGCGCGCCCTCGTCGTGATAGCGCCAGCCGCCGCTCCCTCCCCGGCGCAGCGCCAACTCTCGCGCCCTCCCCGACGTCGCGCCGTCCGGCGCGCCCTTGTCGTCATGCAACCGGCGTACCGTCGCCGTCGTCATAATGGCAGAGGGACATGAGAGCCCTGATCGTATTGGAAGGCACGACAGTGATGGCAAGGTTTGGGAGTTCACGGACCAGATGGGCGGCCGCGGCGCTGGCCTGCTTCGCCGCCCTGGCGTTGGCCGGCTGCGGCGGGTCGTCTTCGTCCAGTTCGCCAGGCACGTCGGCGAGTTCGGCGAGCTCCTCGAGCCCAGCCCAGGCGGCCACCACCCCGCCGGCCCCGGTTTCCTCTACGTCCTCGTCCAACACCCCGGCCGTGGTCGGCATCCCGGCCTGCCCCAACGGCTCGCTGAAGGTGACCCAGGGGCTCGGGCAGGGGTACGCGGGGGGCGTGTACGAGGTGATTGACTTCACCAACACCTCGGGCGCCACGTGCACGCTGTACGGCTATCCCGGCGTCGCGCTGGTGTCCGGGCCGCCCTACACGCAGATCGGCCTGGCGGCCAAGCGCGGGACCACCACGCCGCCCGCGGTGGTCACGCTGGCCCCGGGCGCCGTCGCCAACGCAACGCTGCAGATCGTAGACGCGCTGAACTACCCGACCGCGACGTGCGGCCCGGCCGCGGCGACGGACCTGCAGGTCTACCC
>Ga0187801_10000405_pt1 | contig 11630 bp, 9 predicted proteins | sample NC_wetland_sal_i_10_FD_132465 | JGI IMG/M metagenome (GOLD analysis project Ga0187801, IMG submission 132465) | Wetland sediment microbial communities from Neuse River Estuary, North Carolina, USA - Control_1 | ecosystem: Environmental > Aquatic > Freshwater > Wetlands > Sediment | place: USA...
GGGCTGGTGGGTTGGGGCCAAGTGCCGAGGCTGCCCGTACGGATCGAGGTCTCGAATCGGGAGCGCTCGCCGTAGGCGTGCAAGTCTTTCGGCCGAATGTCTGTAGATTCGGCCTCCAGAGTCTCGCCCCCCGCGGCCCGCACTCCCCCTACCGCCATGCCGGCCAGCATGGCCCCGTTTTTCAGGAATCGCCTCCGATCAGGCATCTTTTCCATCGTCGGTCTCCTTCCGCCTCCGGCTGCTTTGGGAATCGCGAGCCGCGCCCTGCGAACGGACTAGCTCTTCCTGACCTTCCGCGACCAAAGATCCCAGTCCTTCGGGAATTCCTGATTGCCGGCCTCAGCCAAATGCGCCTCTTCGGGGGAGAGTGTTTCGATTTTTCTGCCGCCCGCCTGGAGGTGCATTTCCGCATTGATCTTCAGGTACACGCTGCGGCCGACCGAATGCATGATGCTGTTTCCCACGGTGATTCCGCCATGTCCTCGCATGAAAGCTCCCGGCTTTTCGCCGAGTGTTTGGGCAAGGGCTTTGCCTTTTGCAGCGTCGTTGATCAGCATATTCGTCATGCCGAATGATTTGCGAATGTCAAAAGTAGGCAAGCCCGTGCCGATGAATCCCCCCATGTGATAAATCGGCAGGAGAGGTTCGTTGATGCCCCCCATCAGAACCACGGTGGGGGCGTGCGTGTGCACAACGGACTTGACGTCCGGCCTGGCCCGGTAGATCTCGGCATGAATCCAGCGCTCGCTATAGAGCTTTCTCGTGTCGCCATTCACCGGAACGCAATCGAAGTCCAATTCCACGATGTCGCTCACGGTCACCAAATCGGGGGCGAGCCAGCGTGAAATGAAAAAGTGATTCGGGTTAGCGGGGTTGCGCACGCTGATGTGTCCGTAGCCATCCACGATTCCCTGATCCTGTAGGATGTGGTTTGCGGTCACCAGGTCCTCGAGCAAAGCGTTTTTGTCCTGAGGATCGGCTTCGGCCTCGGGAGCGGGCGGAAGCGGTGCGGGTTTGGCATTCGCCTCATCCGTTGCGCCTAATAAAGCGCCCGTCAGCAAGAGGCTGGACCCGGACAGAAAACCGCGGCGGCCGAATCCGGCCTTGAGCAGATGATTTATCTCCATTGAAATCTCCTTGGAAATTGATTTGTTAGCGTCCCCATGAACGGAAACGTCCATCGCCACCCGTGCAGGGAGCGTTTCCAATTCTCGACCAACTCTCAACCAAATCTCGGAATGATTGGCAGCACATCGGATACACCGGGTAGCCATCCTGTGTCAATCATGGAATGTATCGTGTTTAACGGCTCGCAAATTTTGTTGTGCTTGTCCCCAAACGAATGAAAGTAAGCTATCCTGACAGGGTTTAACTTGAGAAAACTTTGAAACCCGACACTACGCCAGCGTTTTTCCATCGGTTCTACCGCGCTGTTCTGCGTGTTTTTCCCTGCTGCATCACACTGACGCAAGCGGTTGCGTTCAACATGTTCCTCGCCTTTTCTCCAATGATCCTCGTGGTGCTTGGCGCGGTGGCCGGATCTGCCGGCTTCCGGCAGGCGCTGCAGGGCATCATCGAGCGATTGCGCATCGTCCTTCCGCCGGGGACGCTCAGCATTCTCTACAATTTTCTTGGCCGGAACAGCCCGCAATCCTGGCAGTGGATCCTGCTGGGGCTGGGCGGAACGCTTTTGGCGGGAACGCAGATGATGAAGCTGCTGATGGAAGGGTTTCGCACCGTTTACGGCGACGAGAACCATTTGAGTACGGTCAGCAAGCATGTACGAGCGTTGCTTCTGCTCAGCGCCACAATTGTCCCGTCCATTCTCATCGTGAACCTGGTCGTTTTTGGCAGGACGGTCCGCAACAGGATGCTGCATATTTCATCCATGCCCGTGCTCATCCGGTTGACCTGGAGCGGCTTATACATCGTGGTCTCCTTGTTCATTGCCTTGGCCGTGCTTACGGTGATTTACAGGGTGGGGCGCCCCGGTCATCACGGATTGAAAGCTCACCTGCCCGGCGCACAAGTTGCCACGGTGTTGTGGTGGGTGGTCAGCATCTCGCTGGGGTTCTATCTGCGAACCGTGCCTTATAGCCTTATCTATGGCGGCTTGGCTGTCACCATCGGCCTTTTGCTCTGGATGCAACTGACGGCAACGATTGTCCTGATTGGCGCCGCGTACAACGCCGAATTGCTCGATCCCTCGAACTGACTTCCCGCCTCAATCGGAGTACACTGAATGTATTAGAGTTCGGTCACGGGAGGCAGCGATGAGCGAAATGCGCGTCGAGTGCTACGCCGGGTATCGAGCCGATGAGCGTCCTCTCCGGTTTACCTTGCGCGGGCATACCTTTGAAATTACAGATGTAGAAGACCGTTGGTATTCGCCGGGCGCGATCTATTTTCGCGTGCGAACCGAGGACGGCGATTATTTCGTTCTGCGCCATGATGAACCACAGGATGTTTGGAGCGTGGATGCTTTCCGTTCGGCCCGGGAACGATTGGATTTGCCCGAGGCCGGGCAGGTCGGGCTGAGCTGAGCGTCCAAGTCTCTGCAATCGCTCCTTTTCGGTGGGTTTTTTTGCGCGCACAGACATGCCATAGCACCACGTACTGTAAGGGCACGGCTCCATTTCAGGCCGCAACTTTTCTGTTTCCATAGGGTTAAACTGATTGCGCGAGTCGAAGGCACGTGCCTGCCGTGCCAGCCGCGCGAACTCCCGCAAGGGGGATGGGAAAATGAAGACGGTTTCTTCCCGCAAAGCTGATATGCGCACGACTCGACCGGCATCTCTCGGCGGAATGATTGCGATCTCTTTCTTGACCGCGGCCACTTTCGCGGTGCCGTATCTTCTAGCCGCAAACGATAAAAAAGACAGCACGGGGAAGACGGCGGAATCCTCAAAGGTATTGAAGGGACTCCCGGATGAGGGTCTGACCGAAGATGAAGCCATCCTGCAGGCGCTAAATCGTCTGGGTTTCGGGCCTCGTCCGGGTGATCTCGAGCGCGTTAAGGAGATGGGTCTGCAAAAATGGATCGACCGGCAGCTTCATCCGGATTCGATCAATGATTCTGCCCTCGATGCTCGCCTCGAACGTTTCCCCACGTTGAAAATGTCCTCTGCAAAACTCCTGGAAGAGTTTCCTCAGCCGGTCGTTGCTGCGCGCCGCGAGGGCATCACGATCGAGGAATACAAGAAAGAGCAACAGGACCGGATGCGGGCGGCCGTGCAGTCGTCCATGCAAGGTGACGCTCAGGGCGAGCCCGCCAGCGAGTCAATGGGCAGCACTCAAAGCAGCACGCAGAGCGACATGCAGATGGCCGATGCAATGCACATGCCGAATTTCGAAGCTGTGGACAACGATCTGAATGCGAATCCGGCGAAGGACAAGGGGCAAGGAAAAGGGCAGGGCGGCTTCAGCAACCGGATGATCAACTATGAGCAGGTTCGCCTACCGCAGCGGATTGTCGCTGAACTGTCCATGGCTAAAATGACGCGCGCCGTCTACAGCGAGCGCCAGCTGCAGGAGATGATGGTGGACTTTTGGTACAACCACTTCAATGTCTTCGCCGCCAAGGCCGCCGACCGCTGGCTCATCACGGAATATGAACGCGACGCAATACGCCCGCATGCCATGGGGAAGTTCCGCGATCTGCTCGGGGCTACGGCCAAAAGTCCCGCGATGCTGTATTACCTGGACAACTGGCTTTCGGCCGATCCGGTCGCGTGGCAAAAGCTGCAGCAGGAAATGCAAGAGCGGCGCATGATGCGGGGAGGACCATTTGGCAGGCCGCGGTTTCCGCAAGGAGGGCCTGCGCCGAATGGAAATCCAAACGATCCGGGCGCGAACGCAAAACCAAAGCAAGAGCGCGGACTGAACGAGAACTACGGCCGCGAGCTCATGGAATTGCACACGCTCGGTGTGGATGGCGGATACACGCAGGACGACGTCATCAACGTCGCCAAGGCGTTTACCGGATGGAGTATCCGGCAGCCGCGGCGCGATCCGGAATTTTTCTTCGAGGAGCGCCTCCACGACAACAGCGTGAAGACCGTACTTGGCCACAAGATTCACAACGGAGGGATGAAGGACGGGGAAGAAGTTCTCGACGTTCTGGCGCGCGATCCCCACACCGCGCGCCATATTTCGTTTGAGATGGCGCAGCGCTTCGTTTCCGACAATCCACCCGATGCGCTGGTGGACCGTATGGCGCAAACATTTTTGAAATCCGACGGCGACATCCGCGAAGTCCTGCGCACGATGATTTATTCGCCCGAGTTTTGGTCAAGGGAAGCGTATCGCGCGAAGATCAAAACGCCGTTCGAGCTTGTAGCGTCAGCTACACGAGCCGTCGGCGCGGAGGTGGAAATCCCGCTCATGCTCGTGCAATGGACGACCCGCATCGGCCAGCCTCTGTACCAGTGCGAGCCTCCGACCGGCTACTCCGACAAGGCCGATGCATGGGTAAATACAGGCGCATTGCTCAGCCGGATGAATTTCTCGCTCGCGCTCACTTCAAATCGTCTCCGCGGCGCGCAAGTGAATATCGATTCTCTATTCGGCAGTGAAACTGCGGCCGATCCGCACGCCACGCTGGACCGAGCGATTCAATTGCTACTGGGCGGCCCGGCGTCGCAGCAAACTCGCGATACGCTGGAGATGCAGCTGGACGATCCGCAGATTTTGCAGGCCACGCTCGATGACAAGGTCAAGCAGGTAAACTCGGCGATGATCGCGGGATTGGTTCTAGGATCGCCGGAGTTTCAGCGGCGATAAGTAGCATAGGCTTTAGCCTGCGGCTTTCTTACGCTCGCTCTAAGGGCTCCGAGTGTGAAGGAGAACGACGATGAAAGTTTCGCGGCGCATTTTCCTGAAAAGCGGCGGCGTGGCCATGATCGGCATGAGCACGATTCCCGCGTTCCTGCAGCGCGCGGTGGCGGCGACTCCGATGCCCAACAAGAAAAAACTGATCGTCGTCTTTCAGCGCGGGGCCGCGGACGGATTGAACATCGTCGTGCCGTTCGGCGAAGAGAACTATTACCGGATCCGGCCAACGATTGCGATTCCGCGACCGCGGAATGGCGTCGAAGGCACCGCGGTCGATCTCGACGGTTTCTTCGGCCTGCATCCGAGCCTCGCGCCCCTCGGGCCTCTGTTCCACAATGGTCAGCTCGCCATCGTTCATGCAGCCGGGTCGCCGGACATGACGCGCTCGCATTTCCACGCCCAGGATTTTATGGAGTCCGGCACGCCCGGCGTGAAATCCACGGACGACGGTTGGCTGAACCGCACCGTGAGCGGAATGAACGAGCAGGACGCCTCTCCTTTCCGCGCCGTGGCGATGGGCCCGAATCTTCCGCTCACGCTGCGCGGTGCCGCGCCTGCCATCGCTCTTGCCGACGTCAAGCAATTTCGCGTGATGAGTCAGTCCACGGCGGTCGAGGGCGGCTTTGAGGCGCTGTACGCGCAGACGGTCGACAAAGTTCTGCGCGGCACGGGGACCGAAACGTTTGAAGCGATCGACATGCTGCGCAAAGCCGACCCTTCGCGCTTTCAGCCGGAGAATGGCGCCGACTATCCGAAGAGCCGCGTCGGCCAGACGCTGCAACAAGTCGCGCAGCTTCTCAAGGCCGACATCGGCATGGAGGTCGGCTTCGTCGACACTGGTGGCTGGGACAACCACGTGAACGAAGGCGGCGCGCAGGGGCAAATGTCCAATCTGCTGCGCGACATGGGCCAAGGCCTGGCCGCGCTGCAACAGGATTTAGGCGACCGCATGGAAGACGTTGTTGTCGTCACCATGTCCGAATTCGGCCGTACCGCGCACGAAAACGGGAACCGCGGCACCGATCACGGCCACGCGAATTGCATGTTTGTGATGGGCGGCCCGGTGAAAGGCGGAAAAGTGTACGGCAAATGGCCAGGGCTCGGTCCGGGCCAGTTGAACGAAGGCCGCGACCTCGCGCTCACCACCGATTTCCGTTCCGTCCTAGGAGAAGTCATCACCGGACACCTCGGCAGCAGCAGTTTGCACTCGGTTTTCCCGGGTTTTGACAATAACCCCGCGAAATTCCCGCGCCTCTTGAAAGCGTAATTACCCCCTCGAGTGAAAAACGGCCAGGCGCTATATGCGCCCGGCCGTTTTTGTTTTTCATCAATCTTTGGTCCACATTTTGTACCAGCCACGAACTGACTAAATCGCATCGATGCGCTTCAAGATTTGATACTATGTCCCATTCGTAAGGAACATAAATCGACGCTGTTTTCATACGCTTGTGGTGCGGGTGGACCGAAGAAAAAGCTGACTCAGGGGTAGCAAAGCGACGCTGCCGGGTGGGCAGGCTTTGTCGTCTTGGGAGGAGAAATCGCAATGAACCGCTGGGTGCGCCTCATTGGCTCCGTGGTCGCGATGGCCATGATCGCGAATTTTCAGTATGCCTGGGCTTTGTTCGTGAAGCCCATGATGGGCGCGACCGGCTGGAAACTGTCCGATGTGCAATGGGGCTTCACTTTATTTATCGCGTTTGAAACCTGGGTGCAGCCGTTCGCCGGCCGCTTCATGGACCGATTCGGGCCGCGCATATTTATGACCGTGGGCGCGGTCATGTGCGGTGTCGGATGGGTGGGGATGGGCCTGACTCATAGCTTAATGGGCCTGTATGCTCTTTATTCGCTTGCGGGAATTGGCGCGGCGCTGGTTTATTGCGGTTCAACCATCGTGGGCTTGAAATGGTTTCCAGACAAACTGGGCCTGGCGTCCGGCCTCATCGCCGCGGGTTTTGGCTCCGGCGCGGCGCTCTTTGTTCCCTCTATCGCTCACATTATCCGCGTGGCGAGTTATCGGTCCGCATTCCTGTATACCGGCATCGGCCAGGGAATCATCATTTTGCTTGTTTCACAATTGATGATCAATCCGGATCCGAACGACCCGCAGATCGCGGGCAAAAAAGCAGTGAGCAGATTTAAAGTGAGAAACCAGGCGGAGCAATTCACCTCGGCCGAGATGCTGTGCACCCCGCAATTTTATATGCTCTACGCGATGATGCTGATGATGGGCATCGGCGGGCTCATGGTCACGGCGCAGGTGGGCTCCGTGGCGGATACGTTGGGAATCAGCAAAGCAGTCTTTACGCTGGCTATTTTCGTTAATTCTCTAGCCAATGGCTCGGGCAGGATTTTCTGGGGCTGGGTATCAGACCACGCCGGCCGCGAGCGGACGATGATCATCGCGTTTTTGATTCAGGCAGCGGCCCTCGTTAGTGTTCTGCGTCTTGGACGTAACTCTCCCATCTGGTTTGTGGGGCTTTTGGCGACGGTGCTGTTCACTTGGGGCGAAATCTATTCGCTCTTCCCGGCGGCAATGGCGGATTTTTTTGGAATTCGCAACTCGGGTTCCAACTATGCGTTCATTTACAGTTCCAAAGGGGTGGCGTCGATCCTGGCTGGGGGACTCGCGGCACTGCTCTTTGAGAGGACAGGTTCCTGGACCGTCGTGTTTTATGGGAGCGCGGCGCTCGCTTTCGTCACCGCAATCATGGCCGCCTGGCTCATCTCCGTGCCGCAGCCGACCAAACTGAAGGCGGCAGCGCCGGCCGCGGCGCCCGTCAAGAGTATGGAACCGTAGAGATTCCCGGCGATCGGGCGCAAAGTCCAGGTCATCCTGCGATTTTTTTCATCGGGGCCCGTTTCTGGTAACATTGTTGCCGCACGCCTTTCTGCATTTTCCAACTACCCGGAGGTAGGTCCAAATGGCAAGCCCAATGGTTGAGATTCAGATCACTGCGCCGGTTTCCGACGCCCACAAATCCGTGCTGAGTACCGAAGCCGTGGCATTTCTTAAGAAGCTTTCTTCAACATTTGAGGGGCGAAGGCAGCAGTGCCTCGCGCAGCGGCACGAGCGGCAAGCGAGGATCAACCGCGGAGAATTGCCCGATTTCCTGCCCGAAACGGCGAGCGTGCGCAAGGCGGAATGGTCCGTCGCTTCAATCCCTAAGGATTTGCTGGACCGGCGCGTTGAAATTACCGGGCCCGTGGACCGGAAGATGATTATCAACGCGCTCAATTGCGGTGCGGAAGTGTTCATGGCCGATTTCGAGGACTCGAATTCTCCCACCTGGAGCAACAATCTGGACGGCCACATCAATCTACGCGACGCGGTCAACCGCACGATCACTTTCGTCAGCCCGGAAGGGAAGAGCTATAAGCTCAACGAGAAGACGGCGACGTTGCTGGTTCGTCCGCGCGGTTGGCACCTGGATGAAAAGCATTTTCTGGTGGATGGCAAGCCGATCTCCGGCGCCCTGTTCGATTTTGGACTGTTTTTCTTCCACAACGCCAAGAATTTGATCGCGCGCGGAACCGGCCCCTACTTCTATCTGCCCAAGCTGGAGAGCCATCTGGAAGCGCGTTTGTGGAACGACGTCTTCAATTTCTCCCAGGACTATATCGGAATTCCTCGCGGGACTGTTCGCGCCACGGTGCTGATCGAAACGATCCTGGCGGCGTTTGAGATGGACGAAATCCTTTATGAGTTGCGGGAACACTCCTCCGGCCTCAACTGCGGACGCTGGGATTACATTTTCAGCTTCATCAAGAAATTCAACAGCCGTCCCGACTTCATCCTTCCGAATCGCGCGGAAGTCACCATGACGCAGCATTTTCTCGCCTCCTACGTGGAGCTGCTGATTCATACCTGCCACCGCAGGGGCGCTCACGCCATGGGCGGAATGGCGGCGCAGATTCCCATCAAGAACGATCCTGTCGCGAATGAGAAGGCGCTGGCGAAAGTGCGCGAAGACAAGCTGCGAGAAGTGAAGGCGGGGCATGACGGCACCTGGGTCGCGCATCCCGGTCTCGTATCCGTCGCAAAGGATATTTTTAACGAGTACATGAAGGGGCCAAACCAGATCAACCTCAAGCGCGACGTGGTGAACATCACCGCCAAGGACCTTCTCGCAATCCCCCAGGGAACGATCACGATGGAAGGCCTGAAGTGGAATATCGATGTGGGATTGCAGTACCTCGCCTCGTGGCTCGATGGAAATGGATGCGTTCCCATTTACAATCTGATGGAAGACGCCGCTACCGCTGAGATCTCGCGCACACAGGTCTGGCAATGGGTGAAGCACGGCGCCAAGCTGCAAACCGGAGAAAAAGTGACGGCGCAGATGGTCCGCGAGGCGACAGCGGCCGTGCTCGAAAAAATGAAAACGCAGATTGGCGCCGATAAATTCAACGCGGGAAAACTTCCGCCGGCGGGCAAGATACTAGTGGAACTCATGACCAGCCCCGATTTCCATGAGTTCCTTACGACGGACGCCTACGCGTATCTAGCGTAGACCGCCGGCTAACAAACCACAGGAAAATTGATGAACCTGTAAATCCGAGGTCGCCGCGGCGACCTCGGATACAAAGTCTCCTGCCGCATTGCGAAACCTGCAATCCTGCTAAAACTCATTCGCATTTTCAGGGGCAAATGCCCTGTGTGCAGCCGCGCTTGTGTTCGTCCGGAATATCCTCAAATCGCGCTGGAACGAATCCATTGCGATTGGGCATTTTGACCTTAGGCAATGTCTTCTGGTCGAGCACATCGCCTTCCTGAATGATGCCGCTCTTGAAAAGAATGAACGCCGTCAGCGCATAGACCTCGTTCGGGGTGAGGGTTCCACTCTGGTCTCTGGGCATCGCGCGGTGGATGAAGTCATACACCGAAGTCGCATAGGGCCAGTAGCCTCCGACAGTTCTGACGGGCTTAAGTGTGGTGAGTGTTTCGGTGTCGGCGATGCCTCCCACCACGCGCGGGCCAATCTTGCCTCCTTCTCCTTGAGCGCCGTGGCACACGGCGCACTTGGCGGCGAAAATCGGCGCGCCGTCCTTTGCGGTTCCTTGTCCCGCGGGCAAGCCCTTGCCGTCAGGCCCTATGGAAATGTCCCAGGCCTGAATTTCCTCTTTCGTTGGAGTTCTGCCCACGTTTGAATAGGACGGGGTTTGCGCCAGTGCCACGTTCGCTGCCAGCAAGAAGATCGCGCCACTGAACAATTTAGACAAGCGCATTTTGTACGCTCCCATCCGCGTTCACTTTCCAGGGCTGAATGGCGTTGAAATCTCCCACGACCTGTTGCGTTTTCAGAAGAAAGTCGATGTCGGCGTTCCAGAGTTTGGCGACCTGGGCGATGGTCGGTTGGACGGTACTCTGATCATCCGTGCAACGGGAAAGCAGGATCGTCTCCTTACCATCCCAAGTCCATGGGCTCGAGAACCGGGTGTGCGCCTTCCGCGCGATGGGATCGTGGAGCTGCGCGTCCTTCCAGGTGCGGCCGCCATCGGTCGAGACTTCGACACGCTTGACGGCGCCTGCGCCGGACCATGCCAGGCCTGTGATCTCATGGAAGCCAGGGCCAGGCATTTTGTAGCCGCCGGCAGGCCGCGTTATTACGGATTTCGGTCCGAGTTCAAATTCGAACCAACGCGATTTGCCGTCGAGCCTCATGCTGGGGTAGCGGCTTGTTTCCATCATGGCCATGTAAGGCTCGTCCACCAGATCAATGCGCCTCAGCCATTTGACGTTGTTGATTCCTTGCCAGCCGGGAACAATCAGGCGCAATGGGAAGCCCTGTTCAGGACGCACAGGCTCGCCGTTTTGTCCGTAGGCCACCAGCGCATCGTCCCAGGCCTTGCCTATCGGGATGCTCTTGGAGTGTTTGGGCTCATCGGCGCCTTCCGCGATGATCCACGTCGCGGTTTTTTGCACTCCGGCTTCTTTGAGCAGCGTGGACAGCAGAACTCCGGTCCACTGGCTGCAGCTGGTGAATCCGTGCGTTTCCTGCGGCGTCGCGTTTGCCGCAATTCGCGCATCACCGCCGGGGCCTCTCGGAGAGCTATTGCCGTGGCACTCGACGAAATGAAACCGGGTTACGAAGGGCAGGCGCTTTATTTCGTCCACGGAAAAAATCAAGGGGCGATCGACCATGCCGTGAATGAGCAGGTGATGTTCCTTTGGGTCGATGTCGGGTGGCTCGAAACCGTGAGAGATGGTGAAGTGGAGTGATGATGGCGTGATCATTCCCACCGAGTCCTGAAGGGGAGTCCTGAGGCCGAACGCCACTGGCTCATCTTTCAATCGGCGCTCTGGATTGTTGATGCTGCCATTCCGCACGGCAGTCACGTAATGGGAACGCTCGCCGTAGAGGTGTAATTCGTCAACTTTTTCCAGGGCCGGTTCGGCCGCAGCTGGAAGCGCGCTCGCCGACGCTCCGACGGCCAACCCTGCCAGCGCTGCGCCATTTTTGAGGAATCGTCTTCGATCCGTTTGCTTCGGGTTCATATGGCCCTCCTGTCAGAATTGATGGGATGGTATCACACAGAGCGTTCCGTGGAACGCGCTGTGCACATCAGGGACAGTGCCCGAGCTTGCAGCCTCGCTTCTTCCAATCGTGAATTTCGTCCAGATTCTGGGGGATGAATCCGTCGCGATTGGGCATTTTGATTTTGGGTAAAGATTTTGCGTCGATTACGTCCTCTTCTTTGATGATTTCATCCCGAAAGAGGATGAACGCGGTGAGGGAATACACTTCGTCGTTCTTCAGCGATCCCTCCTGATAGCGCGGCATGGCCCTTCGGATGTA
>Ga0187801_10000407_pt1 | contig 11613 bp, 10 predicted proteins | sample NC_wetland_sal_i_10_FD_132465 | JGI IMG/M metagenome (GOLD analysis project Ga0187801, IMG submission 132465) | Wetland sediment microbial communities from Neuse River Estuary, North Carolina, USA - Control_1 | ecosystem: Environmental > Aquatic > Freshwater > Wetlands > Sediment | place: USA...
CCGTCCGGCGACCTGGTCCCCTCCGGGTAGATACCGAACAGCTTCCCCTCGAGCAGCAGGGCCAGCGCCGCCTCCAGCGTCTCCTGCGCCGCCCGCGGCCCTTCCCGGTCCATCCGCAACTGGTTCGTGGACTTCAGGTAGGCGGCCCACAGGCGCGCCGCCGGGCCGGACGCGGTGAAGTACTCGGCCTTGGCCGAGAACGTGACCGGGCGGTCAACCATCAGCGGCAGGAAGACCGAGTCGACCACCGACAGGTGGTTGGCCGCCAGGATCGCCCCGCCCGAGGCGGGGATGTTCTGCGCCCCGGTCACCCTCGGACGCCAGATCGTGTGCAGGAACGGGCCTGCGACGATGCGCGATAGCTGGTACTGCACGCGTTTCTTTCTGCGTCGGGGGGCGACGATCATGGTACGCGGCGGGTCCTGTTTGGGCGGGGATCCTTCGGCCATAATTGGGCTGATCGTTGTCCAATGGGTACGAAGCGTTCCGGGGGCCCGATGAGCGTCATGGTTGAACGAGACGCCCTCAAGGAGTTCCAACGGTCCACCTGGCGGAGCCCGGCGCAACTGGCGACGACGGCTACCGGGCTGGCGGCCGGCTGGATCCTCACCGACCGGGCGATCGCCGTGTCCTGGGCGCTCGGCGCGGTCTCCTCGCTCGTCATCGCGGTTTTCACGGTCCGGGCCTTCATCATCTTCCACGACTGCGGCCATGGGTCGTTCAGCCGCTCACGCCGGCTGAACACCCTGGTAGGCAGCGTCATCGGGGTTATCGTCTTCACCCCGTACGCCCACTGGACCAAGGCGCACAGAAGGCACCATGCCACGACAGGTGACCTCGACCGGAGAGGATCCGGTGACGTTTGGACGATGACGACCGACGAGTACCGGGCCGCCTCCCCTGGCAGGCGCCTGTATTACCGGATCTACCATCATCCTTTCTTCCTCATGACGATCGGCCCATTGATCAAGTTCGTCATAGTGGAGCGCCTCATCCTGGACCCGAGATTGACAGGCCGACGGCTCCGGATATCGGTCTACCTGACGAATCTGGCGATCGTCGGCTACGCCGTCCTCATGTCGGCCTGGATGGGGCCGTCCAGATATCTAGCTGTCCAGCTCATGGTCCTGACCTTCGGGGGGATCCCGGCCGTTTACCTTTTCTACGTGCAGCATCGTTTTCCCGGTACCTATTGGCGACGGCACGCCGAGTGGGACTACGTGGAAGCGTCGCTCGCGAGCAGTTCCCGGGTCGCGCTGCCTCGGTTCCTCCAGTGGGTCACCGGCAATATCGGCTTCCACCACATCCACCACCTGGCGCCCCGCATCCCGAACTACCTCCTGCCGCACGCCCAAGCCGCCTGCCCGCAGTTGCAGCCGGGCGCTACCCTGACCCTGAGGTCGAGCGCCGGGGTGCTGCGGACAAACCTCTGGGATGAGGCGGCCGGCCGCTTCGTCACGTTCGCGGAGGCCGGCTTCTGAACCCGAAGACGAAACCAAGCGAGCGCCTTCTCGCCGGGCTCGGCATTCGCGGCGACGAGGTAACCCGTCTTCGGACGGTGCTGGTTGGTTCCTTTCTGCTGGGGCTTTGCCTCGTCCTGTACTACTCAGCCGCCAACGCCATCTTCCTGACGCGCTCCGGCATCCAGAAACTGCCCTACGTCTACATCGTCAACGGCTTCCTGGTCATTGCTTTCGGTATCGGGCTGGCCTTCCTGGGTCGGCGCGTCACGTTCCGGACTCAGGCGTTGACCCTCAACTTCGTGCTGGCCGCCACGATCTTGCTTTTGTGGGCCGGGATCAAGACGACCTGGACCGGGAACCACGTCGTCATTTTCCTGCTGATGGCGTGGTTCCGCCTGCTCTTCATCTACACCACGCTCAGCCTGTGGGAACTCGTTTCCCGCCTGTTCGATATACGCCAGGGCAAGCGGCTGTTGCCCCTGGTCGGGCTCGGGGTGATGCTGGCCTCGGTCGTCGGCGGTCTGCTCATCCCGGTCATCGTGGCCGCCACCGGCACCGTCAACCTGCTGCTGCTGTCGGCCGTGTTCCTCGGTCTGTACTCCCTTTCCCTGTCCCGCATCCTCCGGGACGTCAACGAAACGCGTCAGGAAACGAAGCGGAACCGGCGCGAGGGCCTCACGCCCCTGGTCCAAGACCGGTACATCCGGGCCATCTTCAGCCTGAAGACCTTCACCGTGCTGACGGCGTACCTGATCGAGTACGTCTTTTACGAGCAGGCCGCCCGGCACTTCCCGACCCAGCAGTCCCTGGCCGGGTTCTTCGGCACCTTCACCGCCGGGATGACGCTCACGATGATCCTGGTCGCCGCCCTGCTGGCCGGGCGGCTGATCGCGCGCCTGGGAGTACGAGGCACTCTGTTCATCATGCCGCTGGCCATGACGGCCACGTCGTTGGCGGCGACCGCCTACGGCGGCCTGATCGGCGTGGGTATCGCGTTCTTCGTCCTGGTCGCGGTCACCATGTTGGCGAACCAGGTGCTGGACAAGGCGGTAGACACCCCGGCGTTCGTCCTGCTGTTCCAGCCGATACCCCGGGAGCGCCGGCTGCCCGCGCGCGTAGCCACCGAGGGCTGGCTCGGCTCGGTGGCCTTGATCCTCAGCGGTGTGCTCCTGCTGTTGCTGACGTCGCTGCACCCGGCCAACGTCGTGCCCTTCGTCGCCCTCGTGGTCGTAGTGTCGGTCGCTTACCTGCTGCTCACCCGGACGGCCACCGCACGGTACGCGACGGCCCTGCGGCGCGCCACGCACCGCGGCTTCGCCGTCGCGGCAGCACCGTCGGCCAACGGGTCCTCCGACGGGGTCGACGCCCTGCTCAGCCGGCTTGCTCCGGGCGCCTCCTACCTCGACCAGGAGCAGGCGCGGGCAGAGTTGCGCGCCAGCACCCCCCTGCTGGGCGACGAGCGGCTCGGCGCGGCCGTACAGGTCCAGGTCCAAAGTGCCCGCTCGCTCCTGGCCGCCGAGCGCGACCTGTCCGGCACCTGGCCCTTGCTGGCGCAGTGCCTGCACGAGGAGCTAGCCCGGGTCCAGGCGAACCTGTTTTCGCTGCTCTGCTGCTCGCGCGATGCCTCCGGTGTCCCCCTGGGGGCCACCCTGCTCGATGCCGAAGCGCGCATCGCCAACGGAGTAGCCGACGACCGGGCCAACGCGATCGAGTTGCTCGACGTCACGCTGCCGAGCTCGCTGAAGCTCCCGGTGGTGGCGCTGGCGGAGGACCAAGGGCCGCTCCAGACGCTGCGCAGGCTAGGCGCGGACCTCGTGCCCACCCCCATGACGGCCGAGGAACGCCTGGCGTTGATGGGAAATGACGCATCGCTCGGCAGCTGGACGCTGAGCCTGGTCCGCCTGGGCCTGGCCACAGCCAACGGCCACCCCCAAAGCAACGACAAGAAGGCGCCCGGCATGTCAGACCTCGGCTCACCCGGTACCTACCCGCCAGAAGTCACCTCGGTCGTATGGCTGCGGACGATCGACATATTCGGGCGCGTGCCCTACCAGGTCCTGTCGGAGCTGTCGGACAGGTTGAGGCCGTATTCGGTGTCCGCCGGGGTGCGCGTCGTGACGGAGGGCGAAGAGGGCGATGAGCTGTACATCGTGCGGGCCGGGGCGGCCGCGGTCCAGCGCGGTGATCGCGTCGTGGCGCAGCTAGGCCCGGGCTCGCTGTTCGGGGAACTGGCTGTGCTCGACCCCGCGCCGCGCTCGGCCGACGTGGTGGCCACGGTTGATTCGGACCTTCTCATCCTCGACCGGACGACCCTGCTGGACCTCATGGCGCGGCGGCCCGAGGTGGCGGCCGACATCATCACCATGCTCGTACGCCGGCTCCGGACCGGCACCTACGAGGCCTGAGCCTGGACTTTTTCTCCGATTTTCTCGCCTAGCCGGACCTTAGTCTCGATTTGCTTCCGGGAATACTCCATGATATCGGAGTCGATTGTAACGGCGCCGGGCTTCAGCAAGTAGAGTATGGCCGATCCGCCGAGGCTGAAGTAGCCCTTTTCCTGGCCGCGCCGGCAACTGGTTACGTCATGATTATTGATCTTTCCGACCAGGATCGCTCCCACCTCAACAGTAACGACGGTGCCGAAGTTGGCGGTCTCGATAACCGAGTACTCGCGGTGGTTCTCGGTGAAGGTTTTATAGCGTTTCGAGGAAATGGGCTGGACGGAGTGCAGCACTCCGTTGATGGAGTGTGTCCTGATAACTTCCCCGTCATCCGCAAAACAATAGCGGTGGTAATCTTCCGTGCCAAGGCGGAATACCAGGCAGGTACCTTCGTTATACGCGGCAGCCAGATCGGGATCTCGGAGCAGCTCAGTTATCGTGTAGGAGCTTTGCTTGACCGGAATGCGGCCATCGCCGGTGACCGAGTACGCTAGCAGCCTGGAATCGGCCACGGCGATCAGGACCTCCGGGTGGTCGGCTACCGGACGCTTGGCCGGGTCGATCTTACGGGTCACGAAGCTGTCGTAGGACGTGTAGCTCTGCTCCGGGTAGTCGCTCATGTCTATACCGTACCGGTCGACGAGCGGCTGGATCTTTCTTACTGAAGACGGCCTCTTGTCCAGGATAGCGTTCAGGCCCGAATACCACCGACGAGCGAAAATAGCGCCGAGCAGAAGCCTGCCAAACGCCGTCTCGTAAAGAAGGTGGAGTCTTCTTTCGCCGTACTGCGGTTCGTCGTAGACAGCTCCCCGCTTACGGTCGTATACTTTGACACTCATTGTGCTGATATCCGGGACGATGAGTAGGAATACAGTGATTGCGCTAACTCTAGACTAACTTCGATCTTTCGCGTTTGTGATGGGGGCCGACATCATCACCATGCTCGTACGCCGGGTGCGCGCAGGCACCCCCTGGGCCTGAGGTGTCCGTCTCCGACACCGATGCCCCGCAGGCCGCCGCGGCTGAGGTCCTGGCCGCGATCGACGCGAGGGTACGGAGGGTTCTGTACCAACTGCACCAGGCCATCGCCGTATTCGCGGGCGGCGAGGCCGGCCGCGTCCCCGCCGGGTCGACAGACGGCGCGGTCCTGACCGCTCATGACCTGGACCGGGCTATCGATTCCTGGCCGCGGCTCGTGCCGGCCGATCACGAGATCAGGGCGGCGCTCCTGCACACGGTCGTGCGGCGGTCGGGGCTGTCGTCCACCATGTTCCCGGCCGTCGCCGCGGCCCTCGGAGCCGACGACCGGCAGGTGGCTGAGGCGTTCCGCGCCAGGTACGGCACCGACCTCACGCAGGCCATGGCCGAGGTGCCGGTGCTGCCGCCCAGACGCGACTTCGGCCCCGGTACGGCGCTGGACGCTCAGCGCTGGCTGGACCTCGAGCGGTCGTTCACCCGGGTCACCGTGGAGGCCGGCGAGGTCCTGTTCCGGGAGGGGGACGTCGGGGACAGCCTGTACGCCATCGTGACCGGTCGGGTCAGGATGCTGGTCGGTGAGCCGGGCGCCGAGCGGGCCATCCGCGACCTAGGCCCGGGTGAGCTGATCGGGGAAATGGCGCTGCTGACCGGTGATCCCCGGACGGCCACCGTCGTCGCCGTGCGCGACACGGAGCTTTACCGGCTCACCGCGGAGAGCGTCGAACGGTACCTGTTCAGTGACGTGTCGGTCATGCGCCGGATCATGACGACGCTGGCCCGTCGTCTGGCCCGGGCCCCATCCGCTGCGGCGGCAGCGCAAGCGTCCGTGAGCAGCATCGCCCTGGTGGCAGCCGGGGATATCCCGCTGCCCGAGGTCGCCCGCTTCGGTGAGGTCCTGGGGGCCTTCTTGTCCGGGCATCTGCGGGTGGCGGTGCTGAGCCCCCGCGCCGTGGAGGCGGCCCTGGGGACGGGCGCCACCGCCGACTCCGACGGCGCGGAAGCCGCGGGGCTCGCCGGCTGGCTGCGCGATCAGGAGGACCGTCATGACCTCGTGCTGTATGCCCCTGCGCCGGGGCCGGAAGCCCCGTCCCGGGATTCCGGGGATCCCGGCTTCTGGGACCGGTTGTGCGTGCGGGAGGCGGACGTGGTGCTCCTGGTCGGCCACGCCGGCGCCAGCCCGCGGCTCGGGCGCGCGGAGCAGCGCCTGCTCGCCGGCAGCGTGGCGCGGAAGGCCCGCAGGGAGTTGGTGCTGCTGCACGATGACCTGCGGCCGGGCACCTGGCAGACGGGGCAATGGCTCAGCCGCCGTCAGCTCGGCCGGGCTCATCACGTCGTCCCGGATGAACGCGGGCACCTCGGGCGCCTGGCCCGGTTCCTGCTCGACGTCCCGGTCGGCCTCGTCCTGAGCGGAGGTGGCGTACGGGGTTTCGCTCACGCCGGGGTGCTGAGGGCGTTGCACGAACACGGCGTCCCGGTCGATGTGATCTGCGCGACCAGCGCCGGCGCCCTGGTCGGCGGACAGTTCGCCATGGGCTGGACTCCCGGGCAGGTCGAGCGGCGTAACACGCGGCTCTTCGGCGTACCCCGGCGGCGGCTGTTGGACTACACCATCCCCACGACGTCGATCATCGGTGCCGTCCAGCTCAACCGGGTCCTCAACGTGATCTTCGGGGACCGCACCGTCGAGGACCTGTGGATCCCGTTCCTGTGCACGATCACCGACCTGACCGCGGCGGAACTGGTGGTTCGCGACGCCGGATCCCTGCGCGACGCGGTCCGGGCCAGCTGCTCGCTCCCGGTCCTGCTCCCTCCCGTGGTGGGGCCGGACGGGCACCTGCTGGCCGATGGCGGCGTGCTCAACAACCTCCCCGTGCTGCCGTTGGTCAACCGCACGGCGCTCGGCGCGCTCATCCTCGTCAACGTCACGGCGCCCTTCTACACCGCCGACGAACCGTACGACTACTCGGACAGCCTCCCGCTCGGTCGGGTCCTGCGCAGCCGCCTGAACCCGCTGGGCTCCCCGCTCGTGGCCCCCGGCATCGGGCAGGTGCTGCTACGGGTCATGGAAATCGGCTCGAAGAGCCTCGAGTCCGGACAGATAGCGCGCGCGGACGTGTACATCCGTCCGCACTTCGATTCGTCGTCCTATACCGACACCACGCAGCTCCCGGCGGTCATCAAGGCCGGATACGAAGCGGCCCGCGAGGCCCTGTCCGCCTGGGACAGCTCGGGCATCCCGTTCCGGTGAGGACCAAATGGCTGGAGTGCGGGATCTGGGCCGCCCTCACCTTCGTGGATCTCGGCGTAGACATCGGTTTCGTCATCGTGGTCATTTACCGCGCATCCCGGGGAACGCTCGGGATGTGGGAACCGCCGACGAGCACCATCGTGGCGCTGACCGTTCTGCTAATCGTCGGTGCTTACGCCGTGCGCCTCACTAATCCGCGCCGCCGCCCGGCCGCCGGATCCCCGGACCCTGGTCAGCAGTTCGCGGGCGAGCACCAGGATCAGCATCGTGGAGAAGACCACGAAGGGAGCGGCCCACGGGAGGACGGCGGTAAAGACGACGGCGAGTAGGAAGGCCCGGCCGCGCCACGACCGGACGATACGTTCCGGGGTGAAAAAGGCGCCCTTTTCCACCCGTATCTTCGAGAGCATGAGGAACGACAGCACCGCCATCAAGGCGAAGACAAGCCACGGGTACGGATAGTGGTGCCAGACCCGGGAGCTGAGCAAGACGAAGCCGACGAGGATATCGGCCGCCGGCGGTGAGGGCAGCCCGATGAAATAGAGCCGGTCGCGCGCCTCCGTAGCCTGGAAGTAGGCGAGGCGGGCCAGCACGGCCACCGTCCAGCCAGCGGAGATCAGGCCGCCCGCGGCCCAGCCCTTGAAGTACACGGCGTAAACCAGGACGCCGGGCGCCACCCCGACCGTGACGGCGTCGGAGAGCGTGTCCAGGTATTTGCCAAAGGGACTCGTGGCGTGCAACAGCCGGGCGGCCAGGCCGTCGAAGGTGTCGACGACGCTGGCGAACACGATCAGGTAGGCGCTGGCCGCAAATTGCCCCCGGAACGCGTTCTGGATGGCCAGCATGCCCAGGACCAGGCTCGCCATGGTTATGGCATTGGGGGCGGCATAGCGGAGCCGGTTCACCGCGGCCAGCCTACCGGTCCGCGCCCGGGACCCCGAGGGCAGATTCCCCCAGTAACCTGGGCTGGTGAAGGCCGGCGAAGCCTTGGTCCTTACCGCAGACCCGCGTGAGGCGGCGAGCCGGGCCGTCGGACAGGCCCTGGCGTCGCTGGCGGGTCAGCCCCCCTCGTTCGCGGTGCTATTCGCCTCGGCCCATTTCTTCTCCTCGGCCGAGGCGCTCCTGGCCGCGGTCGGCGAGGAAACCGGCCCGCTCCCGCTCATCGGGTGCGTATCCGAGGGCGTGGCGGGCGGCGCCCGCGAGGTCGAGTCCGGGCCCGCGGTTTCGCTGTGGCTCGCGGCCGACCTCGGCCCGGTCGAGACCTTCGCCATGGAGTTCGTCCGGACGTCAGACGGGGGCGCCTTCGGCGGCTTCCGGTTCGGGGAAGACCCGGCGGGCATGCACCTGATGATCTGCGACCCATTCACGTTCCCGGCCGGTGACCTGCTGGCGCACCTGAACGAGCACGTACCAGGGGCCCTGGTCATGGGCGGGATGGCCAGCGGCGGGCTGCAGCAGCAGCAGAGCCGGCTGTTCCTGGACGGCCGGGTGCTCTCGCACGGCGCGGTCGGTGCTCACCTGCCGGGAGCCGAGGTCCATCCCCTGGTGGCGCAGGGCTGCCGTCCGGTCGGTAACCCCTTCACCACCACCCGCGCCGACGGCAACCTGATCTTCGAGCTCGGCGGGCGCTCGCCCCTGTCGCGCCTGCGCGAGCTGGCCACGGGGCTGCCCGACCGGGAGCGGGAACTGCTCGCCCGGGGCGCGCACGTGGGGATCGTCATCGACGAGTACCGGGCCGAGCCGGGCCAGGGCGACTTCCTGATCCGCGGCATCATCGGCGCCGACCCCGAATCGGGCGCGCTGGCGGTCGGCGAGGAGGTGGAGGTCGGCCAGACCGTGCAGTTCCACGTCCGCGACGCCCGGTCGGCGGATGAGGATCTCCGGCGGACCCTGGATCGGGAGTGCGCCGCCCTCGGCGACCGACGCGCGGCCGGGGCCCTGCTGTTCACCTGCAACGGCCGTGGGTCGCGGATGTTCGACGAGCCGGACCACGACGCCGGGCTGATCGCCGAGGTGCTGGGCGCTATCCCGGTGGCCGGGTTCTTCTGCGGCGGTGAGCTCGGGCCGGTCGGCGGGCAGAACTTCCTGCACACCTTCACCGCGTCGATCGCGGTGTTCCCGGAAACTACCTGACGACCTGCTAGCCGGGCTGGGCGGCGAGTTCGCGGACCTGCCGCATCCCCTTGGCGTTCCGCGCCAGGGCCATGGGCGTCCAGATCAGCCCGAACGGGATGCCCCACCAGCCCAGCAGCAGGTTATGCGTTTGCGCGGAACGGGCGGCGGCCTCGAGTTGCTCCAGGGTCCCGGTGTAGACGGTGTGTCTTTGCTGGGTCATGAGGATGAAGCTGCTCACCTTCGTGAGCCTGACCCGGTACAGTCGCGCGTTTCCCGACGAGGCCGGCGGTGGCGGCGCACCGTAACCGTAGCCAGCCCCCTGCGAATCGCTCATGGGTCCTCCGCAATGCGTGGCCGATTAGGAGAACATCCAATCGCACCCACGGCCACCGGGCCAAGGGGCGTGACCATCCGCATCCGTTGCTGCCACGGTGAGCGACGGAGCGTACCCGGATCGCCTGCCTCACCGCACACAGAGGACGTGCGGAGTACCGCCCGGCACGGGGCAAGAATCCCCCATAAGGGGCATAGTGCATGGCCGATTCCCGAATACCCACTATTCATCATCTTACGGAAAGCCCGTAATTCACCGTTTCCCGGTAAGTAATCTGGCCTCAGGCTGGTTCGCCCCGCGAACGGCAGCGGGGACGCGCAGCGACGTGACCTATCCCTGGGGGACACGATGACTGATCGATCATTAGGCGAAGGCCTGCCCGCCGACTGGCACCGCGCCCGTTCCGCCGCCCGCGAGCCGCACTTCTACGGTGCCGACACCTTCTGGGCCAAGACCGCGACCGCCAACGGCACAACCACCACGAACGGCACAGCGAGCGCCAACGGCACGCCGACCACCGCGCCCGCCCACGGCACCGCGACCGCCCACGGCACCGCGACCGCCCACGGCCCGGTGAGCGCCCACGGCACGGTCGGGCGCGCGGTGCGCCCCAAGGACGCGGACACGACGGGATTCCTCGGAGCGCTATTCGACTTCGGATTCACGTCCTTCGTGACACCCAAAATCATAAAAGTGCTCTACGTGCTCGTAACGATAGGCACGATAGTGAGCGCTCTCGCATTTACTATCGTCGTATTCAAGGCGAGCGTGGCATTCGGCGTCGTGGCGCTGGTCTTCGGGGACCCGCTGATCATCCTGGTCATCATGGCGGTATTCCGCATGTTCGTGGAATTTTTCGTCGTCATCTTCCGGGCCGCCGAGGACATCCGGGCGCTGCGGGAAGGCGGCGGGACCGGCTGAGGGCGGGCCCGTCCGGGGCCGTCAGTAACGCCGTACAGTGTCGTCATGACGACTTGTGGTTTTCGCGCCAGGGGTTGTCGCCCAGATATGTCCGACGGGACTGGACTCCCCCCCACAAGTGTCCTACGGTGCTGTCATGGCGTCGGGTGAGACGACGGTGACTCAGACGGGCCGCGGACGGTGAACGGGCCTGGGGGGCCTGACCAGGACGGTGCGGAGGTTTACCGTCTGTTCGAGTTGCGCTCCGATCCGACGAGGGCCCTGGCCGGGCAGGCCGATGCCGTCGCCGCGGCGTGTCACGCCATGGCCGTACGCTTCCACCGGGGCGGCAAGCTCGTGGTGTTCGGCGCCGGCGGGTCGAGCACCGACGCGCAGCACGTCGCGGTGGAGTTCGTGCACCCGGTGATCGTCGGTAAGCGCGCGCTGCCGGCCATCTCGCTGACCACCGACGTGGCCACGGTCACCGGGATCGCGGAGCGGGACGGCGTGGCCGCCATCTTCGCGCACCAGATCCGCTTCCTGGCCGGTCCGGCCGACATCGCCCTCGGGATTTCCGACGACGGCAACAGCGTCAGCGTGCAGGCCGGGCTCGAGGCGGCCGCCGCTCTGGGGCTGCTGACGATCGCCCTGGTCGGCGGGGACGGCGGGCGGATCGCGGCCAGCGGCGCGGTCGACCACCTGCTGCTGGCGCCCTCGGCCGATCCCCGCGTGGTCAAGGAGATGCACGTCACCACCTACCACGTGCTGTGGGAGCTGGTGCACGTGTTCTTCGAGCAGCCCGGCGTGCTCGCCCCGGGGGTGGTCGCATGAGCGAATGCTCGGACCAGACCTGCATCACCTGCTCGGATACCGCCGTCGAGGTCAGGGTGCTGCGGCTGCTCGAGGACGAGATGGCCGTGGTCGACACCGGCTCAGGCGAGGAGACGGTCAGCGTGGCCCTGGTGACCGCGAGGGTCGGCGACGCGATCCTGGTTCACGCCTCCGAAGCCATCGCGGTGGTGGGGAGATGACCTGATGACGCGGCAGGAGGATCAGCCCGGCGACGCGATGGAGTCGCTCTACCCGTTCTTGTACTCCGACCAGGCCGACCTGTCCGCCGTACTCGAGCAGGTC
>Ga0187801_10000408_pt1 | contig 11612 bp, 9 predicted proteins | sample NC_wetland_sal_i_10_FD_132465 | JGI IMG/M metagenome (GOLD analysis project Ga0187801, IMG submission 132465) | Wetland sediment microbial communities from Neuse River Estuary, North Carolina, USA - Control_1 | ecosystem: Environmental > Aquatic > Freshwater > Wetlands > Sediment | place: USA...
AGGAGACAGAGGAAAACGCCTCTCAATTTAACCTTCATACCGCGAAATCTGGTTGAAGACATATGTTCCATTACTTTCTGCTCTTGGCATTTAGACGAATTTCGCATCAAGCAGTTTACGGACATGGATCATGCGATTTTCACGCTCAGTAGCCCCGATGTGACTCGCAGGTCTCCCTGCCTTGCTTCGTGAGAATTTAGTCTAAACTCCAGCTACTAATAAACGTTATAAATAGTGAGGTTAAAACCACCTATGCAATAGGGGCATCCTTGCAATCAAACTATACTCGCTCAGCTTTAAATGGAGGTAAAGAGTATGTTAAAATTTGGCGTAACTCCCCTGATAGGGGATTGCAGAAGCTGTTAATTTAGGGCCATCTCCCACTCGACGCCTTCCCCAAAATATGATATTGTGAGATAAACACAAGTCATCCCCATATCATCACACTGGAGTGAGCTAAAATGACAGCACAGGACACATCCTCGCTGAAACGCACCCCACTCTATGAGCAACACCGCGCCTTAGGAGCAAAGCTCGTGGAGTTTGGGGGCTGGGACATGCCGGTACAATATAGCAGCATTGTGGATGAACATCGCGCCGTACGCACCAGGGCAGGCCTGTTTGACGTGAGCCATATGGGTGAATTTAAGATCGAAGGACCGGGTGCAGCCGCATTTCTGCAATATCTCGTGCCTAACGACGTCTCCCACCTCGCTATTCACCAGGCTCTCTACACACAACTCTGCCTTCCCAATGGAGGCACTATTGATGATCTGCTTATTTATCGGCTGGCAGACATGCACTACATGCTCGTCGTCAATGCAGCCAACATCGATAAGGACTTTGCATGGGTAGAAAGACAAGCGAAACATTTCCAGGATGTCCACGTCTTCAATCAGTCGGATGCGACTGCGCTCCTTGCGCTGCAAGGGCCGGCGGCACAGGCCATACTGCAACCACTGACTGATGTCGACTTGAGTTCCATTCGCTACTACCATTGTGCCCCTGGCATGGTAGCCGGTGTGAACTGCATCATATCCCGCACCGGCTACACCGGTGAGGATGGCTTCGAGCTGTACTGTGCGCCGGTCGACGTCACCGGACTCTGGACTGACCTGTTAAACGCCGGGAAGGAGCAAGGGCTGCTGCCTGCAGGGCTGGGTGCTCGCGACACGCTGCGACTCGAGGCCGCCTACTGCCTCTACGGCCATGAACTCGATGAGCAGACGAACCCGCTTGAGGCCAATCTCGGCTGGACAATCAAGCTGCAAAAAGGCAACTTCATTGGACGCGACGCACTGCTGCAAGTGAAGGAACAAGGCCCGAAACGCAAACTTGTTGGCGTCGAATTAATCGAACGTGGCGTGCCCCGCGGTGGCTATCTGATTTACGAGAACGACCAACCCCAACCCATCGGCGCACTTACTAGCGGCGGCCCCGGCCTGACGGTGAACAAAAATATTGGCCTGGGCTACGTTGAAGCGGCACACGCTGTGGTTGGACATACGGTACAGATCGATATACGTGGGCGACGTACAGCGGCGCAAATCGTTGCGCTGCCGTTCTATAAACGTGAAAAACAATAAAGGAGTTACATCATGGCTAGCCTCAACCATCCTGCTGACCTCAAGTACAGCGAAACGGACGAGTGGGTCCGTGTCGAAGGCGATCAGGCGACAATCGGCATTACCGACTATGCCCAGGATCAACTCGGCGACATCGTCTATCTCGAATTACCCTGGGATGCCGCACAAAGCGTCTCACATGAGCAGAAATTCGGCGACATTGAGTCTGTCAAGGCGACCTCAGAGCTCATTTCTCCCATCAGCGGCGCAGTCACCAGGGTCAACGAGGAATTGAAGGATCATCCAGAGCTTATCAATGATAGCCCCTATGAAGACGGCTGGATGCTTGTTGTGAAGCTTTCTAATCCAGCAGAACTCGATAGGCTGATGAGCGCTGACGAGTACGAAAAATTTCTCCAGGGAAGATAGTTATGAGCTATATACCAAATACTCCAGAAGACCAGCAAGCGATGTTAGAACGCATCGGCCTTCCCACGCTGGAAGCATTACTCGCGCCTGTACCGGAAGAGGTGCGTCTGCAACGCCCGCTCAAACTTCCAGCAGCCCTCGCCGAACCAGACCTGAAACGCTTGCTCAACGGCATGGCGGCGAAAAATAAACACCTTGACAGCGTTATCTCTTTCCTGGGCGCTGGTACCTACGATCATGCCATACCCAGTATTGTGCCGCATCTGCAGCGGCGCTCGGAGTTTGTCACTTCGTATACACCCTACCAGCCCGAGGTCAGTCAGGGCATGTTGCAGGCCATCTACGAGTTTCAGACCATGATCTGCCAGATAACAGGACTGGACATCGCCAACGCCTCGCTCTACGATGGTGCGACCGCCCTTGTTGAAGCTGTGCTGCTCGCCATTGGCCCCGGCGGACGTGGAGAAGTGGTCATCTCGCTGGGAGTTGATCCACAGTATCGCCGCGTATTGCACACCTACGCACAGGCGCGAGGCTTCAGTGTGAAAGAGGTGCCGACACGCGATGGTGTAACCCCGCTTGAGGAACTTGACCAGGCGGTGAGTACAGCTACCGCGGCAGTGGTCATACAACAGCCCAACTTCTTCGGCTGCATCGAGAACATGAACGCCATTGAGTCTATTGCCCACAAGGGAAAGGCCGTCTTCATTACCACTATCACCGAGCCAGCTTCACTGGGCATCCTGGCCTCCCCAGCTGAATACGGAGCCGACCTCGCCGTCGGTGAGATCATGAGCTTCGGCAACACTATGAGCTATGGAGGGCCTGCTCTAGGCTTCATGGCAGCACGCAACAAGTACATGCGCCTGCTGCCTGGCCGACTCGTCGGCCAGACGGTTGAGGAGGGTGGCGAGCATCAAACTGGCTATGTCCTGACTTTGCAGACTCGCGAGCAGCATATCCGCCGTGAACGCGCTACATCCAATATCTGCACAAACCAGTCACTATTAGCCGTCGGCGCGACCATCTTCATGGCAGCCCTGGGTAAACAAGGCTTCCGCGAACTTGGCGAACTCTGCTTGCAAAAAGCCCACTATGCCTTCCGCCAGATTACTGCTTTGCCGGGCTATAAGGCTACATTCACTAGCCCGTTCTTTAACGAATTTGTGATCGAAGCTCCTGTCTCAGTGCACACGCTCCAGCAGCACTTTGAGCAGGCAGGCATGATTGGCGGTTATGCCCTGGATGACAGCTATCCCGGCATGGAGAACTGCATGCTCTTCTGTGTAACGGAGACACGCACAAAACAAGACATTGATTACCTGGTAGATGTGCTAAAGGAGGTGCAGGCGTGAGCGTTGAGAAACTGATCTTTGAGAAAGGTGCTCCCGGTCGGCGCGCCGCCACTATGGCGGCAATGGACGTGCCTACGGAGCCATTGGAGAGCATGATCCCTGCCGCTATGCTGCGCAAGGAACCAGCTCCACTGCCAGAGGTAAGCGAGATTGAGGTCGTACGCCACTATACCCACCTGTCACAGCGGAACTTTGGCGTGGATACCGGCTTTTACCCACTTGGCTCCTGCACAATGAAGTACAACCCTAAGATCAACGAAGATATGGCTGTTCTGCCAGGCTTCGCTCGCATCCATCCCTTGCAGCCGGAAAGTAGCGTACAGGGGGCTATTCAGTTAATCTACGAGTTGGAGCAGTATCTGGCTGAAATCTCAGGTATGGCGCGCGTCACCTTGCAGCCATCCGCAGGCGCACATGGCGAACTGACCGGCTTGATGCTGATTAAAGCCTACCACCAGAGTCAGGGCCAGGGTCATCGCAACATCGTGTTGATTCCCGATAACGCACACGGCACGAATCCCGCCAGCGCCACGCTCGCCGATTATAAGTCCGTCGAAGTCAAGACCGACCCGGGCACAGGTGGTATCGACGTGAACCACTTGCAGGCTCTGCTGGAAGGGAATGCAGCCAATATTGCCGCTATCATGCTGACCAACCCCAACACGTTGGGACTCTTCGATAGCAAGGTCGTGGAAATTGCACAACTCGTCCACGAGGCTGGGGGACAGCTCTACTATGATGGCGCAAACGCCAACGCCGTACTGGGCATCACCCGTCCTGGCGATATGGGCTTCGACGTTGTGCATTTCAATCTGCACAAGACATGCAGCACCCCGCACGGTGGTGGTGGTCCAGGTTCAGGCCCCATCGGCGTCAAAGAACATCTTGTTCCCTTCTTACCCGGTCCCCTGCCGGCGAAGGGTGACCAGGGCTACTACTGGCAGGACCCTGGGTCGCAATCCATCGGCAAGGTACGCGCCAACATGGGCAATTTCGGCGTACTGGTACGCGCATACACCTACATTCGCACCTATGGCCCCGATGGCTTGTTGCATGTTGCACAGAGTGCCATCCTCAATGCAAACTACCTGAAACACGAACTGGCATCCGACTACACTATCGCCTATCCGCAGACCTGCCAGCACGAGTTCGTGGCCACGGCGGAGCGCCAAAAGGAGGAAAGCGGAGTCACGGCCCTTGATGTCGCCAAGCGTCTGCTCGATTTCGGCATGATGGCGCCGACGATCTACTTTCCGTTGATCGTGCATGAGGCATTGATGATCGAGCCGACCGAGACGGAAACCCGTGAGACACTCGACTACTTTGTGAGCGTAATGAAGCAAATTGCTGAGGAGTCACGCACAAATCCCGAGATCGTCAAGACTGCGCCGCATACAACGGTTGTGGGCCGATTGGATCAAGCCCTGGCAGCACGCAAACCAAATCTGCGCTGGCACCCAGGACAGGAGGTAACGCACTGAACATGCACGACGACATTGGTGAAATCCTAGTAACCGAAGAAGAGATTCGTAGCAAGATTGTTGAGTTGGGTGAGCAGATCACCCGTGATTACCAGGACAAAAATCTACAGTTGTTGGGAATCTTGAAGGGCGCAGTCCCTTTCATTGGCGACCTGGCGCGAGCGATTCAATTGCCGCTGGAGATAGACTACATGGCCATCTCCAGCTACGGCAATACCACCCAATCCAGTGGCGTCGTACGTATCCTCAAAGACCTGGAAAGTCCCCTCGAGCACAAACACGTCTTGATCGTAGAAGATATCGTCGATAGTGGCCTTACTCTGCACTATCTGACGGAAGTGTTGCGACAGCGTAAGCCGCGCAGCCTGCGCATCTGTACACTTCTGGACAAAGGACGAGAACGTGTGAAAGCCGTCCATCTCGACTACATCGGCTTTCGCATCCCTGACCAATTTGTGGTCGGCTATGGCCTGGACTATGCGCAGCGCTACCGCAACCTACCCTACATCGGTGTGCTCAAACCATCGGTGTATCAGGAGGATGTTGAGAATCCACAGGCACAACATAAGGGCCCAACGGAATGATCGGGCAGTAGGGGCCGATTTATCGTGCACAATATGCATCACTCTAACGAAAAGCCCATCAGCATCCGTAGGGGCGAGGGTGGTGGAGTGGTGTGGGGTGGGCCTTGCTGACATGCCGGGGGCATGTCAGCAAGGCCCACTCCACTCATCCCAACCACCCTCGCCCCTACGGATCACCCAGCCTCCTACCGCTCTCCCTGGCTTAGGTTGATACCTATTGGGCGACCCTACCCGATAGGATGCAGGTATTTGCCTTCTTCAGAGATTTGCGATACATTGAATGCAGATGCCACGAGTTTCATTGGCATGTTTCACTCCACTTCCACAGTAGGTAAGGGAAGGGCTATGAAAAGAGAACAGACGGGCAGCATCTACCTTGGATTGCTGCTCCACCATCACCAGCCAGTGGGCAATTTCCCCTGGGTCTTTCAGCAGGTCTACGAAGAGTCGTATCTTCCCATGATTGAGGCGCTGGAACGGCATCCCAGCATACGCCTCGCGCTGCACTACACGGGATCGCTGCTTGATTGGATCGAGGAGGTACATCCGGAGTTTCTCCGACGTGTCGCGATCCTGGTCAAGCGAAATCAAGTAGAGGTGGTAAGCGGTGGCTACTATGAGCCAATCCTGCCTGCCATCCCTGATGCCGATAAGATCGGTCAGATTTGCCGTCTGACAGAGCACATTCAACAGCACTTTGGTGCAAAGGCAACCGGCATGTGGATCGCAGAACGTGTCTGGGAGCCGGGACTGCCCCGCTTGCTACGAGAGGCGAATATCGAGTGGACTATTCTCGACGACGTGCATTTCAAGAGCGTGGGGTTGGAGGACAGTGACCTTTATGGTTACTATGCCACCGAAGATCAAAGCAGCGTATTGAAAGTATATGCTACCAGCAAGCTGCTGCGTTACACCATTCCCTGGCGTCCTCCTGCCGAGACGATTGAGAACTTGCGCACCCTGGCGACACGTGATGGCAAGCGTATTGTGGTTATGGGGGACGACGGCGAAAAGTTCGGCAGCTGGCCCGGCACCTATGAATACTGCTGGGGATCAGTCACCGCAGGAGAACGCCCTGTCGAGCATGCAGGCTGGGTCGAAGAGTTTTTCACTGCCCTTGAGCAGAATAGCGATTGGCTGCATACTGTGCTGCTGGGCGAGTATACGCGCACCTACCCGGCGCTGGGGCGCATCTATCTGCCCGCCTCATCATATATCGAGATGACCGAGTGGGCTTTACCTCCGCACAAATCATACCTGTTCGGCAAACTCACACACCAGTTGGAGGAAGAAAAACGCGACGACGTACTACAGTTTATGCGTGGCGGCTTCTGGCGGAACTTCCTGGTACGTTACCCCGAGATCAACAATCAACATAAAAAGATGCTGCGCGTCCATGATGCAGTCTACGCCGCAGGTGCTACGGCTGAAACAGGGTTGATGCAGTTGTGGAAAGCACAGGCCAACGATAGCTATTGGCATGGTCTATTCGGTGGCATTTACATGGGCCATGTACGTTCTGCGATTTATCATCATCTGATCAAGGCTGAAAATGCCGCGGACCTGGTACTGTTCGGCCCAGGACACTGGCAACGCTACGAGTTCACCGACTTTGACCGCGACAGCCAGAATGAACTGCTGATTGAAAGCGACCGGCAAAATCTGTACCTCGATCCATTGCATGGTGGCACGATCTTCGAGTGGGACATGAGACGCAGCATGCACAATCTGTCATGTGTGATGACACGCCGCGAGGAGGGGTATCATCGAACATCGCGTGAGTACGAACATGAGCGTCGCAGATACGAGGCGTTGGTGGCGCAGCAGAATATGGCACAAACGGATACAGGAGAAGCCACGGAGCCGGCCTCACCTCATACAACCGTGCGCACAAAAGAGCCGGACCTCGACCGTTACCTGGTCTTTGATCGCTATCGCCGCAACAGCCTGATCGATCATTTTCTTGCCCCTGCTGTGACCTTGCTGGACTTTGCACAGGCAGAGTTCGAGGAGCAGGGAAACTTTGTGGAACTCCCCTACGCGAGTGAGGTGCAGCAGGATGAGCATGGTATTACGATCACGCTGACACGCGATGGGCAGGTACGACGGCCTGGCGCGTTGAGTCCTGTACCTGTGCAGCTCAGCAAGATACTCTTTCTGCCTTTGGGCGAAGAGAAGCTGGTAGTGCGCTATACCATGCAAAATAACGGCCGGTCACGCCTTCAGACGCGCTTTGCCAGTGAATGGAATTTTCACCTCCTTGGCGGCGGTGGCAACGATCAGGCGTACTATCGCATCCCAGGGCGACCGCAAGGGTCGCCCCTACCATACACGCCTTCGGTGGCCGATTCGTCTCTGGAGGCTCACTTTGATAGTACGGATGAGGCGTTGCAGGTACGCGAACTACACATCGGCAATAGCTGGCTCCGGCAAGATGTGGGCTTTTCTCTAAGTGAGGCGGCAACCCTATGGCGTTTCTCTATTGATACAGTGACTGGCTCAGAGGCAGGCTTCGAGCGCAACCATCAGGGGAGTTGCCTGACATTGCTCTGGCCTTTGCTGTTGGGAGCTGGAGAGCGTTGGAGCGTGGAGATTACATGTACTGGGCAGGAGGTATGATAAATGAGTCGGGTGCTGGCTCTTCAACACGTCTGGGATGATCCAATGGGCTACCTGGGCGAGATCTTGCAAGAACATTCCATCGACTGTGACGTCGTCAACGTAGAAGAAGCTCCCATTCCTGATCCCGGCGCGTATGATGCCTTGATCGTATTAGGTGGGCCACAGCATGTCCATGCCCCGGACAAGCATCCGTATTTCGTGCAAGAAAAAGCGCTCATTCGTAAGGCGGTAGAGCAAGATATTCCTTTGCTGGGGATTTGCCTGGGTGGTCAACTGCTGGCACATGCCCTTGGGGCCAAGGTGAGACAGCACCATAGGATCGAGCTTGGTTTCTTCGAAGTCCAACTCACGGACGAGGGGAAAATTGATGCTCTCTTTCAGGGTCTGCCAGGCCACCAGCGGGTGTTCCACTGGCATATGGACGTTTTCGATATTCCCGCGGGGGGAGTGCGGCTGGCATCGAACGAAAATGCCTTCAACCAGGCCTTCCGCTTTGGTCCCCGTGCCTACGGACTGCAATATCACATTGAGGTGACTCCTGAGATATTTCATACATGGCTGAGGTATCTTCCTCACGATCAGGAAGTGGTCAATGCACTAGGACCTGATATAGGAGCCAGGATTGAGCGTGAGCAGTCCGTATACTACCCAATTTACCGTGATCATTCGCGCATCATGTTCGAGAATTTCCTGAAGCTGAGCGGGTTGTGATATGCTCGATAAATCGGATTGCTGATATGCCCCCGGCATATCGGGCGCAATCGCTACGCGTCTACATGTGGATGTAGTCCCCTTATATTCACCTTGGAAATGCTTTCCTTTTTACCTCGGTTTCTGCTATACTTGCACACACGAATATCTAGTGCCACAATAGCCAGAAGAGCGGTGGAAGTGGAGCTTTCAAGGAGCTTTCGACGAAATGTCGCAATCAGATTATAGAACCAGTCGGCGTAAAGGAGTCACCCGCGATAAATCGGGGAGCTACGGCCACAGGTCCTTAGACGGTCACGTCGACCTTACACCGTTCACATTTGCGCGCCAAAGCGTAGCCAATGAACGACACGCGGACCGCAATGAGGATTATATCACTCTCGATCAATGTAGTGGCCTGGCGGCGGTCTTCGATGGTGTGGGAGGAAGTGCGGCAGGCGAAATTGCCTCACAAACTGCTGCATACGCTATGCACCGGGGCTGGAAACACATACTGAAACAGGTGAAAAAAGGACACCATGCACAGGGGTTCCTGGATGATTGCGATGCTGCCAGTATGCGAGAAATCCTGCGCACATTGACGTTAGAGGCAGATGAGTTGGTACGGACCGAAGGAGCTCAACGTGCCGGTACCGATGATCTGGCAACGACCATTGCTCTCGCCGCCCTCTGCAGAGAGCACGGGCAGAAACACTACACGATGGTATATGCGCACGTCGGCGACAGCCGGATTTACCTTTTACGAGAGCAGGAGCCGCTCCAACGCTTGACAAGTGACGATGGGTTGCTGGCCAGGCTGGTGGAGAATCAGATCATCAACGACAAAGACGCTCTGCGCATCGATCAGGCCATGAGCGCCGATCAATTGTCAGATATGGAGTACAGCTACTTCCGACTTCGTGGCGGTATCACACAGGCACTAGGAGGTCCCGTCCCACCCACGGTTCATATTAATCAAATCTCTATCGTGCCTGGCGACCGCATCCTGCTCTGTACCGATGGTATCCACGATAACCTGATCGACGATGAGATTGAGTCGATTTTGCGGATGGGACCACGAACGACGGTCGCACGGGTACTGGTGGAACAAGCCAGAGTGCGCTCGCGCCAGGACCGCGAGGTGACTCTGCGCGCCAAGCCAGATGATATGAGTGTGGTTGTTATAACCTGCCGCTTCTGATTTGATATAAAAGGAGTGTAAAGTATGGAGTATCGTGAGTTTGGACGCACCGGCTGGAAGATATCGACCATTGGCTTTGGGGCCTGGGGCATCGGTGGTGATGCCTGGGGTACCACTGACGACGAGGTATCACGAGCATCGCTTCACAAGGCTATCGATCTAGGAGTCAACTTCATTGATACCGCAGATGTCTATGGCGATGGTCACTCCGAGCAACTGATCGCCCAGGTCCGGAAGACACGCAGCGAGCAACTGATCATCGCAACGAAGGCGGGGCGGCGGCTCAATCCTCATGTCGCATCGGGCTACAATCGCCAGAACCTGACCAGTTTCGTCGAGCGCAGCTTGCACAACCTGGAAACAGAGGCGCTCGACCTCCTGCAACTTCACAGTGCTCCATCCGAAGTCTACGACATGCCGGAGGTCTTTGGCATCCTCGATGACCTGGTGCAACAGGGCAAGGTGCGCTTCTACGGCGTAAGCGTGGAGCGCGTGGACGAGGCTCTCAAAGCAATCACGTATGCCAATGTCCAGAGCGTTCAGATCATCTTCAATATGTTCCGCCTGAAGCCGTCGGAACAGTTCTTTGCTGCTGCACGTGAACGCAAGGTCGGCATCCTGGCCCGTGTGCCGCTGGCCAGTGGGATGCTGACAGGCAAGTTCCGCCCAGAGACTCAGTTTGCTCCCAACGACCACCGCAACTACAACCGTCACGGTGAGGCCTTTGACCAGGGTGAAACCTTCTCAGGCGTCGACTACGAGACGGGTTTACAAGCCGTTGAGGAACTGCGCAAGCTTGTACCGGAAGGTGCAACCATGGCACAGTTTGCGCTACGCTGGATCTTGATGTTTCCCGAGGTGACTAGCGCCATTGCCGGAGCAAAGAATACACAGCAGGTCGAAGACAACGTGCGGGCAGCCTCACTGCCTGTGCTCAGCAACGAAACGATGCGTCGAGTGCAAGAGGTCTATGATACATTCATTCGCTCCCAGGTTCATCATCGTTGGTAGCGACAGCTTTATGCTGAAAGAGCATCGAGTGCCTGGCTGATGTCCTCGAGCAGGTCCTGAGTATCCTCGCATCCAGCACTCAGGCGGATGAAGCCGTCGGGGATGGCGTCTCCTTTCCAGCGCGCTCGACGCTCTGCGGTGGTGTGAACGCCGCCGAAGCTGGTCGCGGTGAGGACGAGTTGGCAAGCCGCCAGGAAATGTTCCGCCCACTCCTCTCCGTCCAGCACGAAACCTATAACGGGGCCGTAGTGCTTCATCTGGCGAGAGGCGATGGCATGTGCAGGGTCCTGTGGCAGACCAGGATAGCGTACCAGTTGCACTTCTGGCCGGGCGGCGAGCAGGCGGGCGATCTCCAGAGCGTTCTTGCACTGCCGCTCCAGGCGCATATCCAACGTGGCGAGCGAGCGATGGGCCAGCCAGACCTCCATCGGGCCGGGGATTGCGCCCTGTAGGTTGCGGAAGGCGTGTAATCGTTGCGCCCATGCTGGCTCACGTGTCGTAACGTGACCAAGCACAAGGTCACTATGCCCAGTAAGGGATTTAGTATCGCTGGAAACGGAGAATTCCGCACCGAGTTCGAGGGGATGTTGACCCAGGACGGTCGCTGTAGTGTTGTCGACTGCGACAAGCACCCCGCGGCTGTGGGCTGCCGCGATCAGCTCGGCGAGGTCGCA
>Ga0187801_10000409_pt1 | contig 11604 bp, 8 predicted proteins | sample NC_wetland_sal_i_10_FD_132465 | JGI IMG/M metagenome (GOLD analysis project Ga0187801, IMG submission 132465) | Wetland sediment microbial communities from Neuse River Estuary, North Carolina, USA - Control_1 | ecosystem: Environmental > Aquatic > Freshwater > Wetlands > Sediment | place: USA...
CCTTTTTCGGTGAGGTGGCGCTCAATCGCGGTGCGAAGTTCGTCCCGGACAGTATCGTTCGCGGGATCACTTACCATTGCCGGCGCCGGAGGAGGAGTCTGGCGGCCACCAGGCACGTCGCGTGAAATCACCGGCCGCTCATCCTTTGCTGCCTCTCTTCGGGCAGGAGCTGGCCGCCATGCCCAAGTCTGGTGCTTCAGAACCGGGATGTCCCGGTTACGCGTAATCTCCACGTGTTCATCGCATCCGGCGAGTCCCAGCCCGCCAACCACGAAAGAAGCTGCGATCAGCAGCGATTTTCCAATGCCGTTCATCCGTGCATTCATCAGACAGTCCTCCAAAGCGGAGATCGTATCCCCTCTCTTTTAACACAGTAATTGATGGAGAGTTGCGGGCGGTTTCCTTGGTGCCAACTCGCAAGCGGAGGAACTTAAGAATCGCCAGAAGGCTGCTTGCACCGAGTTGCGTTGCTAACCTTTCGGGCAAGGCTAGGACCGCTTAATTCCCCAATCATCCGGGGGATGAGCGACGTCCCAAAAGTGTGGTGACGGTCGATCAAAGGCGAAACCAACCTTCAGATAACCCTCCGGAGCACGCTGGCCCGGACAACTCGGCATCCGCATACCATTTGCGTTGCTGGGTTCATGACCTCAAATGTCAGCCCGGCCTCCACGTCAACCGAGAGACGCAAGAGGCCTCCGTGCACGTTGACGGCGAAGGTTCTCCCTTCCTGCTCGATGATCCTGCCATCGGGCATCGGGATGCGCACGACGAGGGCGGCCTCATGCCACACGCGCGTGCTGCGACGCCGATTCGCAAAAGGATTTGGAGTCGCGGAATTACTGCTTGCAGGATTTGAAGATGGATTGAAACTGGCCATCGAGTTCTGCCCCCATGCGAGTTTCAAGGATTCGTCGAGTTCAGCCTTGTCTCGAAGCGGGGGAGGAGGGGGCGCACGAGGAAGCACTCAGCCTGAACGCCATTCAAATACTACACCTGGGAATCGGCACAGCCAATGGCGAAAACCTCGGTGTGTTGTAGAGATATCGAGGTTCCGCGGAAAGCGGGAAGGGCATGCGTTGCGCGGGCCAAGCCATTCAACTACGATGCGCGCCCCAATCCGCGGGAGGGAAAATCACCGGCCAGAATTTCGGATTCGCCTGATCAAATTCGAAGGCCACGGAGAAAAATTCCGGGGAGATGTCTTCCACACGGACCACTCGGGAGTTTTGCTCGAGTTTGTTGTGCGGATTCACGAGCAGCATGGGTTGGCCGACGTGCACGTGCATTCTCAGCCTGAGCAATCCGCCGTGTGCGTTTACCACTTGCGTCAGGGCTTCCTCTTCGCGCGGCTTTCGCTCGATGTCTTCGGCGATGACCTTAATCTTCATCTGCAGCATCACGCGCTCGCTGCGCCGGCGGTTGATCGGATTGGAAGCAGCAGCCAAGACTCTTCTCGAATGAGGTTTTCGCGAGCGTGAGCGCCGCTCGCGATCTGTCTGGCATGTTACCTGAATGACCGGACTTGGAATCCTGACCGAAAGGACAGCCGTTGCGGAAAGGTAAGGGGCGTTCAGCTTTTTGCTTTGGGCGCGGAATGGCTGCCATTGAGCATGGCTTCGAGGCGGGTTTTCACTGCGGGCCACTCGGAATTCACGACGCTGAAATAGACGCTGTGGCGGATGCGCCCGCTGGCTGTAATCATGTGATTTCGAAACGTGCCTTCTTCTTTGGCCCCGATGCGCAGGATCGCCGCACGCGAGCGCTCGTTGAGAGAATCCGTCTTCAGCTCCACGCGCATGCAGCCGAGCGTTTCGAACGCATGCCTGAGCAGTAGGTACTTGGCTTCGGTATTGATGGCCGTGCGTTGCCATGGGCGTGCCACCCACGTCCACCCGATTTCCACGCGCCGGTGCGTGCGCTCGATGTTGGCGTAGCGCGTGCTGCCAATCACTTTTCCGGTTGCTTTTTCGAGGATGGCAAATGGCAGCGACACGCCACGCGCCAGTTCATCGAGTGCCGTCAGGACATACGCTTCCATCTCCTGCTCGGTCCGCACTGGAATTGGAATCCACCGCCAGAGATCTTCGTCCAGCCCCACCTCGACAAGCCGCGAGAGATGCGCTTTGCTGAGCGGCTCCAGCCGTACATCGCGCCCCTGCAAAGTGACCGCCGAAACCTTCATTTCTTCCGCCATAATGGGACGATTCTAGTGGCTGAAAGGTTTGTCCGGGAGCGCCAAATTGGGCTAGCCGGGGCCTGGGGGAAGGTTCCTAATGAGGAAACCGGGTGCGGGCAAGCCGCAGGGTAAGGTATGATAGAGTCTTCGAAAATCATTTGTTTAGGATGACAATGCGGACGGCTACGAATGGAAAGGTATTGCTGCGGGTCAGGCCCAGAGGTTTCTGCGCGGGAGTTGTCCGCGCGGTAGACATCGTCGAACTGGCACTGGAAGCCTATGGCGCTCCGGTTTACGTGCACCACGAAATCGTGCATAACACGTATGTGGTGGAGCAGTTACGGCGGCGCGGAGCGATTTTTGTGGAGGCCATCGACGAAGTGCCACACGGCGCCGTGCTGGTCTTTAGCGCACACGGCGTGCCTCCCACGGTCCGCGACGAAGCCAAGTCTCGTGAACTCAAGGTCATTGATGCGACCTGCCCGCTGGTGACCAAAGTGCACCTCGAAGCGCTGAAATTCGCGCGCGAGCAGCGCACCATCATCCTCATCGGGCACAAGGATCACCAGGAAATCGTTGGCACCTCCGGAGAGGCGCCGGACCGCACCATCGTGGTGGATTCGGTCGAGGCCGTGGATGCTCTCGAAGTGGAAGATCCGGAGAAGTTGTCGTTTCTCACGCAGACCACGCTCAGTCTTTACGACACCCAAGAGATTGTGGCGCGGCTCCGCCAGAAATTTCCTTCCATCAAGGGACCGGCGAGCGACGACATCTGTTACGCGACGCAAAACCGGCAGGAAGCGGTCGAACAGGTTGCCAAGGACGTGGATCTCATCCTCGTAGTGGGTTCGCCGAACAGTTCGAATTCGAACCGCTTGGTCGAAGTCGCGCAACGCAGCGGCGTCAAAGCGCAGTTGATCGATTCGGCTAAAGACATCGACGTGAAATGGCTCGAAGGCATCTCTCGTGTGGGCCTGACCGCGGGAGCTTCTGCTCCGGAAGTTTTGGTGGAGCAGGTCAGCGAGCGCCTGGCCGAGTTCGGATTTACGGACCAGCGCGATTTGGACTTGATTCGCGAGGACGTGCGCTTCACGCTGCCGCCGGAACTGGCGACGATCGCGCCGGCGCCGCGGGGCTGATGATTTTTATGTTCGACCAGATCCGGAAAGGGAATCTGAACTTTCCGGAGAAGCAAGCAGGGGTGGCCGCCAAGCCCTACCCTCATCAGTAGACTGGCGCGGCAAGCTGGCGGCTAGGCTGAGTTTTCAACACAAGGAGCCGAACTTTGGCGGTCAAAATCGTCCGTCAGCCGAAGAAGATTGCCCTGATTGGCGCGCCGTCAAGCGCCGCGGCGTTTTCTCCGGGAAGCGAGAAGGCGCCCGCGGCTCTGCGTGCTGCGGGGATTGTCGAAAAGCTGCAAGCCACCGGGTACGAGGTAGTGGATCATGGTGATTGCGCGCCGCGGCTGTTCGCCGACGATGAAGAGCACCGCCGCGCGCGCAACCTGGTGGAAATTGTCGCCGGCCTCAACGATCTGAAGACACGCGCTGAAATCGCGGTAAAGAGCGGCGCGCTGGTGCTCGTACTTGGCGGCGACTGCGCCCAGGTCATCGGGTTGCTGGCTGCGGCCCGCCGCTACCACAAGCACATCAATCTTCTCTGGTTTGACCGTGACGCCGACCTAAACACTCCCGCGACGACTCCCTCCGGCCGGATTGACGGCATGGTGGTGGCACACATCATCGGCAAAGGCGCGCCCGAACTGGTACGCTTCTGGGGCGAGCCGCCACTGGTGCGCGAACCGGATGTCACGCTTTTCGGGCTGGAGCGCGTGGATCCGCCGGAGCAGGAATTTCTCAGTCGCTCGCCCCTCCGGCACAACTACGCCGGCGACATCCACTTTAAGGGCGGCGCCAAGGCCGCTCACGAAGCGCTCGGGCAGTTGCACGCCGACGCCCGCGAATTTGTTTTGCATCTCGACACCGACGTGATCGCTCAGGAAGAATTTCCCGCCGTCAATGTGCCTGGGAGCGGCGGGCTGAGCTTCGAAGATGTTCGCGCAGCCTTCGTAGAATTCGTGAAGCACAAAAATCTGCTGGGCCTGGATATCGCGCAATATAATCCGGACAAAGATTCCGACGGCAGCGGCGCACAAAAGCTCGTGAATGTTCTCGTCGAAGCTCTTTCCGCACGTCTCGAGGCGCTCACTGCGCCGCCTCCCGCTGAGCCGCCTGTTGGTCCTACGGAAGTTTCGTCGTCGGGTACGGCCGCCTAAGGCACTGTCTGATGGTTCTCTGTTCACTGATTTCCCGTCTCTCAAAGCAGAAGACTTAGAGCAGACTAGCGAGGGCTAGCGGAAGCGGTAGCGCGCTTCTTCAAGTAGCGCGCGAGGCCGAGAAACGAGAGATTGAGCCCGGCGTTGAAGATGTAGTGGTCCACTTCTTCGGCGGGCACGCCCTGCGCGATATCTGCGCGCGTGGCCGACATGAAGGCATCCATGGCATCGGAATCATTTGCTGTTGCGCGTATCGCTTCCTCAGCGATCGCCGACCAGCGATGCAATCTCTCGCGGAAGAGCAGGATGTGTTCAGCGGGACTCTGCGCAAAGCCAAAATGCGTGAGGAACAGGCGAGCGGGCTTGCGTTCGAGAATGGCCGCGAAGGAAGTTTCCCACAGGCCGAGATCGATATCCGGCGGGGGTGTGGCGGGCATCGAATAAGGAAATCCCTCGATGCACACGCCTGCGGTGTCGCCAACAAACGCCACGCCTTCCTGATGATCAAAATAGCTGACGTGATGCGAGGCATGGCCAGGCGTATAGACGACTTCGAGTTTGTGCAAGCCAATCGTGAGTGTTTCGCCGCCTTTGAGGACGTGGAGGTTTTCCGCCGGCACAGGAAGGGTTTCTCCGAAGAGCCGATGCAACTCGTTCGGCCAGAGCCGCAGAGCGCTCGCCAACAATTTGGAAGGATCGGCCATGTGCGGCAAGCCGTTCTGATGCACGTAGACGCGCAGCCGTGGGTTCTCGCGCACCAGCGCGCCGCTTGCTCCGGCGTGGTCCAGGTGAATGTGCGTCAGGAGGATGGCGTCCAGATCGTTGACGGAGAGTCCGCGAGCTTTGAGCTCGCGATGCAACGTTTCGAGCGTCGAACCGGGGCCGGGGTCCACCAGTGCGCGCTGGCCCTCGGATTCGAGCAGGGCGGTGGCTATGCAACGAGGCTGCCCCACCCAATGTTCGTCGAGCGTGTGGATGAATGGCATGGCCTCGATAGTGTAGCTCACTGCGGCGAATTTTCACTGTCCACCGTTTTTTCCGGGCGCACCGGTCTTCCAGGTTGAGTTCCCATCCAGAGTCGGGGGAAACTGGTGGGCATTGCAGCGTGAAAAAAGAACAGGGGGAGCGCGATTGGAGACGGTCAACTGCAACCTGTGTGGATCGCCGCGCTACACGAAGGTTTATGAAATGCCGGACCGCCTTTTCTTTCGCGAGGAATTCTTCACCGTGGTGCAATGCGATCAATGCGGACTGGCCTTCGTCAATCCCCGGCCTACACGCTCCGAAATCCAGAAACATTATCCGCGCGAGTACTACCAGGGTCCGCCGCCACAGAACTACGAACGGTATCTGAACCGCCGGTTCTCGGCGGAAGCAAAGTTCCTCAAGCCACTCGAAGGCCCGGGTGTGCGCCCACGGTTGCTGGACGTCGGCTGCGCGAATGGTGAATTCCCGCGATTCATGGCCGCGCGCGGGTGGGAAGTGGAGGGAGTCGAGGTTGCGGAAACGTCGCAGCCGATCCGCGACTTCCCGGTTTTTACCCGAGCGTTCGATGCAATTCCGTTGCAGGAGCCGGCTTATGACGCCATTACTGCCTGGGCGGTTCTGGAGCATGTCCACGACCCGATGTCGTACTTTCGAAAGGCCGCACAACTGCTAAAAAAGGGCGGGCTTTTCATTTTTCTCGTGCCGAACTATGGCAGCGTGGCCTCGCGTTATCTTTTCTGCGAGGACATACCGAGGCATCTCTATTTTTTCACCCGCGAAACGGTCCGCGAATATCTGCGCGTGACGGGGTTCACGCTAGAAAAAGAAGACAACGGCCGCGCGATTTATAAGTTAGCCCCGATGAACTGGCTCGGCTTTCAGCTGCGCACCAAGCTCCGTCGAAAGCCATACACGTTCCGTGATGTGCCGCTCTCCAGCAAGGAATTTCGCCGCTTGCACAAGCTGCCAGGGGGCATCCTGACGGCGATGAAATATGCGGCCTATTCTCCCATCTCGGTGATCGACCGGATGCTGTGGCCGTTCATCGAGACCGCGCAGATCTGGAAGAAGACGTACGGCGTCAGCACCTTTGTCGCCAAGAAATTGTAAAGGTTGCTTCCGTGGCCTTCCAGCGCACAGCCGGAAAAAAACGCGGCAGCACGGAAAACGAAATAGTTGCGCACCTAGGGAATTGTGGAATACCCTAACGGCGCCGCGTCTGCCAGCTCTCCTGCGGATTTGGTTGCACCGTGAGTGTGGGGTGGGAAGAGAATTCTCGGGGCTGCAGGAAAGATGTGGGCGGCACAGTTGTCGTGCATCCGATGGAGTCCGCCGGAAGAATCGCGGCGCCGGGCCGGGTGCGTGAATCACACGGGATTTGACTCAAGATAATGACCGGAGGGAAGCCATGCGCAAGTGGGGTGTGTTCGCTGCTGTTGGTGTATTGAGTGCAATTTTGGCCGTGGCTGGCTCCGCCCAGCAGAAAACCAACGCTTCCGGAGACGACGATAAGGCTGCGGGCTCGGCTGCGGACAAAGCGCCGGGCGCGGCATCTTCGGACTTCAAGGTCGTTCCCATCCGGGGTGCTTTCGCGTTGCCCGCAACCCCGCGTGCAACCCCATTCCCGGGCCCTTCGGCGGCTGCCAAGGACACCGACGCGCCGGGATTGCTGACGCCAAAATTCGAGATCGCCGGCATGTTTCAATACATTGAATTCACGCCGGGGAGTCCATTTTTGAGCTTCAACAATTTCGGCTCCACGGCATCCTTCACTTACAACCCTTCGAAGTGGATCGGCCTCGTTGCCGAAGGCGGCGGCTACCACTTTTCACGGAATCTCGACCCGCTTACCGGTTCGACCCAGGCTGCGAAAGGAAATCTCTACTCGTACCTGTTTGGACCGCGCCTGAACCTGCGAAAGTTCGAACATTTCGTGCCGTTCGTCGAATTCCTAGTGGGCGGCGCTCACGGCGGCCCGGAGATCGAGGGCACCCAGAGCCAGAGCACTTTTGCTATAGCTCCAGGCGGCGGCGTGGACATCGTGCTGACCAAGAATCTCTCCTGGCGTTTCGCGGAACTGAACTATTTCATGACGAATTTTTCCGGCGCGGGCGTAGGCGCGACCGGACGGCAGAATAACTTCCGCGCGGGCAGCGGCCTGGTGGCCCGGTTCGGCAATCCGAAGGCTCCTGCTCCGCCAGCCAACCGTCCGCCGGTTGCGGCTTGCTCCGCCAATCCGACGTCCGTGTACGCCGGTTCGGGGGATACCGTGGCGATTCACGTGAACGCCAGCGACCCGGACAACGGTCCACTCACTTATTCCTACACGGCTACCGGCGGCTCCGTTGAAGGCACGGGCCCGGATGCCCGCTGGAATTCCTCAGGCGTAGCGATAGGCAGTTACACGGTTAACGTCAAAGTCGACGACGGCAAAGGTGGCATCGCTACATGCGCTGCGGACATCACGGTCGCGCAACGGCCGAATCGCCCGCCGACCGCTTCGTTGTCCATCGACCGCAATTCGCTTCTTCCTGGCGAGCGCACCGCAGTGACTTGCAACGGCTCTGATCCGGATGGCGACCCGCTGACCTACAGCTACACGACCACGGGCGGGCAGATCATCGGGAGCGGGCCGAACGTGCAGTTTGATTCGACCGGGGCGAAGCCTGGAAATTACACGGTGAAATGCACTGTTGATGATGGGCGCGGAGGCACCGCGGATGCTTCGGGCAACGTGGAGATCAAGGAACCTCCGCAGGTCAAGCAACTTGAAACCAGGCTGGCACTCCATAGCATTTACTTCCCCACCGCGCAACCTACGGTGGCCAAACCCATGGGCGGTTTGCTGGCCAGCCAGGCTGCCACGCTCGATGCTCTGGCGACCGACTTCAAACAGTATCTGAACTATCGCCCGGCGGCCCACGTGATACTCGAAGGGCACGCCGACATCCGTGGCGAAAAGGAGTACAACATCAAGCTCTCGGAACGCCGCGTAGAGCGCACGAAGAGCTATCTGGTCGAACATGGCGTTCCCGCCGACCATATCGAAACGCGCGCGTTTGGTTTCGAGAAAAACATGACCTCGGAAGAGGTGAAAGCGCTCATCGAAAAGGACACCCAGTTGACTGACGAAGAGCGTGCGAAGATTCTTAAAAATCTTCTGACCGTCCGTCTGGCCAACAACCGGCGCGTGGACGTCACCTTGAGCACCACCGGGGAGCAGTCGGTGCGGCAGTTCCCCTTCAGCGCGAAGGATGCCCTGACGTTGCTCAGCCCGAAGGGTGGCGAAACCGAGAAGCGCAAACCGGCTGCTCCGGCGCCCAAGAAGCCGGCGAAGCCGTAGCCAGGCTATACAGAAGCGAACCGTAAGATACGGGCCCTTCGAGATCACGCGAAGGGCCCGTTTCTTTTTGGCACACTGCGGGAGGTCAAACCAGCCGGTAGGCTTCCCGAAACGGAATTGATCCTTCCCATTTCGGCAAACTCCCGAAGACATAGTCTTTACTCGTGTGACTCTGCCTGTAGCAGTCGCTGGCGCGTTCCGATGGCATTTCATTACGGGACTTGCCAGAACAGTTTGGCTTTAGGTAATGTATTGATTTATGAACACCGTGGAGTTCGATTCCGAAACGGAACTCCAGGTGCGAGTGGTTCTAAGCAAGAGGTCCAGAGGATGCCCGCCATGACCGAAGAAGCTGCCGTACGCCGTGAAGTTGTCCCCATGAATGTTCTCATCGTGGATGACGAACAAACGGTCCGCGAAACATGCACCGCGGTCGCCGAGCAGTGCGGAATGAAGGCCATGGGCGTGGCCACCGCGGAAGAGGCACTCGAAGTTCTGGAGCATTCCGCCGTGGACATCCTGCTGACGGATTTGAAACTGCCGCAGACCACTGGCGTGGAATTGCTGAAGCAAGTGCACGATCTTCACCCACAGGTGGCGACCGTCGTGCTGACGCAGTATGGAACCATCGAATCGGCGGTGGAGGTGACGCGCCTGGGCGCGGTGGATTACGTCACCAAGCCTTTCCGCATCGACGAATTGCGTTCCCGCCTCGAGCGTGTGGCCCGCGCCGTAGAACTGCAACAGGAGAACCGCCTGCTCCGCGAACAATTGCGCACCCGCCCGGGATTCGGCGGGCTCATCGGCGTGTCCATGAAGATGCAGCGCGTCTACAAGATGATCGAGAAAGTCAGCCTGCACGAATACCCGGTGCTGATCCTGGGAGAAAGCGGCACGGGAAAAGAATTGGTGGCGCGCAGCATTCACTTTTCCGGGCCGCGCAAAGACCGCCCGTTCGCTCCGGTGGACTGTTCTTCGCTGGTTCCCACGCTCATCGAGTCGGAACTGTTCGGCTACGTGAAGGGCGCCTTCACCGGCGCCATGCAGGCCAAGCAGGGGCTGCTCGAAGCGGCCCAGGGCGGCACGCTGTTTCTCGACGAGATAGGCGACATGCCCGTGGACCTGCAAGCCAAGCTGCTCCGCGCGCTTCAAGAGCGCGAAGTCAAGCCCGTGGGCTCGACGGAACGGCGCCCGATCAACGTGCGCGTGATTGCCGCCACCAATCGCGATCTCGAGACGGCCATCCGCAACGGCACGTTTCGCCAGGATCTCTACTTCCGCTTGAACGTCGTGCAGGTCAAACTCCCCGCGCTGCGAGACCGCAAGAGCGATATCCCCATTCTGGTCACCGCTTTCCTCGAGAAATTTTCGAATCCGCAAGCTCCGGTGCGCACCATTTCCGAGGACGCCATGCGCCGGCTGATCGCTTACGACTGGCCGGGGAACGTGCGCGAGCTTGAAAATGCCATCGAGCGCGCCGTGGCGCTCGGCTCCGGGCCGATCGTGCACGTCGCGGATCTTCCTTCGAACCTCCAATACCCCACCACCGAACGCGCTCCGGAGAAGGACGAAATTCTTCCGCTTGAGGAACTCGAGCGCCGCGCCATTTTGAGGACGCTGCGCGAAACCGGCGGAGACAAACTATCCGCCGCGCGCATGCTGGGCATCGGTAAAACCACGCTATACCGCAAGCTCAAACAGTATCATTTCGAACACGCTGAACTCTAACTGCACTCTTCAAGGAAAAACCCAACTTTTGCTTTTTGCCGTCCGAACCCGAATTTCCGCCCTGGAATTCGTGGAAGCCTCATGCCTTCCTCGGCTGTGACCGTCTTCGACCCACTCTGGGAAGAACCTCGGAGAAATTCTCGACATGGAATGATTGCTGCCAGTTTCAACTCCCGCTTCCTCGTCTAATCGTCTGATTCCTGGACATTTAGTGGCTGCCGTGGTTGGGCCTGACCATGCATACCGATTCTTCAGGTCTTCCACTTTTTCCGACGTGTGGTGCCCGGACGCTCCGGGTGCACGCAAAAAGAAAAACTGGCAGCCAAGGCTATCGGATGAAGGTCTGGAGAAGACGAACGAATCAAAAGCCACCTGTGCACGGAGTATCGCGCGCGGTGCTCGCCGGAGCCACGAGAGAGGATCTGCTTCGGGCAGCGGTGAAGGAACTTGCGGATCTGCGAACCGCGGACCGCATAGGCGTCTGGCTCGAACACGGTGCGCATTCGACCGCGGCAGAAGCAAGTCCGGGAATTTTGCATGGACTCGTCTGGGACGCCGAGAATTCGCAGACTCCCGTGGAATGGACGCACCTCTCCCTGGAAGCGCCGCTCCCGGAAGAACTATGGATCGGGCCAAAGAGCGTCGAGCAGAACCTGGAGGACTCCTCTGAGCGGCCAGTCATTGGACCGCTGGTTGGGCTAAGGGTGGCATTATGGGTTCCCATCGCGCCGATGGGCCACCTGCGAGGCGCTATTTTGGCCGGCAGCCGGCAAAAGCCTTCCGTGATTTCCAGAGAGCTTGTCGAGGCGGTAGCGGCAGAACTGGCCCTGGCTGTGCTTCTCGAAGAGGAGCAGGGGCTGGCACGAGCCAGGAAATCGGACCTGGGCGTCACGCGTTTTGTTCTTGGAGCTTCCTCCGGAAACGATCCGGTGGGGCCCAAGCTTTCGAATCTGGTTGAGAGCTGTACGAGCATCGAGGCCGGAACAGAGGGTCCCGCGGCGGCGTTTGCGGCGATCGGCATGTTCCCGGGAAAACATACTGGCTCGGACGGAACCGCGTCACTCGAATTTTGCTGGAAGAACGGAGATGCCG
>Ga0187801_10000411_pt1 | contig 11587 bp, 7 predicted proteins | sample NC_wetland_sal_i_10_FD_132465 | JGI IMG/M metagenome (GOLD analysis project Ga0187801, IMG submission 132465) | Wetland sediment microbial communities from Neuse River Estuary, North Carolina, USA - Control_1 | ecosystem: Environmental > Aquatic > Freshwater > Wetlands > Sediment | place: USA...
GGCTCGCCGACCAGGCCGCGCACCGTGTTCAGCTCGTGGACCAGCGTGTCCAGCAGCACCATCGCGTAGACCTGCCGCTCCAGTTCGGTCGCCGCCGAGCCGACCGCGGCCCTGATCCGCTCGTCGCTGTCCTGATTCAGGGCGACCGTGACCTCGGCGGGCAACGGCACCCGCGGCAGCAGCGGGTAATGCCCGATATACGGCCGGAACGGCGACTCGAACGTGGTGACCCGCAGCAGCCGGGCGCCGTCCAGTGCGGCGGTCTCCTCCCGCATCCGCGCGAACGCCGGGTCGTACCGTTTCGGATAGCCGGTCATCAGGACCACCCCGGCCGCCTCGGCGGCGGCCACCATGGCCTGGCCCTCCGCGCGCGAGAAGCACATCGGCTTCTCCACGAACACGTGCCGCCCGGCTCGGGCGGCCGCCTCGGCGATCGGGGCGTGGCTGCCTGAGGTCAGCACCATCACCGCGTCGAGCGGGTGCTCGACCAGGTCCCGCCAGTCGGTGAACGCCGCCGGGATGCTGTAACGCTCCGCGCACGCCCGGGCGCTGTCGCCGTCCAGGTCGCAGACCGCCGCGACCTCGAAGCGGTCGCCGAGTTCGGCCAGGTAGTGCAGGTGCATGACCTGGGCGATGACGCCGGTCCCGACCAGCCCGACCCGGACCTGCACGTTCCCTCCCAGCGCTGCCGATAGTCGATCTTGACTCGGCTCGTTATGACCTGTCAAGAGTCTGTGAGTATGTAAAGACAAAATAGAAAACAGTTCCCGACACTCGGCCCCGCGCGGCGGATTAACTCTGCGGTGGTTACAATGTTCAAACAAACGAGCCTAGTTTCATGCCCGGATGAGGATGATGCCTGAACGCGATCTCGGCCCGATGGGCCCGATCACCATCGACCGGACCATCCCGGTGCCGCTGTACTTCCAGCTGGCCCAGCATTTCGAGTCTGCCATCAGATCCGGCACGCTCAAGGTCGGTACCAGGCTGGAGAACGAGGTGCAGCTGGCGGAGATGCTCGGCCTGTCCCGGCCCACGGTGCGGGCCGCCTTCCTCTATCTGGCCAACAAGGGCCTGGTCCTGCGCAAGCGCGGCGCGGGCACTTTGGTGGCCAACGAGCGGATCGACCGCAAGGTGGAGCTGACCAGCCTCTACGATGACCTGGCGGCCAGCGGCCGCAAGCCCGCCACCCAGGTGCTGAAGGCCGAGGTCAGCCACGCCAGCGATCAGGTGGCCGAGGCGCTGCAGTTGCCGGAGCGCGCGCTGGTGATGTCGCTGGAGCGGATCCGGCTGGCCGACGGTGAGCCGGTGGCCCTGCTGCACAACTACCTGCCTGCCGGGCTGGTCCAGCTCAACGTCGACATGCTTGAGCAGCACGGACTGTATGAGCTGCTGCGCGCCTCCGGCATCGGGCTGTACTCGGCCACTCAGCGGATGGGTGCGAAGAACGCCTCGGCCGCCGAGGCTCGCATGCTGGAGGAGACCCGCGGGACCGCGCTGCTCACGATGGAGCGCATTGCCTACGATCAAGCCGGCCATCCGGTCGAGTTCGCCCGGCACCTGTACCGGGCCTCCCGGTACGCCTTCACCACCACCTTCCCCCGACCGGAGCCCGTCACCGGGTGATGCCGCCTAGCCGGTAGCGCCGGCGGCCGTCCACCTCCCACTCGGCGAACCCGGTTCCGGTCCAGGCGAAGAGCCGGTCGTAGAGGTTGACGGCCGGATCGACGTGGGCCGGAATGAGCAGGACCTTATCCCCGATGTCCAGCGCACCGTGGTCCAGCGCACCGTGGTCCAGCGCGCCGTGGTCCGGGGCACCGTGCCCCTCCGTGACGCTGACCTGTGCGTGCTCATCGGACAGCGCCGTCACCCGGGCCCCCGGGACCTGCATGACCGGCATCCCGTACTCCACCGTGAGCTCCTTGAGGCCCACGTTGAGCACGGCACGGGAGCGACGGCGGCTGATCACCGTGGCCACGCAGTACAGCGCCGACTCGAACGGCAGGTCGAGCGTTCCGTATCGGCCGTCCATGAGCACGTACGATCCGGCCTGGACCTCAGTCAAGGCACCGGCCTGCGCGGCGAGATCGTACGTGCCCGTGCCGCCGCCCGATATCACCGGGCAGCCGAACCCGGCGGCGGCCAGCCGGGCCTGCTCGTGCTGGATGTGGAGGGCGGCCTGCCGGACCAGGGTGGCGCGGACCTCACGGCTGTCCCTGTGTACGGCGTGCCCTTCGTACGCCTGCAGGCCGCCGAACCCGAGCGAGCCCTGCCTGGCGATCTGCTCGGCCAGCGGGACCAGGCCGGTGTCGCCGAACGGCAGCCCGCACCGTCCGGCGCCAACGTCCAGCTCGATCAGCACGCCGATCGACACACCGTGCCTGCCGGCCGTCCGCGCGAGCAGTTCTACCTGGGCTTCGTGGTCGACGACCACGGTCAGCCGGGCCGCGGCGGCGGCCTCCGCCAGCTCGTCCAGCGCGGCCGGGTCGACGACCTGATTGGCGATCAGGATGTCGGTGAACCCGGACCGGGCCAGGACCAGCGCCTCCCACGAGGTCTGGCACGCCACGCCTGCGCAGCTGCCGGCGTCCAGTTGCTGCTGCATCAGCGTCGTGCACTTGTGGGCCTTGAAGTGCGGACGCAGGGCCGCACGCTGGCCGGAGAAGAACGCCGCGCAACGCTGGATGTTCCGGCTCGCGGCGCCCGCGTCCACCACCAGGCACGGCGTCGGCAGCTGATCCAGCGCCGACGGCGGCAGCTCGATCACCCGGCCGCCAGCCGTCGGTCGGACCCGGCTTCCGGTGCTCGCGACCGGTACGGCAGCAGGCTCACGGCGGCGTCGACGGCAGCCGCCACGTCATCGCCCGGCGGATACAGCAGGGTGCGGCCGGCCACCAGGCCGTGCACGCCCGGCAGCCGCAGGGCCGCTTGCCACCGGGCGAGGACCTCGTCGAGGTCATCGGCGGTGTTCCCGCCCAGCAGCAGGGCGGGCAACGTGGACGACTCGGCCACCCGCTCCATCTCCTCGACTACCGGGATCTTCAACCACGTGTAGGCAGAGGTTACGCCGAGCCCGGAGGCGACGGCGATGGCGCGGATCACGCTGTCGGGCGACAGGTCATTGACCCGCTGGCCGTCCCTCCGGTGCACCATGAAGGGCTCGATCAGGGCGGTGAGCCGGTGCCGGGCCAGGTCGGTGACGGCGGCGGCGCAGGCCTCGAGCGTCCCCGCCGTGGCCCGGTCGTCTTGGTCGATCCGCAGCAGCATCTTTCCGCCGTCCAGGTTGGCCGTGGCCAGGGCACTGGCGTTATAGGCGGTAAACCTGTCGTCCACCTCGAACACCGACCCGGGTAGCCCTGACCGGTTCATCGACCCGATGACCAGCCTGTCGTCCAGCGCGCCGAGCAACAGCAGGTCCTCGATGACGTCCGCGGTCGCGAGGATGCCGTCGACGCCGGGACGGCCCAGCGCGACCAGTATCCGGTCGAGCAGGTCGTACCGGCTGGCCATGGCCATCGGCCGGCGGCCGGCCTCGAGCGAGCCGCGGGCCGGGTGGTCGGCCGCGATGATCATGAGCTTTCCCGACGGCCCGAGCCAGGGCCGCCGCCGGCGCCGTGCGGCGGCCGCCGCTATGGCGTCCGGGTCCCGCGCCCGTATCTCGCTGATGGTGCGACGCTGCTCGTCCCGCACGTCGTGCCTCCCGCCTTCACGAGCGAGGACGGGACGTCAGCTGACGCCACGGCCTAGGAGGATCTCTACACTTGTCATTTAAGCCAGTCAAGAGTTTGTTCATACAAGCTGCCGGTGACATCGCGTTTAGCAGCGGTTTCGGCTTGATTCATGTTAGATCATGTAGATAACAAGATGTTCTCAAGTATTGACATAATCAGGCGAGCAGAGGCAGCGTAGCACCACGATGTACGCGGCTTGGGTGGCGGCCGAGCGAGGTGATCCGATGGCCGGGTGTGCTGACGCGGCGTGGCTGATCGAGCCGCGATGACCATCGACCACCGGGCGGACCCCCCCGGCGCTGCGCCGGTCGCCGCCCGGCCCGCAGGCCTGCGGGCGACCGCGCTGCGCCGGCTGCGCCGGGACCCGGCGTCGATCTTCGCGGCCTGCCTGCTGCTCCTGCTGGTGCTCGCGGCCCTGATCGGCGGGCCGCTCGCCGCCACGCTCACCGGGCACTCGCCGATCGCGCAGTACCCGGACGCGCTGCACTCCGACGGCCTGCCGATCGGTTTCTTCTCCCGGACCCTCAACGCGACCGGGACGGCGACGAATCCGCACGGCAGCCTGTTCATCCTGGGCGCCGACCAACTCGGCCGGGACCAGCTCGTCCGGGTGCTCTACGGCGCGCGGATCTCGCTGCTCGTGGCCACTTCGGCGACAGCGCTCGCCCTGGTCATCGGGGTGTCGCTGGGCCTGCTGGCCGGCTACCTGGGCGGCTGGGTGGACGCGGTGGTCAGCCGGATGACCGAGACCGCCATGGCCTTCCCGAACGTGCTGCTCGGGGTCGGGCTGGCCATTGTCATCGGCCCCGGACTGCTCAACGTGGTGATCATCATCACGCTGTTCACCTGGTACTACCCGGCCCGGATCGTACGCGGCACCACGACCGCCACCAAGAAGATGACCTTCGTCGCGGCCGCCCGGGCTCTGGGGGCCCGTCCCCGGCGACTGCTCGTGGTTCACCTGCTGCCGCAGGTATACGGGCCGCTGCTGGTCTACGCGACGTCGATCATCGCGAACAACATCATCTTCGAGGCGGGTCTGTCCTATCTCGGCGTGGGCGTGCCGCCGCCCACGCCGAGCTGGGGCCAGATGCTCTCGGACGCCGTCACATCCGGCATGTACCAGACCGACATCGGCCTGGCCCTGGTGCCCGGGGTGGCGCTGGTCATGACCATGCTCGCCTTCAACCTGCTCGGTGACGGGATCAGGGACGCGCTCGACCCCAAGGGACGCCGATGATCCGGCTCGCGGGGACCAGGATCCTCGGCGCGCTGGTCCAGATCCTCGTCGTCACCCTGCTGGCCTGGCTGCTGTTCTACGTGATCGCCCGGTTCACCGGGGCGTCCCCGGCTGAGCGGATCGCGGGCAAGACCGCATCGCCGGCCCAGATCGCACTGGTCGCCAAGAACCTCGGCCTCAACCAGCCCTACTGGAAGCAGTACCTGATCTTCCTCGGGCGCATGGTCCGCGGAAACTTCGGCTTCTCCTACGTGCAGAGCCGCCCGGTGGCCCAGATCCTGTGGCCGGCCTTGCGCGCCACCACCTCCCTGGTGCTGGGCGCGGCGGTGGTCTGGCTCGCCATCGCGGTGCCGATCGGGGCCTACGGCGGCCTGCGACCGCGGTCGTTCGGCGACGTGGCGGGCCGGGTCCTAGCCATCCTGGGCATGTCGATCCCGGTCTTCTGGCTGGCTCCCGTGATCGCGTACCAGTTCGGGTATGAGCCCACCCAGGGTCGGCTGTTCGGCCTGCACATCCTGCCGGTCGGCACGCAGCTGTTCCCGATCACCGGCTACGTCGATTTCGGGCAGAACCCGGCGCAGTGGGCCTACCACCTGATCCTGCCGTGGGTCACCCTGGCCGTCGGGTTCGCGGCGGTCTACATCCGCTTCCTGCGCACCCTGACGGCCGAGCAGCTCGCCGAGGACTACACCAGGACCGCCCGGGCCAAGGGCGCCTCGACGGCCCGGGTCCTGATCCAGCACGTCGGCCGGAACGTGCTGCCCCCGGTCACCGTGCTGCTCGGCGCCGACGTCGCCACCGCGCTCACCGGCGTGTTCTTCGTCGAGACGGTGTTCGCCATCCCCGGGATCGGCTACACCGGCCTGAGCGCCATCGAGAACCTGGATTATCCGGTGATCACCGCCGTGATCATCGTCGCCGCCGTGATCGCCGTGATCGCGAACACGGTGGTCGACATCGCACATATGGCCCTAGATCCCAGGATCCGCCATGTCCCCGACGCCTAGCCGGCCCCGTGGCCCGGCGCGCTGGCCTTAGCACACGCCCACCTGGCCACGGAATCAGAATGAAACGATCGGAGAAGCCAATGGCGCACTCATCACGCCGCCCGCTCCGTGGGCCGCTGACGCTGGCCGCGGCCCTGATGGCCGCGCTGGCCGCTTGTTCCTCGACCAGCTCCTCGAGCTCGTCCCCGGCCAGCGCGACCAGCGGGGCTCAGCCGGGCGTCGCGAGCGGCACCCTGACCGCGGCGATGTCCTCGGGGGCCATCGACACGATGGACCCGAACCGCTGGTACTTCGCGGTGACCTGGGGCCTGGCCAACGCGATGTGCACCACCCTGGTGCGCTACGCCGACCAGCCCGACGCGGCGGGCACCCAGCTGACCGCGGGCACGGCGAGCATGCCGGCCATCAGCAGCGACGGCCTGACGTACACCTTCACGCTCCGGCCCGGTGCCCGGTTCTCCGACGGCACGCCGATCACCGGCCAGGACATCAAGTACACGTTCCTGCGGCTGATGAACCCGGCCATCGACACCGGGACCGGCTATTACTTCACCAACGTCATCGGCGCGCCCGCGTACCTGGCGGGCAAGTCGAGCACCGTCGCGGGCATCGTGGCCACCGCCAACACCGTGACCTTCCACCTGAGCGCGCCCGACGGCGCGTTCCTGTACAAGGCCGCCCTGCCCACCACCTGCCCGGTACCGGTCGGCACCCCCATGAAGTCCCAGGAGAGCGGCACGCTGGAGATGAACGACGCCAGCGGGCCGTACAAGCTGCAGTCCTACCAGCCGGGCCGCCAGATCGTGATGGTCTTCAACAAGAACTACGACCAGGCCCTCGGCGTCCGCGGCCACGTCGCGAAGTTCGTCTTCACCATCGGGGTCGAGGCCAGCCAGGCGGCGCTGGAGATCCAGGCCGGCCAGCTGGACTTCCAGACCTCGAACCTGGCCACCGCCGACATCATCCGGATCTCGCACGACGCGGCCCTGGCCGGCCAGGTCCACCAGTCACCCCGCCCGGAGACCACCTACCTGTTCCTGAACAACGAGGTGGCGCCGTTCAACAACATCGACGTCCGTAAGGCGGTCAACTACGCGATCAACCGGACCGCCATCGAAGAGCAGTGGGGCGGGCCGCTGGTCGGCTCGGTCAGCAGCCAGATCATGGTGCCCGGCGCGCTCGGCTACGCGCCGTACAGCGCATACCCGGACACCCCCAACCTGGCCCAAGCCAAGGCGCTGATGACGGCATCGGGTGTGAAGCTGCCGATCAACACCTCACTGCGCGCCCAGAACGACGCACCGGGGTTCATCAACATGGCCGAGGTGATCAAGTCCAACCTGGCCGCGATCGGGATCAACGTCACCGTGGTCGGGTCGCCGAACAGCGTCAACAGCTCCTTCATCAGCAACCCCGCCAGCCACACCCCGATGGGCATCGAGCCGTGGTCGCTTGACTTCCCGGACGCCGAGGCGCTGATCAACACCGGCATGGACCCGGCCACCCCGAACGCCGCGCCGAACCTGACCCGGTTCGGCGACCCGGCGTTCATCCCGGCCTTCAACGCCGCCGCCGCGGCGCTCGGCACCAAGCGGGCCCAGCTCTACGAGGCCCTCGACAAGTCACTGATGACACAGGTCGCGCCCTACGCGCCGATCTTCAACGCCCGCTGGTATGACTTCGTGTCCACGCGGGTCGGCGGCTACGTCTACAGCGTGGCCATGGACGCGATCAACTACAACACCCTCTACGTCAAGTAAAGGCAGGCTAGGCGCCAACGGTGACCGAATCGCTCACCGCCTCCGCGCGCGCTCCTGACACCCGGTCAGGCCGGCCGCTGCTGGAGGTCACCGACCTGCGGATCAGCATCCCGACCGAGGCCGGCCTGATCGAGGCGGTCCGCGGCGTCAGCTTCTCCATGCAGGCCAGGGACACCCTGGGGGTGGTGGGCGAATCCGGTTCAGGCAAGACCATGCTGGCCCTCGCGGCCATGGGCCTGGTCCCGGGGTCGGCGAAGGTCAGCGGCTCGATCCGGCTCGATGGCCGCGAGCTGCTGCACTGTACCCCGGCCCAGTGGCGGTCGATCCGGGGCGCCCGGGTCAGCATGGTCTTCCAGGATCCGATGACCGCGCTGAACCCGATGTACAAGGTTGGCTGGCAAGTCGCCGAGTCCATCCGGCTGCACGAGCGGGTGAGCAAGTCGGCCGCCTGGCGCCGGGCGGCCGACCTACTCGGCGAGGTCGGGCTGCCGCAGCCCGCGCAGCTCGCGCACCGGTATCCGCACGAACTGTCCGGCGGCATGCGCCAGCGGGTGGTGATCGCGATGGCGATCGCGAACTCGCCCCAGCTGATCATCGCGGACGAGCCCACCACGGCCCTCGACGTGACCGTCCAGGCGCTGATCCTCGACACCCTGCGTACCCTCAGGGACCAGACCGGGGCCGCGCTGATGCTGATCAGCCATGATCTCGGTGTCCTGGCCGAGATTGCCGAGCGGATCATGGTCATGTACGCGGGCCGGGGCATGGAGATCGGCAGCGCGCGGGATGTCTTCTCCGACCCGCGGGTGCCCTACACCGCCGGGCTGCTGGCCTCGCTGCCGCCGGTGGACCGGCGCACCGAGCGTCTCGCGGCCATCCCGGGCGTCCCGCCGACCGGGATCGGATACGGCGCGGGATGCGCCTTCGCCCCACGCTGCCCGCTCGCCGCCGAGCCGTGCGCGGCCGACCCGCCCCTGCTCCCGGTGGCACCCGGCCACCTGGCCGCCTGTCATTTCGCCGGGCAGCCTCTGCCTCCGCCCCGGCCGGAGGCCGGCTACCCGCCCGCCCCGGCGGTCCCTGCGGCCCCTGCGGCCCCGGCGGCCCCTGCGGCAGAGCCGGACACCGCCGTGCTCACCGTGCGTGACCTCACGAAGAACTTCCGGGTCCGCGGCTCCGGATTCCGCTCCTATGCCACCGTGCACGCGGTCAGCGGCATCAGCCTGGATCTCCAGCCGGGCCGGTGCCTGGGCCTGGTCGGGGAGTCGGGCTGCGGCAAGTCCACCGTCGCCCGGCTGCTCATGCGGCTGGAGCAGCCGACCTCGGGCAGCATAAAGCTGGATGGCACCGAACTGACCGGCCTGGACGATGGCGCGCTCCGGCCGTTCCGGCGTGACATGCAGATGGTGTTCCAGGACCCTTACTCATCGCTCAACCCGCGGCTGTCGGTGGGGGAGATCGTGGGTGAGCCGCTCACCGTGCACAAGATCGCGGGACGGACGGGCCGGGTCCGCGAGCTACTGGCGGCCGTCGGCCTCGACCCGGACGCCGCCGTCCGGTTCCCTTCCGAATTCTCCGGCGGGCAGCGCCAGCGCATCGGCATCGCCCGCGCCCTGGCCCTGAAGCCGCGGGTCATGATCCTGGACGAGCCGGTCTCCGCGCTGGACGTGAGCATCCAGGCCAGCGTCCTCAACCTGCTGCGCGATCTGCAACGCGAGCGGGACCTGGCCTACCTGTTCATCTCCCACGACCTGGCGGTGATCAGGCAGGTGGCGGACGAGATCGCGGTCATGCACCTCGGGCTCGTCGTGGAACAGGGGCCGGCCGAGGCGGTCTGCGAGCATCCGGCGCACCCGTACACGGCCGCCCTGCTGTCCGCTGTCCCCGTGCCCGACCCGGCGCGCACCAACGTCCGGGAACGGATCCTGCTGCACGGCGAACTGCCCAGCGCGACCAGCCCACCGTCGGGCTGCCGCTTCCGCACCCGGTGCTGGAAGGCCGACGAGCGCTGCGCCGCGGAGGAGCCGCCGTTGCTGCAGATCGCCGCCTCCCACCGGGTGGCCTGCCACTATCCCGAGATACCGCTGGCTCTCAAGGGGGATCCTCGCTGATGACCGCCTGCTATGCCTGGCCCGTGACCGTGGGCGCGGGCGCCGATCTGCGCCTGCACGTCTCGACCGAGCACCAGCGATTCGGCGTCCGGCTCTTCCGCTACGGCGCCACGGTCACCGAGGTACCCAGCCAGGCCGGGGTCCTGTCCGGCGTCAGCCTGCCGCTGGGCCGTCCCGACGAGGCCTGGGGCTGGCCCGTCTACCCGATCGAGATGGGCGCCGACCTCGCGGACGGCGTGTACCTGGCCGTGCCGCTGCCGCTCGGCCCGGACCGCCTGCCCGAGCCGGTGCCGGTGTCGGCCGGGCTCGCGACCCGCAAGGATGCCTGCCTGTTCATCCTCAGGCGGCGCGCGGCGCCCGGATCCGGCCCGATCTGGTACAAGCTGCCCACCGCGACGTACACCGCCTACAACCAGATGGGCGGGGCCAGCACGTACGCGGCCCCCCAGTGGGCCAGGGACTGGACGGCCCAGGGCTACGTCGGCAGCCTGCAGCGGCCGGGCAACGCCGGCGTCGGCGGCCGGGTCATGGAGGGGGACGCGCCGGACGCCTACCTGCGGTCCTCGCGCCGGCAGACGTTCGCGCACTGGGACGCGCCGTTCGTGACGTGGCTGGAACAGCGCGGCTACCAGGTCAGCTACTGCACGGACTACGACCTGCACTACGAGGAGAACCTGCTGGCCGGCCGCGGCCTGCTGATCAGCGGCGGGCACGATGAGTACTGGTCGTGGGCCATGCGCGACCGGGTCCTGAGCTTCGTCGACCGCGGCGGGAACGTCTGCTTCTTCACCGGCGACACCGCCTGCTTCGAGGTGGAATTCTCCCCGTCGGGCGACCGGCTGTTCTGCCGGAAGATGGCCGGCGGGTCGCCGGAGGGCAGCGGCTCGGACCGGATCGGCGCGCTGTGGCCGGTCAACGACCCGGACGACTGGCTCACGATGTCCAGCCCGGCCTGGGGCGGCGGCTGGTGGGACGGGCGCCGGGCCGTCACCGGTTACCAGGCGGTGGTCGGCACGCACTGGGCCTTCGACGGCGTGGAATTCCCGCCCGACGGGATCACCGGCGGCACGGCCACCCCGGTGATCGGCTACGAGACCGACGGTGTCCGGCTGGAGCGGAAATCCGAACCGCCGCGCCTGGCCGAGCACCGCAAGGGACTGGGCGCCGGCCGGGTCCTGCTCGCGCTCGCGAGGCTGCCGGCCGGGTGGGTCGCGGGATACGAGGAGGCGAACGCGGCCATGCTCCTGCGGACGGCGCCGTCCGGCGGCATGGTGTTCTCGGTCGGCACCACGGACTGGCCGCTCGCGCTGGACACCGATCGTGGCGTCGGCCAGATCACGGCCAACGTGGTGAGCAGGCTCGCGGATCGCGCGCTGCGGATCCGCGGCCCGGTCTGCCCGGAATCTGAGTACGCGGGCGAGGGCGACATGATCGGCCCCGACCGGGACGTGAGCTGGTACCTCGACGGGGATCAAGTGTCCGCCCACGGGCTGACGCAGGTCGACTGGCAGGTCCGCGGCGCAGAGCCGGCCAGCAGCGACGGCCGCCAGCTGGTGACCCGCTCGGCTGAGGGCGAGGGCTGGCTCACCGTGACCGCGACCGCCCGCGACCCCGAAGGGAACGCCTACTTCGGCAGTCGTACCGTCCGGGTCCTATCCGCCGACGAGTACGCCCGGCGCCGCCTGGTCCGGACCCTGAACGCGATCGCGTTCCCGGACGAGCAAGGCGGCGCGCTGGTCGA
>Ga0187801_10000412_pt1 | contig 11579 bp, 9 predicted proteins | sample NC_wetland_sal_i_10_FD_132465 | JGI IMG/M metagenome (GOLD analysis project Ga0187801, IMG submission 132465) | Wetland sediment microbial communities from Neuse River Estuary, North Carolina, USA - Control_1 | ecosystem: Environmental > Aquatic > Freshwater > Wetlands > Sediment | place: USA...
CATTCGGAGACGAATCTCTTTGTGTGCGTCTCAAAGATGCTGGCACGTCGGCGATCATCACTCAGAAGAAACATCTCCATAAGATTCGCAAGATTCGGGAGCAGCTCCCAAACTTGCGGCATTGCATCGTGGTGGATGCGCCCCAGGCATCTCTACAGCAACGCGAGACTGGCTTCGCGATGGAACAAGCGCTGCCCGTCGAGTACTTCCCAATCTACCCGACAAAGGCCGAATCTCCGTCGGTTCTGCATTACACCTCTGGCACGACCGGTCAGCCCAAGGGTGCGCAGCACGTCCACTACTCAATCATTGCGCAGTATCTCACCGCGAAATGGGTCCTCGATTTTCGGCCTGACGACATTTATTGGTGCAATGCCGACCCCGGTTGGGTAACCGGCACGTCCTACGGCATTATCGGTCCCTGGGCGAACGGAATTACACAGGCAGTTCTGGACTCCGGTTTCAACGCCGAGAAATGGTACGAGTTCATCGAGAAGTACCACGTTACCGTCTGGTATTCGGCGCCGACTGCCATCCGCCTGCTCATGAAGGAGGGAAAGGAAATCATCCGTAAGCATGATCTCTCCAGCCTGCGTCATTTGGCCAGCGTTGGCGAGCCGCTGAACCCAGAGGCGGTGATCTGGTCGAGAGAAGTCTTCGGGAAACCGTTCCATGACACGTTCTGGCAGACCGAAACTGGCTGCATCGTGATTACGAATTTTCCCGGGATGGAAATCAAGCCCGGCTCGATGGGCAAGCCGTTTCCGGGAATCACCGCAACGGTGCTGGATCCGAAGACCTACGAACCGGTGAATCGGGCGGGCGCGGCAGGGCTGATTGCGCTACGCCCCGGCTGGCCGTCGCAGATTCGCGGCTATTGGAACAATGCCGCCGGATACCAGGCCAAATTCAGGAATGGATGGTACCTGTGTGGCGACCGCGCCTCGATCGATGCGGATGGCTATTTCTGGTTCATGGGGCGCGACGACGACGTCATCAACACCGGCGGGCACCTGGTCGGCCCTTTCGAAGTCGAATCGGCTCTTCTCGGATGCCCGGCCGTCGCCGAGTCTGCCGCCGTCGCTAAACCTGACCCCGTCAACATGGAAGTTGTGAAAGCATACGTAACCGTAAAGCGAGGTTTTCAACCATCCGATGACCTTGAACTGGAAATCATGAACCATATTCGCAAGCGGCTGTCGCCGCTGGCCATGCCCCAGGAAATCGAGTTCGTGGACTCGCTACCCAAGACGCGCAGCGGCAAGATCGTGCGCCGCATTTTGCGGTGCAAGGAGTTCCATGAGCCGGTGGGCGATCTTTCCACCATTATGGAAGACTGAAGAGGCCGGCTATGGACGAAATCACCCGAGTAGTTCGCGATTACATCACGCGGGAGTATCTGCAAGAAGGAGATGATCGGCAGATCACCGAGAAGACCCCACTTATCTCAAGTGGCATTGTGGATTCGTTTTCCATGGTGTCTTTGCTTCGGTTTCTGGAAAAAAAGTACTCGATTGACATTCCCGACCAATGTGCCACTCCGGAAGCCTTCGACACCGTCGAGCGCATCGTGGAGCTGGTGCGACGTTTCCAGAAGGCTGAAGTCGTCAGGAGCTAGCGTGTGCCCGCCGCCGGACCCAGTTCGGCTTGGGCACTGCATTGAATAATTCTTAATTATGTGAGGGGCGTCATGGCTTTTGCCGATACAGTTCGTCACCGCTATCAAACCGATCTCGAGGGAATCAAAGCCGCGGGCCTGTTCAAAGAGGAGCGGTATATCCACTCGCCGCAGTCGTCTGAAATTGACGTGGAGTTTCCAATAGGCTCGGTCACCAGGAGGTGTATTAACATTTGCGCCAACAACTACCTCGGACTCTCCAGCCATCCCGAGGTCATCGCTGCAGCGCACGCAGGATTGGACGCACGCGGTTACGGCATGTCCTCGGTGCGTTTCATCTGTGGTACGCAGGACATCCATCGGGAGCTGGAGAATCGCCTGACCGCGTTCCTCGGCACCGAAGACACGCTGCTATTCCCCTCCTGCATGGACGCGAATGCCGGCTTCTTCGAGGCCTGCCTGAATGAGCAGGACGTGATGATTGCCGACCGGCTCGTTCACGCCTCCATCGTCGACGGAATGCGCCTGTGCAAGGGAATGCAAGATACCTACAAGCATTCCGACATGGGCCATCTTGAGGAGAAGCTTCAGGAACACCAGGACAAGCGCTCCCGGATGGTGATCACGGACGGCGTGTTCTCGATGGACGGCGACACCGCCAAGCTGGCCGACATCGTCGCGCTGGCGGAGACGTACAACGCCACGGTGTTCGTGGATGACTCGCACGCCACCGGCTTCATGGGCAAAACCGGACGTGGGACGCACGAGCACTGCGGCGTGTTCGGCAAGATCGATGTGATTACTACGACGCTGGGAAAGGCGCTGGGTGGCGCGTCGGGAGGGTGCGTCAGCGGGCGCCACGAGCTGGTGGAGATGTGCCGCCAGCGCGCACGTCCGTATCTGTTCTCCAACGCCGTGGCGCCGGTGATTGTGGCGGGTGCGCTCAAGGTACTGGATCTGATCAGCGCCTCAACCGATCGTCGTGACAAGCTGGAGTGGAATGCCAGGTACTGGCGTGGCTTGCTCAAAGAAGCTGGTTTCGATCTGAAGGAAGGGGACACGCCGATCGTGCCAGTCATGCTCTACGACGCCAAACTGGCACAAGATTTTGCCCGCGATCTCTTTGACGAGGGCGTTTACGCAATTGGGTTCTTCTTTCCGGTCGTGCCTAAGGGGCAAGCCCGCATTCGGACGCAACTGTCCGCAGCTCACGACAAACACCATCTGGACGCCGCCATTGAGGGCTTCAAAAAAGTAGGAAAAAAACACGCCATTTTAGGTTTGGCAAGAAAGGAACTCATGGCGAGAGCCGCTGCGTAATCGACGGGTCGTCTCTTGATGCGGGGAGCGCCCTTGCCAAGTCTACTTGGCAGTCAGCTCGGTGACGGCTTCGTGGAGGAAAGGGGGTCGTATGCTCTGTGCAGAGCTTGAGGAACTGGAAGCGGAATTCGATGACATTCTTACCGCGCTCGAGAATCCATGCCTCACCGAGCAGGAAAGACGCTCCCTGCAGGTCGCGTATTCCCGGCTGAGTCGCACAATCAAAGATCACCAGAAGCATGGTCACGATGGAGGGCCCTGCTTTGAAGAATAGGGCCTCGATGCTGGAGTCTGGCTTCTCGGCAGTTTTTCAATCTTAGGTCAAGCGAAAGGAGGGGCTATGTCTTTCCAGATTTCGAGCACCGCCTTTTCCAACGGCGAAACGATCCCGAAGAAGTTCACATGCGACGGACCTGACGTTTCCCCGCAGCTGAGATGGAAGGAGGCACCTGCGGCAACACGGAGCTTTGCGCTCATCATGGACGATCCTGATGCGCCAACAGGTATCTGGGTGCACTGGGTGTTATACAACCTCCCTGCAAACACGAGGGAAATGCCAGAGGGAATGGAAAAACAGGAACAGCTTGCCACTGGAGCGCTGCAAGGACGCAACGACTTTCGCAAGATCGGCTATGGAGGTCCATGTCCCCCGCCGGGCACGCCACACCGCTATTATTTCAAGCTGTATGCGCTCGACACAAAGCTCAACCTGAAGGCCGGAGCCACCAAACCAGACCTCGAGCGCGCCATGAAGGGCCATATCCTGAGCAAGACGGAACTCATGGGGCGGTATGGCCGTTGAGCCTCGAGGTCGTCACCGATTCGAGGCTAAGAGCCTCTCGCACAGCTTCCCGCGTGCTCCAACGCGCGTGCGGGATCACATCACACCGAACGGTGATGTCCGCCTATTGCAGAGATTAGCCAAGGAGTAAACTTATTGGCGACTAATCGCCTCGCCTCTCCGAAGAGCAGTTCCCACCCGTTGAGACGCAGCACCCGCTGAGGCGAATGACCCGAATTTTCGGGAAACACATTTCCATCAGAGAAAGAAAAGCCAAAGGTCCTTCATGGATCGCAGAGCACACATGAAGGTGCAGTCGCCTCTCCGAGGAGCGGTATGCAGAAGGAACTATAGCTATGAGTGGACGCGTGTGTGCTCTTCGTGTCTGTGCTTGGAAAATGGAAAGGAGATTCCGAAATGAAATCCAAAATGTTGACGGTGCTTACCGCGATGACGTTACTTGCTACGCTGGCGGACCCAGTTCGGCTCGCCGCGCAGGAACCTAAGCACCGGCCCCCTCGCTACACCGTCGCCGATCTCGGCACGCTCGGCGGCACGTATAGCCTCGCCGGAGGCCTCAGCAACACCGGCTGGGTAGAGGGTTATTCGACCCTGTCCAGCGGCACAACACACGCGGTTCTTTGGCGCAAGGGCGTGATCACTGACCTAGGCACACTGGGTGGTCCGAACAGCGATGCGGGATGGCGCCCCAGCGACAGCGGCGATGCCGCCGGCACCTCAGAGACCGGCGCCGTGGACCCGTTCGCGGAAAATTTTTGCGGTTATGGTGACAACCTCATCTGCCTGCCGTACTTTTGGCGGAACAGCACAAAGAAAATGACTCCGCTGCCCACGCTGGGCGGCAATAACGGATATGCTGCGGGAGTCAACGATCTACACGAGGTGGTCGGAAACGCGGAGAATACCACCGCAGAGCCAACCTGCGCCGGCACCACCCAAGTCTTCCAGTTTGAGCCTGTCCTTTGGATAAAAGAATGGGTCCAGCAACTCCCTACGTTCCCGGGCGACCCGGTCGGATCGGCATACTCGATTAACTCCTGGGGCCAGGCCACAGGGTACTCGGGTAATTGCACAACGGCTTTTCACGCCTTGCTCTGGCAAAACGGGAAGGCAATCAACCTTGGCAACCTGGGCGGGACGGTGAGTGAGGCTATTGATATCAACAACTGGGGCCAGGTGAGCGGCCTCGCTACCCTGCCCGGCGATCAGTACTATCACGCATTTCTGTGGACGTGGGGCACCCTAATCGACCTCGGCACGCTTCCGGAAGACGTTTCGAGCTCGGGCGATGGCCTTAATGATTGGGGTCAGGTAGTCGGAGGCTCGTACGATGCATCCGGCAATGCCCGCGCCTTCCTGTGGCAAGACGGTGTGATGACCGACCTCAACACTCTCATTCCTCCCAACTCGCCCCTATATCTTCTCGAAGCGACTGGCACGATCAACGATTCGGGACAGATCGCCGGCATTGCCTTGCAGATCAGCACGGGCGAGACGCATGCCTTCTTGGCGACTCCCACAACAGGGCACTGGGCCATCAGCGAAAGGCCGAGGGTCGTTCTCCCGGAGAATGTTCGCAAGCTGCTTCAGCAGCGACGAGGCCTCCGACCCAAAGGTGGGTTCATGAAACTGCAATGACGGTTACAGGGAGAGGAGCAGGGTGCCAAACCTGACCACTCACATCTTTGACGCAGTAGCTGTTCGTCTTCTTGTGAACATCCAGTCCGATGTAATACGTATGTCCTTGAGGAGCCTCCGTGGTTGTTTTCTGAATCAACGTTCCCTTGAGTTCAGCTTTTTGTACACCACGTGCTCCTCGCTGACTTAGCATTCAAACAATCTCATCGCCCCAGCACGAAGCAGTTGCATACCAAACCGTTCGTCGAATGTTTTACCCTGGGGTGCCGTCTCGGGGCTGGCACGCCAACCTTAACGGCGGGTCACACTTTTTTGACCTCGGACCGGAGTACAATCGCGGCCTGGTCAGCCTGATCCCAAGGCCGATCTGTAGGGGAGGCTCTTTGTCGGATCAACTCTTCCAAGCGATGCGCCAAAGCATCATTGACGGCGTGTCTGACAGGGCCGCGGAATTGGCGCAGGAGGCGTTGGACAGCGGCGTGGATCCGCTCGAGGCGGTGAACGAAGGACTTGCCGCGGGGATCACGTTCGCCGGCGATCAATTCGGCTGCGGCCAAATGTTTCTACCCGATCTGCTCGCGTCGGCCGAGGCCATGAAAGCCGCCCTCGGCATTCTTGAACCGGAGATGCTGAAGCGCGGCTCGCAGCGTGAGGTTCTGGGCACGATCGTCCTCGGCACGGCCCGAGGCGACATTCACGACATCGGCAAGAATCTCGTCGCCACAATCCTTTCTGCCAGCGGATTCCGCATCTTTGATCTGGGCACGAGTGTGACTCCCGAGCAGTTCGTTACCAAGGCCAAAGAAGTCGATGCCGACATCGTCGGCATCTCTGCGTTGCTGACAACGACCATGGCCGGGCAGAAAGCTGTGATCGAAGCGCTCGATCGACACGGTTTGCGGCCGCGAGTCAAAGCGATCATTGGCGGCGCCGCGGTCACCAAGAAGTGGGCGGCGGAAATCGGCGCCGACGGCTACTCCCGCAATGCCATCGATGCCCTCGAACTGGCGAAGAATCTCACGAGCAAAAGGACGAACAAAGGAACGGCCTAGGCATGAGACCAAGAATTCAACTGCTTACTCCCGAGCTCATCGAGCGCATTCTGCGCGAAGCGTTCGAACTGCTTATGAGTCCTGGAGTTCGCGTGGGCTCGGCACCCGTGGTCGAGCTATTGCGGTCGGCGGGGGTTGAGATTACTGACGGCGTGGCGCGTATGCCTGAGCCGCTTGTGCGAAAGTGTCTGGCATCAGCCCCACGAGACTTCTACTTGCACAACCGTCAGGGAGAGGAAGCCGTTCATTACGGCGGCGACGACGTGCATTTCGATCCCGGCTCCTGCTGCGTGCAGATGCTCGATCCGGAGACGCTGGAAGCGCGGCCGTCCGAGATTCCCGACTTGGTGCGCCTCATCCAAGTCACGGAAACTTTGCCGCAGTTTGCAGCGCAGTCCACCGCTGTCGTGTGCAACGATGCGCCCTGCGCGATCGGCGATCTCTACCGATTGCTTGTCGTCCTGCAGCATTCTCACAAGCCGGTGGTGACCGGATCGTTCTCCGCGGCAGGCTTGCCAGGCATGATTGACTTGCTCGCCGCCGACAGCGGCAGCCGAGACAATTTGCGCAAGAAACCGCGGGCGGTTTTCGATGTGTGTCCCTCGCCACCGTTGAACTGGTCGGAGTTCGGGTCGCACAACCTGCTCGACCTGGCTCGCGCCGGCGTGCCCGCGGAAATCGTCTCCATGCCACTGGCTGGCGGTACCGCTCCTGTAACGCTGGCAGGTTCCGTGACCCAGCATGCTGCCGAAGTGCTCGCGGGCATCACCCAGCATCAACTCGCGGGACCGGGCTCACCTGTAATCTGGGGCGGCGCTCCGGCCATCTTCGACATGCGTACCGGGGGCGCGCCCATGGGCGCGGTGGAAACTGCCATGCTGAACATGGCGTGCGCGGAAGTCGGCAAGCATCTGGGCCTGCCGACCCACGGCTATCTCGTCGCGACCGACTCCAAACTTGTGGATGCCCAGGCCGGCGCGGAGAGCGCCCGCTCCGCGGTGCTGGGAGCGCTCTCGGGTATCAACATGATCTCGGGAGCAGGGATGCTCGAGTCTCTTGCCTGCCACAGCGTCGAAAAGCTGGTCATTGATGCCGAGTCGATTGCCTCGGCGTTCCGTTTGTTGGGAGGCGTTGAAATGCGCGGAAAGACCTTGGCCACCGCTATGTTCGCGCAAACCGGGCTCTCCGGAGAATTTCTCAAGCTGAAAGAAACGCGCGCGCTTTTTCGGCAGGAGCAGCATCTTCCCTCTCCTGTTATCGATCGAACCGCGCGAGGCTCGGAGTTACCGAGTGACGCCTTTACGCGGGCCCGTGCCCGAGTCGACGAACTGGTGAGCATGTATCAGAAGCCATCTCTTCCTGAAGACGTACTGCGGAAGTTTCAGTCAATCGTCGAGCGCGAGGCAGACAGAGCAGGCGTGGCCTCAGCCCTTCCCGGGAACTGAGAAATTTTGAAGATGAGACCGCCGCCTGTTTCGAAGGCGGATGGACTCTGAAACACGATTCCCCCTGTTCGGACTTGCTAGGTTCCGGTCTGCCAGCGTGATTTCTTTGCACGCTGATCAGGGCCCATCTTTTATCAACAAGCTCCCGGTCCTCTGGGCCGTCGCCGCAGGTGAAAAACTCATGTTGATGGGTCGAAGTGACCTCCTCCACAAACCAGTCGTAACGGCCCCGCTACCTTTGGCTCGTGAAACAAGCGCTGACAAATGACACCATTATCTTCCGGCCGCATGACAATGAAGGGCCCCACGTTCGCGCCCCCACCGGCCCAAAACAAATTCGTTTATCTTCAGGCCGCAGCAGCTGCCCGCGGCACAGTGATCGCGAAGAGCCGCTGGTGTTCGAAAGCGCTCCCCCCATGGCCCACGATCGTATATTTCGGACTCTGGGTCGGCGGCAGGAAGCCAGCGATTTCATTTCGGAAGTGGTGGTAGCCGCCGCTGAACCTGCCGTTGTCCCAGGCTCAGCAGGGTCTCCGTGAACAACCCATGCTCGGGTCCATCCACTGCCACTTGGTTATCTCGGCACGCAGAAACCATGGACGGGGAGATCCCATCGCAGGGCTGGTCCAGGACGCACAGGGCAACCTCTACGACACCACCGACAAAGGGGCGGAACAGGATGTGGCGGTTCCGGCTGCGGAGTGGTCTTCAAGCTCACTCCTTGATTCCTAGCATGAGGATGCGCTGCGTTATACGTCTCATCATCAGCCGCGTAGAAACCTGTGCATAGTGCGCGGTCACGACAACGTTGATATGAGCGAGAAATTTCCGCAATCAGATCCAGGGACAGCCATGGTCCAACATGTGGGTCGCACACGCGTGACGTAGCAGATGAGGGCGCATCAGCGGGAGCCCGCGTACGTTGCTTATATGCAGCAGCGTCCGCCGGAGCAGATCATAGGGACGCAGCTTGATCCCTGCGGTGGCGCACATCTCATTCCATGCAGTCCGCGGCCAGAGGGCGGATCGTTCAGGCCGTAATGAGGCACTGTCAGAGTTGCTCACTCGCCATTTGTATTTTTGTCGGCTCTGCCAGAGCAAGCCGTTTATTGGAAAGTTCAATCAACCGCATCTGCACTCTTCGGTTTACGCTGCCCTCGGGAAATTGTCCTGACGGATCGGGTTCTCCTGCGGGCACGCCAGTCAGAATTTCAATTCCCTCGTCGACGGTATCCACAGCATAAATTCCGAATTTACCGGCACGTACCGCGTCCACGACTTTCTGCTTGAGCATAAGGTGTCGGACATTGGAGGCAGGGATGATCACACCGTGGCCATTCAATTCCTCGCGCGCTCTGCACAGATCAAAAAACCCCTCAATCTTCTCGTTGACCCCACCAATTGCCTGGACCTGTCCGTACTGATTGATGGATCCGGTAACGGCGATCGATTGTTTGATTGCCAGTCCCGAAAGCGCCGAAAGAAGCGCACAGAGTTCAGCCAGCGATGCGCTGTCTCCCTCCACGGCACCGTAAGATTGCTCGAACACGAGACTTGCTGACAACGAAAGTGGATGATCGGGAGCGAACCGCGCTCCTAGGAAGCCGGAGAGGATTAGAACCCCCTTGGAGTGAATAGGACCACTGAGTTCCACTTCCCGTTCAATGTCGACGACTTCACCTTTGCCTAGTCGAACGCGCGCGGTGATCCGGCTGGGATGGCCGAAGGCGAAGTTGCCGAAGTCAACCACAGACAGTCCGTTGACTTGGCCGACTTTTTCTCCTTGCGTGTCAATTAAGACGGTTCCGCGCAGCGTTTCTTCCAGGAACCTCTGCCGCAGACGATCCGCCCGGTAGATCTGAGCGTCGATTGCGAGCTGGACGTCCTCACACTTCACGACTGCCCCGGAGTGTTGGCGTGCCCAGTAGTCGGATTCACGCAAAAGAACAGAGAGAGTCCGACGATGGGTCGAGACCTTCTGCGAGTCTTCGGCCAAACGTGAGCCCTGTTCAATGACACGTCCCACCGCACAGGAATCGAAGGGAAGAAGTTTTTCCTGGCGCGCAATCGTAGCAATCAGACGTGCGTAAAGAAGATCTGTTTCGGGGTTGCGGTCCATGTGTTCTTCAAAATCCGCAGCGACCTGGAACAGCTCGTTGAATTCAGGGTCGAGGGAGCGGAGCAGGTAATAAAGCGATCGGGTACCCAACAAAACGACTTTTGCGCGCAACGGAATCGGCTGCGGATCGAGCGAGACGTTGCTCATCAGGCCCAGCATCTGGCCAAGCGATTCGATTCGGATCTGCGACGATTTCAGACACCGTTTGAGTGCTTCCCAGGCATACGGCTGTAGAAGGAGTTTGTAGGCATCCAGAATCAGATAGCCACCATTTGCGCGATGCAAAGCTCCCGGCCGGATCAGACTGAAGTCGGTCGACACTGCTCCCAGTTGAGCGATGTATTCGACCTGACCTACGATGTTTTGATGAGTCGGGTGGTCTTCGTACACCACTGGCGCACCATCCCTGGCGCTGTGATCGACTAAGACATTCACTTGATAGCGCTGGAAGAAACCTGAGCCCTTGACCCCATGAGGTAACCCGGCGCGCATCAGCGCCGCTAGTGGATGTTGTTCGGGAGAACGGAATTCTTCTACGTTTTCAGTGATGTCCTCCTGGACGTCGTCCAGAAAACTCACTACATCGGATAGATCACTGAACTTTTGGCGGAGTTCATCGATGAGGTGACCAACCGCAAAAATCGTAACTTCGTGGTTTAGTTCCCGAACCTTTTCGCGTCCTTCCTGCTCGAACTTCGACATTTGCCGAATACTCGCGTGAAGGGCTTCCTGCAACTCACCAATCGCAGTCTCAATTCTTTGACGGTCTGATTCGGGTAACTGGTCGAACTCTTCAGGACTAATGACCTCGCCCTCGCGAACCGGCGCAAGGGCGATGCCGATATGCGTTCTCAGAACGGCAATCCCTCTCGTCTTGGCCTGGTGCTGCATCTCTTGGAAGGTCTTTTCTTGTCTCTGCTTCACTTCCTGCTCGATGGCGTGTTTGCGCGCAGCATAGCTCTCGCCCTGAAAGGCTGATGGAATTGCTGAGCGTAGGTTCTCCAACAAGCGATGCATATCCCGACGGAGCAGGATGCCGCGGCCTGGTGGCAGTTTTACTGCGCGCGGCATCTCCGGGTTACAGAAGTTATTGACGTAGCACCATTCTTCAGGCGTTGGCTCTGTGGCTGCTCTCCTCTGAAGGAAGCTCCGCACGGCGGAGAATTTTCCGGTCCCCGCTGGCCCTAACAGGAAAAGGTTGAAGCCCTCTCCGCGTATGCCGGCACTGAATTCAACTGCTTTGAGGGCACGATCCTGACCCACAAACTCGGCGAGGTCCTCCAACTCAGCGGTACACGCAAACTTGAACTTGGAGATCTCGCAGTGTTGATAGAGCGCTTCCGGAGCTAAAGCGCGTGGTGCACGTATTTGGCTTTCATCAATCTGCTTCAAAAAGGAGGGTTGCTGCTCCGAGACTGGTTCGTTGAGTGGAATACTTGCAGGTGCCACAGAAACATCTCCTTTACCTGCATCTGCCTGCCTGTCAATTCAGACAATTGCAGCCAAGAATGAACCGCGACTCTTTAAATCGATCTTCTGCACCGCGAAAAGAGCTCAAGAGTGTCTCTGGAATCATGCTTCTTCA
>Ga0187801_10000413_pt1 | contig 11578 bp, 9 predicted proteins | sample NC_wetland_sal_i_10_FD_132465 | JGI IMG/M metagenome (GOLD analysis project Ga0187801, IMG submission 132465) | Wetland sediment microbial communities from Neuse River Estuary, North Carolina, USA - Control_1 | ecosystem: Environmental > Aquatic > Freshwater > Wetlands > Sediment | place: USA...
ATGCGTCTTGGCCCGCAGCGTCAACCGCTGCCGCAGTTGCCGCAAATTCGGCTGCTTGAGCTTTTGCTCCAGTTCCGGTTGTCCCACCACCACGATCTGCAGCAGTTTTTCCGTGAACGTCTCGAGGTTGGTCATCAGGCGAATCTCTTCCAGCACTTCGTCGGAAAGATTTTGCGCTTCGTCGACGATCAGCACCGCGGTTTCGCCGGCCCGGTAGCGATCCAGCAACCAGTTGTACAACTTCAGCAGGATCTGGCTCTTCGATTTGGACTCGCACGGAATACCAAAATCCGCCATCATATACTCTAAGAACTGAGGCACGTTCATCTGCGAGTTGAAGATGAACGCGGTCGCCACCTGCTGCACTCGCAGCCACTCCATGAGCTTGTTCAGCAGCGTGGTCTTGCCCGTTCCCACCTCTCCGGTGAGCAACACAAATCCCTTGCGGCTCTGGATGCCGTAAGTGAGGCAGGCCAGCGCCTCCTCCGTGTGCCGCGTCAGAAAAAGGTAGCGCGGGTCCGGATTGACATTAAACGGGTTTGCCCGTAGTCCAAAAAAATCCTTGTACATCAGCTCTTAACCTCTACTGCTTCTCGTTTATCTTCCAGCGACCCCTGCGAAATGCTCGGTGGCCTTCCATAGCCGCTCCGCTTGTATGCCGCCTCATCGATCCATGGCACGGAAACCAGCGTTGGCATTTCTAAAGCCGCCAATACGTCTCGCTCGTCGCGGATTGATTTGTCCCGCACTTCGAGCCAGATCGCCAGGCCCAACCCGAATGTCAATCCGGCAGCCAAGCCTCCGCCTGCAAACAGCAGTCGATTAGGAAAGCTGGGCGAATCGGGAGGGTTGGCCGGATTCAACAAACTCATTTGTTCGCCCTGTTGCCGGCGCTCCATATCAGTTTGCATTTCCGATTCGTTCTTCTTGGCGAGCAGATCATTGTAGAACTTTTGCGCCGTCTCATAATCCCGCATCAGCGCCTTATATTGTTCTTCCACGCCAGGACTCAGCGAAAGCCGCCCTTGATAAGTTTTGATTTGATCCTGCAACAGCTTCTGTTCGCGCGACGCCTGGGCGATGGATTGGTCGTACTGATGGATCTGCAACCGCAACTGCTTGATTTCCGCCGGTTCCGACGCGCTTCCCTTGTCGGTGTTTTCCGTTCCGGGCGCACTCGCCGAGTTCATTTCGTTTAGCCTGCGCTTAATTTCTGCAATGTCATTCTTAGTCTTCACGACATCGGGATGATCATCGGTATAGCGTGCCTGCAAAGTAATCAATTGGCTCTGCAGCTCCGCCAACTGCTTCTGCAGGTTTTCCGGATTCATGGAAGTCTGCGACGAACTCCACGCCGCCAACTGTTGCGACAGCAACGATTGTGCATACGCCCTGTCCTGCTCCGCACGATTCAACGCCTGAGTGTAGGCGTCAAGTTGCGAATTCAATCCCGCCAGCAGCTTTATGTTGTTGTCTTCGTCGCCCGGTAGCTGGCCCATGTACTGTTTCTTGAAAGCGGCCAGCTTGCTATCCTGATTGTCCAGATCATGCTTAGCCAGATCGACCTGCCGCGCCAGAAAATCCGTTGTGCTCTGCGCCACCTGCTCGCGAGTCTTCAAGTTTTCCGCTAGCAGCATGGATGTGAGTTCCGTGCAAACCTGTTGTGCTTCCTGAGGATTCGCCGCCGTGTAGTTGACGTAAAATCCGGGAATATCGTTCTGTCCCGGCCGGTGCTGCCGGACGGCTGCGACGTCGGGCGATACCCATTCAATCAAGGGATTCTTCCGCACCTCCTCGCGAATCTCGTCAATGGCTTCCTCTACGCTCTTGCCTTTCGCCAGACCCAGACGTTCGACCATCGACTGCAGTTCCTTCTGGCTGAGCACTTGCTGTTCCATGGTTGCGATGCGCTGAACAATGTCCTGCGTGACTACCGGCTGCACATAGCCTTCGGGAACTTTCTGCGTCTCCACCAGGATCAACGATTGCGAAGTGTACCGGGGCGCAAACGCATACGAGATCAAGAATCCGGCGAGCGGCGCCGCCAGCGCTGGAATAAGAATCACCTTCATACGCCGGCGCAGCATCGCCAGATAATCGTCCATGCTCAGTTCACGATTTTCAATCATGCCGATGTCCCATTTCCAACCTCCGCGGAAGGCGCAAAATCAGTCCAGCCGAATCGGCCGCGGATGCCAATCCAAACCCGCGGCAACCACATGCCGCGGCGCCGACCCGCACACTCCACCCGCATTGCAGGATGACCCATTAAACCAGATATCATTAAATTGATAACTGAAAAACAAAGCGAAATGCCTCCCCAGCGGGCGATGCACAGCCGCTCCCGCATAAACATACTGGAACGAGGTGGTAGAAGAGGGCAGCGGACCCGTCAGACTGGGCTGCAGCGCGCCGCTGTACGCATACCCAATGTCCGCGGTTGCGCTCCACAACCGGGTAAGCGGCCGCGATACTGAAAATCGCACGACGTCGCTGACCGCTCCCGCAAAATATCCCGATCCGCTGGAGTCGTAGCGGTCAAAGTAAATTCCAATCAAGGTTCGGAGAAAACGATACCTCAGCGCTGCCCGAGCACTGACCGTGACCCGATCGCTCGAGCCACCGAACAGCGGAGAATTATGGATGAACGTGAATTGAGGACCCGCACCGACCAAGAAGTCTATTCGTCCAGAAATGCGGTATCCGTACATCACGCTTACTACCTGCGTGCTGAATGAACTTCCCGGAATGTTGGGATATTGAAAATCCTGAAACCCATACACCAAGGCAACCTGGCTTTTCCTGCTCAGCTGGTAATCGTACCCGACCTGGCCCGTAATCTGATTGCTGTCGATAAAGCCCGCCGTATTATTCGTGAAGTGCACACTCTCGTAACCACCCGCCGCGGTAATCGACGAACGCGCGGACAGGCTCTGAGTCACGTCCGCGACAGATAAATTATCGATCCGCGGGGCCTGGCCCAGGCTGCCGAACTCCCCCAAACCGAACAGCCCCCCCAGCCCCTGCCCCAGAGTTCCTCCGACGTACCCAATTCCGCCTAAACCCAGATCGTAGGCTCCGGTCTCCCCGTAGGCTCCGAAGCCGAACGACCCTTCCGGCAGGTAGCTGAATCGATCTCGAAATGTCAGCGCTCCGGTTCGCCACAATATCTTCTGCTCAGCGTCAAACTGTTGGATCTGGCTGGTGTTGGGGTTGACCCCAGTGTAAAAGGCAACTCCGCCCACGTAATCGAGAGCGGTCACATAACGGCTGCCAATCTTCTGCAGCATCAGGCTGCCCAGGGCCCGTGTCACCCCATTGATGGCTGAGGTTCCAGCCGTCTGACCCACGTTCGAATCGAGCGCTTCACTCACGTGTGCGCCCGGAATCAAGAAACTGCGCGTCGGAAACCCAACTCCCAGGGAAGCCTGATCGAGACCCGAAATCGGCGGATTCTGCGCAGATTGTGTCGCCGAGTTATCTTGAGTATCTGACGCTGTCCCTGCGGTGCGGGAGGCTTGGCCGCTCTGACTGCTGTCGTTTTGCGTCCAGCCGGCTTCTGTCAGGGCAAGAATCACCACCCCAATCAGCATCGACCTTAACCGCCGTTTTTTCATCACAAGTTCCTCACGGCACAACGATCGTGTCTCCCGGCTCGAGGATGATGTTTTGGTCGATGGCTTGGCCCTTCACTAATCGCTTGTAATTCACCCGGATTTTCTGCTGTTGCCCGCTTTCCTCGCGCAACACGTAAATGCCTTTGGTATTGGCGAACTGCGTGAACCCCGCGTCAGCCAGTGCTTGCAGAACCGTCATGTTGGGCAACAGTTGAATGGCTCCCGTGTGCAGGACTTCTCCCGTAACATAAACTTTCTGGCTATTGATCTGGGTAACGATGACGGTTACCCGTGGATCAGCGACGTATTTTTTCAGCTTCTCGGTGATCGAAGCTGCCAGTTGCCTCGGTGAAAGTCCTGCCGCAGCCACGTCGCTCAGCAAAGGCAGTGAGATGTTTCCGTCCGGACGGACCGGCACCGTCATGGTGAGATCCGGTTCCTTCCACACCGAAACCAGCAGCAGGTCATCCGCCCCGATAAGGTAGGTGGGCCCGGCCACGGACATTGGCGGACGCGGGGGCGACTGGCTAGGCGACGACTGACTGGGGGACGATTGAAGGGGGGACGAATCAGCCGCAGGCTTTTCTTTCCCCTGCGCAGCGTTTTGTGCTTCGGCCTGGGCAGTCGCGGCCACGATCAATATCGCAACAGCCACTGCGATCATCACCTTCATCCGTTCTCCTGCCAAGTTGGCTTCATTGCTGTTGGGAAGGGCACGGCTTCAGCCGTGCCGATCGAGCAGCAAAAAATGGGCTTCAGCCCCTGAGGTAAAGTTCCCCCCAGCGCGAAGGCCTTTATGAAACCCGTTCTCTCCGACCTTTCACATTCCTCCACCTAACGTGCCTGTTTGTCGACCGATTATGCAGCACAATTGCTCCCATGCCCATGCCTCAAGAGGCCACGCGGACTCAGCGGGTACACCAGTGCCTCTCCACAAAAACGGGGGATATGTGATTTTTTGTGTCCTCTTACCCTACCGCAAACCAGACCATTACCGCACTAACAAAAGAGAACGTTCTTTCGCAATTCCTGTGTAAAAGTCTGATGCTCGACCAGTGCCAGCGCAGGCGTGATTGCGCTGTGGAAGGCGTTCGCATATTCTAGGCGCATCCCCAGCACTCTCACCTAGTGGGTTATCTGGCACAAACCGCCTTGCTCCCGGAGCGGCCTCCGCAGCCTGCTCTGAATCGTGACATGTGGTGGCAAGGTACGCTGCTGGTACTGCTGATCCTCTGGCTTTACTCATCCATACTTTTTCATCTCGCGAAACAGTGGTCGAACGACGCCAACTTTACCCACGGATTTTTCGTTCCGGCTTTTTCTTTGTTCGTTCTGTGGCAAGATCGCCAAAGGCTTGCCCGGACACCTCGCGAACCATCTTCCTGGGGACTGCTGATCACAGCCTTCGCGCTTTGCGTGCTGGTCGTGGGAGTGCTGGGAGCGGAACTCCTCCTGTCTCGCATTTCTCTCCTCCTGCTGATTGCGGGTCTGCTGATTCTCTTCCGCGGATGGTCTCTGTTTCGTGCCGTGCTCTTCCCCTGGGCATTTCTGTTCCTGATGATTCCCCTCCCCGCAATCGTCTTTAGCCAGATCACATTCCCCCTGCAGATGCTGGCTTCCAAACTGGCCGCGCTGCTACTGCCTCTGCTGGGCGTCCCCGTGCTCCGCGAAGGTACCATCATTAATTTGCCTGCCATGCCGCTGGAAATTGCCGAAGCCTGCAGTGGCATTCGCTCGCTTCTCTCCTTGGCGACCCTCGCCATCATCTACGGATACTTGGCCGAGAGTCGTATCTGGGTTCGAGTGGCATTGGCGCTGGCCGCTATTCCCATCGCCGTGGCCGCCAACAGCCTACGCATTGTCGGCACCGGCCTGCTGGTGCAGTACTGGGATCCAGAGAAAGCCCAAGGGTTCTTTCACATATTTTCTGGCTGGCTGGTTTTCTTGGTTTCACTGGCAATGCTTTTTCTTCTGCACCGGCTCTTCCAGATTGGTCAAAGACAGATCGACCGAAAGCAGCTCGGCCCCAGAAACGACGAGGCGCGAGCGTGAAGTCGCACTGGAGATTTGCGGTGACCGTTGCCTTGCTCACCGCCACCGCGATTTTTCTCCAAGCCCGCGGTCACAACGAGACCTTGCCCAGTCGCGAACCCCTCGCTTCCCTGCCCTACCAACTCGAAGACTGGACAGGAACCGATGTGCCCATGCCCCAGGATGTTCTCGACATTCTCGGTCCCGGAGATTTCCTGCAGCGCTTTTATCAGAACACTGCCGTCAGCCAGCCCTACGTGGATCTCTTCCTGGCTTACTTTCCCAGCCAGCGCGCCGGCGATACCATTCACTCCCCGAAACACTGCCTGCCGGGCGCGGGATGGTTGCCCGTCGAATCCCGCAGGGTTCCCATTTCTCTTCCCGGACGCCCAACGTTTGAAGTGAATCGCTACGTCATCGCCAAGGGTGACGATCGCCAACTAGTGCTCTACTGGTACTGGGCCCATGATCGAGCTCTGGCCAGCGAATACTGGGCCAAGTTCTACCTGGTCGCCGACTCCATCCAGCTCAACCGCAGCGATGGTTCGCTGGTGCGTGTAATTACTCCGCTCCTTCCCGGCGAAGCCATCGAGGCCGCCCAACAACGATTGCTTTCCTTCGCCGGAAATGTCGTTCCGCGACTGGACCGCTATATTCCCCGATGAAACAGACAGGGTTGTGCCATGAGTAACTTTATCCGGCGCCCGATTTGCAGTACCTTGATGTCGATACCTAACAAAACAAGCGTTGGCGCTGACCGCGCCTGCTGCTGGAGATTTGTCATGAGGCGTTCTTCCATTCTTTGTCCGATTCTGGCTCTTGCATTCATCGCAACCGTCCTCGTTGGATGTTCCCGCGATCCCAACGTGCGCAAGCAGAAGTACTTTGAGAGCGGACAGCGCTACTACGAGAAGGGCCAGTATCGCGAGGCCGCGATCCAGTACAAAAACGCCGTCCAAATCGATTCCACTTATGGCAATGCGCACTACGGGCTGGCTCAAGCTCTGCTCAAACTGCAGCAGTGGAACCCCGCCTATCAGGAGCTCGCCCGCACACTCGACCTGCAGCCGAACAATTATCAGGCGCGCATCGACCTGGCAAATCTGTTGATCGCGGGACGCGATTTCAAGCGGGCGCAGGAGCAGACCGACCAACTTCTGCAGAACCAGCCCAACAATCCGCAGGTCCACATGGCCGTCGCCAACCTGCTTATCGGCCAGGAAAACTATCCCGCTGCTATTCAGGAAATGCAGAAGGCCATTGCTCTCGGCCCCAACAACTGGGAACCCTATCTCAATCTCGCGCTCTTACAAATCAGAGCGAACCAACCTGACGCCGCTGAAACTAATTTTAAAAAGGCCGTCGAAGTGAATCCCCAGGCCGTGCAAGCTCAATTGGCACTGGGCGGATATTACCAATCACGCAGCCGCTTTCCCGAGGCCGAGCAGCAGTTCCGCCATGCCATGGATCTCGACCCCAAGGATCCCGACCCGCCGGCTGCGCTTGCGCGTCTCTACATCACGCAAGGAAAGAAGGCCGAGGCCGAAGCGTTCCTCAAGCAAGTCAAGAGCAAGTTTCCCGACAACTCCACCGGCTACCGCATGCTGGGCGACTTTTACTTCGCAACCGGCGACCTCGACAAGGCAACGGCCGAATACGCCTCTGTCTATCACGATCACCCCAAAGACATGCAGGTCGAGAAGAATTACATTCAGTTGCTCATCCTGAAAAACCGTCTGGATGAGGCTGGCAAGTTGAACGATGCAATTCTCGCCAGCAACGGCAATGACAGCGAAGCCCTGATCTATCGTGGACAGATTCAGATCCGCAGCGGCCATGCCAGTGATGCTACCCAAACCCTGCAGAACTCGCTCAAGAACGATCCCGACAACGGCGTGGCCCACTATCATCTGGGTCTGGCCCTTGATCAGCTGGGCAATCCGGAGCGTGCCATCGAAGAATGGCGCAACGCCGTGCGCCTGCGTCCTGACCTGATGGAAGCGCAACGTGCCCTCGCGACCGCCAGCATGCGCCAGGGCGACATGGACACGCTGGAACAGACAGCCACGCAGATCATCAAGCTGCAACCGGCTTCGCCCGACGGTTACGCCATGCGGGCGCTCTCTCACATCAACCGCAAGCAGTTCGCAGCCGCCGACGAGGATGTCAAGAAAGCCATCGACATTGCGCCGCAGAGCGCCGTCGGCTACATCCAGTTGGGAAATCTGAAGCTGGTGCAAAAGCAGTACAGCGAGTCCGGGAAGGCCTATCAGGAAGCGCTGGACCGCGATCCCAACTCTAACGACGCGCTCAGCGGGCTGATGAATACTTACCTCGCCCAGAACCAGACCGACAAAGCGATCGCAGCCGCAAACCTCCAGATTGCCAAATCGCCCAACAGCAGCACCTTCTACGATCTCTTGGGCACGGCGCTATTCAACGGCAAGAAAGATCTCAACGCAGCCGAGGCCGCATTCAAGAAGTCGGCGGAGCTCGACAAAAACAATTCCGATGCTTTGCTCAAGCTGGGCCAGGTGCAGGTTGCCAAAGGTTCGACGGACCAGGCCATCGCCACCTATCAGCAGTCGCTCAAAGACAATCCTCGCGAGGCCATGTTCTACATCCTGATGGGCGAACTCTACGAGTCCAAGCAGGATTGGAATAAAGCGAAAGACGCGTATCAGAAAGCGCTGGAGATCAAACCCGAAAATCCGCTGGCCTCGAACAATCTCGCTTACGTGATGCTGCAATCCGGCGGCAACGTGGACATGGCGCTGTCGCTGGCGCGAACCGCTCGCCGGGGGATGCCTGATTCGCCCAGCGCCGCCGATACCTTGGGCTGGGTCTTTTACCGGAAAGGCGCTTATCAGTCGGCGGTGGATCTTTTCCAGGAAGCACTCAAGCTGGGAGAGAAAAACAAAGCTCCGGACGACGCCAACGTCCACTATCACCTGGGACTGGCGTACGAGAAGACGGGCAAGAACGATCTCGCCCGGCAGCACCTTGAACGCGTGCTGAAGATCAATCCGAACTACAGCGAGGCTGCGGATGTAAAGAAACAGCTGGCACAGTTGAAGTCGTAGCCAGCCTCGTCCTTTTGCCTATGACTAACTAGATCTCGGAACGGGTCACCGCGCGCATTCCCATATTGGGACGGAGTTTACTGTATAGTACTGGGCACCCCCCCTCCCCCCTTTCGTGCGCAAAATCTAGAAAACAAACGATTTATTTTACGACTATGTGCTAGATCTTTGAGTTTACAGGACTTACACGCAAAATCTAGAGAACATGGGAGTTAGGTCGGACCCATTTGCGGTCTGACGTCCCGTTTTGGAACTCGAGGGCCTAGCCGGGCATCGAGTGGGTCTACGCGCCACCGTCGCCTGGGTCAGATTGTCAAAGATCAGTCATTATCTTGTAGATAATGTATATTGAATGATGTTATCTGATTTGTGGCACGCAGTCAACGGTGAAGCGCGCGCCGTGACTAACGACTCGGGGAACAGTCTCGGGCGCCCGGTTTCGCTCGTTTGTGCAAAGCGAGAGCTGGGCTAGCTATCGCCTTTACCGCGTGCGTCGGACCGTGTATCCGGGCGGAATTTCAAAAAGGTAGGGCGGTACCTGGCTCTGCCTCCCTATGCCACTATTACCCAAGGGCTAAAGCTCGCATTTTCGGGGGGACTGACCAGCACGGCTGAACAGGGTGCGGGCTGGCCGACGATTTCGATCACCGTACTCGGGTGCAAGAGAAACTGCGTCAATCCCGACCAAAGGCGCTGTGGAGCTTTGCTCCGCATGGACGGGCGAGGCGCCCGTCCCCACACGGGCAATAGGGCTATTTGCGCGGGCGTCTTGATCGATAGGGGACGAGCAGAGCCTGGAGAGAGTGGCGAATCCAGGTGGCGAGTGGGCCTTTGCGATAGACAGCCCAGTCGAGCATGGCGCCGCCGTTGACCTGCTGGATCAGGCGGGCGAGCTGGACGGTGTCGCAGGGCTTGAGCTCACGAGCGGCCACGGCGTCATCCAGCAGCGTTTTGGTTTCATCGCGCGTGGTCGCGTACTGCTTCAACAGAACGGCGTGGAATTCCGGGTCAGTCAAGTCGATTTGCAGGTAGGCGAGAAAGTTGGCCATGGATTCTGGAGTTGCGGCGAAGGCACTGGAGTCCACCAACAGCTCAATGAGGGTCTTGAGCGGTGAGCCGTATTTGGCGCGGGCGCGCGCGAATTGTCCGGTGACATCCGCGGTCCAGGCTTTGCAGTTTGCCAGCAGCAAGGCGCGCTTGGTGCCGAAGCGCTGGATGAGCGTGGCGGGGTGGACGCCGGCTTCTTTCGCAACGTCGGCGAGGGTGAGGTCGACCGGGCTGCGGCGCTGCAGGACGCGGGCGGTGGCGGCGAGGATTTGTGCGTCGGAGGTTTCGCGAGGACGAGGCATTTTTGACAGGCCTGCGGCAAGAATAACTGAATGGCCGTTTAGTTTCCACTTGACATTACTGAATGGCCGTTTATTATTGGGGCTCCCTAGGGAGAGCGAAGGCCAGGAGGACAAGATGAATCCCGAGGTGTTCAAAGCTTCGCTTTTGGAAGAGGCGCCGCGCTCAGGGTTGTCTTCTCCGCTGGAAGCGCTTTGGTGGGATGCAAAAGGAGATTGGGCGCGGGCTCATTCCCTGGTTGACGAATTGGAGACTGTAGAGGGCATGGCCGTGCACGCCTACCTGCACCGCAAGGAGGGATCCGCTTCAAATGCCGAGTACTGGTATGGACGCGCCGGGCGCGGCTTTTACCGGCCGACGCTCGAGGCGGAGTGGGCGGCGCTGGTTGAGGGATTGCTGTCCGGCGATAGGAAGGCCTGAGCAGCCCGAGTGCTGCGAGGTGCATGGGAATGGCGAAGAAAGCATTGCAAGGCAAGATCGCGCTGGTGGCGGGAGCGACGCGCGGGGCGGGGCGAGGCATTGCGATCGCGCTGGGCGAGGCGGGGGCGACGGTTTACTGCACTGGTCGGAGCTCACGGCGGGAACGGCGTGCTTCTCTTCTTCCTACGCCGGGCCGGCCCGAAACGATCGAGGAAACCGCAGAATTGGTCACGGCGGCGGGTGGGCACGGCATTGCCGTAAGGGTGGACCACACCGAACCCGCGCAGGTGACAAAATTAGTGGCTGGTATCAAGAAGCGGCACAAAGGTCTGGACATCCTGGTCAATGACGTGTGGGGCGGCGATGCGCTCACCGAATTCGGCAAGCCCTTCTGGACGGTCAATCTCGACAACGGCCTGCACATGCTGAAGCAGGCGATTCATTCTCACATCATCACTTCACACTTTGCCGTTCCGCTGATGCTGGGTCGAGGCAGGGGAATTATTTTCGAGATTACCGATGGCGATGCTTTTTATTACCGCGGCAATCTTTTTTATGACTTGGTGAAGATTTCGGTCATACGGCTGGCCTTCGCCATGGCTCGCGAGTTGCGCAAACGGGATGTGGTTTCGGTGTCGTTGACTCCGGGATTCTTGCGCTCGGAAGCGGTGCTGGATCATTTTGGAGTCAGCGAGGCCAATTGGAAGGACGTAGGGAAGAGGAAGAATGGGAATAGCTCGCACCAGAACGATGCGCCCAGCGATTTTATGATGTCAGAATCGCCGCGGTACATCGGGCGGGCCGTGGTGGCGCTGGCGGCGGATCCGAAGGTGAAGGAGAAAAGCGGACGGGTCTTCAGTTCTTGGGCGCTGGCCCGGGAGTACGGATTTACCGACCTCGACGGCACGCGGCCGGACTGGGGAAAGTATGCCAGGAAGAAGTACGGGAAGTACAAGATCTGCGATGAGCGATTTTATTCCTATTGGGTTCCCGGGTTGGTGGAGTTGATTTTCCCGGATTGGTTTTGATCGCACAGCGGAGACGACAGAGTAGTGCCAGCAAATGCGATGCGGAGCTTTG
>Ga0187801_10000416_pt1 | contig 11549 bp, 14 predicted proteins | sample NC_wetland_sal_i_10_FD_132465 | JGI IMG/M metagenome (GOLD analysis project Ga0187801, IMG submission 132465) | Wetland sediment microbial communities from Neuse River Estuary, North Carolina, USA - Control_1 | ecosystem: Environmental > Aquatic > Freshwater > Wetlands > Sediment | place: USA...
GCAAGGAGGCAGGCGCCCAAGGTATGACTCATGATTGGGGTGAAGTCGTAACAAGGTAGCCGTAGGAGAACCTGCGGCTGGATCACCTCCTTTCTAAATACAGTGAGATCTACTCCGCTATGGTGTGCGGAGGATGGTCTCCACGCGAAAGGCAACTCTCACGGGTTGCCGGTTCGCTAGACTCAAGTTACTCCTTGCCCTGAGGGCCTTGGCCCGAAGGGACGAACAGATTCTGACAGATCGATATCGGTTGAAACAAAGAGCAATCTCATGAGCGAAGGGCCGCTGAGCAATCAGCGGCCCTTCTTTTTTGGTTTGCCCTTCCCACCGTACTAACCCGCCACTTCTTGCCGGCCAAACATCATGAGTATCTGTGTAGCAAGGAGATTTGATAGCACCTTTAAGGGTGCTATCATGGCAGGGCGAGGTGTGCATGTTCGACATCAAGAAGGACATCCAGGCGATGACAACATTCCGGCGCAATCCGGGGAAGTTCATGAAGCATCTCAAGAAGACGAAGAAGCCGCTGATTCTTACGATCAATGGAAAGGCGGAAGCGATTGTGCAAGATGCCGAAGCCTATCAGCGTTTACTCGATATCGCCGCGCAGGCCGATGTACTTGAGGGAATCCGGCAAGGCCTTGAAGATGTGAAGAAAGGACGTGTGCGTCCGGCTCGTGAAGCTCTGGAAATGTTCAGGCGCAACCGTGCCATACCTCGTTAGACTGACCGACCGCGCCCTGAGGGATCTGGAGGCCATCTATGAATTCATTCAAGCGGATACTTCCGAGAAAGCATTCGCATGGTTTAATGAACTCTCCCAAGCAATTTACAGCTTAGAACGATCTCCCGGGCGTGGGGCGGCCGTTCCGGAAAACAAGAGGTTTCGCCAATTGCTTTTTGGGAGGAAGCAAAGCACCTATCGAATTATCTACACGGTGAACGAACGCAATTGTGTCGTGAACGTTTTACACATTCGGCACGGTGCAAGGGCTCCGTTCCCCGTAGAGTAGGGAAGCTCCGGTGGCCGGCTGGGTCCTCCGGCTTGCGCCACTATTCTCCAGCGGAGCGATTTGGAAAGCGCACGACACCAGTGTCAACGGGGCTTTCGTTTCCTGCGGACTTTGAATCCACCTTGGTGAGAAAGGACGGGGAGACGTTCCAGTGCTGTCCGTCGTCGGTGATCACGGTGACGGTTTTCTTATTGTACCGCGTCACCGTACCAATCAATTCGGGATGTCCGGCCGGCCGGAATCGCACTTTTTCGGCAATGCGGAAGTCGAGCATCTCCGCATGCGAGCGCATCTGGCTGAGAAATCGAAGGCGAGCCACGATTTTGTGATTGAGCTCGACGAGTTCCTTTTCCGAAAGTGAGTCGATGTCAATTTTCAGCATCGTTGGCCCCCTCCCTTAGGCAGCATGCTCATTCTCGCGGAACCGCGCAACGATCGCAAGGGGTCGCCGACAGCTAAAGTCGCAGCCCTTCGCAAACATCCCTCAGGGCCGGCAAGGCTGACACACCCCCAAAAGGCCGCAGGGCTGTGCCGGGGCGATGCCGGATCAGCGCCGTGGCTTAGCAGCGAGGATGCGCTCGATTTGTTCGAGGTGGTTGATGTCGTGGCCGGCGATGAGTTGCGTGAGGCGCTCGATGGATTCTTCGCCGCGCTCGGCATGCATGCCGAAGAGTTTCCGCTGCTCCGGGGAGAGCGATTTCACGAAGGCGAGATTGGCTTCGCGCAAGACGCGGAACTGCTCGAGAGCCTTGCGGGCGTCGCGTTTGGAGTACTGGCCGTTGGCAGCCCAAGCGTCCTGATCGTATGGTTGGATGGATGCACCCGGCGAAGAGAGAATCGATCGCAGCCTCCAGCCGGTGACGATCTCCGTGTCTGCCAAATGAGCGAGGATTTCCGCGACAGACCATTTGTCGGGGGCGGGGCGTTTCCGAAGCTTGCCAGGCGTGGCGCGCTTCAACAGCGCGGCGAGCGTCTTGGCGGTTGAGGCTTGAACGCGAAGCGGGTCCTTACCTGCGATTTTGCCTTGAATGCGCTGGACGTATTCCTGAACGGTTTCCTTCATATGCAGATCCCCCGAAGTTAGGATGAAGTGAGGCAAAGATTGTAATAAAGATGCGATACCCGTGTCTTGGGAGATGAGGCCACGCCACGCGGCCATTTTGTCTCGACGAGTTGCGTCCGGGACTTCTCTTTACACACGAGAATGTGTAAAATGATGTGTGGACAGTGGCGATGCCGACAAACCTTGCAATTGACGACCGACTGATCGAACAAGCCCAAAAGCTCGGCCGTCATAAGACTAAGAAGGAGACCGTCAATGCGGCTCTGGATGAGTACATCCGCAGGCGCAAACAAGCGGGGCTCATCCCGCTGTTCGGCACAATTGATTACGATCCCGCCTTCAACTACAAGCGCGAGCGCACGAAGAAACGCTCTTGAACGTTCTAGTGGATACTTCGGTGTGGTCGCTGGCCCTGCGCCGCACGCCACGTGACCTGAGCGCAACAGAGAGAGCCGTTGTGGCCGAACTTGCGGAGCTAATCAACGAGGGCCGCGCAAGAATCATTGGGCTTGTGCGCCAGGAGCTGCTTTCGGGAATCAGGAATCCCGGCCAGTTTGCCAAGCTCCAGGAGGTCTTACGGTCGTTTCCCGATGAGCCCGTGACCACCTCGGATTACGAGGCCGCTGCAGCGGCAGGCAATCAATGCAGGAGCAGGGGTCTTGCCGTCTCCGTTTCCGACATGCTCATCTGCGCTGTTGCCCAAGCGCGCGGTTGGGCCATTTTCTCGACGGACCCCGATTACCGTCGTTATGCCAGTTGCCTATCAATCAAACTGCATCCGACGCGCAAATAAGCAGGCGTAACGGTGAGCGACCACTTGCCTCTTGTTCCGCTTACCAGTGGTAGGCGTTCCACATGTCGTCGACGAAGGTCGGTTGTGAGACTTCGCCATCGAGCCAATACTGGGTTTGGCCCTGGCGTTCCCAATTCGCGCTGTAGTCAAAGCCCGATTGCGCCTTGATTTCCGCAACGGCCTGGGTGTCATCCTCGGTCATCCAGCGGTATACATAATCGAAGAACGGGGGGTAATTCCAGACGCTCTTGCCTTGCATCAAGGAAATGGCGAGGGCTTCACCGACCCAGGAAACGGAAGTGCAGCAGCGGCGATAGGCTTCGCCCAGTTGTTCTCCCGGCGGAGTCAGAATAGGCCAACTCGCCGGCTGTAATTGTTCGTAAGGGCCGTATAACCCTGCGCTCACCGGCGTGCCATCGACATGAACGCCATAATGTCCGCCGTAAATGACCGTGGCGCCCTGCCAAGCCTGCTGGTAGGTGCCAACAGGCGGCAGATTTTTGATGTACAGCGTCTGCATGTCTTCGCCAAACTGGTCCGGGTAGTTTGTGGAGACGTTTTTCATGCCGGAATCGTTGAAAAGAATTCCCGCGAAAATGATGGGGAATTTTCTGCCGCTGCGGTGGCCTCCAAATGCCGGCCAGCCATATCCCGCCTGCACGCAGCCGTAGAGATCGATTCCGTACTGCACGAGATAATTGGTCAGATTGACTTTTTGGCCGGCAGGGAAGTTCAGCATGAGCAGGAGTCCCGCGTAGGAATCCGCAAATGCGATGTGTTGGCCGTAGCTGGGCATGTAGTCAGCCGGAGCATCGAAGAGAAAAGGATTGGTATCGATCCATGGTTGACGGTAGAGAGCTTCGTACTGAGCAAGCGTCGGCGTGTTGGCAGGATTCGGAGGGGCCAAAGAGGGCAAGAGATTCCGCTGCAAGTTGCCAGCGCGGTAGATGGTCTGGTTTCGGTCGCAGTAAGAAGGACGAAACGCATCAGCCGGGGGCGCGGATGAGAGAACAGTGAGAACAGACATAGATGCCACTGGACTGGCGCTCATGTCGGAAGCCCGCATCACCTCCGGGACGGAGTGGATGGTTGCCAAGCTGATGGAGGAGACCAGCGCATCGCCAGGATTCAGGGTGATAGGCGGATAGGAACGCAACGTAGCATCAAACCACCACGATTCGTCCGTGCCATCATTCAACCTGGAATCAAACCCGCTTTTGCTATTATTGGTCGGCAGGTTCTTCACGGAGCCATTCAGGTAGGGCGACGAGGTCGTGGGTTGTGGGCTGATGGCGGTGATGGTGACCGGCCCCACCACATAGTAATCCCCATTCACGAACTGGCCGACTGGAACAGCAGTGCTGAAAGTCCAGGTGATTCCGTCCTTGGTGAGGGAGGACGCCGTGCCCGGAGGAGGAGCGGGAGCACTGATCGTTACAGAAGCGTTTGCGGATTTGGTTTGGTCAGCAGCGCTCGTGGCTGTCACGGCAAAGCTTCCGGCCGATGAGCCAGCGACAAACAAGCCGCCGGAGGAAATGGTGCCGCCGGTGGCGCTCCAGGTCACGGCCGTATTCGAAGAACCGGTCACGCTGGCGGCGAATTGCTGAGACGCTCCCTCTGCGAGGGATGCGGATGAGGGTGATATGGACACGCTTACGCTTTGCGGCTGTGGGTTTTGCGACTGCGTTCCACCGGTAGAGGTGCTGGCGCAACCAGAAAGAGTGAGGAGCAAGAAAGGCAGGGAAGCCACCGCAGTGAGCCTTCCCAAAAGGTTCACTCCGGGAGTGCATTTGCCATTCTTGGCGGCAGGTGGGACAGCGGGATTCGAACGGAGCATAATCCTCGACCTTTGACACAGTTTAGAGGAGGGGGGAGCCTCGCCAAACTGTCCCGTAGTACAGATTTGGCGCAGGCCCGGCCTGAACTCCCATACTTCGCTGAAGGTGGGGGGACGAGCATGTAGCAGCGGCAGGCATTGTCACGTGCACTAATTGGGAGTAGGCTCTCCCGAAGTCCCTGCGGCCTTCCATAGGTCCACGGCCGAAGAGGGAAGGCCAATTGACTACGGACGCCGGAATTCGTCGTTCCGGGGGAGGAAGATGCCATGTCCGTCGCCCCAGCGCATAAGGAAATATTTGGCCGCGTCTACCACAGCATCTGGAATGAGCGCAGGCTCGAGTTCATCGAAAAGGTGATCGCCAAGACGCACGCGATCGGGGATCCCATGATCTACGGGAGCGGAGTAGGTCCGTCGGCCTACCGCCGTCAGGTGCAACGGTTTCTCACCGGGTTCCCGGATTTGAAGTTGACCGTGGACGACACGGTCAGCGAAAGAGATAAGCTGGTTGTGGCTTGGACGATGACCGGAACTCACAAGGGTGAATTTCTCGGTGTTCCCGCGACCAACAAGAAAGTGACCTTCAGCGGCATCACCATCAACCAGATCGCCGGCGGAAAATTCATCGAGTCCACTGTAATTTGGGATGGATTGGGAGTTCTGAAGCAGTTTGGAATCCCCTTGCCCGCAAAGTATGAAATGGTGGTCCACTCCGGCCGGTAGGGGCTGCCTTGGCAAGTCGAGCTTGGCCGGCGGCCGTACCTTTTTCGCCGCTTCGCTCGAGGGATTGATTGTCCCTCGGGGACACAGGCGTGAAAATGAGGATGCAACTTTCTCCCGTAAACCCGGGTTGCATCACGAGTGGTGGATTCCCAAAAAATTGCCTCATTAAGGAGAGTTAAACGTATGAAGATTTCAAAGGCTCTGCTTGGCGCAGTACTCGGCGCGGCGCTGGTCGGCGGTGGAATGGCCGTAGCCCAAAGGCCGGTAGAGGATATTAGCGGGAAAAGACATCCGAATCTGGCGGCGGCGCAACGGCTTTCCCAGCAAGCATTTGAGAGGATCACAGACGCGCAGAAGGCGAACGAATGGGACATGGATGGCCATGCGGCAAAGGCAAAGGAACTGCTGGACCAGGTGAACAAGGAACTCAAACTCGCTGCCGAAGCCGCCAACAAGAACCGCAAGTAAGCCTCAGGATTGAAAATAAACCCCCCCCCGGTCTGGGTTGACGCCCAGTCCGGGGTTTTTCTTTGCGTGTCATGGGCTGGAAGTAGCATCTAACGATTGCGTGGAAAATGATGCAGGAATTTCCGGGACCGGCTCACGTATCCTATAGAGTTGGGCAAATTTACGAGGCAGGAGGAGTTCATGTTGCGGCCAGTGACAGGAAACCTAGCGCGCCTCATAACAGCGTTCGCGCTGTTCATGGCCTGTCTGGCCGCCACCTCGAACAGCACAACGGAACTTGCGAGCGGCGCCCAATCCGACCCACCGACCGCGCAGAAAACTCATGTCTATGTAAGTGACTTCGAATTGTTTGCCTCGGCCGCCGCGCATCCCCAGAAGAAAGCGGCTGCGGGAGAAGCCGACAAGAAACAACCGAATCTGGTCTACGCGGATACGGATGCAACTACCGTGCAAGCAAGACGCACGATGGATTTCTTCGCGAATACCTTGGTACAGCTACTGCAGAAAGAGGGGTACACGGCGACGCGGCAGACGGGAAATTATCCCCCGGCGGGAGTGCTCTTGCGCGGTGTGTTCACCGAACCGGACGCCAAGAATCGGATTCGACGCGCCCTCCTGGGTGGCGGATCCACCGCCCCACGATTCATTTTGTATGTCGGGACGTTTAATCTCGCTCGGCAGGATCAGCCGCTTTATCAGGAGGCACCCGTGCAATCCTCGGACCCGCGTTATGGGCCTGTGATTACGCTCAACGCTTACATTCCGCTGGTGAAATACGATGTGGACAAAAATCCCTCGGAGGAAGACGTGCGGAAAATCTGCGGCCAAATCGTGAGCCATCTGACATCTCTCATCAGCAAAAACGACCTCGCCATTTTGCACTGAACAGTTAAGCCTCGCGGGCTTCCCCTTTTGCGGGCCCGGCGCAGGCACCCGATTCGCCGGGAATTTGCTACTCTTTCTGCCTGCGGAGGTCGCCGCATGCCCGAACCCCCTGCCGTCGTGCGCCACATTTCCGATACCGCTCTCTGGGCCGCCTATTTCCGGGCCGAGGAAACGAAGCGTCCGGACGCTCTCTTTCGCGATCCCTACGCGGAAATATTGGAGGGTGGCAAGGGCGCGGAAATTGCCAGAACCATCCCGGAGGGGCAGGCGCACGCATGGGCCTGGGTGAGCCGCACCTATCTTTTCGACCAGCTCATCCGGAAGGAAATCGAGGAAGGGGCGGACCTGATTGTGAACTGCGCTGCAGGCCTGGACGCCCGGCCCTATCGCATGGAGTTGCCGAGCAGTCTGCAATGGTTCGAACTCGACTTGCCGGATATTCTTTCGTACAAAGAGGAGCGATTGGGGAAAGAAAAGCCGCGATGCATTCTGGAGCGGATTCGCGTCAACCTTGCGAATGCTTCGGAACGGCGCGGCATGCTGGAATCCGTTGGAGCCAAAGGGAAGCGGGGAGTGATTCTGACCGAAGGGCTGCTCATCTATCTTTCGCCTGAAGAAGTCGCGTCCTTTGCCGGGGATCTCGCCGGTATCGCATCGTTCCAGCGCTGGATTCTGGATATGGCCTCGCCCGGATTGTTGCGGATGATGCAAAAAACCGCCGGCAAAGCACTGGAACGAGTGGGGGCTCCCTTCCGGTTCGGACCGGCGGAAGGCCCCGGCTTTTTTGGTCCCCACGGATGGGACGCCGTCCAAGTGCAAGGCGTGCTGAAAACGGCGGCGCGTTTCAGGCGGCCACCGTTTATCCTTCGACTCCTGGCAAAGCTTCCAGAATCGACCGGCGCTCAAGGAAATCGTCCGTGGTCCGGCGTATGCCTGTTACAGAAGCACGGACGCAGAATCGACAAAGGATAGAAAGCGTCCCGCCATGACAGCTCCGCAAGCGAATTCCACACAGTCTAAAATCCGCATTGGAATCGACCTGGGAGGCACAAAAATCGAGTTTGTGGCGCTGGAACGCGACGGCCACGAACTGTATCGCCACCGCGTACCCACTCCGCGCGGAGATTACGATGCCACGGTCCGGGCCATCAAGGACGGTGTGGAGCAAATTGAGCGGAAGTTACACCGCAGCGCGACCGTTGGAGTTGGCATACCGGGAACAATCTCAGGAATCACGCACAAGGTGAAGAATGCCAATTCCACCTGGATGAACGGAAGGCCATTCGACCGTGACTTGAGTACGGCGTTGAACCGTGAGGTGCGTTGCGCGAACGACGCCAATTGCCTGGCGGTCTCTGAAGCTACCGACGGAGCGGGCGCCGGGAAGCATTTAGTGTTTGCGGTGATCCTGGGAACGGGCTGCGGGGGCGGCATCGCGGTGGATGGGCGCGTTCACAACGGGCGGAACGGAGTGGCCGGCGAGTGGGGACACACGGTGCTACCCTGGATGCGGGCCGATGAATTTCCCGGGCCGGACTGTTACTGCGGGTTTCGAGGTTGCATCGAGACGTGGATTTCCGGTACGGGCCTCGAAGCCGATTATGAGCGCGCGACGAAAACCAGGTTGAAAGGCAAAGAAATCATCGCGCGCTGCGAAGTGGGAGAAGCGGAAGCGGTCGCGTGCGTGCAGAGGTACGAGGACCGACTGACGCGCAGTCTCTCCCAGTTGGTGAACATCCTCGATCCAGACGTGATCGTGCTTGGGGGAGGAGTCTCACAGGTACCGCGGCTATATCAGAATGTGCCTCGCCGCTTGAAGGAATACGTGTTCGGCAGGGAAGCCGACACGCCTGTGGTGGTTGCAAAGCACGGCGACGCCAGCGGTGTGCGCGGGGCCGCCTGGCTGTGGCCGTTAGATGGCTATTGATGGGCGTTCATTGCGGCAGCTTCATACACCCGGTCCGTCTCCCATCTTTCGCGCTATGCCTGAGAGTGAGATTCTCCCGCGATGTTTGAGGCTGAAAAACGAGGTTGAAAGCAGATCCCTCCGCCTCAGGCTGCGGAAGACCGCAGCCTGAGGGTCGGGATGACAATGGAGTCGGGATGACGGATAGGCTGAAATGAACGAGAGGCAGAAAAGAAAACGCCCTCAGCATTGCCGAGGGCATTGTCGGAAGGAAGGATGAGTTTAGGCAGCTAAACGTGCGCGCGAGATCGTGAGCGCTGCGAGCGCCAGCAAACCGCACAGCAAGAGAGCCAGCGAGCCGGGTTCGGGAGTTTGCACGATGAACTCTTGCACCTGTCCCGTGAGGCAAAGAGGGCCGACATTCGTGACGATCTCAAAATGGTAGGGATCGATGTTTGTGTAGTTGCCCGCAGCTTGATTGAGCCACCATTGCACGTCCCCGTATGTGGTGGGTTCGGAGCCCGGGTTCATGACGTCCCAGATGGCGTATTGCAGGCTGACGTAGTCGCTAGGATTGTTGGCAAACTGTGTAGTTAGCCAAGCTACCTCTTCGTATGCCTTGGTGGGATCGGAATAGACGCTTGAGCCTGACAAGCCCCCATAACGTGTGTTGGCGAAGCCGCCCGTTGTGTTGATGGCGGTGCCAAGATTGGTGACATTGGCCGTCCACTTTTCCCAATTGTATATGTCGTTTTTGATGTCGTCGCAGAAGAGAACGACGGTTTGGCCATTCATCGTTCCGTAGTAGGGGCTCACATAGTAGGAACCGTCATTGGCCCCGTTTACGCCGGTAAATTCCATGCTGACCGTTCCGCCGTCAGCATAAGCATACGGAACGAGTACAAGTGTCAGGGCAAGAAGGCCGAGCAGCCTAGCAAGTCGCATTCAGATCTCCCTGGGTGTACAGCTCGCAAGGCTGCGGAATCCTTGCGCCCATGGGATGAGCAATTGCGACGCCAAAATGCGAGCTCGACCTCTGGCTAAAGCACATTGAAAATAGAGGAGTTAGCGGAAAGTCAAACCCTGCTATCCAAACCGGTGGAATCGCTTTTCACAATGTTGTTGGTCCGTGTCTAAAGCATTTCCTTAGAAGGGGTTAGCAGGACTAGGCGGATTGTACTGGAACGGGGGCGGGCCTAAGACTCTTCTAAACTGCTTAGAGACACCGGGCCGCACGCTGGGAACAGATCTCAGTCAACGGGGCCTGAAGAGTCTCTGTGAGAACTATTCAAACCGACCCTCACTGGCTAAAGCCGGCTTGATTTTACTGCTGTTACGGCACGGCTAAAGCCGTGCCCTCCCGAAAAACAGCAGTTGTCACACAGACTCTGAAGCTCTCCAGAGCTCCAGGCCCCTTGTCATCGAGTGCTAAAGATAGCGGAATCTAGTGGCCACTTCCCGCGGACTTGGCCATCTGTGCCATCCACGCTGAAGCGCGCCTCTCCATTTCCGCCGGGGCAACATCTTCAACGTGTTGGGCGAGTCCCCAGGCGTGACCGAACGGATCGCGAACCTTCGCGTAGCGGTCGCCCCAGAATTGGTTTTGCAGCGGTTGCTCCACCTTGCATCCAGCTTTGACGGCGCGATCGTAGAGCGCATCGACATTGTCGCTGTAAATATGCAAGGCAGAGCAGGTGTGTGGAGTGGGGCCAGGCGCATTGGCCATACCCGGGAACTCATCGCTGAGCATCAAACGGGAGTCGCCAATCTGTAATTCGGCGTGGCCTATGGAGCCTCCTGGACCAGTCATCCGGGAAATTTCTTTGGCGTGGAAGACTTCCTTGTAGAATTCGATGGCTCGGGTGGCGCCCTTGCACACGATTGATGGCGTAATGGAATGATACCCTTCGGGAATGGCACGGACAGCAGACATGATTCCTCCTTCAAACACTTGGATTGTTCGCGCAGCGGATAGAGGGAAAGGGCAGGGTCAGACTAGGCAACTCTGCGCGCGGACTTTCTAAATACGCCCTTGCAGGTGCGGCGTCAAGAGAAGTTTTGGGGGAAGGCAAAAAAAGTGGGGCGAGGGATCCGTGCCTCGTGAACGAAGTGTGAATGGCGCAGGGGGAAACGATGCGATACGAGTTTTTGGTGGAAACCTATGCGACGGAACGGGTGAAAGTGGTGAGTGTGTGGAGCGAATTTCGTGCGGAAGAGATGGAGTTTCGACCTCGGCTGGATGATCCGCGGGGGCGAAGCGTGCACGAACAAATGGTGCACCAGTGCGTCAGCGAGGACTTATGGTTCCAGACGATGCTGAAGATTGACGTGGGAGCACCACCGTTGCCGAAGCAGGAGACGCGCAGCGAGTTTGTCCGTCGCTACGTGGAAGATAGTGGGAAGAGGCTGACGGTGTTGCAAGGGAAGGAAGAGGGTTGGTGGGAGAGCGAGACGGATTTTTTTGATGTGAAGCGCACGATGGCGTGGGTGATGACGCGACGGATCGCGCATACAGCGCATCACCGGGGCCAACAGATGGCGATGTTGCGCATGCTGGGACACGAGGTTCACAGCAACTACGGGCCAACGGCGGACACCGGTGGATTGATGCAGAATAATGCCCCAACAATTTATGCGTATGACGGCTTGGAGCGGCTGCTGAAGGATTTGGACAACGGCGCAGGGAAGACGCGGCTTCCGGGTGGCGGCGGAAGGGCAGTGACCGAGCGGCCTGCGCAAAAGAGTGCGGGCTGACTTCAGGGGCTAAACCCCACCTCCTAAAAGGAATTATTTTTTTGAAGAAGTGCGAGAAGTTCCGCGAGCTTGCGCGCGACACAGTTTTGGTCGAGCGGTTCGGAGTA
>Ga0187801_10000417_pt1 | contig 11547 bp, 2 predicted proteins | sample NC_wetland_sal_i_10_FD_132465 | JGI IMG/M metagenome (GOLD analysis project Ga0187801, IMG submission 132465) | Wetland sediment microbial communities from Neuse River Estuary, North Carolina, USA - Control_1 | ecosystem: Environmental > Aquatic > Freshwater > Wetlands > Sediment | place: USA...
ATCGTAGGCACAGAACCGCAACTGCTGCAGCAGGTCGACCCCGGGTGGCGCCATAGGCTTAATCTTTTCACCGGACGCGCACTCAGTGACGTCTCCCTGACCAGCGAACAGACCTACCGATCCGGCCTGTTCACAACATTGGGGCAGTCGGTTACCGCAGGGACACTCAAAGGTCTTGTCCTGACGATGGACACCAGCTTTGCAGATCCCCTTCTGTCGGTTACCCCCGGATATGGCATCGCGGCAAACGGGGAAGACGTCAGATTGCTCAGCGCGCTGAAAACCAAACTGAGTTCCTTGGTCGTCATCGACCCGTCCACTATTCCGACTCAAGCAGGCGTCACGGAAAAATCTGAGATGCAATTGATAGATTTTTTAGCCGACGCGACGAAAAGGAAATTCGCAGGCATTCTGATCCTTCAACCCGTCGTCGCTCAGGTCAGTGGCCAAACCATGGACACCGGAACTGGCCCGATCGAAGTCAGCGGAAACCTGGGCGCCTCCTGCGATCAGGATCCCCAGGAGTATGCGTTTGAAGATTGGCAAATTGCAGATGGCGTGCGCCTGGTTTTTTATCCGTGGCCGGATGGAGTCCCTGCTCTGCCCCTTCCGGATCCCACTGTCCAGCCGGCAACTTTAAGAAACCGCCTTGCCTACACCATCTTCGAAGCCGAAGCGCTCCTGGGTCCCGACGACTCATTGCCGTGGACCATGCTTGGTGTGCCCGTCGCTCTAGTCGCGTTCGACCCCGCGAATTCCTGGAAGCCCCTTTTCGTTGATTGTTCTTCTGTCCTCCGCGCCGGCGGATTGCCGCGCCGCCGTAACGTGTTTCCAGCGCAGCCCCCACCAACGTTAAATTGGCAGGCCAATACGTTCGTCGCGCAGGGCGAAATTATCGTGGACGCGAATAACAACGTCCAAATCGTCTCGAAAAGCGGCAAGACAGGCCCGGCGGCGCCCGCCTGGCTTACCGCCTTTGGACAAGTTACGACAGAGTCAACCGGGGCTGCCTGGACCAACAACGGGCCTGCCAGCTGGAAGCCGACTACTTCTTACACCGCAGGCCAGTTCATTTTCGATCCAAACGGCAATATGCAGCACATTCAAACCGCCGGCACTTCCGGAGGGACGCAGCCAGCTTGGAGCAGCGTCTACCTCCCCACTTTTGACGGGTCAATCACCTGGGTCAACAACGGCACGGGAAATCCGCCAATCGTCCAGCCCGGACTTGCTCAGGCTCGGTTTGCCCAACTGTCGGAACAGCTCGGCCAGATCATGAGCCAATCGATCAAGTTCAACACTCTGGCCGACAATTTCGCGACACTCCCGCCCAGTGGGATCCTGCCGTCGGCCGCTGTTGATTTCGTCAAAAAGATAGGGCTGTGGTTTCCCCCCAATTGGTCTCTCACTGCCGCGCCAGTACATCTCGAAGAGCTTGAAACCGTGCTCCAGACCGGAATGACGGAAGCGTTGCTCGAAGCGGAGACCTCTGCGCCCACGGATCTCACGCTTCTCGAGCCCGTCGAAATCCTCGTCCCGCTTCCTGATGCAGTCTACGATCCGAACATTCTTGTCACGGAGAAGGTTGCGCCCGTCTTCCAGCAGGAAGTGAACAAAGCAACTCAGGCTCGCAACGTAACACTGAAGCGCCTCAAGACGGTTAAGCAGGAACTCAATGCTTTGTTTGTTGCACTCGGTCCCAACGTCCCCACAAATCCAAACTTGCTAGACGCTGACGCTGGACTTACACCGCAGGAAATACAAGGCCGCAACGCACCCCCGCCGTATCTTCCGGCTCCCACGGAATCCTTTGGGACATTCCTTCAATCCACTTGGCTCGCACAGACCCAATACGCTGTAGATCAATTCATTATTGATAGTAATGGAAGCATCCAGGTGGTGCAGGCCGCAGGCAAATCCGGTGGCACCCAACCCACGTGGAGCACCACACTGGGGCAAACTACTAATGACAACAACGCAATCACCTGGCTGAACAACGGCCCCTGGATCTGGCAAGCGAACACAGCGTACATCGCCGGACAGTTTGTGATTGACCCGAACGGCTCTATGCAGATCGTAAAATCCGGGGGCACTTCCGCGTCGTCGCAGCCCACCTGGAACAGAAATCCACAACAGACTACGCTTGATGGAATTATCTGGGGGCCCAATGGCAATGCCCAATGGCAACCTGACAATCAGTACGCCGCGGGTCAAGTTATCTTTGATTCCAACGGCAACATCCAGATTGTTCAGAACGCGGGGATTTCCGGTGATTCGGCGCCTGTCTGGAACAAGAACTCCGGCCAGACTACGCTGGACAGCGCGGTGATCTGGAGCAATCTTGGACGCTCATTGTGGCAGCCGAACACGAGCTATTCCGCGGGCCAGGCGATCGTTGACTCCAACGGAGACATTCAGATCGCCCAAATTGGAGGCACCAGCGGCGCAACCCAACCCGCCTGGCGCGAGAGACCCTCCAGCAGCGCGACGTCGGGCCCGACAGGCGATGCGGAGCTATTCAACACGATGGATGCGGCCATCACCTGGACCAACAACGGACCGTTGATCTGGCAACCAAACGCAACTTATTCCAACGGTCAGATCATTGTTGATTCCAATGGCAATCTGCAACTCGCCGGCGTTGTCGCGGGGACAACAGGAAAATCCGGTGCCACTCCGCCCACCTGGAATACGACGCCAGGACAAACCACTCCGGACGGTGGAATTTCCTGGACGTATCTTGCTTTCAAATCCAGGGATTTCCTGCAGCTCCAAGCAGCGGCAACCCAGCCGCCTTATACGATTACCTATTCGGAATACCAGCAGCCGAGCCAGACGATCCCGCTTATCAATACGAATGATTTAGCGGATCTTCAAAATAACGGCTTGCAGCACTTTATCAATCGCCTCAACGCCAAAATTTCGCAGGCCAACGACATCCTCGACACAGGTTTTTTGACCGTCCAGACGGATATCTACCGCTACCGGCAAAACGTTCTCGGATCCACCGCCGCTTCGACTCTGGCCACGTCTCCCCTTCTCGCCAATATTGCCGCAGGCGAAACCGCAAACGCCACAGCGGCAAACTTGCAAGCTTATATAAATTCTGTCGTGCCGTCCCCCACTACCGGCCCTCAGGGGCCAACATACGGTCCGCCAGTAATGCAACCAGTTAATGACTCTGTGATTTTCAGCAACCTGCAGACCTCCTCGGCAGCTAGCAGTCTCAATCTTGCCGCGCAAAGCTTTCGTGCCCGCGCCATAGCGGCCGCCGTCAGCCCGGTCAAGACTACAGGCCCTGCAGTCAGCCTCACCAAATTCAGCGCTACACAGGGAATCGCTTCGGCAATTGCCACTTCGGCGCCTCCCGCTTCGTCCACTTCCGCTTTGGTAAAAGGTGCGGCTACCGTGAAGGCAGGAAGCGTAGCCGCATCGGTGGCCCACATGGCGCAAACACCACAGCCAAGCCCGGTGCAAATCGTCATTCCGGGTCAAAATGCCAATGCGACTTCCACGGACATCACGCGCCAGTCGCCGCTTACGGGCGCTCAGCTGAATATCCGCACGTTCACCATTGCAGAGCGCTTGCAGCAGTCCCCATCCCAGGAGGCAATGTTTTATTCGATCAACAATCGTCTCGGATTTATTCAGCTCCTCGAGATGATTGAAAATGTCCTTGAGATTACAGCTTCTGATCTGCCAATCCTGGTCGATGACCCCCCAAAGACTCCTCCGCCAGCCGGGCAACCGCCAAATCCAGTCCTTACTCAAACTCACACGTTCTCAGAGTGGCTCAACAAAGACAAGCAGGGGCCCCTGATGCTCCAAATCCAATCGCCGGTTTTGTTTAAGGATGCTCCTGAGGCGACATTTTTCTCCGTTGGAGTCCGCATCCTTGAGCAACACGCGATGCTTCTGCGCGCGCTTGAAGCCCGCGTGCAGCAATACGTGGACTTCGTTGGCCTGTGCACCACCACGCTGAACAATATCCAAAATGACATTCAGCAGGCGCAGATTCTGATCGCTCAATTGCAGAACAATCTTTTGCAGGATCGGCAGAATGTGGCCTTCACTACTGCCCTCTTGAACGACGAAATCTCGCGCGTCAATAGTGTGAATGCTCAGCGTCTCCAGGTCCTCCGAGACTCCGTGCAACTGGTGGCCTATACCCGCGCGCGAACATTGGAACCTACCGACACGACCCCGAGCCGGCAACTGGTGCCTGCGAACATCGCCAACCCAGTGCCCGCATGCGTTCAGCAATCCGTATCCATTCCACCGGAACTGCGCGAAATCATCGGCCTGGTTCGCGAGGCACCCGTCATTTGGCTGCCTTCCGTGTCATCGCTGATGAATCGTCTGGAACGTCCGATCTTGCTGCAGCAGCTTGCTCTCAGCTTGCAGGCGCGCGCGGCCATGCAATTGCAACTCCCGCTGCTTCCCTCCTCTGCCGCCGGAGAACCCGGGGTCTATGCCCCGGCAATCTCCAGCGTTTACGGCGCTAATCAGCAGGTCTTTCGTAGCTTCCAGTCGCAGCGCGCCGCTTTCCAGCCGGGAACGCTGACAAGCTTCAGCTGGAATCTGCAAGTTGCGGCGATTCAAAGCATCGCGGCTGTGAACGACCTGATTGCAGCCGAAGCCGTGCACACTGAGGTCAGCAACGCCACATCCCGGCTGATTCAGCAGATCTGCGGCGTTGCCACTTGCCTGTACACGCGCGTCAGCGTTGCCCTGCCGATCTATCGTCTGGCGTGGGCCGAATACCTGCGCGGCGCGGGGCTCTCCGTTCAACTACAAAGCCTCGCTGTCTTGCCGAATTGGAATGAACAGTCGTACATCGACCGCCAGCAAATGCAGCTTCTCGTCGACTGGCTGTTCCAGCAAATTGACACCAGCATTCCCGCCGCGACCGCGTTTATGAGCGATGTGGTGCGCACAGCGATCCTTCTGGCCAGTGACGTTCCCATCGACAACATCATCCCCGGTTCGATCATTGTCCGAACGCAGCCCGCAGTGGGCGGGGTCGTCTCTCTCAATCTGCCCTCGGAGCGCATCGCCTCCGGCATGTACGTTCAGCTGTACTCCGGGGCGACTCTCGCCGCACGGGCCGTTGTCAGTGATATCGACGCACAGACGGTCAGCGCTACAGTAACCGACTTATACAGTCCTGGTGTCTATCTCGAAACCTCGGACACCGCGCACTTCACCGCCCAATCGCCTCATGCGGTGGCGCTGCGGCCGTTCCTCATGCAGAGCTGAACTATGGAATCGCTGAGATTGCCTCAACTCGACCGAAGTGATCGTCACGTGCGGCGAAGCCATGTCCGGATCAGTGATAGCACGGCGCGCCATCAAGTTGCCCATCGCCTCGAAAGAGCCCTGCGACTTATAAGCCTGTCCGGCGAGAGCGAGGGGCGCGTCTATTTTTTCCGACGCGTTTCGCTTTCAGGCATTTCGGCTAACGGACCATCCAAAGTGTGGGTTGACCGGCTGGAGAGTACGCTCGGCTCGCTTGCGGAACAGGCGGTTCATGGTTCGGACCCGCGCGCCGGTTCGGCCGATGCTGTCTATTTTCACAATTACCAGGAAGCGTTGGAATTGCTGCTGCGGCAAGCTCTGCGTTCCAGGAGCATGTCGGAGTGGTTCTGGCATTCGATCCTTCGCACTCCGCGAGGCACAGGTCATGCGATTCAGATCTCAGCGATCCTGGAACTGCTACACCAGCAACCTATTCCTCCGAGCGCGATCGCGGCGATCATTTTTTCGGCGCTCGGCGATCTTGATCCTGTCGCACTTCTGTCTCCACTCCCGCCCTTCTCCCTTCGAGACTGGCTGCGCGAATTGGGGGACTCATCGAACTTATCAGCCGCTGCCCCTGCCCTCCCGCTGCCGGAACGGCTGCAGACAACACTGCGGCAAGCTGCTCAACGCTTCGGAGCCGACGACCCGCGCACTGTTTGGCTGGCTTCTCTGGCCGTCGTCTGTGTTCTCCCCGGCGCATCCAGTTCCGGCACAACGGTTGCTCGAGCGCGCTCCACCTTGCGGCGCCTGGTATCGACGTTGGCCGCTGAACGATCGCAGGGCGATGAGACGCTTCCTCCGGGCGATGTGAGCACACTCGCAAAAGTCAATGCGTCTCAACGGCCTGTCGTATTTGACGATGAAATCGCGGCAGGGACTGTGCCGTCATCCAGCAGTCAAGCACTTGAGAAACCTCTTCCGCCGCGCGCGGAGCAGGAAATGGAGGAAATTGGGCGCACTAGCGCCATCGCGGCTCCCTTGCTGTTGGGCGAACCCACGTTGGCAGCGGGTCTATATTTTCTTCTGAATGTTCTGCGCCAACTGCGCGTCACCGCGGCTCTCGAAACCTGCCCAGAGCTTGCAGATACGGGTTTCATCACCCACCTACTGAGGAAGCTAGCTATTCATACCGGGGTCGCACCATCCGATCCGATTCTCCTTGGTCTCGACGCGGAGCCGGCGGGATTCTCTTTGTCTCCCGAAGCACTCGCGGCGCTCACCTGCAACGCGAAAGTCTGGCCGCCGAATCTGCGTCCCCCACTGCGCGCAACACTCGACAGCGGGTATTTTCTCCGTGTCTGGATTCTCGCCGTTCGACGCTGGTGCTGGCGGACGGGAAGCATCACCGTTCGCGACATCGTGAATCGCAATGGCAGAGCGTGGATGACTCGCACTGATCTGTATGTAACTCTCCCGCTGGCCGAAGCCGATGTTCGTATACGTCGCATCGGGCTCGACATCGACCCTGGCTGGTTGCCTTGGTTTGGCAGGTTCGGGAGAGTCGTACGCTTCCATTACCGCAATCGCGCGCCGGGAGAATCGGCATGTTGAATCTCGCAAGCGAAGTCGTTTCGCAAGAGAGCCTGAACGCCTGCTCTTTCGTTCTGGCCGGTCTCGCGCGGCTGGCAGACTCCTGTGAAACGCTGGACGAAAGCGTGCGCGACGCTTTGCGAAACGTCGCGGCGCGTCGAATCGACGGCAGAAGAAACTTGATCTCCGCGTTCCACGAATACGCGAAGCGTCCCGCCGAATCCGATGCGGCGCTTGTCCAGGTCGCGGGTCAGTTCCAGCTCACCACTCTGGAAGTCCTCGCCGTTCGTCTGGCCGTTGCTGCCGAACAGGACTTTCTGGTCGGCCACGTGTTGTCTCACTTGCAGCAGCCCCTTGCCCGCAGCCGTCCAACCATTGGCCTCATCGCGCAGGCCTATGCGCCGGACGATGCTCCCAGTGCTGTTCATATTCTGGGACAAGGAAACGCCATTCAGTGTGGCCTCCTGCAGCTTTGCGGCGAGGACAATCCCCTCCCAGAGCGGCAGGTCCGTATCCCGTTGCCCACCGCGCTTGCCCTGCAGGGCAGGGACAGTTCCTGGCCCGGAACCTCCCTGATTGCGTTCGATCAATTTCCAATTCCACTCTCCAAGACCGCCAACATGCGCGCCGCTGCCTTGGCCAAACGAATGTGTGAAGCCAGCCTTCCCGGCCCTGCTCTCATCATTCGCTGTGGGGACACTCTCGAAGCCCGTTCCGCCGCAGCTCGGGTTTGCCTTCACTGTTCAGCCCGGGCCGTTCTCATCCACGCGGATCAGGTTGGGGGAATGGCTCCCTGGCTCTATGTGAATGGCCTGGTTCCTGTCGTGGCGCAATGGCTCACGCCTGGAGAGCGCAAACCCGTCTCCGTTATCCCCGGCTTTGCCGGTCCTCTCATTATCCTCACCGGCCCGGAAGGAGAATTCGAATGTGATGACCGGATGATCCTGGATTGGCGCCTGGAAACCCCCTCCATCGACGAGCGCAATCAACTTTGGCACGAGGCCCTCGGAAACCCTGCTCTGGCGAAGCGTCTTGCTGCCGAGCATCGCCATGCTGCCGGACGCATCGCTTCCCTGGCCTTCAAGGCCCGCGAAACCGCCGGGAGCGAGTGCCCGCCGGATTATGCCCATATCCGCAGCGTTTCGCGGCGCGGGGACTCCGTTGGCTTGGGGGCTCTTGCCGAACTTATTCCCGACGAAGTCGACGACGATACACTTGTGGTTGCCCCTGCACTGCGCCTTGAATTGGAGGCCCTCGTCAGGCGCTGCGGCCTGCGCGAGCAGTTCTCTCAGTCCCTCGGGCCATCGATTCAGGCTCGTTACCGTCCCTCCGTTCGGGCGTTGTTCGTTGGTCCCTCGGGTACCGGAAAGACCCTTGCCGTCGCCTGGCTCGCGACGCGCCTGGGAATTCCTCTCTATCGCGTGGACCTTTCAGCGATCACTTCGAAATATATCGGTGAAACCGAAAAAAATCTCAGCCAGCTCCTCGCGCGTGCCGAGCAGAACGAGGTCCTGCTCCTTTTCGACGAGGCCGACGCACTGTTCGGCAAGCGCACGGATATTCACGAAGCCAACGATCGCTTCGCAAATGCGCAGACCAATTACCTGCTACAGCGCATGGAGAGTTACGATGGAATTACAGTATTAACAAGTAATGGACGAAGCCGGTTTGACGATGCGTTCTCGCGCCGCTTCGATGCGATTTTGTCGTTTCCCGTGCCCGGCCCGGAGGAACGGCGCGCGCTTTGGCTGTCGCATTTGGGCTCGGCGCACGGAGTGACCTCCGAGCAGCTAAACCGGCTGGCGGCGATGGCTGAATTGTCAGGCGGACAAATCCGAAACGCAGTTCTGCGAAGCGCGGTGGCGGCCGCGCAGGACGGCGGGAGCATTCTCTACCGTCATCTGCTGACTGGTATTTCCAGTGAATACCGCAAGCTGAGCCGGCAGTTACCGAACGAACTCAAGGAGGCGGGGCCGGGGGCCTCTGCCTGAAGGAAGGTATGGCGACAGCAGCACACTCAGCGCCGAGGATGTTGGCGAAGCCTAATGGGCCGGCCCCTGCATCCAGACATGCAAGTCCTACCGCGAAACCTTCTGTCGCCTCGGCAAAACCGGATCGCCCATCCTTACCCGCCTTCGCCCGGGTAGCGTCTCCGGCTGAGTATTCCCGTGGGTCAGAAACTGGCAAGCCACTGGATGCCGCTTTGCAGCAAAAATTTCAGTCACGATTTCTGCACGATCTTTCCGATGTGCGTGTTCACCCTGACGGCCAGGCGGAAGTGGACCAAGCTGTGCCGGGCGCGCAGGCGGTTACGATCGGTCGAGATATCTACTTTTCGCGGGGGAAGTACGCGCCCGATTCCGACCAAGGCCAGCAACTACTCGCACACGAGTTGACCCACGTATTGCAGCAACGTTCGGCGACCAGCGCATTTACCGGCCGCACGGGTTCCACTAGCGATCGCTTTGAAACGGAGGCGCGCAAGAACGCCGATGAAATCCGAAACGGTGGGACGCTTACTGTGCGCGAGCAGGCAACTCATGCTGGACCTCAGCCAGATGAAGATGACCACGGTTTTGTCTACCATACGTTGATCTATTTTTTCCCTGAAGTGCAACCGATTCTTGATCGCGGTGTCCTGAATTGGATCCAGGACCGCGTTGTCGATGCTGTCCAAACCATTGTGGACAAATTGATGGCGCCCGTGCGCGCACTTGCGGGCATTGTCCCGGCCCTATCGGCGCATTTCTCTCAACTGTTGGACTGGATAAAGAAAGCGGCAGCCAGCATCGCCAAAGGTGACTGCACCGTCCTGCATGAAGCCGTCGATTTTATTGAACAAGCAGTAAGCGGCCTGGTTTCCCCGATTCTTGACAAGATCAAGGATTTTGGCAAGAAGGTCGGTGACTTTTTCACCGGCTTGTGGGACCGCTTCGGCGCGCCGATCTGGAATGAGATGAAAAAGATCGGAGGCAAGGCCTGGGATCTGATCCAGCAATTTGGGCACTGGATCTGGGAAAAGACCGCGAAAGTGCGCGATTTGGGCTCTCGTGCCTGGACGTGGGTGAAGAACAAACTCGGCATCGGAGAAGGGCCAGACGGCCAGAACGGTTTGTTGCAGTGGGTGGAAGACAAGGCTGAGAAAGCATGGGACTGGCTAAAAGTGAAGGTAGACCCGATCAAGAAGCCGCTTCTGGTGATTGGGGGAATCCTCCTCCTGCTCAGTCCGGTCGGTCCAGTCATTGCCGTCGGTGCCGCCGTGGGTGGGATTATCGAGGGCGTGCGTGCCATCAAACGTTATTTTGGCACGCCCACAGGTGTGGTCAGTGCTCGCGAAATACTACATAGCGTCGTGCTGCCACGTCTGATCAAAGTCATTCGGGGATTCGCATCGCTGCTGGCCGACAAAGCCCACGGGCTGCTCGGTTCTCTGCGCCGCGCCCGGGACACAGTCCGCCAGGCCGCCACAGCAGCCGAAGGATCTATTTTTAGTTTCCTTGCCGGCTTCCTGGGATGGATGGGGAACGGTATAGACGATTTCTGCCAGTGGGGCGACGACAAGGTCGCCGCATTTCTCGAATCAGTCAACCACGTGACTGAAGGTTTGGCAGGTTTTCTGGACCGGATCCTGAATGCGCTCGAAGAAATCGGGCATGTCCTGAAGGACCTCATGCGGCTGCCTTTCCTTTTAGCTGGCCGCCTGTGGAAAGCGATTCCAGCCTGCATCCGCGATCCCTTTGTGGACTTCTTCGGCGTTCAAATTCTGGGAAGGATTCCGATTTTCAAGGTGATCGCCGGGACGCCTGAAGCGTGGGCGAAGACGAAGGACCAGGTCGGGCAAATCCTCAAGAGTTTCTTTGTGAACTTCGATCTGATCGGTGCGATGAAACGTGTTTTCCTGCTCTTGCTGCGGGCCCTGGACGTGCCGCTGGAACTTCTTGAGGCCGTCGTAGGCAAGCTGGTTCAGGCGTGGGATGTAATCAAGGAGAGACCCGTCGAGTTTTTGAAAAACTTACTGGGAACGATCCAATTGGCGTTTCGTGACTTCTTTAAGAACATCTGGGTGCACCTGAAGAATGGAGTCGTGGGCTGGATCACGAGTTCGCTCGAGGGTTCCAAAATATACTGGCCGCAAAGCTGGACCAGTCCCGGAGAGCTGTTCTCGTTTGCAGCCAGCATTCTCGGGCTCTCCGTCGATCACATTATCGAACGCGTAGCATTGAAGTATCCGGACGTCGCCGCGGGCCTGCGCAAGGCCATTGGGGTCCTCAGCGGCGCCTGGGATTGGTTGAGTCTAGTCTTTAAAGGAGACTTCAAGGGGCTTTGGGAAAAAATTAAGGGAAAACTCTCCGACATCGGCAACATGGTCATGCAAGGCATCATGGACTACCTGATGAAGAGAGTTATCGCGGGCGTGACGGTGCAGCTGACCGCGGCAGCCACCCCGACCGTCGTGAGCCAAATTGCAATCGTTATTATTGACACCTACAAGACGATCAAAACCGCCGTGAAATACATGAAGAAGATATTGACCATGGTCAACACCATGCTCGACAGCATTCTGAATATCGCCGCGGGCACGCTGCAGCCGGCGGCCGATTTGGTCGAGAAAGCGTTTGATGCCGCGATGCCGGTGGTCATTGCCTGGCTGTCTGAACTTGTCAATCTGGGGGATGTGGGCGAAGGCATCCGGGAGACGATCGAAGAACTTCGCGC
>Ga0187801_10000418_pt1 | contig 11531 bp, 7 predicted proteins | sample NC_wetland_sal_i_10_FD_132465 | JGI IMG/M metagenome (GOLD analysis project Ga0187801, IMG submission 132465) | Wetland sediment microbial communities from Neuse River Estuary, North Carolina, USA - Control_1 | ecosystem: Environmental > Aquatic > Freshwater > Wetlands > Sediment | place: USA...
CAGGCGTCGGCGAGGGCACAGGTCGGGCAGGCCGGGTCCTTGCGGCGGCAGATGAGCTGGCCATGGCGGCGGAGTAGCTGGTGAGCGCGCTGGAGGGCGGGGACGGTCGCGGGCAGCTGGGCGCATCTTCGCAGGCGCTGGACCCGGTCGCCAGGGCCGATCGCGATGGCGCGCAGGACGGACTCGGGAGCGGCGAGGATCTGCTCGGGCGTCAGGCCCACCTGGGTGCGGAGTTCGGCGAGAGCGTGCCACCGGCGCTGGTCATCGACCAGGTAGGCCACGTTCTCGGCCAGCACGAGCTCCCAGCCGTCGGCGGACGGCACCGGGTCGGGCGGGCCGTCCGCCTGCTCGAGCCGGTCCAGCAGGGCGGGCAGATCTCTCATCAGCAGGAGACTAGTGCCGCCTGCCCAGCGCGTACCGTACGGCGCCGTCGTCCTCGGAGCCCGCGACCGAGCGGCCCTGCGCCCAGGCCTGCTCGAAGGCGGCGTCGGTGGTCCGGGCGCGCAGCGCGGCCAGGACCTCGCCGTCGTGCGGGGCACGGGGCACGCACGCGTGCAGCCAGCCACTGCCGTTGGTCTCCAGCAGCGTGCCGGCGGCCGAGAGCAGGCACACCGCGCGCAGCGGCTGGTCCTGCCGTGCGGCGACACCCGCGAGTGCCTCCAGGTAGTACGCCAGGCTGGGCTGGTCGCCTGCTTCGGCGGCTAGCGACAGCCCTTCCTTCAGCGCGTTCGCGGCCCCGGCTAGGTCGCCCCGGGCCTGCTTGCTCAGGGCCAGGTCATACAGGGAGACCAAGACCGTGAACCGGTCTGACGAGTGGCGGGCCGCGGTCAGCCCGGCGGCGAAAAGCTCCGCCGCGCGCTGGTGATCTCCCTGGCTGAGGCGGATCTGGCCGAGGAAGTTGGAGGCGAGGGCGACATCGAACAGGTACTGGTGACGCTCGCGCCCGGTCAGCTCATCTCTGGCCATCTCCTCTAGCTGGCCGAGGGTCTGCTCGAGCAGGTCGCTGGCGAAGGCCTGCTCCCGGCCGGAGGCCAGCATGTGACCGAGCGCCGCCGCGGCCAGGCCCAGGCCCAGCCTGTCCCCCGTCTGGCGGTACAGCGGCAGGCTCCGCTTGAGCAGCCGCCGGGCGCGGGTCTGGTCCCCGCCGACGAAAGCCGCGAAACCGGCTCCGCTCAGGGCCAGGGCGCGCTCGCCCGGCGGCAGGTGACCGCTGCGGGACAGGATCTGGTCCACGTGACGGGTCAGCTCCTCGGCGTGGCCGTGCAGCCACCAGAACCGCCAGGTGGCCCAGACCAGCTCCAGCGCCGGACCCGGCTGGTCCTGGTCCAGGAGCCACGACAGCGCGGCGCTGAGGTTATCGTGCCGGAGCTCCAGCCGGTTCAGCCAGGCCAGCTGTCCCGCACCGCGCAGTTCGGACTCGGCCGGCTCGGCCAGGGTCCGGAAATAAGCGGCGTGCCGGTCGTGCGCGGTCGTCCAGTCACCGCTGTCGCGCAGGCGGTCCAGGGCGTACTCCCTGATGGTCTCGAGCAGGCTGAACCGGGGTTCGCCGTCATGGGTCTCGGTGCGGACCAGGCTGCTGTCCACCAGCGAGCTGAGCGTGTCCATGAGCGGCGCGGACCCCGGGGCCTGGTCCCCGTCTGCGGTGCCGCCCGGGCCGGCCCCCTCGCCGCAGACGGCTTCGGCGGCCGGCAGGCCGAACGAGCCGGCGAACACCCCGAGGCGGGCGAAGAGGGCTTGCTCGGCGGCCGACAGCAGGCCGAAGCTCCAGTCCAGGGTGTTCCGCAGTGTCCGCTGGCGCTCGGGCAGGTCGCGCGGTCCCTGCGTCAGCAGGCTCATCGGGTCATCGAGCCGGGCCAGCAGCGCCCGCGGGGGCAGCAGCCTGATCCTGGCGGCGGCCAGCTCCAGGGCCAGCGGCAGGCCGTCCAGCCTGCGGCAGATCTCCGCGACCGCCTCGGCGTTCTCGCTGGTCAGCTCGAAACGGGGATCCGCGGCGCGGGCGCGGGCCTGGAACAGGCGGACCGAGGCGTACTGCTGCAGTTCTGCTGCGTCGCGGCCGGCCCTGGCCGGCGGAACCGGCAGCGGCGCAACGGAGAGCTCGTGCTCGCCGCTGAGCCGGAGAACGGTCCGGCTGGTCACCAGCGCCACCAGGTCGGGAGCGGCCGCCAGCAGTTCGGCGAGCAGGGGAGCCGCGCTCGTCACCTGCTCGAAATTGTCCAGCACCAGCAAGAGCCGCCTGGACCGCAGGTACGAGATGACGTCGGTGAGCAGGCGGCCGCCCGACGTGCTGAGCCCGAGTCCGCCGACGATCGCGGCCGGCACCAGGTCGGCCCCCCGGACCGAGGCGAGATCGACGAACCTCACCCCGTCGGGGAAGCCGGGGCCGAGCCGGCCCGCGGCCTCCAGGGCCAGGCGGCTCTTCCCGACACCGCCCGGCCCGGTGAGGGTGATCAGGCGCGCGCCCCGCCGGAGCACCAGGTCCTCCACCTGTTTGGTCTCCTGCTCGCGGTCCACCAGCGGGGTCGCGGGCGCGGGCAGGACCCCGGCCGGGGCGGCGGCGACCGCCGCGCCTTCCTCCGGACGTGACATCTCAAAGCGCTCGCTCAGCAGTACGGCCAGGTCGTCTTCGATCAGGCGACGCAGCTCGGCGGCCTCGGCGAAGCGCCGGTAGGAGACGCTGCCGTCCTGCTTGATCCTGGACAGCATCTCGGCCAGCCGCGGTTCGACGGCAGGCGCGGGCGACTTGACGTAGATGAGCCTGGGCATGCCCGCCGAGAGCAGGTACTCGTCCTCGAGCCCGGATCGCGTCTGCCCGGGCGCCACCCAGCCGTAGCTTTCCCAGTAGATGCCTATGAAGACGTGGCTCTGGGCCAGGTACGCGCGGTAGACCTGCTGCGGCGGGTGCGGGCGGGCCGCCTGTTCGAACATCACCGGCACCAGCCGCAGCCGGGTGACGGCGGCGCGCGCGGCCCGGCGTTCGTCGGCAAGTTCTTGCAACGTCGAGCTGACGAAGACCCGTATCCGCTGATCGGGTGTGCGGATCTGGTCAGCCTCGCTCGGGGAGGTCCGGTCGGGGCGGACCGCGGTGGCGGGCACGGGATTCCCTCCTTGGTCATCGTGGTAATGCGTGGCGGGCGCTCACGGCCGCGATTCGCGGCCGGCCAGCTCCCTGAGCCGGGGCCTGGCGTCGTCCGCGGCCAGGACGGCCTCGATCAGGACCGGCCGACCCGCGGCCGCGTGGCGGTTCGCCGCGTTCAGAGCCCAGGCCAGCTCGTCCGGGCTCGAGGCGCGCAGCGCCACGGCGTGCCGGTTCGGGGCGGCGACGGGGTCGCCGTCGTGGTTCAGGACGACGATCACGGGAACCGTGCCCTGCGCGAGCAGGGAGTCCAACTCGGGCGCCGTCTGCTGCAGGGCGCCGCCGCCGGTCACCACGATCACCCGGCGGTCAGGGACGGCCAGGGATATCCCGAGGGCGGCGGGCACGGCCCAGCCGATCGGAGCGAACGGCGGCGGGCCAATCAGCTCCGCGCCTTCGGGCAGGAGTGGGCCTGAGACGGTGCCCTGGTCGGCCAGTACCAGGTCGCCGGGCAGCAGGAAGTGCTGCACGCTCGCCCACAGGCGTCGCTGGGTGAGGTGCCCCCCGCGGTCGGCGTGGCCTGGGTCCATCTCGGTCAGGGTCGGGGCCGGGCGGTCCATCCGGGCCGGGGCTGGGCGGTCCGTCCGGGCCGGGGCTGGGCGGTCCGTCCGGGCCGGGATGGCGCGCGCCTGAGCCAGGCGGCCAGCCGGGGCCGGCACCGGAGCGCCGGCCACGTCGGCGGGAATGGCGAGGTAGACAGGTCGGGAAGTGCGCAGCGCGGCGCTCAGGACCCGGTCGATCTCGCCGGGGGCGTCGTCGGCGCGCAGGTCGGCCTGCGCCGCGGTGAACTCGGACGCCAGGCACGCGTAGTGACCGTATTCGCTGCTGGGCAGGTTGTGGTGGATGGTCGCGCCGGGCCGCCTGGCCGCCAGGGCCGGGGTGCCGACGATGTGCACGACGGGGACGGACTCGGCGTAGGCGCCGGCGATGGCGTTCATCGCGGACAGCTCGCCGACCCCGTACGTGGTGACCACGGCGCCGAGGCCCCGCAGCCGCGCATAGCTTTCCGCGGCGTAGGCGGCGCCCTGCTCGGTGGCCATGCCGATCCAGGCCAGGCCCGGCCGGCCGGTGATGGCGTCGAGAACGCCGAGGTTGTCGTCCCCGGGCACGCCGAAAACGGAGATCAGGCCGGTTTCGGCGAGCCGGGCCAGAAGGTAGCCGGCGACGGTGGTGACCGCCGGGTCGGAGCCGGACGGACGGGCCGGCGCGGTAGGTGCCTGGTTGCGGTTGGTAACGGTGCGGGTGTTCATGACAGTGTTCTTTCTCCTGGTGGGGTCGGCCCGGTTAGCGGGCCGCGGGCGGGATGGGATGGTTGGAGCGGATCAGGTCGTCCGGGTCGACCGCGGCCTTGATCCGGCGCAGCCGGTCGTAGGCCTGCGGGGTCCAGAAGGTAGCCAGGTCGCGGCCGGTCTCGGCCAGGTTGAGGTACATCTGCCGCGCGGCCCACGGGCTCATCGCGGTCTGCACGGCCGCGACGCTCCGGGCCACCGCGGAAGCGGCCTGCGGGAAGGGCGCCGGGCCCACCGCGAACAGCGCGTACTCGGCGTCGACGGCGGCCAGGGCGCCGTGGCCGGGCCGGGCGCGCTTCATCTCGCCGCCGACGTGACGCACCTCGACGGCCAGCAGCGGGGTGCCCGCGGCCGCGCCGGCGACGCGGACGAGCGTTTCGACCGCCTCGGCGGGCAGGCTGGCGAGCAGGAGCCCGTCGCCGACTCCGGGAGCCGGCTGCTCGGGATCCATGTGCAGGTGGCTGAGGGCCCGGGTGGGGATCACCTGGATGGTGTCGGTGACCGGCTGCAGCGCCCGCAGCGGGGCGACCAGCCGGTCCGCCTCATCCGGCGTGCCGAGGTGGATCACGTCGACGACCACGAAGGACCGGCCGCGCAGGTGATCGGGGAGGTCGGGGGCCTGCGGGAAGTTCATGAGCCGGGCTGAGGTGGTGAACTCCTCTGGCAGGCCGCTCTGGGTCAGCCTGCGCCAGGCCTGAAGCACGTCGGCCGCGGCCTCGGCCGGCCACCAGAGGAGCCCGGCGTATACCTCGGGGATCGGAAACAGCCGGAGCTCGATGGCGGTGACCACGCCGAAGCTGCCGCCGCCGCCGCGCAGCGCCCAGAACAGGTCGGGCTCGGTGCAGGCATCGGCGCGCACGAGCCGCCCGTCGGCGGTGACCAGCTCGATCGCCTCGACGTTGTTGGCCGAAAGCCCGTAGGCGCGGCCCAGCCAGCTCATCCCGCCGCCGATCGTGTACCCCACCACGCCGACGTCGGGCGAGGAGCCCGCCAGCGCCGCCAGGCCGTGCCCGGCCGCGGCCTCGGCGACCTCGAGCCAGACGGCGCCCGCCTCGGCCCTGGCGATCCTCGCGGCCGGGTCGATGCTCACCTGCCGCATCGCGGCGGTCTTGATCAGGACCGTGCCGGCTAGCGAGCCGAGCGGCGCGGCGTTGTGACCGGTACCCTGAGCGGCCACTCGCAGGCCGTGCTCGCGGGCGAAGCGGACGGCCGCGGCGGCCTCCTGCGCGGAGGCGGGCATCGCCACCGCGGCGGGATGCTGGTCTACCGCGAGGTTCCAGGCCCGGCGGGCGTCGTCCCAGCCGGGATCTCCGGGCCAGAGGATGGTGGTGACCGGCGCGGCCAGGGCGGCGGACATGAAGGCTCCTTACGGGAAGTGGCGAATCGGGTTCTGGTAGAGCGGCGGCGCCAGGCGTTCTGTCAGGTGCCTGACGGGGCGTTCTTCGTCTCGAACTCGACGTTACGGACCCGAAGCCAGAAGCAAATCCGCAGCTCATACGGATATCCGCGGCGGCCACAGGGGTTGGTCCTGACGCCGTATACGTAGGACTACTGAGCCGCGAGCCGCCTCAGCCGGGCAGGCGGCGGGCGAGCTCGGCGCGGGTGCGGACGCCCAGCTTCCGGTAGATGGAAGCGACATGCGTCTCGACGGTCCGCACGCTGACGAACAGCGCGGCGGCGGCGTCCCGGTTGGTGGCGCCGCCCGCGATCAGGTCGGCGACCCGCCGCTCGGTGGCGGTCAGCTCGGTGCCGGACCGCTCGGCGGCCACGCGCGGCAGTTCCTGCTCGATCTCGGCCAGCAGCGGCTGGTGCCCCATCCGGGCGGCCAGCTCGCGCGCGCGGAGCAGCGCCTCGCGGGACTGCCCGCGAACCTTGCGCCGCCGCTCGATCCGGCCGAGCACCAGCAGGCTGCGAGCCAGCTCGAGGCGGAGCGGCGAGGACTCGTGCGCGGCCACCGCCGCGCGGGCGGCGGCCGCGGCGGCCTCCAGGTCACCCGCGGCCGCGTCCGCCAGGGCATCGATCCGGCAGGCGGTGCCGGTCAGCGCGGGACGGCCCATCCGCCCGCCAAGCGCACGGAGCCTGGCCGAGATCCCTCTCGCCTCATCCGGCCGTCCGGCCGCGACGCAGGCCTCGGCCAGCAGCGGGTCCAGCCAGTCGCGGACGGCCGGATCGGCCCAGCCGAACTGCTCGGCGTAGCCGACGGCCCGCCTGAGCTCCCGCACCGCGCTCGCGGCGTCACCGCGCCAGGCGCTCACCTTTCCCCGCACGCAGGCGCCCTTATAGCGCGCCACGGGTGGGAGCGACTCATCTTCCGCAAGACCCTCATCGGCGATGCGTAGCGCGCCGTCCAGGTCGCCCGCCGCGATCAGCAGCTCGCATCGCAGGTCAAGATGCCACGCAGACGGCGGCCAGTCGTGCCACGCGGCGACCTCCTCGCTGGCGTCCAGCGCGGCCGCGGCGGCCGGATAATCGCCGGCCAGTTCCTCGGTCGCGGTCACGTACGACAGGAAGATCCACAGCGCCAAGTCGTCGCCCGCGTCCCTGGCCAGGGGGATGCATCGCTGCAGCGCCGCCCGGGCGCCGTCCAGGTCCTCGACGAACCGTGACCACAGCCCGCGGTGCAGGTCGGCGGTGTCGTGCAGTCTGAGCGCCGGCAGCCCGGGCTCGAGGCGGGCCGCACGGTCGAGCAGCTCGGCGTCGAGGCCCTCGGCCGCGAGGACCTTGACGATGACCAGGTTGATCAGGGCCTGGTGCAGGGCCGGGTCAGCGGCCGGGCCGACGGCCTCGGCGCAGCTGATGGCGTCGATGGCCGCGGCCCGCCGGCCGTCGTGGGGACCGTACACGTTGTCAGAGGCCAGGGCCAGCACCAGCGCGCGCCGGCGCGGATCGGCCCCGGCGGCCTGGACCGCCTGGCCGGCGAGCGCCATCGCGGCGGCCGGACCCCGCACGAGATCGGCCGTGTCGAGCAGCAGCGGCAGCGCCCGCTCCAGGTCCGGCGTAGCGAGGCGGTGCATGTCGAGCAACTCCGCCTGCGCCAGCGCCCCTTCCAGGTCGCCGGCCAGAAATTGCAGCTCGCCGGCGCGGATCCGGCGGCGCACCAGCGCGGCCTCGTCCCCGGGCGAGGTGAAGAGCACCGACTGGGCGGCGAACTGCGCCGCCGCGGCGTTGGCGGCCCGGGCGTACGCGGCCGTGGCAGCGGCGTCCAGCGCTTGCGCGACCGCGGCGTCCGGACCCGGCCCAGCGGCCAGGGCGGCGAACTGCGCGTGCCGCTCTGGGTTGGACGAGACGCCGGCTAGCCGGCGGTAGAGCTGCGCGCGGCGCCCCGGCGGCAGCGCTTCGACCGAGGCGGCGCCGATCAGCGGGTGCGCGACGGAGAGCCGGTCCCCGGTCTCGACCACGACGCCAGCCAGGATCGCCGCGTCCACGGCCGCGGCGGGATCGGCGAGGTGATCGAGCACCGCTAGCGCCTCGCCCATCCCGATCCGGCCTGCCGCCGCGACCACGGCGAGCGCGGCCGCGGCGCCGTCGCTCAACGAGCGGGCCAGGCGGTCGGTCAGCGTACGGGCCAGCGGCGGCACGTCCTGGTCGGCGGAGCCCAGGCTCGCCGAGATCTCCATGGCCCAGAACGGGTTGCCACGGGATTGCCTGGCGACCAGCCGGGCCTGCGCGGCGGTGACCGTCCTGGGCAGCAGGTTCTGGATCTGCCACATGTCCAGCGGCGCGAGGTCGATCACCTCTACGGCGGGCAGGGCGGCCAGCAACTCACGCCAGCCGCGGGACGGCGGTGGCGCGCCGGCCGTCAGCGGATCCGCGGCGGCCTCGGTGCGGGCGGCCACGATCAGGGACAGCGCTCCATCGGGGATCCGCCTGAGCGCGAAGGCCAGGGCCTCCAGGGTGGCCTCGTCAAGCCACTGGACGTCGTCGATTCCGATCATGACCGGGCCGTCGGACAAGCAGCCGCGCAGGACGGCGAGCACCGCGAGACCGACCGCCCGCGCGGGGGGCGGCTGGTCGCCCGCGGGGCGCAGCAGCAGCGCGATCTCGAGTGCCTCGCGCTGCGGTGCCGGGATCTGCTCTGCCGTCTGCGGCAGCACGTCAGCGAGCAGGTCCGACAGCCCTGCGAACGACAGGTCTGCCTCGCTGGCCGAGGGTTCGCTGCGCAGCAGGCGATGACCGGCGGCCGCGGCCGCCCGGACCCCGGCCCGCCACAACGTAGACTTGCCGGCCCCGGCCTCCCCCTGCACGGCCAGGGCGGCGGGCGAGGTCCTGGCCGACTCGGCGAAGCCGAGAACCCTGCGCCACTCGGCAGCGCGCACGAGATCAGCGCCAACCGCAGCCACGCCTCTATCCCATCACAGACAGGTGTGCCGCGCTTGCCTCCTGCCGCTCCAGTCCGCGTCCGCCGTCGCGGCTGAATCGTGACTCCTGGACGCCGGCCCTTGCCGTCCGGCAGCCTGACCGCGGCGGGGGCCGAGGTCAGCCGCGGCGGGTGGCGAGGATGTGACGGATCTGGGCGGTCTCCCGGTCGCTATACCGGTCGAGCATCGCGTACAGGTCGTCCAGGTCGGACTGGCTGGTGTAGCCGGCCAGGTCGCGCTCGAGTGACTGGCGCGCGGTCAGTGCGGCCCGGATGGTACGAAGCTGACGGACGAGCGCGGTCCACAGCCGGTTACGCGAAGAAGTGGTCGCGATCACAGACATTTGCTTTCTCTCCAAACATATTTCTGTCACTTGCTAGTGTGCCTGTTCCTTACTCATGCGTCCAATGATTAGATAGCAAGTGACCCATGATCTATCGTCATTGATATGGATACTGATGCGCTGCGCTGGTTTCAGCAGGTGGCCGACGGCACGACCGTGACGGAGGTCAGTGAGCTGGTGGGCGTCACGCAGTCGGGTGTGTCGCGAGCCCTGGCCCGCCTGGAGGCCGAGATCGGCACGCCGCTGCTGCGCCGCTCGGGCCGTACGCTGCGCATGACGCACGCGGGCGCGGTGTTCAAGCCGCACCTGGACGCGGTGCTGCACTACCTCGACGACGGGATCGCCGCGGTCAGCCAGCTCACCGACCCCGGTACCGGCACAGTTGCGCTGGCCTTCCATCAGTCGCTCGGCACCTGGCTCGTACCCGACCTGGTGCGCAGCTTCCGCGCCGGGCATCCGGGGGTCGGCTTCCAGCTCATCGTGGTCCGTGACGAGCTGAACTCGCCGGCCTTGGACGGCGGGAACGCGGACGTGGAGATCGGCAGCCGCCGGTTTCCCGACGTGGCGGTGCGCACCGAGCGGCTCGCGCTCGAACCGTTGCGGCTGGCCCTGCCCCGCGAGCACCGGCTCGCCGGGCGGCAGCGCGTCCGGCTGGCCGAGGCGGCCGGGGAGCCCTTCATCGGCCTGCGCCCCACCTCGGCGCTGCGGAAGCTGACCGATGATCTGTGCGAGGCGGCCGGGTTCCGCCCCGACGTCGTCTTCGAGGGTGATGACCTTTCTAATGTCCGCGGCTTCGTCGCGGCCGGCCTGGGCCTCGCGGTCGTTCCCGCGCCGCGCGCGGGTTCCGCTGAAGCGGCGCCCGGGCCCGTCGTGCACCGCGAGATCGAGGACCCCGGGGCGGTGCGGGAGATCTGCCTGACCTGGTCTTCGGACCGGCGGCTGCTCCCGGCCGCCGAGGAGTTCCGCAGGCACGCCCTAAGGCGCGCCGCCTCAGGGCGACTCCCCGCTGTCGCGGAATTACGTCCGGTGCAGGTTGAGGAACGATAAAACCTGGGTTGCTCGGGCTGCGCCAGTTCACGGTGTTCACTAAGGTGATCGGGTGGATCCCATCTTGCTGCTGTCCATCCGGGCTGACGACGCCGCCGCCGATAACGAGTACGAGTCCTTCCTGAGCCTGGCCGGGCTTGAGGAACGCGACCTGCGGCGGTTCCGGCTGGAGCAGCACGCGCTGGGGGACTTCGACCTAACGGAATGGTCGGGGATCTGGGTGGGCGGCGGGCCGTTCAACTACTCCGATCGCGCGGACGCGAAATCGCCGGTTCAGCGGCGGGTCGAGGCGGACCTGGATCGGCTGCTCGACGCCGTGGTTCCGGCCGATTTTCCGTTCTTCGGCGCCTGCTACGGCGTCGGGGCGCTCGGCAGCCACCGGGGCGCCGTGGTCGGCCGGCGTTACGGCGAGCCGGTCGGGTGCGTTCGGGTTACCCTCACCGAGCGGGGGCGGCTCGACCCGCTGCTGCGGGAGCTGCCGGACGCGTTTGACGCATACACCGGGCACAAGGAAGCCATCGACGAGTTGCCTGATCACGCCGTCCTGCTGGCCAGCTCGGAAACCTGCCCGGTCCAGATGTTCCGCGTCGGCTCCAACGTCTACGCCACCCAGTTCCATCCCGAGATGGATGCGGTCGCGTTTTGCATCCGGATCGACGTGTACAAGCACGCCGGCTACTTCGAACCTGACCAGGCCGACGAACTCAAGGCGCTGGGCGGGCGCAGCGACGTCCAGCACCCGCCCGCGATCTTGCGCGAGTTCGTCCGGCGCTACGGGCGGAACAGGGTGGGGGCCGCCACCGGTTAGACCCGAGCGCGCCGGGTGGGGCCGCCGCCCGTTAGCGGCCGAGGGTCCGGGCGAGGGCGCTGGCCAGCGGGGCCGTGCTGTTGGCGGCGAGGTGCAGGAGCACCGGCGTGGCCAGGCTGCCGGAGCGGTCCCGCAGGTGCGACAGCAGCACGCCGACCGCGGCGGTCCCGGCCACGGCGGCGGTGACCCCGGCGATCCGGGCGCCGCGGGTGGTCGCGAGGCCGTTGGCGGCCAGCGCCTCGGCGGTCGGGCGGACGTGCCACAGGCCGAACACCACGCTGCCCACCGCGGTCGCGGCGGGCTCGGCCAGGACCCGGCGCAGCGCCGCCTGGAGCACGCCGCGGAACGCGATCTCCTCCCAGGCCACGGTGCCGACGGGGATGCGCAGCAGCACGTGGTAGGCGAGCTGGCGCCGGTCCAGGACGGCGACGCGCTGGTCGTCCAGCAGCGGCCGGGTGGCCGGAGCCAGCGCGGCTAGGGCGAGCGCGGCCACGACGGGCCCGGCCGCCGCAGATCCCACCCTGAGCCCGGACCGGAGCTGGTCCCGGTGGAG
>Ga0187801_10000421_pt1 | contig 11511 bp, 6 predicted proteins | sample NC_wetland_sal_i_10_FD_132465 | JGI IMG/M metagenome (GOLD analysis project Ga0187801, IMG submission 132465) | Wetland sediment microbial communities from Neuse River Estuary, North Carolina, USA - Control_1 | ecosystem: Environmental > Aquatic > Freshwater > Wetlands > Sediment | place: USA...
GACCGACACTCCCGAATTAATGGCGCGCAGGCGGCGCTCGGCGGCGACGGCTTTAGGAAGGGATTCCTGTGCGTCGGTTTCCTCGAACAGAGTCTGCCGCTGCAGGTTTGAGGGCTCGACGAAATCGCGGTCCACAATGCGCAGCTTGCCGACGCCGGCGCGCACGAGCAGATTTGCGAGGGCGGTCCCCAGCGCTCCGCAGCCCACCATTACGGCCGAGGAATCGAGCAGACGCTGCTGGCCCGCTTCGCCTATTTCGCTGAAAAGAATCTGCCGCGAATACCGTTCGTAGGATTTAGGGTCCATAAGGCCGAGCCGATCTCCGGAGTTCTTGAGCTGCATTTCCCGCCGCTTGATTTCGAACACGCTAGCGGCTAAAGCCGCATTCACACTGCGTATTTGCGGCACGGCTGATGGTTCGCTTCGCTCACCACAAGAGCCGTGCCCTACAAAGATCCGGTAATTGCCACTCGGGCTCTTTAACCTTTCGGGTTTGGGTGTGAGCGCCCGGCAACTCTAAACCCGCAGGCGGAGGCCTATCCTACTTCCATGATAGCCCCACGGAAGGCGTACGGGCAAAACGAGTGGCGTTTTCCGCGCTCCGCGCAGAATTCGAGCCGGGCAGACAACCCCGGCTATGCTACCCTAGCTCTGTTGTGAAGAGTGATGGGTATCGTCCATCGTCCCTTTGTACGGTTCGCCGCATGGCTGCCGGCGTTCTGGTTGATCTGCGCAGGCCCTCTCGCCGCGCAGAGCGGTTTCTCCGGTGAGCCGCCGCGCGTCGCCGCAGTGCGCGTGGTCTCGGAATCCGGCGCCGTGCTGGAACAAAATCCACCAAAGCTGACGCTCCAGCCGGGCCAACCCTTTTCCATGGAAGCAGAGAGCGCGAGCCTGCGGGAGCTGTTCCGCTCGGGCCGCTACGCGGACTTGCGCGCCGAATTGGTCGATGTCCCCGGAGGAGTGCGCCTGGATTTCGTAGTCCGTCAAAACTTGTACATCAACCGCGTGCAGATCACGGGATTGCACGAGCCGCCGGGAGAGGCGCTGGCGCTGTCCGCGCTTCGACTCAACGTCGGCGCACCATTCCGCGAAAGCGACATGAAGGAAGCGCTCGACCGTCTCCGCCAGACCTTCGAGGACGATGGACAATATCAGGCCAAGCTCGATTATGTGACGACGCCGCATCCCGACACGCTCCAGATGGACATTCTGGTACGCGTGGTCGCAGGTCCTAGGGCGAGAATCGGCGCCATCACCATCCAAAACCAAACACAATTTTCGAACGCAGAGCTGCGAAGCCAGGTGAAACTCAAGGAAGGAGCCGAAGTGACATTGGAGCGGCTGAATCGCGCTGCCGACCGGACCCGAAAATGGCTGGCGGGGAAGGACTACCTCGGAGCGCGGGTCACGATCCATCGAGGCGCCTATGATGCGAAGTCGAATCGCGTGCCGATCGATTTCACATTGTATGCTGGGCTCGAAGTGCGCGTGGCTGTGGTAGGCGCGAAAGTTTCGGCGGGGACTTTGCACAAGCTGGTCCCCATCTACGAAGAAGGCGCAGTGGACGAAGACCTGCTCCAGGAAGGGCGCCGATCCCTGCGCGATTGGTTTGAGCGCGCCGGATATTTTGACGCGCAAGTGAGTTTCACGGTCACGGAGGCTCCCGCGGAAGAAACGGGCAGCAAAGTGCATCGCGCCGCGAGCGTGGTCACCTATCAAGTCGAACGCGGGGACCGCCACCGATTGGTGAATGTGGAATTCACCGGCAATAAGTATTTCCCCTCGGATCTTCTGCGTGGCCGCCTGAAGATTCAGCCCGCCGCATATGCGTCGCCGGGACGGTATTCAAGCGAATTGCTGCAGGATGATGTCGCTTCGATTCGCACGCTCTACAACGCCAACGGCTTTCAGGAAAGCGACGTGCAGAGCCAACTCGTCGACAATTACAACGGCCACCACGGCGACCTGGCGGTGAAGTTTGTCATCCAGGAAGGACAGCAAACGCGTGTGGCGAGCCTGGCCATTGATGGCAACCAGCAGATTAGCGATGATGAAATCCTTGGCGTGGTCGGCTCGTCGAAGGGACAGCCCTATTCCGAATTCAATGTGTCTTCCGACCGTGACAACATTCTTGCAATCTACTATGACCAGGGATTCTCGGAAGCTCGATTTACCGCTGAGCAAGAGAAATTACCCGCCGCGGGGCCGAACGCCGGTCCTATGGTTCGGCTGATGTATCACATCACCGAAGGGCGCCAGGTTCTGATCGCGCGCGTCCTGCTGAGCGGCTACGAGCACACGCGCCCCGGCGTGATCTCACGCCAGGTGGGAATTAAGATGGGCGAGCCGCTGAGCGAAGGCACCGTGGTCGAGACGCAGCGGAAGCTTTACAACCTGGGGATTTTCAGCCGTGTTTCAGTCGCGCCGCAAAACCCCGAAGGCGAGGACGAGAACAAGACGATCGTCGTCATGGTGGACGAGGCCCGGCGGTACACCATTGCGTACGGCCTGGGATTTGAGGCGCAACGCCTGGGCAGCACCACCAGCGCGACTTCCCAGTCCCTTAGTTTCGCACCGCGCGGCACTTTTGAAATTACCAAGGCTAATCTCACGGGACGCGCGGACTCTCTTTCCCTCAAGGCGCGAGCGAGCACAATTCAAGGCCGCGCGCTTCTTACTTACACGGCACCCAATTATTTCGCGTCTCCCAACTTCAGCTTGCAGCTGGTGGCCGATTACATTACGAGTCGCGACGTCCAAACGTTCGATTCACGGCGGGCCGAAGGAACCATCCGGCTCATCCAGAAGCTCTCCCCCACCAGTTCGATCCTCTATCGGTACGCATACCGGCATGTGGTCGCCAGCAATCTCCAAATCGCCGTCGAGGAAATTCCACTTTTCAGCCAAAACACGGAGGTCTCCGAATTCGGCGTGAGCTGGCTCCGAGATCGCCGCAACAGCGTCTCCGACCCCAGCCGTGGCGATTTCGAAAATGTGGATGTGGACATGGCCATAAGGCCGCTTGCCTCGTCTGCGAATTTCATCCGCGTGTACTTGCAGAATTCGACTTACCATCCGATCGGCCGCCGGCTGGTCTTCGCGCGTTCGACCCGGTTCGGCATGCAGACGCCCTACGGCAATTCGGTCTCGGGAGATATCCCGCTCCCAGAGCGCTTCTTCGCCGGCGGCGGCACGTCGTTGCGCGGATTTGGCCTGAACCAAGCAGGACCGCGCGACCCAGTCACGGGATTCCCCATCGGCGGGCAGGCAGAGCTCATTTTTAACCAGGACTTGCGTTTTCCCATGCACTTGCCGCTGATCGGCAACCGGCTGGGCGGCGCCGTGTTTTATGACGCGGGCAATGTATTCCCCAGCATCAGAGAAATTTCCCTGCGCACTTCACCTCCGGTTCCCACCATCGGAAACGCAACAGGAACGAATGGCCAGCCAACCACGGTATGCTTGACGAACTGCACAAATGAACTGAAGTATTTCTCGCACACCGTGGGATTTGAATTTCGCTATGGCACGCCAATCGGGCCGATCGCTTTGGATTTGAGCTATCAGCTCAATCCAGCAAGCTTCATCAGCCCGGTGACGGTGAATGGCAACCCTGGGGCAACGGTCTCGCGCCTGCCCAGCTTCCAATTCTTCTTTAACTTGGGGACATCGTTCTGATGCGGCGCGCGATTATCATTCTTGTGTTGCTCTTGGCCACGGCGGGCGCGCCGCGGGCGTTCGGCAGTTCCGCGACGCCTCAGTCAGCGCGCGTCGTGGACCGCATCGTAGCGCACATCGAAGACGACATCATCCTGGAGAGCCAGGTGCGCGAACTTGGAGCCTTCCAGCAGTTAGTCGACGGCCATGCGGAAAGCGACGATAAGCTGCTCGAAGAATTGATCGAACAGTGGATGGTCGAGACGGAGGCCACGGCGTCGCATTTCCCGCAGCCGGCCCAATCGGAGGTCGACCGCGAGTTAACGCGGCTCAGGGATCATTTTGCGAATCCGGAAAGCTATTCATCCCGCTTGAACGAGCTCGGCCTTTCCCCCGCCCAAGTTCGGCAAATGCTGAGCCGGCAGATTTACGTCGAACGCTATGTCGATTATAAATTCCGGCCCTCCGTGCAGATCGAACCCGCGGATATTGACGCGTATTACCAGAAACAGTTGCTGCCGGAGCTTGCGAAAAAGAACCAGCCTGCTCCGCACCGTGCCGAGGTCGATGAACAGATTCGCGAATTGCTCATCCAGCGCGGGATCACAGACCTGACGGTGAAGTGGTTGGAGGATACAAAATCGCGGTTGAAGATCGAAATCGAAACGGCCGGCGGCAAGCCGTGACGCGCCGCCGGAAACTGGAACGATGAACGGAACGAAACGAAAATTCGGGTTGAAACACGGGCTGGGCCTCGTCGTCGCCTTGGCGTTGGTGATTGGGCTGGCCATCGCCTATTTGATCGCCAGCGGGCTCGCGGACCGCTGGGCTCGCAAGACGATCGTGGAACAGCTTGAGAGGACCACCGGCGCGCGCGTCGAGCTGGGGAATTTTCATTTTGGCTGGCGTCTACTCACTGCTCGTTTCGACGGATTGACGTTGCATGGCCGCGAGCCGGCCGGGAGCCCGCCGCTATTTCACGCGAACGCATTGCAGTTCGAGATCCACATTGAATCGTTCTGGGGAAGGAAGATCTCGCTGGGAAATGTGGAGATGTTCCACTTCTCGGCGCATGTGCAAGTCGAAAAAGACGGTTCGACGAATGTTCCGGGACCAAAGACTCCCGTGAAGACGGGCGCGCCGGGGATGCAAAGGCTGTTCGATCTAAAAGTTGCGCAGTTGCGCCTCGAAAACGGCGAGATCTTGTGGAATGACACGCGAATTCCACTCGAGGCCAAAGGCGGAAATTTTGAGTTTGCAATGAACTATGCCGAAGAAAGTGGGCGTCCGGTTTACATGGGCCAGGTCAGCTGGCAAAAATTTGAAATAGCGGCGCTGCATAACTTGCCCTTCACGTCGAATTTTTCCGCGCGATTCAACCTCCGTCAGGATTCGCTTTCCGTGTCGCAATTGCAATGGAAGACGGCCGCCGCGGAAATCGATGCCCAGGCGAATCTTGCCAGTTTCACGCAACCCGCCTGGACCTTCCGGTACCGTGGCCAACTGCGCCTCGAGGACCTTTGGACGATTCTGCGAAAACGAGGCGCGCCGGGCGGCCATATTGAATTTGCAGGCGATGGAGCTTACTCCTTTGAAAAGGCGAATTTCAGCGGGCGCTTTACAGCTGACCGGATCACAATGAAATACCAGTGGTTTCATCCCGGCAATATTTCCGCCCATGGCAGCTACCACGCCGACAATCGTTCGGTGGATTTGCCGGATTTGGAAGCCCTGATACTCGGCGGAATTTCGAGCAGCCACGTACGCGTAAGCCTTCCGAAGCTGGATTTCCGCGCTGACACGCAAGTGCGTGGCCTGGATTTGCGCCAGGCGCTTGCCGCGGAAGACAACCCGAACCTGCCCATCAATCCCCTGCATTGGGGCAGCCGCATGGATGCGGACGCAACCACAACATGGGTCGCGGACTTCAAGCATGTCGATTCGCGCGGCTCCTCGGTGTGGACTCCTCCGGCCACGCCCGCGCCGGGGCAAATTCCCACGGCGGCGCACTTCGAGTTTCATTACGACATGGATCACGGGCAATTCGACCTCTCGCCCGGCGAGATTTCAACTCCATCAAGCCGCATCCAGTTTCGCGGCCCTCTCAGCATGGTCGACACTTCGGTGGACCTTACGGTCGACACGCAAGACCTCACCTTGTGGGACGACTTCATCAACCGCCTGCGCGGGCCCGACGTAGAGCGGCAAGTGATCGGCGGCCGTTTCCATTGGGATGGACGGTTGACGGGCCCTCTGGACGCCCCCACATTCGAAGGACACTTCAAAGGGTCCGAAGCGCAATACGGCTCGCTGTATTGGGACGATCTCGAGGGGGAGCTCACCTACTCGCCTGACGAGTTGCATCTTGCCCGAACCCGCGCGCGCAGGGGCCGGTCCTCCGCGGATTTGGAACTGGCGCTGGACCTTGACAACTGGGGCTTCTCTCCCGAAAACGAATGGACGTTTGACGTCAATCTGGTGGGAGCGGATACGGACGATTTGCAAAAAATGCTGGGGACATCCTATGCGGGGCACGGGCTGCTGACCGGGCAATTTCATGGAAAGGGCACGCGCGCGCAGCCTGACTTTTCGGGATTGTTTGACGTGACGGACGCAATGGCAGGATCATGGCACTTCGAGCGTGCGCGTGGTCAATTGTCTATTCATCCGGGCGAAGTTCGAATTGCCAACGCCGAGGTGCGCCTGGCGGCGCGCGCGCCGGGCGCGCCCACAGGCCTCGTAACAGGCAATCTGGACTATCACACCGGGTCTGGGGAAGTTTCTTTTGACTTCACGGGAGCGGCAATTCCGCTGGAGGCGATCGAAAAAATTCAGATGGCGCGCTTGCCGGTTGGAGGCCGCCTGAATGTGCAAGCCCACGGCCAAGGACCTCTTCGGGCCCCCGAACTGCACGCGACGCTGCGTTTGGTTGACTTGAAACTCGGCAATGATGTCGTGGGCAGCTTTGACGGAAAAGTCGATTCCGATGGGCGCCACCTGACCGCGACGGTCGATTCGGCGATGGCGGCGGGACGGCTCGACGGAAAGATGGACATTGGGCTCGAGGGCGATTATCCGGTGACCGCGCAAGTTACCGCCGAACAAATTGATTTCAATCCGTTCCTGGTCTCCGCCCTGCATCTTTCGCGGATGAACGGGCACAGCCTGGTCGACGGTCATTTTGACATTGCAGGCTTTGGCGCACGCCCGGAAACACTCGCCGTAGAGATGAACCTCTCCCGCCTGACGTTCGATCTTCAAAACGTGAAACTGGAAAATGTCGGCCCAGTGCGCCTGACTTACCGTCGAGACGAAGTGCGCGTCGAGCAGGCAAGCCTCCGCGGACCCGACACGGACTTTCGCGTGACTGGCTCAGCGCGTTTCGCCGGGGATCAAGCCCTCAATTTGCGCATGGATGGGGCGGTCAGCCTCCAGTTGCTCGCCGGGTTCATGCCGCAACTGGAAGCAACTGGCCGGGCGCAGGTCAATGCCGCAGTCGGCGGGACTGTGGCCACTCCGCGGTTCAATGGCAAGGTGCACATTGAGGGCGCCTCGCTGCGGTACGGCGATTTTCCGGCAGGGCTCAGCAACGTGGCCGGAGATTTCAATTTTGACGCGAATCGCATGGTATTTGATAACGTGGCCGCGGAAACTGGCGGCGGGCGGCTCATTATCGCCGGCACGGTGAATTACGGGGAAGGGCCGTTGAACTACGTGCTCAACGCGCGCTCGGACCAGGTTCGCATTCGCTATCCGGTCGGAATGAGCTGGCTGGTGGGCGGGACCTTGCGCCTGTCTGGGAATACGCAAACGGCCACGCTTTCCGGACGTATCGTTGTGGACCGCCTGCTGATGGCCGAAGGGTTTGATCTCGGGGCCTTCATGATTTCAGCCAAGGAGCCGGCGACTGGGCCCAGCACGACCTCCTCATTTCTTCAGAATTTGGAGTTCGATATCCAGGCGGATTCCAGCCCGGATTCACGGATGGAATGGACAGGAGCGCGCCTGCTGACGGATGCGAGCCTTCGCTTGCGTGGAACCTGGGAGCATCCCATTCTCCTGGGGCACATTCACCTGCTGAGCGGAGAAATGAGTTTTCGCGGCAACCAGTACAGCGTCTCCCGAGGGGACATCAATTTCGCCAATCCGTTCCGGCTGGACCCGGTATTGAACGTCGAGGCCACCACTACGATTCGCCAGTATGAAGTCACTCTCGACTTTACGGGGCCCGCAAGCCGGCTCACGCTGGCGTACCGGTCTGACCCGCCGTTGCCCTCCAGCGACATCATTGAGTTGCTGGCCCTGGGACAAACCGGCGAAGAAAGCGCGGCGCGAACCGCGACCGGGCAAAACAGCGGTTTGGGCGCCACGGCGCTGCTCTCCGAAGCGATTTCCAGTCAGCTCGGCGGGCGTATTCAGCGCCTGTTCGGCGTCAGCCACTTCAGCGTGGGGCCATCGGTCGCGACATTGAACAATCAGCAAAATTCGATCGCCAGCGTGACGATCGAGCAGCAAGTCACCCCGGGCCTCGTGGTTACCTACATCACGGACGTCACAACCACGCAGTATCAAGTGATTCAAATCGAATACACGATCAACCGCGAATTCTCCGTGGTCGGTTTGCGAGACGAAAACGGGACGTTCGGCCTCGACGTCGTGCGGAAGACGCGCTTCAAATGACGGATTTCCCCCTGGAATGCGTGCACTGGCACGACACGACGCACGCCGATTCCCGGCCTGCGCAAATGGGTTCGTGCTATCTTCACCGGCGAGGAGCACATATGAGACAAGTCGCGGTGCATTATGCAAAGGGCTTCCGGATCTGGATCATTCTGGCGCTTGCCTGGATGGCTGTCGCGATTCCAGCAGGCGCGCAGAAAAAGAATAAGAACGCGCCACTCCCAGATCCCGGAGCGGACCTTCAATCCGCGATGCACACGCCGGATGCGGAGGCAGTCGATCAGGCCATCGGCGAAGCCCTGGGCTACTGGCAAATCGGCGACACGGAATCCCTGCATAAATACTACGCGGACGATGTGGTCACTGTGAGCGGGGCCTGGGAACCGCCCATAATCGGCTGGGACAATTTCTTGAAGGCCTATCAAGCGCAACGCGCTCAAGTCAGCGGCGCGCGAATGGAGCGGTCAAATACCCTCATAAAGGTGAATGGCAACTCCGCCTGGGCCACCTATCAATTCATGTATGTGGCCCAGTCGGAGGGCAAGGTGGCTCAATTCCGCGGGCACACAACCCTTTTCCTTGTGAAGCAGGCGAACCGATGGGTGATTACCCTGAACCACTCCTCAGTCGTGGACTCCTTGCTTCCCGAGCCCGCCGCGCCTGTGAATTCAGCCCAGCCCGGCGTGCGCTAGAAGCTCTTGAAGCCCTGATAAATCCAAATTCCCGCGCTGGCCAGCAACAGCGCTCCGGACACGACGGCAAGGGCGATAATCGGCTTGGTCAGACGCGAGATGCGGGCGATGATAACCTGCTGCTCCTGGTAATGATGCTGCTCGGCGGCATCGATGAAGATCTGATCATCTTCCTTCGACGACAGCGTTCCCCGATACACAACGAGCACCACCAGGAAAGCCGTGATGACACCCCAGGAAATCATGAGCAGATCGAGAATGAGTGATCGGGATTCTTCCAAAGTTTCCTCCTTGCGAGAGCCGCGCTAGGTGGAAAGGGAACGAGCTATTGCGCCGTCCCGCGTTGGCAAGAACTTAGGCGGATTATAGCATCAATCTTGACGCGTCAACCTCAAGTGTTATCTACGGGTGACTTGGATTTTGGCGGGAATCGCACTCCCCAGAAGTCATCCAGTGGCTGCAGCGATTCAACGCCGGTCTCCCAGAGTTCTTCGCGGTCTCGAGGGTCCTTTACCCAAGCAACGCGAAACTTTGCGGTCTGCTGTGAAAAACGGTTGGTGAGTTCCACTTCTGTTCCGACTTGCAACTTCCGGGACATCCAGACCATCGCTCCCAGCACCCCGACAACGCCGGTATACGTCGATTCCTCCAGCAAGATTCCATCCTGCAAGGTGCCACGCACTTCCACGGGGACCCGCATCACAACGCGGGCGGCCTCCCGTCGTTTTTCAAACTGGGGTGTGTCGATCAATCTATTCCACCGACGATGCTCCGACCAAAATGGGGCACAGACTATGACATTCGTATCTGTTCTGTCAATACAGAACTAACTTTACAGTAAATCACAGTTTTTTGGCTTTATCCACTTTGTCCCGCGCACAAACGTTCTCGGTGTGCCGGATTGAAACATCAGTCCCGCCAGACGTCGCGTTGACAAACGCGGCCATGCGCGGGCACAATCAATTTGCCTCGCAACACCCGCATATAAGCCCGAATGGCGGAATTGGCAGACGCGCTAGCTTCAGGAGCTAGTTCCCGCAAGGGAGTGGAGGTTCGAGTCCTCTTTCGGGCACCATAATTGCAGTGACTGGTGATAGGTGGCTAGTTACTGGACCAAACCCGCCTCGGATCGAACGTTGTGGGCGAAAACCCTCGACCTTTCTTGATCTTGCGATTGATGCTACTTTCTACGCGGCAACCGATTCGCCCCTGGGAAATCCATGCCCGAGCAATTTGTCTTTCGCGACCTGCGCGACTTGCTGGCCAAGGCCAACGAGGAAAAATCCGGCGATCAATTGGCGGGTCTAGCCGCGCGCTCCGAACGCGAACGCGTCGCTGCGAAACGCAAGCTTGCCGACCTATCCCTTGGAGAAATCGTCCGGCAGCCTCTGATTGATACTTCCCACGACGAAGTCAGCCGCCTGCTTCTGGAATCCTATGACGCTCAGCGTTTTCAGCAAATCCAAAGCATGACCGTGGGTGAATTCCGTGAATTTGTCCTCGATGACGCCACGAGCGAGGAACAATTGAAGCAGCTCCAGTGGGCGATCATTCCCGAAATTGCGGCGGCCGTTGCCAAGATCATGAGCAACAAGGATTTGATCCTCGCAGGGGCCAAAATCAGGAATGTGACGCGATGCCGAAACACGATGGGCGATCGAGGAGTGCTGGGGATCCGCATCCAGCCCAATCATCCCGTGGACGATGTTGGAGGGATTTTGCTGGCCGCGTTTGAGGGACTGCTCTTCGGGTGCGGCGACGCAGTGATCGGAGTGAACCCGGCTTCGGATTCGGTGGAAACGGTCGACGGAATCCTGAGGGGGCTCGCACGTCTCATCGAATCCTTTGGCGTGCCGACGCAATCGTGCTGCCTCGCGCATATCACCACGCAACTCGAAGCAATGAGGCGCGGCGCGCCTGTGGACCTCCTCTTTCAGTCCATTGCCGGGACGGAAGCGGCCAACCGCAGTTTTGGCGTCACGCTGCAGATGCTGCGCGAAGGGCGCGAAGAGGTCCTCGAGCATCATGCGCAACGCGACGTTCCATGGAAGGGCGCGGACGTGATGTATTTCGAGACGGGACAGGGCAGCGCTCTTTCGGCGGACGCGCATCACGGGGTCGATCAGCTGACGCTCGAAGCGCGCGCGTATGGCGTCGCCCGCGTGTTCCATCCTTTCCTGGCAAATAGCGTCGTGGGCTTTATCGGGCCGGAATATCTTTACGACGAACGGCAGATCATTCGCGCCGGCCTGGAAGATCATTTCATGGGCAAACTGCTGGGACTCCCGATGGGCTGCGATGTTTGCTACACGAACCACGCGGCGGCCGATCAAAATTCGGCCGACAATCTTTTGGTGCTTCTGGCCACCGCGGGCTGCAACTATTTCATGGGCGTTCCGGGCTCGGACGACGTGATGTTGAATTATCAGTCCACCAGCTATCATGACGCTTTGGCCGCAAGAAAACTTTTCCACCTACGTCC
>Ga0187801_10000422_pt1 | contig 11500 bp, 10 predicted proteins | sample NC_wetland_sal_i_10_FD_132465 | JGI IMG/M metagenome (GOLD analysis project Ga0187801, IMG submission 132465) | Wetland sediment microbial communities from Neuse River Estuary, North Carolina, USA - Control_1 | ecosystem: Environmental > Aquatic > Freshwater > Wetlands > Sediment | place: USA...
GGGGCATAGGCGGATGATGAAGCCGTACAGGCGGCAAGCAGCAGGGCGGCAAACAGCGCAACCGCCCTGCCGAGCCGACAGCTGATAAGCTCGAATTGTCCCCGTCTCACCACGTCACCCAACCACCCAAGCGCGATTTCGTCGCTTCCCCGCGCGCCGCCGATCGGTCAATCGGCCATTTCGATCTGTTCCGGGCGCTCGGCCTCGATCCAGGCGCGTTCGCCACCAAGCGCCTCGATCCAGCCGCGAACCCTGATGCGTCGGCCAGCCAGACTCCTCAAATCAAGACCCGCCGCCGCGAAATTGCGCTCGTTTCGTTTCAGGATCGTAACCGTAATGTCCCCAGTCCGCCGCCGGCCGAAATTCACGTAGATTGTCGGCCCGCTTTCCCGTACGGACGCTACTTTGCCCTCGACCAGCGCAAATCGGCCTCGATACGCTAGGGCATCCTTGGGCGTCTCGGCGTTGAGCACCTCATAATACGGATCGGCCCATAGGCCAAGTTTAGCCTCGCGGGCCCGCCTTTTCACGGTCCAGCAGATGCCCGGCGCACGGACTTGCGATGCGGGTGCTGACCCGGGCAAATCCCTCGGCCACGAGTTCTCGCTGCAACAGGAACTCATCACCGTCCCGTAGCGCATAGGCGTAGGCGAGCAGGCGGCCGTAGCGATCGGACCCGCTCTCCGCCCGCCGCAGCACGACCTGATCCCCGGCGGCAAGGGCACCAAGGGCCGCCGCCGCGGCGCGCCCTGCCGGGTCTGCGCGATCCTGCGGGCAGGCCAGCGGAGCAACCTCGATTGCGGCCAAGCGGATTTCGCGTCCATCGTCGAGCGCGAAAGTGCGGCCGTCGAGAATCCTGCCGACCGTGCCGCGGGCGATCTCGTCGCCGCCGCGGACCGGCCCCTGCCGTGTCAATGCCTGGTCGTCCGCGAACGCCGGCGTGGCGCCGCCGCCCATCGCCGCAAATCCAGCCGCGAATGCGGCTATCAAGCACGCGTCCCGCCAACCCGCCATGCACCCCCCATGCACCCTCCATGCGCGCCAAGCCAAAGGCCGGAATGCGGCGTTCCTGCGGCGGCCCTGGACACAAGCCTGCCGCCCCCCGTGATCGTCGAGCTGAGGTTTCCGGTTCCCGGCCGGCAACGGACCCGCCAATCGGAACGGTGCCTATGCTCGCCGGCGCCGGCACCGGCACAGCACGCCGCTTGGCGAATCAGCTCCGCGCCGATAACGCTCGCGCCGATGCTTTTCTTTTTGTCGAGCCAGTCGCTCTGGATTTCCGGCGCGATAATTATTGGCGGCGGCACGCTGCTGGCAATGCTAGGCCCCGCGCTGGTCCGCCGCTACGTGGCGCTCGATCGACTGACGATCAACAATGAGATCGCTGGTTTCAAGTTCGCGACAGTCGGCGTGCTGTATGCGGTACTGCTCGCTTTTGTCATTATCGTGGTGTGGGAAAAGTTCAGTGCCGCGGAAGTCAATGTGGTGCATGAAGCCGGCGCCGCGGAGAATCTTTATCGTCTGTCGCAGGGTCTGGGCGATTTCAGCGGAGCCGACCTGCGCAAGGCTGTGGCCACCTACCTCAAGGCTGCCATTATCGATGACTGGCCGGCGATGGATAAAGGTACCGTCAACGCCGGCGGCCCCGCCAAGCAGGCGCTCGATGCAATCTACCGCATGCTCTCGGTTGTCAACGATCAGCGCAATCGTGCCGTCGTTGCGGAAATCTTCAGTCAACTCGATCGCATGACCGAAGCGCGTCGGTCGCGATTGATTGCCGCCGAGGGCTCAGTGCCCAACGTCATCTGGCTGGTGCTGCTGGGCGGCGCCGTGGTCACGATCGCGTTTACATTTTTCTTCGGCATGGAAAGTCTGCAGTCACAGACGTTTATGACAGCGCTGCTCGCGTTGGTCATATTTGCCGAACTTCTGGTGGTGATCGCCATCGATCGGCCTTTCACAGGTGCGGTGAGGGTGCACCCCACTGCGCTTGCCGAGGTGCTTGCGGACGTCGAATCCCAGCCTGATGAGCCTCGCTAACTGACGGTCCCGCCAAGGACGTGACGTCGCACGTCTCCGATCCGCCTTGCGGGAACGCCCGGAAAAGCGCTGAATATCCGAACCCTTTCAGAAATCTCGCTGCTACTGCGGCGGCCAGCATCGATCGACGGGCGAGGGGAGGAATCATGCAATTTGCACGCGCGCTTGCGGCCTCCATGCTCTGCGCAATCGCGGCAAGCGGTGCTGCGGCACAGACCTATCCCAATCGTCCGGTCACCCTCGTCGTTGCGTTTGCGCCCGGCGGTGCCGACGATGCGACCGCGCGCATCCTCCAAGACCCGATGCAGAAGGCGCTGGGTCAACCAATCGTCGTTGAAAACGTCAGCGGCGCCGGAGGCATGATTGCCGCCGCCAAGGTCGCCCACGCCGATCCTGACGGCTACACGATCCTGCTGCATCAGGACGCGCTCGCCGCCGGCATGACGCTTTATCCGGACCACACTTTCGACGCCGAGAAGGATTTTGCGCCGATCGGGCTCGTCAACACGACGACGAATACGCTTGCCGGTCGACCGTCGCTGCCGGCGAACAATTTCGACGAACTGTTGCGCTGGATGAAAGAGCCCGGCCAGACCATTCGGATCGGGCATCCGGGCGTCGGCTCGTTCGGCCACTTGGCCGAGGTGCTGATCTTTCAGGAGCTCGGCATCAAAGTCACGCAGGTCCCCTACCGGGGCGCCGGCCCGGCGCTGGTCGATCTCTTGGCTGGGCAAGTGGACTTGGGTCCGATCTCGGCCGTCGTCGCCACGCCGCTGGTCAATTCCGACAAACTTAAGGCCTATGCGCTCATCGGCAAGAAGGATTTCGCCGGTCTGCCGCAGCTGAAGACCATGGACCAGCTCGGCTATCCAAAAGCCGATATCGACTTCTGGCACATGCTGCTGGCCCCGGCGGCGACGCCGCGGCCGATTATCGAAAAGCTTAACAGTGCGCTGCGCGTGGCGCTCACCGATGCCAAGCTGCGCAAGACCTACAACGATGGCGGCATGGATCTGTATCCGCAGGACGAAGAGAGCCCGGAAGCCGCGCAAGCTCTGCTCAAGCGCGAGGTCAAACTGTGGGGCGAGGTGATCCGCGCCAACCACATCGCCGCGCAGTAGAAAATGACTTGAACGTCGACGTGCGAGCGGCGGCAGAGGGTGCTATATAGCCCCGTTCTGTGAACAAAACCCAACGCAGCTAATAAAACACCCTCAACTGGTCCCGTAGCTCAGCCGGATAGAGCAGCGGTTTCCTAAACCGAAGGTCACAGGTTCGAGTCCTGTCGGGACCGCCATGCTTATCAACGATTTGGGGAGGGAAGGCTGCTCCGCCGCTAAGGTCGTTGCAACAACCTTGCAACAGCAGAACTGAAATCACGTTGCTAACTCCGTTCCAGCACTTGTTCCGAACCACGCGCTGTCCCCCTGCCGAAAGATTTCGATTGTTGCGCCGGTCCAGGGGTGATTTCGTAGACGCACAAACTGCGCGTTCTGTAGGACGAGAACTGTTTGCTCTTGCCATAACGTTAGCCGCAGTGTTGCGCTTCGTGCTTGCCGCCTCGCACTGCGCGACCCCACCCCACGCTGGACAGGCCGGGGGGCCTTCGCGCGTGAAACAGGTGGTCAAAAAAAATATCTAGGACCTAAAAATCCTTCTTAACTTTTGTTTTACTGCTGTTCTTTCTGTGCGAACGGTCGGTTTATCTGACCGGAGAGCGGGTTGGCTCCACCTACCGCGACTAAGGCGGAGCCGAAAGGGATCAATCCGACATGGCGTTGAAGAACGGGCTAACGCGAAAATGAATTTTTTATATGCGGTCGTTCAGGCGATTTTTAGCCGAGGATTTGTCATCTTCCTGTACACGATCATTACGATTTTTAGCTCTGCTCAAACAATGCTCAGAAGTTCATTTGAACTTGGCGCTAGCGCTCTCGCGGGCACCGCCTTGGCCTTTTTTGCTGCATGCACGTTTGTCGGGTCATTTCTGGCAAGGAAGGAGAAAAAGTATCGCGTGATCGATCTAATAGGGATCGGAGCGATTGCGTTGATATTTATTTTCGGCGGATTTGCGCTCGCATATTGGTCGGGATTTCAAATAAACGTCCTTGACTACACTATCGATGGGTTTGATTGGTTACTTGTAGGGCTCGTCGCGGTGTTGTTCGTAACGAGAAAGCAGGATGCTCTGTGAGTGACTGCGCCGCCGAACAAATCTTCTGCAATTGGCGATTATAGGAATGATTGAGGGGGCGGTCGGACGGTATCGGGGCGCGAACGCGTCCGCCCCTCCGATGTGGCATTCGAGTTGGCCCTCAGACTGGTATTTGGCGCAGGACTGTTTGCCATCGAAGCACTTGTCACAATATTCGTGGCTCGTTGGCTTTTGAATATTTCGTCGTCTAAGTGATTTAGCTCCTACTCACCCGCCCCACCGACCCCCCACAGGGGATGAACCCGAAACGGCCCGAATGTTTGCGCACGTCGGAGCGTGCTGATTTAAGAACATGTACCGCTTGAGGGCATTGCGACTGTCGCGTGATCAGGAAAGAAAGACAGAGCAGTTAGGCTAGCATTCAACGCCTAGAGGGCTTAAGCCGCCACGGCGGTGACAAACTAAGACCGCCGAACGCTACGCCCCTGACACGGTGCGGGGTTCGGCATATCTAGCCTAGCAGGGCTAAGGGAAACATGCATCCGAGAAACCTCATTCGACTCCTTTGGGTCGCGGTAATAGCGGTGTCTCTCGGATTCGTGTGGACTGTTGGGCAAAGCGGTCTGAAGCAGACGAATGCCAATCTCTGTGAGCTTTGGCGCGCCCTCCCGTTGCCGAATTATGCGTCGTGCGAGTTTCAGCAGGCATTAATTTACATCTGGCTGGGCGCATCCGTTTTAGGCGTCCTGTATCTACTTTTTGAATTTTACAGATGGATCAGGAACAAGTTTGGCCCACAATCGGACGCGACGGCACCTCTCAATCGGTGAAGATGGCCCATTCGAGAGGCTACTTAAAGCTGAAACCTCTCGGCTAGAGCGAATGCTATTAATCGAATTTAAAAACACACATACCCATGTCATTCTAGCTGATTGCAAAGTAGAGATTACGAATATTGAGCCGTTCATGGGCCTGCGCCGTCCGCTAATTTTGCGCGATAAATTTACATTGGCCGGTGGAGACCATGTTTTTATTCCACTTGTTACTTATGGTGAGAGCCGAAGCGTTGATCGATCTGTTATTGCGGATACAGCAATTGCAGTGTGTGCGCCCGAAGGTGAAAGTCCGCATTTTCTAGCTGCACTGCCGCACGATGTAGAAAACATTCTGACTATCCGCGCGACAGCGATTGGGTCTGCCTATTACGAAGTCAAAGTGGTCGTGTGGGTGGGAGCCGGAACACGACTCAGAATCAGAAAATACGAAGGTGGCAGTGATCAGACCGAATACATGTTATTCGAAGATGCGGTGCGTGAAGCCTATGGTGCTGCACGCAATACAGATATCGGCCGCAGCGCAGAAAAAATGAATACAAACGGCGTTTTGGCGTGGTTTGCATATTATTATCATACCCACGAAATTCCTGTTTACGGCAATGTAAGGAACTCAACTCGCGTCGAACCTGTTCTATTTAGAAATATTGATATCAAAATGGAGAACGACGGGCTGATCGGTAAGGAGATATATGGCGATCTGATTTGGGAACATATGCAAGTGAAAAAATCCGATCATGCGCGGCTACTCAAAATACTGAGAGACCATGCGAGGGCCTTAAAGGATGGCTAAACAAAACAATTCCAGATACTGCGAAAGGGGCTGGAGCAATCCACCACCGTGAAACCGCATTGGCACGGTGTGAGGGTAACAAACGCACCGCGAACAAACGTTGGTACCGTTTACGGTAATTCAGCGTTTTGGCACAGGCTGACCGTCATTAAGGTGACAAACACACTGTGTGGCGCGTGAGAACGTGTAACCCGATTTACGGTTCCGCGCTAATCTGCAATGTCCGCTTTCAAGCCATTCCCGACATGGCATGACACTGGCGCTGAACGTATTGGTAGCGATTGAGCCAAAGTGGACATCAGGTCGTATAGGCTAAAGCGACATATGGGACATCTTCACTTAGGAAAATTCCCAGTTCCCGCATTCCCATTTTTTGATGTGCTCGTCGAGACGGCGCATTGTCAGTCCGCACGAACGTCATGGCAGGACGACCAGCCATATGCTTTTGCAACACTTCAAACAGCGCGAGGGCGAGCCCTAGACCGCGCTCGCTTTCAGCGACACAGACGGGACCGTAGAGATAACATTCTGACGGTGCGGGATAGGCGTTTAGCATGGCCTGAATGATCGGTATGTGTGCATTGTCGGCCAGCGAAGTGCCCAATACGTAGCCGACAACTTTACCGTCGCGGCGCGCCACGACGACCGACTTTTCCATTATCGCCTTCGTGAACCAATCTGCAGGCTGGCGCACTGAAAGAGTGCCACCATTGGCCGGTAGGTTGGGTTCCTGAAGCGCGATGATGCCGGAGACGTCATCCGGCGTGGCGACAGAAATGTCGTATTCGTTCGTCATCGAAGCAACGCCTTCACGGGAAGCCATTCTACAAATACTAAACGCCGAATGTTTGTTGCTGTGCGCTAATTCGGCGTTTGGCACACTCTCGCCGTCACACCGTTGCACACCTTTTTACTTGCGCCGCGCTGACCCCTGCGCGTCCGCTTTACCCTCCAAAGCAGACATTGGTTTGCCAACCCGGTCCATTGACTGTATTTCATCTGCCGGGTTCCCTCGGCGCAATCAGCCGTCACCTGCAGTCGCAACAGTCACAATCACGCGTGAGAGCATGACCAGTCACAATCCGGATGAAACCAGAGCCGCAGCCAATGCCGCGGCGGCGAGCGAATTCTACAACCTGCATGAAATCGTGCGCAAAGCCCGCGCCAATCTCAATCAGAACGATTGGGACTACATCGTCGGCGGGACCGAGACCGAAACGACATTGCGGCGCAACCGCATGGCGCTCGATTCGATCGCGCTGCGGCCGCGCGTCTTGCGCGATGTGAGCAAAGTCGATCCTTCCGTCGAAGTCCTCGGCCGCAAATTACGCTTGCCGGTGGTGCTCTGTCCGGTTGGATCGCTGGAGAGCTTTCATCCGCGCGGCGCCGAACCGGTGGCGCGAGCTGCGGCCGAGTTCGGCGTCGCCCATATGCTCAGTTCGGTGTGCGAACCGGGGCTCGAAGAGGTGGCCAAAGCCGCGCCCAATGCGCTGCGCATGTTTCAGCTTTATGTCCGCGGCGATGCCGCCTGGGCCGACGATTACGTCGAGCGCGCCATCAAGAACAATTACGCGGCGTTCTGCATCACCGTTGACACCGCCCATTACAGCCGGCGCGAACGCGATCTGGCCAAACGGCACGTCACCGCAGGCCGCCGCCGCGTGCAAGGCCGCGACTTTCAGATGGCGCTCGACTGGCGCACGGTCGAGCGCATGAAAAGCAAATTCAAGATACCGTTCGCGATCAAGGGGATTGGCACCGCCGAGGACGCCAAGATCGCGCTCGATCACGGCGTCGAGATCATCTACGTCTCCAATCATGGCGGCCGTCAGCTCGATCATGGCCGCGGCTCGGCTGAGGTGTTGCCGGAAGTGGTCGAGGCCGTTGCGGGCAGGGCAACGATCATCGTCGACGGCGCGTTCAATCGCGGCACTGACATCGTCAAGGCGCTGGCGCTTGGCGCCGACCTGGTCGGGCTTGGCCGCATGCAGTGCTACGGCCTCGCCGCCGCCGGGCAAGCCGGAATCGTGCGCATGCTGGAGCTCATGCAAGACGAAGTGACGCGCGCGCTTGGTCTCCTCGGCCTCACCAGCTTCGGCAAGCTCGACCGGTCCTATCTGCATCCGGTGGCGCCGGCCAATGCGCCGCACGTGCTCTCCGCCTTTCCGCTGTTGGAGGTCGAGCCGTATCGGTACTGAGCCGAACGCACATTGCGCCGAATGGGCTCCGTCATCCGCTCGTCTCCGCGAATGCGGGGGCCCACAAAAATCGTTTCAGTGCTTATCCCGCTTTCGCGGGAATGAGCGGAATACACAGCTATCCGACACGGCTCCGGATCAGAAATACGCCTCAAGCCCGCGCGCCGCGACAATGTCGCCGATCTGGTCGCTGCGTGTGCCATGAGCATGCAGAAGCGCCGCCACGTCGCGCCGCAGTTCGCCGCCGCGGCGCTGCGCCACTGGCTTGAGCTGCGCCGAAAGGTAGGCGCCCTGCTGGCGTGACAGCGCGACCATGTCCCCGCCGAACGGCAGCTGCACGCTTTCAAAGCGGGCAAGCCCGCCGGCTACGTCCTCCCCCGCGCGGCCAAGGCAGTCGGCCAAGACCGTTGCGTCGATCGCCGCCTTGGTCGCGCCGGCACCGACATGCGGCCGAACCACAAAGGCAGCGTCGCCGGTTAGCGCCACACGGCCGAACGCCAATGCCGGCGATTCGAGATCGAAGATTGGCTGAAAAAAGGGTTCCGACCGCAGAAAGATCTCAGCCAGCTGCGGCGCGAGCAGCGCCTCGGCGTCGGCTTTGACCCCTGCGATCACCTCATTGCGAATGCGCGCCGGCGCGATCCCGCCGGTGTGCAACCGCCCCGATGCATCGGTGCACATGTCGTCCAGCGCAGGCGAGTCGGTGGGCCGATACCAGACGATGTTGTAACGGCGGCGTCCGGGAACCGTGTCGCCGTCGTGGCCCGGCACCGGATAGCCGAGCAGCTGCTCGCCTTCGGGCAGGCAGAATGTGTAAAGCTCGAAGATGTCGCGGTGCGCTTCGCGCGGCACGCGCGCTTCGTCCAACACAGCGCGCCACGCCACGTAGCCGGCATAGACTGGTTGTGCCTGCGGCAGAAATTGCTCGCGCACGGTGGAGCGGATGCCGTCGGCGCCGACCAGCACATCGCCGCGCTCGCTGGTGCCGTCCTCGAATATCGCAGTGACGCTGCCGGCATCTTGTTCGATCCGGCGCAGTTTCTTGCCAAGCCTGTAGTCTTGCGCCGGCAGCGCATCGCGTAGCGCCCGATACAGCTGTGACCAGGCGCTCATGGTCCGCGCGGTCGGCTGTTCGACCATGATTTTGCCGGCGCGATCGAGACAGATGACCTTCGGCACCGTGATACCCATGGTCGCATCGAAGGCGATGCCGGCGCGACGCAGCGCGGCGATGAGTTGCGGATGGGTGCCGAGACCGACGCCGCGCCCGGTCAGCGCTTCTTCGTTGCGCTCGAATACCACGGCGTGCCAGCCGGCACGGCGAAGAAGATGCGCCGCCAATAGCCCGCCCAGTGATCCGCCGATAACGAGCGCGCGGCTCATCTATTCCCCTCCCCCTTGAGTGGGGAGGGGTCAGGGGTGGGGGTGACCGGCAAAGGCGAATGACGCAGATCATCCAGGTCAGCTGCACCCCCACCCCGCCGCGCCTTCGCGCGCGTTGCGAGCTTCGGCGGGCGACCCTCCCCACTCAAGGGGGAGGGTAAAAGATTCACGGCAGCGCCCAGGCCAGACTGTCGTGGCCGGACTTGTAATCCATGTTGCTCTGCGCCGGATTGCGGTTCACCAGCGGCCGGCCATACATCGGATTGGTCTGGCTGCGCGTTTCGTGTTCGACGGTGAACAGCACTTCGCGGCTGTCGAGATCGATCAAATCCTGGAAACGATATTGGTGCTCGTTGCTTTCTTCGGTGATCAGGTTGAGCTCCTTGAGCCGCCGGTGCGGGCCCGAAAAATCGGCGATGTAGATCTGCACATGATGACGGTCGTACGGCCGTTCGGGCGCGTCGGTTTCACGGAAATAGAAATATTGTTTCTCGCCCACCTGCACGCGCGCCTCCGGCCCGGCGCCGTTTTTGACGACGTCGGCGGGCGCGTGCAGCACCTCGCGATAAAACCGCGCGATGCGCGCTGCGGTCCCGGGCCGGACATCGAAACGGACGTAGGGCATGCCGAGTTGAATCCGGCCAAAACGCTCCGGATCGGGCGCATGCACATGGATGCGGTTGCCCCAAGGACAAACCGTCTCGATGCAATCGTTGCTTTCGCGGAAGTCGAACTTGGTCCCGGCCAGCGCTTTGCGGACGCGCGCGAGCCGGTCGAGTAGCGCGCGACGATCGGGCACTACCAGTCCGGTCACGCCGCGCAGGATTTCCGGTGTTCCCATCGGCAGGTGGAATTGGCTCATGCCGACATTGATCCACATATTGCCGGCACCCGTATTGAGGAACGGATCGCGCGTCAGTCCGAGTCCGCTGACGTAGTAGTGCGTTGCGATGTGCTGATCGCTGATACAGACATTGACGTGACCGAGATTGACGATGTTGCCGATATCCTGCGCGGCACGATCGTATTGTTTGTTCTGCATGATGGCGTTCCTTGGCGTTTCCCCGGCTCGCGGCGGCGTTGCTACTGTTCCAGCAGGAAAAATTGACGTGCGGTTGGTTTGATGTCCTTTACGGCGGCAGCTTTTGTAGCTCGGGGAATGCAGCATAGGTTACACCGGCGCACTCCGTTTTCGGCAAATCGACAAATCGATCCAGCCGCCCGCCCATGAACACGGCGGCGATCTCCCTTGTCCCGCCATATTCGCTGACGTTCTTTTTTGGGGTGAATCGCAGGCATGCGACATAGCGGTTGACGGTGCCGGACCATTTTAACACCGGCTCGGAAATAACGGCATCGCGGATTCCGGTCGGATAGTTCAGATAGGCGTGCATCGCGGCAAGAATGTCCGATTTGTAGTTCGTCGGATAAATATTGATCTCGTCGCCGTCGGGGACGACATCGTGCCCGCAGGCGCCGAGCGCAAACACCAGGCTGAGCAGCAGACTTACGTTTCGCAATAGCAACTCCGCGTTCGCCGGCGCGTGGGGCTTTTCATCAGCTGCCTTGTCATCAGCTGCCTTCTTTGGCGGGCTGCTTTGCGGATTTCGGCCGCAGCCGATCAATCTGCAACTGCGTCAAAAATAGCGCCAGTGGATGCGCTCTCATTTTCACCATCGAAGCCAGATCGAGCTTGATCAAGGCCTCGCGCTGCTCCGGCAGGGTGAAAAACTGCGGCGCATGCGGCAGCATGGTGCCGCCGATCACAGTTGACATCATGGCCTTTCTCCTTTGCCGGAAAAATATCGCGCGCGGCAAGCCGCAACAAGAAGACCGTTACCGCCGCGGCGCAGCGCTTGCGCTTCCCATGGCGCTATCAAGCCGGTACGGTTTGCAGCGCGATTTGGAAATACGGAGCGGCGGAAACCCGGCCTGATCGAGGCATTGACGGATACATTCATGAGCAAGGTCTGGTGGAGCGCAAGGTCGAAATCGAAGAATTATTCCATTCCTCGACTCTCGACATTACAAAAATCTGATAATGAGGCGGCATTTCCCTATTGCGACGGCTTAAACTGGGCAAACTCGACGCAATACC